>OKRW01000599.1_pt1 | contig 35310 bp, 63 predicted proteins | sample 1601151 | NCBI WGS metagenome assembly OKRW01 (sample SAMEA3541471, study PRJEB24748) | human gut metagenome | biome: human gut; feature: human-associated habitat; material: faeces | place: China | collected 2012 | reverse complement strand
GGGGAAAATCCCCGCTTGCTTTTCTCTGCGCTCCTGCATATAATGTTTTTATCCCAAGGCATAATAAAAAATGGAGGATGAAAGAAAATGAAAAAAGCGATCTCGTTTTTCCTTGCTCTCTCGCTTGTCCTTGTGCTGTGCGCTTGCGGCGGCTCGTCCGGGCCAGACCCGAAAGACTACACGCCGGAGGATATTATAAACGGTCTTTCCTCTGCTGGGTGTTCTGTCGGGGATATAACGGCATACACCGCAGAAACCGACCCAAACCAGAAATTAGGCCGTCCAAATGAATACACGGGAAAAGCAGATTTTGAAATTCCCGGTATTGAGACGATCAACACGGCGACGGTTGAAACGTTCGCCAACAAAGCGGATTGTAAATCCCGGTATGATTATCTGAATCAGTTTACCGGCGCAGATTTGGGCGCGTTCGGTCTGAATCAGTATATGTACAAGTCGGATTATGCTATTCTTCGCATTCCGTATGAAGTGACGCCGGAAGATGCCGGAACGTATGAAACGGCTTTTCATTCTTTTGTAGGTTCGTGACTTCCCCCCCGCTTGTGGGGGAAAGAAACCGGATTATCAGCCGGGGAACATTCTCTAATATGAAGAAAAGAGCGGGATTTAATTCCCGCTCTTTCTTATTCCCCGATCTGCCGCCGTTCCCCATAAGAGGGAAAAGCGCTTTTCAAGGTTATTTTATCGCCTTTGCAATGGCTCTTTCCGCGACCTCTGCCCATTTATCGCCGTTCTTTGCCTCCGATGCCTCCATCCAGTGGGATTGCGCTTGCGGATGCATATCCGTTGTGAAAACAAGATTTTTGTCCGTGGCGTGGAGTATCGCGCCCTTGCGGTGTCTCCATCCTTTCCCCTCATAGAAAACGGCGTGTCGGTTGTCCTGATCTACCATAACTTTTCCGTAATAGAGATATTGCGCCTGATCTCCGGTGTATATGATCTCATTCCCGACCGTGTGAGCGAGCTTTGAGAATGTGCCGGTAAGCGCCGGAACAAAGGGGTCTGTATCTTTCAAAGCCTGTTCCGCAACGACCGTTTCAGCGTATTTTACCGCCTTTCTGAACGTCTTAGCGGGCAGGGTCTTAATGTTTACTGTCAGCTTCATAATGTCCTCCTATAATAATTCCGTCTGCATTTCCTCCGAATCTGCAAGCACAAAGGGAATAAATGCAAACATTTTTTCGTTTTCTGCTTACATTTTAGGGATTTCTGCAAACGTTATCGTAAAGCCGTGGGTTAATCGTAAAGCCGTGGGTTATTTGGCTTTCTTAAAAAACCGTTGGCTTTTTTCGCTTTCGCCCCCGAACGCCCCCGGGCGGCTGCCAGTCGCTGCGAATCGCTGCCAATCGCAGCGAATGGGTACGAATCGCAGCTCCGCGCCCCGTTCATAAAAAGTTATTGAAATCAGCTTACATTCCGCATATAATAGGCTTACACGGATGGGGGAATACAAAATGGATATTCAATACTCCAAGCGAGCCGTAAAAGCTATAGCCGGCATGGACAGGCCGACAAAGCAGCGTATACGAACGGCAATAGAGAAGATACCGGAGGGCGATATAAAGCCGTTGCAAGGGTATCCAGGCTCATACCGGCTGCGTGTGGGAGATTGGCGCATCCTGTTTTCTTTCCCTGCTTCCGGTGTGCTGTTGATAGAAAAGATTGCTCCGCGTGGTGAAGTTTACAAGGGGGTGTAAAGAATGTCACCGGTAAGAGATCAGCTAAACCACATGATAGACTATCTGCCAGAGGCAGAACAGGCGCTTTTGCTTGAGATCGTCCGGCGCTTTGTTTCGGATGATGTTGCTACGCCCGACGATATAGCGGCGATCTCCGCAGCTCGCAAGGAATACGACAGCGGGGAAACCGTTTCCCATGCTTCCGTATGGGGTTAACAGAAGATTGAGCGTAAATACCGGCGTAGGGCTTCGGCTCTGCGCCGGTTTCCCTTTCCCCCGGAAATATGCGGCAATCTGCAAGCAATTGTATACAGATGCTTGCAAATGCTATCAAACGCCCGCAGATGATTTATTTATACAAAAAGAAAAAAGTGTATAAATAAGTCTTGCATTATCGCCCGGCGTGCGGTATAATATAAGCGTGTAGTAGTCGATAGATCGAGTACGGCGGGGGACCTCCTTCTTTTACCCTCCGGTGTCTTAGGATGCCGGAGGGGTTTTTTATCTATTGCATTTTCCCGGAAAGTGCGGTATACTATTTATGCGGGTTTCGATTCCATCCAGCGTCCCCCCGGTATCGTTTGATACCGGGGCTTTTTAATACAAACTTTCTGGTACGAAGAAGCGGGGCATATTGCCCCGCTTTTATTTCTTGTCGAATTTAGCGAGATACTTTTGCAGCTTCGGATTGACTTCTACTTTGCTGCCCTTGACCTCTTCGACCGTTTCCGTGATCTCATCCATGAACGCAAGCATGAGATTGCACCAGACCGGCAGACCGTCCGAAAGCGCCGTAAGGTGCATTTCCCCGAAAATGGGCTTGCATACATCCTCGCCGAAAAGCCCGTTGATGATCTCGCGCATATCGGTATCCGCCTTTTCCGCGACAGGGAAAAAGTTATCCGCCGGGGCTTCCTCCGCTTCCTTGCCGAAAGCCTCCTGACGCTTTGCCAGCTCTTCACACGCTGCAAGAAACCGCTTTACAAAGCCGGTATCCATCGGGTTAAAGCGGATAACCACTTTCCCGTTGATGTTGTACTCCTGAACGTTCGATACAGAGATATTTTTCATTTTTTATCCTCCTGAAAATTATTTGCCGCGTCCGCGGTTTCTCTCTTCGGTGTAGGTGTAAACGCTTTCGCCAACTTTGCGCCGGTCAAGCTCTACCGTCGTGTGTACCTCTATCGGCTGCTTATTGCCTGTTAAACGGTCGAGAAGCGCGTCCAGCTTGCTTTCAAGCTCCGGGGATATGCCATAACCGCCAGAACCGGAAAACGCATTCGGCGGCACTACGCCGCCCATAGCAACGGCGGGCATACGAAAGCCGCCCATGTTGGCGAGCTGTTCCCCGATAGAAAAGCGGTTTGCCTCCGCGATCAAGCCGGAAGAGATAGACCGCATCTGTGCCGTTAATCCGCTCTCGGAATCGCCTAAGCCCTCTTCAATGCCCGCGCCGATGTTCTCGCCGATCTGCTCCCGGAAAACCTTAGACGGGGAGTGAATGCCGAGAATGTTCTTTGCGCTCTGTAAAAGGTTTCTGCACATCTGCTGGATTGCTCCTGTAAGCCATTGCCACGCACGATTCAGACCGTCGATAATACCGTTGACGATGTTTGTACCAATGTCCGCCCAGTTGATGTTCCGCGCCGTGTCAATAAGGCTGCGCAGCTTGTCCGTGATTCTCTGTTTAAGCTGCCCGAACGCCTGTATAACGTTATTAATCTTGTTTAAAACGCCCTGCTTCAATCCGGCCATGATATTACCGCCGATCTCTGCCATAACCGTAGACGGGGAATGAATACCGAAACCATCCTTAAAGCCGTCGATAAACGGTTTAATGATGTTATTCCAAAGCCAAAGACCGATATTTTTTACACCGTTCCAGAGACCTTGCAGCAGACCGAGAAAAACAAATTCACCATCCTGCATAGCGTTTTCGTTCCACCAATTAACAACTTCTTGCCATGCCGAGCTTATGACACCCCAGAGAAGCAAGCCGAGACCGGCACACGCCGCGCCGAAAACCTCAACAATCGAGGACACAATACCCGCCCAATCGATATTCTGAATAATATCAACCGTTGCATTCCATATCGTTTGACCGAGAGAAAGCCAATCAATAGAACGTATTGCATCCGTAAGCCCGTTAAGCAGACCAACGGCGAATTGAGACAGCGCCGCCATAGCCGCGCCCCAATCGAAATTCTGAATAAATCCGACCAAGCCATGCAGGATAATCCGGAATTTTGCCGTAAACAGAATACCGAGATTCCGCCAATCTACGGAGGAAATAACGTTGCTAAGGAACGTAGCAATATTCCCAGCAAGCCCCATCCAATCAAACGTTGTCAGAGCTACCGCAAGGAATGTCAAAGCCCCGTCCAGATACCCGCCGAGCTGCGAGCCGATACCCGCCCAATCCACGGACGCGATCATGTCATTGAGATTTCCGGTAAGCAGGGACGCCGCTTTCGACCATTCCCCGGCCTTGATTGCCGCCGCGATCTTTGCCGGGAGGCTTTCAGCGTCCACGGCGGTTTCTTCAAACGCTGTCGCGCCGCTTCCTCCGCCTCCACCGCCGCCGCTGTCCGTGTCCTGCGCCACGGTAAGGGTATCTATACCCATGAGCTGCTTTTTTGCTTCCTTAGCGTTCCCGGCTGCGCCTCCGAGATTGTCAGAAAGTTTCCCGGTACTTGCTACCGCCTTTTTGAATGAGCCGCGACCGGTAAGCACCGCCATAAACTGCGCTACGGCCTGCGCTGCCGTGTTGAGCATAGCAATGAGCCTTTGCAGTACGGGCGCTACCGCGTTAAGGACAGGCGCGAACGCCGCGCCCCAAGAGGCTTTCAGCCCCGTGAGGGAAGATTTCAGCGCGTTTATATTGCCCTGCGTTTCTTTGTCGCTCTTCGCAAACTCGGATACCGCTTGCGTGACATACTGCCGCATCTTGCTTACAAGAGCCGTCACGGTACGAAGTCCGACGCCGAACAGCAAGGCGCTTTTCAGCCCTTTCTTGAACATATCGGAAAAGCCGTCTTTCATTTGGCTGCTTTTCTCGGCTATCGCATCTTTCGCACGACCGGCAACGGCTCCGATACCGCCGAAAATCCTTTGGCCGGATACGACCTTTGAAAGAATGCCCTGCCGCTTCTGCAAGCGTTGCAGCGCGGAGGTATTAACATCTACCGACCGCGCCGCATCGTCATAGTTTTTTTGAAGCTCTGAAACGGTGTTCTTCTGCTGCTCCAAAATCGCCTCTTGTTCGGCAAGCTGCTTTTTTATATTTTCCTGTTCTACAAAATCAACGGCGCGTATTTTCCCCTGTCCGTTGGTCTTTGCCTCGCTCGCTGCAAGCTGTTCTTTCAGCTTTGCCACGCTCGCCGCCGTCTCTTCGGCTTTCTGCTTTGCTTCGTCGAGCTGCGGCGCAAGGTTTATTTTCGCTTGCGCCGCATCGTTGATCTTGCTTTTCAGATTATCAATAGCGCGATTCAGCGCGGCAAGCTCCCGCGCCGCCTTGCTATCGTCTATACCGACCTTAAACCGAATATCTTTCAATCTGTTTCACCACCTTTCACCCGTAAGGGCTTATTTGTGCCGGAATGCATACACGATAGAGTACGCAAGCAGCACCGCAAATTCACAAGCGAGCGTTGCAATAACGCCGCCCCAAAATGCCGGAAATGTAACCATGTTTTTTTCACTCTCCTATTTTTCAAAGCTCGTATACCGTGCGGTACAGTATCCCTGTAATGCGCCCGCACGTCTGCGCCATACGGTACGGGAATCTATACCAAGCTCATCCATAAGGACATCCGCGCCGCGTTTCAGCTTATCTACATACAGCACAACAAGAATGCGTTGATCGTCCTTGTCGAGACTATCAAGCGCCCGGTATGCAAGCCGTACTTTGCCCTCAAAATAACGTAAATCAGCCTTTAGCCGGTCTATCCGGTCGAGAGCTGATACAAGCCATTCTTCGCGCTTGTTCCCGCCGCCCTGTACCGGTGTCGAGCCGGTCGTTGAGCTTTTGATAGACGTTAACCGTGCCTGTTCCTCTGCGATCTCGTCCGGTATCTCGGCTATGCGCCGTTCGTAATACCGGAGTTTGGAAAGATCGTCTTTGCAGAGGGCTTCCATAAATTCATTCATTGCGCATACCTCCGAAATTACCGTCTAACAAGCCGTAGCATTTACCGGCTTCCAGAATAAAATCATTGTGCCAGCGTTTGGCCGTCTGATACGATACGAAAAGCGCCATAGCCGCGCCCTCTAAAGAGTGGCTTTGCTTAAAGAAAACCATGTCAATAAGGGCTTGCCGTTCCGCTCCGTTTTTGATCTTTCCGGTGTTCTCTATGGCTCGCCGTACCGCGTCATACTCTACGGCTTCAATGCCCGTCAGCTCGCGCAGCGCCGCCGCCTCTGCCGTCCTGGACGCTCCGCCGCCTCCGGCTGAAAAGCTGTAATTCGGGGTTATGCTCTGATTCTTCATTGTTTGGAGCTTGTCGCAAAGCTCCGGGTATGCTCTAATTGCGGATTTCATGTAACCCCACCAGCGAAAGCGGGGCTTGCTCATGGGTCAATGTCCTTTCACCATTTCGATTTGTGCGCCGGTACATGAAAGTTTCTTACTTCCACCGTGAAAAGCTCTGCGCCCTGTTCGGCGGCGCTGCGTAAATCCTTGTCGATCTCCCGCGCACACCCTAAAAGGTTTTCGAGCTTCCCGGCGGCTTTCTCCGGGATGGTTGCCCCGCAATGGGGACACCTTGCCGCCATACCGTCATAGAGCGTTGACGCCGCCCCGCAGTTATGGCACTTGATCGTTACATAGCACATTGTTTCACCCCCCAATCATTCAAGCGGTCTCGCCGGTGTCGGCCTGTTGTCTATTCCGGCTTCCCCCGCGTAATTCCATATAACCGGCGTAAGGCTGTACGCTACGGCGTCTATGGTGTGGTTGTTCGCGTCGGGAAGCTCGCCGGTAATATTGCCGTCCTTGTCCGTCATGTATTCGTACTCCGTAAACTCTCTAAAGGCGTTCGGAGTGCGTGCCGGGTCAATGATGATCTTCCGGTGTTGGAGCCAATTTATACGGTATCGCACGGCGTCCGGGCGCTTATATGTCGCTCTTGCATTTATGCCGTTTGCACGTAGATCAACTATGCTTTTCGGCTCTGCGCTGTCGCAATAAGCCACCATTGCGCCATCGGTAAGCGGCATAACCTTAGACCATGCTTTATACTTTCCCCGCATCAGCTCCGCAAGCTCTGAATTACGCAAGCGCCGCTTGTATATCTCATCCAGCAAGAAAAGCTCTTCCGTCTTTCGGTTATAGCTCACGCGGATATAACAAGCGGGGTCTATCGTAAAGCCAAAATCAACACCGTCATAGAAGTATCCCATTCCGGAGATCTCTTCATCTGTGATCGTCCGTACTGTGACATTGGGGAATACCTCGCCGCCTGCGCCTATCGGCTCGCCCATGTATTCATGTCGGTATGCGTCAAGGTTAACGGCTTTCAGGTGTTCGGCTTCCTCTATGAACGCCTCGCCGAGCCATTCCGGGGGCATCATGGTATAGTCTGTGCGCACGGTCAAGGCTCGATCATCCGGCACGTTTACAAGCCGATTCATCCAGTTGTTAAGGCTTATCGGCGGGTTAAACGTTCGGAAGATGGTAAACACCTTTCCGCCGCGCTGTACCGACTGCGTTACATTACGTAATGTTCTCTCGTTCTGAATTTCGCAACATTCTTCATACCATTGATAGCGGAAATACGTCCGCCCCGGCGCTCTGATTGATTTTAGCTTTGTAGCCTCATCCAGACCGCGAAAGATAATAGCCTGTCCCGTGGGCTTGTACGTCGCTCTCATGGGGCTTGTGGTAAGCGTCCATAAATCCGAAGCATCAAGCGTATCTATCGCCCATTCGATCTGTGCAAAGACGCTTTCCCGCAGCGTAGCGCCGACACGCCGGAAGCAAATACCGCTCGCCGTGCTGTCGTTCATTATGCCGTCAACGATTTCCAGAGAAGCAACGGAGGATTTACCGGAACCACGACCGCCCGGAAGATTGTATATGCTGTGCCGCTTCGCCTGTATATCCTCATGGAGAGGGACGTATACCGGGGCTATATGCTGCGTTATGTCCCGCTGCGCTGCCCGCTCTTTCAGCTCGTCGGCGATCTTCTTTGATGCTTCGAGAGCTGCGAGACGCTTTTCTATGTCATTCCTCATTGCTCGCCTCAAGCGCCTTTATGCGCTCCAAAACGTCCCCGATCTCCGTATACCGTGCGCCGTGCTTTAATATGGCCTCTGCTGCATTGAGCCGTGTTTGCTGTGATGCTCTTTCGTCCTGCATGATTGCTACCATCGTAGATACTGCGTTACACGTTGAGCGTTGAAGCATATCTCGCGTTGATATTATCAAGCCTTCTCTGGCTTCGTCGTACTTCTTACGAAACTCCGGGTTACTTACTCGGTGTGAAATCGTTACCGGCGTACATCCGAGCTTTTTAGCCGCCATCTTTTGTGTTGGCGTTGTAAGCAGCGCCTCTAATATGTCCTCGTCTCGTATCCGGTTTATAACCTCACCCCCTCAAAAGCATTTGTTTTCATAAATCCGGGCATAAGAAAGCACCCCGCAGTATTACGGGATGCTATTTCTTTATCTGCCACGGATAAGCTCATTGAGCATAACACGCCCGATCTTGCTTTCCCGTTCCTCTTTCTCAAACTGCGCCGCGTATTTCTCAATAGCCGCGCCCACGCCGGAAAGATTGATTCTTTTTGCTGCAAGGTCTCTCTGTGCCGCTTCCCGCGCTTTCTTCTCTACATTGCCCAGCTCGACGGAATCAAGTTTGACCGTGCCGGAAAGCTCCTTGTATCGCGCCTCGTTCGCCGCTCGCTGCTTCTCTTCCTGCCGCTTGCTGTATTCAGCCGCAAGGGAAGCATACGCCCGCTGATACTCCGGCGTGCTTCTCTCAAGCTGAATCTTTGTAGCCGCCCGGAGATAGCTTTCATCGTCCGGGAAGTCCTCGCGGCTCACCGCATCCAGCGCGTTAAAGTTTCCGCCAGTAAGCCGCTGTGTAATCGCTTCTCTAATTTCGCTCATGTTTTACCTCCTTGTTAAACGCCCCTAAAGTGCGTCAGAATCATTTTTTCAAGTTCTGCGTCATTTGATACGCCCGCCACCATAGAACGCACTACAGCGGCTTTCTGCTTGTACTCGTGCAGCATTCCGATGATGTTTTGAATCTGTCCGGCGTTCAGACCGTCCACGGCTTCAAGAACCATCTGCGCCGCTTCGTATGTCTGCATCAGTCTTTCCCCCCTCTCTTGTTGAATCCGCAGTTTCCATTGCATACCCCGTGGTAAGGCATCGGGCAGAGCTTACCGACGGCAGGGGAGACACATACGCGCATACAAACATACTCCCCAAAATACGCGCACTCTTTCCCGATGCAGTCCGCCGCGCCGTTTCTCCCGTCACGGAGAGGGCAGAACATACGCACATCTTCTTCAATCGTCGGCATCGTCCCGCGCCGCCTTGATCTGCTCTTTCATGCCCTCAACAACGGGCTGTAGCTTGTGTACGGCGTCTATGCCGTCCATCAAAAGATCTTTCGTTTTCTCTGCAAGGTTTTCTTTCACCTGTCTGCATCGTCTTTTCTGCTCTGTCATGCTTTGCCCTCCTTCGTGTTCTTGATGTTGTCCATGCCGTCCGCGCACGCCTCCGCAGCTTCGCGCCCGAACAAGATTTCATATAAACGCAGCTCCCGAACGTTGCCGCACATAAAGTGAAATATGCGGTAATCACATCCGGGGAAAAAGCGCGTTCGGAAATACTGATCTATCATCGCCGGGTACATATCCGCCGTGTAGTCGAACATATCCCGCCCGCCGATGCTTTCATCCTTTGCGCCCGTGTACGGCATCCGCTCCATGATACGCCGGATGTTTCCGCATCCTACCGGCGGGTGATCTTCTCCGCGCTTCTCGGCGTACCGGGAAAAGAAATGCTCAAAAATTGCTATGTACTGTTCCAGAGAATACCGGTTTACGGTGTCCTCCATGCTGTCATACGCCTTTTTCGCTGTCATGCGGAAGATTCTAAGATTCATCCTGTCCGCTCCTTTCGTGCGGGATGTTACCATTAAGCCGGGAAATGTATGCATTATCCGGGAAGATGCAAACAACATCGGGGAAAATGCATACATAACACAAGCGCAGAAGTGCAAACGCCCCGCGTTTGTGCTTCCCTTTAAGGGCATCCCGTAGGGATGCTTGTCCCCCTTTACAGGGGGACGCTGTAGCTGTAGCTGTAGTTGAGTTGCTGTTGTAGCTGTAGCTGTAGTTGTAGCTGTAGTTGGTTGAAATCGTCGGCACTTGTTAACGGTTGTCAACGTTCGTTGACCTCTTCGGCTTCGATCTCTGCAAGACGGCGCTTTAGATAATCCGCTTTTGCTGCTTCGTCGTTCGGGTCTATGCCGTGTGCCGGTGCATAGTTTCTTGTAAAATCGCTAATTATCCCGCTCTCTCGGTTTCTTCGTTTCTTCTGCTCGTATCGTTCCGTGTCCCTATCGATTCTCTCTTGAATAACTGACCATGCAAATTCAAGTGTCGAATCATCCGAAAAGTCCGGTATTTCTCCATATTGCGCGTAATCGCCTATTGCGAAAAAAATTCTACTTACCTGTTGATCGTCCAGCCTCTTTAGCGCTCTGAACGATTCCCAATAGAGCATAACGCCCGGTTTTTCCGTCCCTCTCATTCTTTCTCCCCGCGCTTTTCCAAAAAGCGCTTATAGTCTGCCTCTATGCAGTCTATAACACACGCAGCGACTGAGCGGGCTTCGTTGGACAGCGCGGAAATATCCGGCGGCGTGTTCTCGAAAGCGCTGTGCATTATAGCGTCGTACACTTCGAGCCTGTTTTCCGGGGAAAGCTCCTTGATACCTGAATAGTACGACTTGCGGATAATAATTGATCTCATGTTTTGTTCTCCTTCGATTATTTTATTTTTCAAAGAGCGTTTTTCCCGCTCTATGATTTTTCGCGTGGCTTCATACGGCGTCGGGTCTGGTAGTCCGTAGGCGTTGCGCCGGTCTATCTGTTCCTCGATCTGCTTATATTCCCGGCGCTTCGCCTGGTACCGTTTCCGGCTCGATTTGGACATAGTACCCCCTTGTGTGGCGCGTTTCCCCTTTTCAGAGGCCGCTAAAGGCTTTCGCTATGTGCTGATCGAGCGTTTCAACGTCAATCAGAAAATTCTTTCCGAGCCGTACCGACGGAATCGCGCCGGTCTTTACCAGTGTGCGGAAATAGTTTTTCGTAAGCGCGGAATCCGGGTCTTTCTCCTTGAAGTAGTCGTATGCTTTCGGAAGCGTTCTAAGTTTCGCCATGCTGTATTCTCCTTTCAAAGTCCGAAAAAATAAAATGAGCCTATCGCGTTCGCTCTGTTACCAAGCGACCGTAATAGGCTCAAAGGCTCATTCGTGCGGGAATTTCTTCCATGCACGTTTTGTCATTCGATTGCTTAGTATTATATCACGTTTTAGCCGATTTTGCAAGCCTCTATAGCAGCTTCCATAGTATTTGCGGCCTTTTCTTTCGCCGTGTCTATCGCGTGGGAATACACGTCAAGGGTCATTGATGTATTCTTATGCCCGAGTATACCCGCCGCCGTTACCACGTCCGTACCGTTGGCGATCATAAGGCTTGCGGCGGTATGGCGGAATTGGTGGGACGTTATATGCGGGATAGAATGGGCCTTGCAGAATTTATTCATTAAGACGTTTACAAACTGCGGCGGAAGTATTTCCCCATTGTTGCGCGGGAAAACATAATCGTTATCCTGCCAATATCCGCAGAGCCGGAAGCGCTCTTCTATGTACCACTTCCTATACGCCTTTAGAACGGATACAAGGCTTTCCGCCATCGGAACATAGCGAGTATTTCCCGTTTTTGTAGGCCCGCAAATAACCCCGGTTGCTTTTGTATAGGACGCTCCGGCATCTATCAGAATTTGCCGCTTTTCAAAGTCGATCTTTTCCCATTTCAGCGCGCAAAGCTCGCCGCGCCGCATCCCGGTATACATGAACGTGGATATTATGGCTTTTGATCTGATACATTCATCGTCAAGCGCAGATATGACGGCTTTAAGCTCTTCCGGCTGTAAGCACTTCGGTTTCTTTTCTTCCTCTTTTACTTTCGGAACGGTTGCCCGCCTTGCGGGGTTATACGTGATAAGCATATCTTTTTCCGCTTCGTCGAAAACCATTTGAACGAATACATGATGCTTTTCTATCGTTTCGTTAGATAAACTATGCTCGCCTTTCTCCAACCGGAAAAGCGCGGAAAAATCCTCGCCGAGTGCTGCGGCAATTCGACGCCCAGACGCTTCGGTAAGTCTCTGACCGTTACAAGCCGCTTTTACAAGTTGGTGATATATCCCGCTTTCCTTGATAAATTCGCTTTGCTTGCCGCGCTTTTCGATAAGCGGGCGTATTTCGACTTTCGGATAGCAATAATTCAATTCGAGCTTTGCTCCGGGCTTTGCAAGCTGCGCGTAAAACTTGTTTATGTGGTGCGGTCGAATGTCTACGATCCGCATTGAACCGATAGCGGCATATATCCGCACCTTTACCCAATCGTAAATACGGAGAGTACGGGCGGATACTCCCTGCGCCTTTTTCAGCTCTATGAAATACTCTGCATATTCTTGAAATGTCCGGCTGTCGTCCGGTCTAAAGCCAAACTCTATTTGCTTCTCAAACTCATACGCCGCTTTCTGCACGGCCTTTTCCATCTGCTTCTCCGTCATGGGCTTGTCCGGCGTCCACGTCATATAATGGCGTATCTGCTTGTTTCCTGCGTCCCTGCCGCATGATACAGTTATCTTGTAACTGTTCTCGCTTATCTTCCGTATGCTTGCCATTGGGTGAGCCTCCTTTTTCTTTTACGCCGTGTTATCCGCTTTTGGTTGTAGATACCCCCGTTTTGATCTCGCGGTAATTGATTATCATTTCCCGCGCTTCTCCGCATCGGCGGCAGGGAATGATAACGCCCTTGCATACCGCGCCATCACGAACGGGGAACATCTTTTGATTGCAGACGGGGCAGAGATACCACGGCTGCCCCTTTATCAGCTTTACCATGTATCAACCTTTCCGGCGCACATTTGGCGCACAACGTAGGCAATACGGCTTGTTTTTCGCGGTTTGCGTTCAATCGCAGAAACCATTGAAAAACCTTTGTTTTATGCTGTTTTGTGCGTCGATGATTGAACACGGTTTGATATAGTTTAACTAAAACATGTGGGAACACAGCGCTGCCCTCCTCTGTACAAAAGCCCCGTCCATGCCAGATAGTCCATAGCGATATCTTCCAGCGTTTTCCGGGCAGCTTCCGCCGTCTCTACGCCACTTGCGTATGTTTTGCTCCACGCGCCTACGGTCTGGCTCTTGACCTCACCGCCGCTCATGCTCTGCGCTTTGGCGTTCTCAATGATCTGGTACTGTTCCGCCAGCGCACAACAGCACATCGCAAGCGCGTTGTCATCGTCCGGATAATCCTTCGCCTTGCCTATCGTGTAATAGTCAATAAAGGAGCTTGCCCGCGTTGCTGCGCGGGCAAACTCCTGTTCCGTCAGGGCGCTACCGAAATAAGTATCGGTGTAAAACGTGTATGTTGCGTACATCTGCGCCCCTCCAGCTTATCAGCCCACGGTAACGGCAGCCGTGCCGGACTTCGTGCCGTCCTGCTTGGAAGTCGCGGTAACGGTCAGCGCAGTATTCGTCTCATTGGAGGCGATAGTCAGCGTGCCGTTATCGTCAATCTTCGTCCCAGCCTTAACAGCAGCCGTGCCGGAAACGCTCCACAGCACTCCGTTAGACACCGCACCCTCGCCGGTCACAGCGGCGGCAAACGCCTTGCTCGCGCCCTTAGCAACGGTAGCGGTGGCCGGGGTAACGGTAACGGTGTTGACCGTACCGGCGGGAGCGTACACCGCGAACGGGCAGTACTTCGACAGGGTATCGTTGTACGCCGTCTTCGGGTTCGGGATTTCCCAGCCGAGACGCATAACCGCACGCAGCGCGACCATGTCATTCTGCATGAGGTTGTAAACGATGGAGTTGTCGGAAGGATCCTGCACAACGCCCTGATCGAAAATCTTGAACGTGATATCCTGACGGATGGAGTACACCAGCTCCGACCAGTCACCGGCAAACATAAGCGCCTTGGCAGTGTTAAAAGCGCCGTTGCGCGGGAAGTACATAGGAGATCCGTCCAGCGCGTAAGGCGTCGCGCCCTGCATATCGGTTTTGAAGATGGGATTGCCGTTCAGGTCTTTCAGACCGCGCAGCTTCGCGCGCATCTGGATAGCGGACATAATGCCGTTAACGAGATAGCCGCTTTCCTCGACCTTGGCGATCACGCCGCCCTCGGCGAGAAGGTCGTCATAGATGTACGGCGTCGCCGCCACGACGGAACCGGCCTTCGTGCAAGTCTCAAGGACGCTGTCGCGCCAAGAGGTGGGCTTGTTCGTGCCAAACAGGATAGCACCGTCAATGACCTTACCGAACGCCTCAACGAGACGCGGGCGGACTTCGCCCCAGATGTCATAATCGGCATCATCAAGCACCGCCTCGGGAATGGGGACGATGACGGCGATCTCTTCGGCATAAATTTTCTTTTTATCCCACTTCATCTTGGTAGTCTGCTTCATGCCGGTATCGCCGTTCACGAAGTAGGCAGTGGGAAGCATGTCCAGAACGTTCATCGTCTGGGTCTTGCTGGTCATATTGGGGAGACGGCGTCCCATCTGGAGGACGGCGCTGCCCTCGGTCACACCCTGAATGATCTCACGGGTGACAGGTTCGGGAATAAGACCGGAAAGGTCAGTTCTGTTTACAATGTTAGTAGCCATATTAGTCATTTTTACCTCACAATTCTCATTTAAATTTGCCCCGAATAAGGGCATTCATAGCGTCGTTCGTGCCGGTGGCACTATTGCCGCTGTTCCCGACGTGCGCGGACATATCCACACGCACGGAGGCGGGTTTGCGATCTTTCAGAAACTCATCGGCTGCCTTTTCAAAGCTCACCGTGTCCGTCACTTTCTGCCCGATCTTAAAGCAGTAAAATTCCAGCTCATCAGCCGAAACGCCTTTTGCGGTCAGATACTTCTCCCGCTCAAACTGCGTTACCTTCGCTTCGGCGGCAAGCCGCGCCGCCTTTTCGGTGTCGCGCTCTTTCTCGATTTCCTTGAGCTTGTCCGCTTCGCTCTGCTGATTGGCTTTCCAAGCCTTATAAGCGTTCATTTCTTCCTCGGTGGGCATTCCTTTGGTTGCCCGCGCGAGACGCTTTGCAACGATATTGTCTACCTCGGCTTGTGTAAAAGTAGCCTCGTTCCCGCCCTCGGCGGTGTTGGGATTGGTATTCGGTTCTGCCATGATGATTCCTCCGTTTTCCGCCCGTCGGCGTATTCCGTTTATGCCCGTCGGCAAACAAAAAGGAGCCTATCTCCGTAGAGACGAACTCCTTGAATGTTTTATAATCAGGCAGGGCTGCGATGGGAAGCCCTGTATCTGCGCCCGTTTTAAACCACCACTAACCGCGAAATTTTTTGTGCTCGCGGCAAAACACAAGACGCCTTTCACGTCAGATACTTCCTGTTATGCATGGCCGCTGTTGAGCAGTAGCGGCGCGGTATTTGTATCCCCTCCGCAGGGGCAAGACAGGGGGAAAGGAAGGAAGCCCTGCCAAAGCAAGACCGTTATTTCTGTACCCGCCACAAGGTCAGGCGGCGCTCTCTGTTATGCTTTTATCGTTGGTTTATTTATTGGCCGCTTTCTTCGCCTCTCGAGATTCTTTCGGCCCGAACTCCGCGATGTTCCCGCGCTCGTATTGTGGCCGTAGTCCTGCCGCCTTGCTGAACGCCTCGTATTCCTCGTTTAGACGACGATACCGTACAGCCTTTGTGGTATACTCCTCATCGTCTCCGCGCCCATTGGCGGCTATTAGCTCACGTTTAACTTTACGCATGGACGCTTCAACCTGTCTCTGCTTTTGTGTTGCCTCGTAAAAGGTGTATTTCTTGCCCTTAAACTCAAAGGGCGGCGGGTCGATGTTCTCCAATTCCTCATCGGTGTACGTCCGTTCTGAAACGCCCTCGACAAACGGGTAATACATGTGGCGGCAGTTAGCGCCGCACAAGCCGTCCACCTCGTCAAGACCGCAGACCGCATATATAGACGGGTAAATATCCCCAGAATAGATGGAATAAACGCGCCCCTGCCATTTCTTGTGGCTCGCCCATGGCGTTTTACCCTCTCCGTCACGCGCTCCGCAGTGCGCCGTAACCTCCCTGTATGGCGTGTCAAGCAACGTCGCCGTCTGCTCCGTGTACTGCCGGGAAAGCTGGGTAACGCCAGTCATAACAGCTCTGCGGGCGGCAACGTCAACGCGGTTATGCCAGCCGCTTTCATAGTCCACATATTGCAAGCCGCTTTCCGTCAGCATCTTTGTTGCATCACGGATCGCCACGTTATAGCTCTGCCCGCTCTCCACGCGCATCAAGGCGTCGTCAAGTACGCGCTGATACATCCTGCCTATATCATCAACCTTTACCGTGCCGTCCGGCGCTCGGTACGCAAAGCCCATACTGCGGGTAATGTTCGTCAGCTCTCCAAGCGTCTGCATCTCAATGGCGTTAATTTCCTGCATGAACAGGTCGGCATTGAAGTTGTTTTCGCCGAGAATGAGGTTGTCGTCGATCAGCGTATCAAAATACTGCTGGTTTCGTTGGACGGCCTTGTTCCATACGGTGTCAAACTCGCTCTGCGTGAGCTTTAGGGTCTTCCTGATATACTCGTTGATTTTCTTGTAATCATATCCACGCTGCTGCAAAGACCGTATATGCTCTATCGCCGTCTCCGTCATTTCCCCGGTCATGGCAACGCGGGAGCATATATCCTCAAGGATTTGTTCTTCTAGACGCTGATATAGCCGCATAAGCGGCAGGGGCAGGGAGTACATGAACTCCGGCGTGATCGGGTATTTCATTCATTTTCGCCCGATACAAGGCTCTCCATCTGCGGCAGGGCGTCTTTTGCAGTTGCCTCATCCTCATTCATCCACTTAGCGCGGAACTCCCAATCGTTCATAATGCCAGCCTGCAACATACGAAAATCGCGGTTGAAATCTGTTTCCTTGTCCTCAATGATGGAATCGTCGAAATCAACCGTGATCTCAACGTCCTCATTCAGCCCGGCGTTCATATAAGCGTTGCCCATTCGGAGAAGAACGCGGCACAGCTCAATGAGAACGCTTTCAAGGATGATCTCGTGCTTTTTGATCGTGCGGAACATCTCGGAATTTTCGCTTATAATCTGCGTCGCTGTGGACACGTTGCCGTTGTCGTATTTGTAATGGTTCTCGCCGAATCCGCACTTGCTCGACAGGAGATTCAACATATCCTGAATACCTGCATTGTGCTCTGCCGCACGGAGCTTCATATCGATTTCTTTAACAACTTCTTTCCCGAGCCCGTCCGCCGGTAAAACATGGAAAACGGCGTCATTCGGATCAAACAGAGGTTCGCCCTCTATTGTCTTTGTCGCCTGCGGCTGCACCATAATACGCTTTTTGCCAAGCAGAAATTCATTGACGTAGCTGTCGTAAGCTATGTCTACGCCCTTTATCTGATCTATGGCATTCGCAAACACCGAAATTCCCATCGGTAGCGTTGCATCAACGTTGTTGACAATGTTCAGCCGGTCAATGACGAACATCCGCTGTGTAAAATCAGTATGGACAATGGGAGCGGTGTTTTCAAAACCCGGAACATCCGCAAGGTTTACCTCTGAGAGACTGCCCTTTGTGTCGCTGAAAAGAAGGTTTTCGATATCGTATTTTCCCTCTCCCGTTCGCTTATGGATGCAGATATAAAGGTATGTGTCTTTCTCAACAGACTTGTGAGAGCCGAACGCGCATTCGCTGACAATACCATTTTCCCAAGTCAGCGGTAGGATGAGATCAGCGGGCACATAATCAATTCGTATCTCTCCGCCGCTCGCGTTTACCTCGCCAGTGTTTACGTCCACAGAGGCATTAACGACAGTTGGAACATACGCAACCGTTCCGCGCGCCGCCTTGATCTCCTGCATTTCATTAGCCTTTACGGAAAAGTTGTTGCGAATAAGAACAGAATCAATAAAATCCTGTTCTTTCTTGCCTTCAAGGGTTATTTTGCATTTCTCGTTCAATAGCAAGTTCGCCCAATCCTCGCATACCTTTTTCGCCATGCCGAGCGAATACCGGCTGCATTTTATAAATTTCATGCCATTCCATACTTTATAATTATGAAACGACTTTACATAGCCATCATACCAGCTCTGCCAATTAGCGATATAAGTATAAAAACTTTCCGGGATAGTGGTATATCCCTTTTTCCGCAAAACTTCGTATATGTTCATGCTCTCACTCCGTACAGTCTATATGCCGGTTCCATCCCATACCGGATAGCGTCTATTGCGTGGTTGTTTTTATCTGGGTATCCGCTGATGATCTCGCCGTCTTTGTTCCTCTCGTACTCATAGCCGACGATCTCTTTGTATGCATTCGGCGTCCTGCGTTTATCAATAACGATCTTTCGGCGTTGCAGCCACTTCATACCGTATTCAACGCTTCCAGGCCCCTTTATTGCCGATCTCGCATCTACTCCACTCGCGCGAAAGTCCACTATGCTTTTCGGCTCCGCGCTGTCGCACGTAATCGGGAAATCATTATAATGGTGTTCGCGTATCCATGCGGCATTATCTTCGTTGCTCGTCTTATTAACGTAATGCTCATCAATCAGATACAGCGTTTCTCTGGCAACGTCATAATATATGCGGACAAAGCAAAACGGATCAGGATACCAGCCAAAGTCGATGCCTTGATAAATCCTGTCAAACCTCTTTACTTCGTCGTCGGTAATTTCTCGAAGCTCCAACCGCTCAAATACGTTGCCGCCCGTGCCTACCGGCAAACCAAGGTATTCGTGTTGGTACGCTCTTTCATCGGTCTGTTTAAGGTATTCGGCTTCGTTTATGAACTCCTCGCCGAGCCAGCTCTTAGGCGCATCAAGGTAGGTGCTTATGTGGCACAGTCGGTTCGGCTTGTCTTCAGCACTATCTATATTCGCCCAGTTATCTCGGCTGATAGGCGGGTTGTAGCTCTCGAAATTCCAGAACTTGTCCCCGCCGCGCATTGTGGACTGCAAAATGGTTCGTATCTCCGCCCTGCCAGAAAACTGATCTTTTTCCTCAAAGTGCGTAATGGCAATATATCCGAACGGCACCTTGATAGATTTAATCTTCATCGGATCGTCTGCGCCACGGAACATGATCTTCTGCCCGGTCGGGCGGTAGATGATTTCCATTGGGCTGACCTTTGCGTACCATAGCCCGGCCATGCCAAGCTCGGCAATCGCCCACATGTACTGGTTGAATACGCTATCGCGCAGGGTGTTTGCAACCTTACGGAGCACCAGCGCATGAGTATTTGGATTTGCAATTAACAGCTGCGGCACAAGCAGGGATACGGTTGATGATTTCAGGCTCCCTCGACCGCCGCGAATGTCGTAATGCGTATGCCCGTGCCGCATAACATCTTTCGCAAAGTCATAGAATACAGGGGCAAGCATTTCTGACATTCTTATATGTCCCATTCAATGACCGCCCCTCTATCAACTTCAGGATCAGGATAGTCTTTCTGTCCGAGAACTTGCTTGCCAAGCCATATCGCCATTGTCGCGTTCGTTTCCGATAGCTTCATCTGGTTACGGCGCAAGCTCACTTTGCCTCTGGCCTGTCCTCTTTTTTTGCAGTCTAAGAATGTTTCCCGGTTATTCTTGTTATGCAAAGTTTCTACCGTTGTGCCAAGCTCTCCAGCCATTTCTTCATCGGTGCACATGTATTTGGACAGCATCTCGACAAGCTGCTTTCCCTCTACGCTCAAAACAAGGCTCGGTCGGCCTTTCCCGTTGGGCTGCTTATTCAGATATTTGTTAAACGCTCCGAGCTGTTCAGCAGTCTTCGCCATATAAGCACCTCGTAGACAACGCGAGAACGCTCTCTATGGTTTCGGCCATATCATAATATCTATAATCACCCAAACGGCCACAAACGATTAGACCGTCCTTTTCCGCTCTCGACCGGTATTTCTGATACAGAGCTTCGCTCTCTGCGTTATTGACAGAATAAAAAGGTTCTTTCCCACGTTCCCATGCGTCAGGATATTCGATTGTCAGTACTGTTTTCGGGCTTTCTGTGTCAAAAACGAAGTGCTTATGCTCTATAACCCTAGTATGGGGGATGCTGCGCGCAGTATAATTTACTACAGCCACACCTTGATAGTTGTCTATATCAACCGTCATCTGATCAAAGCGCAGGCTTCGCCACGGGAGTTCGCCATACTCATATCTGTAAAGCTCATCGAGTGCGCCAGTATAAACGATCTTCTTTGCCTTATACTTTTCCTTTGCTTCTTCAAAGGACATATTTAGGGCTACGTCTGTACCATTTAACAGCGATTCAATGAGTTTGTTATACCCCTCGATAGGGACGCCCTGATATTTCGCATTGTAATAATTATTGTCCGCCGTATACCGAACTGGGATACGCCGCATTATATCCGGCGGAAGTTCGGAACACGGCTTGCCCCATTGCTTTTCGGTGTACCCTCGGATAAACATTTTATAGATGTCTTCTCCAACAAGCGACAGCGCGTTTTCTTCTAGATTCTTCGCTTCATGGTCAAGCACAAGTCTCTGGCGGTTGATCTCCGCTTTCGCCTGAAAAGGGAAATTCACACCCCACAACTGCCGGAACGTGTTCATGTTAAACGGGAGGTTGTAGCACCGCCCTGCGTAACAGGCAAGGGGGCTGTTGATGAAATTATTGAAATGAACGAACTGGTTGACGAATTTCCATACCTCGTCGTTGTTCGTGCGGAAGATGTGCGCTCCGTATTTATGAACTGCGATCCCCTCAACATTTTCTTGGTAGCAGTTTCCGCCGATATGGTCGCGCCGATCCACGGCAATGCAGGACTTCCCAGCCTTTGTCGCCATATACGCAAAAACAGAGCCTGCAAGCCCTGTTCCAACTATTAAGTAATCGTAGTTTTTTTCCATTTTTCATTCACCAGCTTCGGGCGGCAGTTGTTCCAACTTATTTTGTGATGGATTCGGAAATTTATTCTGCCCTGTTTTGCGATCTTCACGAACGACGGGCAGCACATAACACTGTAAAAGCTCTTCCGGTACGTACCGTTGTCCTGATATATGTCCGTCATTCCACCACGCATGTGCTGTGTCGGCGGCGTCTGTACCTGTAAGTACATAACAGAATACATCAGCAGCCCCCGGCTTGCTTCATCTATCGTCGTGGTGATATCATCATTCATGCGCATGCGGAATTTAATCTTTTTATCCGCACGCATCAAGAACGATCCCATAGTTTTCGGGTTAAGCCCCATGAAATACTTTTTTCCACGGATCCCGCCGAGGTATTCGCTCGACAGTGCAAAGGACAGCCATGCAATGTCCGTCTTATCGATGTAACGCACAAGGTAATAGAAAAGCGTGTCAAGGTCTCGGCAAGCCTTTGTAACAAGCCTGTCGTCCTCTACATAGCGGAAATCAATTCTCGTAAAATCATCATCAAGTTGTAAATGATATTTGTACCCGCGCTCTTCGGCTAGGTCTTGTATCTTGTTTCTTGCGAACACTCCAACGCGGCGGTCGTTGTCCGTGTCGCCGGTATCCGTCTCATCCGCAACAGCCTTTTTATCAAACTGAATGACATGTTCGCTGAACTTAGAGAAGTATTGATCGGCTTGGTCGTCCTCATTGTCGATCACAACGTACCAGTCTCCGGTATAGCCGCTGTCTTTCAGCATCTTTACTGTTTTTATCTCGTCAGCTCTGCCATGGCTTAGAATAAAGACAGCAAAAGATTCGCTGTATTCACTCCTCGTCAATGCCCTCACCGTCCTTTAACTCTACCAAGCCGTCAAGCAGCTCGGCAAACCCATTAGCAATGGCATTATCGATATCGACGATGACAAGTGCGGAACGCTCCATCAGTTCCTGCATTTCAGGGCTTGCACAGTTCGCATAGTATTCCGCAATATTCCTGTAATTGAACACATTATGCCGGTTTGCCGCTGCAATAAGGAACGCTTTCTGCTCAGGAAGGATGTCTGCGGCCTCAATCTCCATGATGAGGCTGTCCGTCTTATCCGTATTGTACAGGTCGGCAAGGCTCGGCTTTATCCCGTCCGGCTCATACTGCGGAATATTGACTTTCATGCTGTACTGGTTAGGCTCGCTCTCTTTTTCTTCCTCAAAAAATCCGAAGTCAAAGCCCTCGAAATCAAGCTCCGCAAGTTCTTCCGATAAAAGCGCATCATCCCATTCGGCAAACTCATTTGTTTTGTTGTCTAGAAGCCGGTATTTCCGTTTCTGCTCATCAGTCAGCCCCTCTTTGATAAGAACATCCGCATCTTTATAGCCGAGCTTCTTCAATGCCTTATATCTCGTATGCCCGGCAAGGATCACGCCGTCCTCATCCACAATGATAGGCGCAACGTAGGTGCACTGCTTGATGCTCTCCATGACATAAGCCACAGCATCATCATTCTTTCTAGGATTCTTTTCATAAGGGACGATTTCCCTTAACGGCTTTTTGACAAGTTGCATTTCAGTTCCTTCCTTTCCGCTTCCAACAAAAAAGAGCCGGAATCGCTTCCAGCTCTTTCGAGTGTACCCATTATAGCACTTGATTTTGGCTTTTTAGGCTAATCTTTCACAGTTTATATCTGCCATGTGCAATCTGTCGGAAGCCGCTTAATTGCATTTGCGCGACATGTTGCTTTGATTGTGCAGCGGACTTCTCGCCCGGTGGCATTCTCAACGCCGGTAAACTCCATCCAGTGGAACGACTGCCCGCGGACGCCGGACGGCTTCAAACGGCCATCTGGAAGGAAAACTTCGATGGTCTTGCGCTCCTTGTCATAGCTTCCTGCAACCGTGTCGCAGTCAGAAAAATGCTGCTTGTATCGCCGGTACGTCATTGTCTCAACAGTCATGTTACACCAGCCAACCTTCTAATGAATATATCCGTTTTTGAGCAGAAACGCTGTATCTTGATCCCAGCAAACCGGTTCGCCGTTATCCTCATAAGCCTTGAATTCGGTATAGCTTTTCTGCGCTCTTTCTAAGCCGTCCCACTGGAACACATTTTCGATAACGAAGCCTTTTGAATACTCAGTGCAGGGAAGAAGGTGATACCGCCCTGCGGTTTTGGTGCAATAGCGTACCTTTGCGCATTTTCTCCCGCTCTTAGAAATGTACAGCTTTTCAATAACACCAACTCGGAAAATCCAGCCGTTCCAGCCGGAACGCATCGTGGCAAATTCAAACGCGGGAATCTGCACCAACTGACCGACAAACGGATTCTTAACTGCTTTCATGTTGCTTCCTTTCCGGGCGGTTTAGCCGCCGCCCTTCGGCTTATGTTTTTCTTATTTCACGTAGATCGTCAAGTCTTCGCCGGTGATGCGGAAAGAAACGAGCGTCGCGTTAAGCTGTTTTTCATACGGTGTGTCCGTTGCCATCGGGTTAACGGCAATGCCGATAAGCTGCGTTTTTTCTTCCACACCGCGAACAACGAAAATGCGGTGAATCGAGCTGGATGCATAAAGAAGCTTGTTCAAGAACTGTCTTACTTTCATTTCAATTTCCTTTCTGCCTGTCGGCTTGTTCTTACAGTTGTAGTTATAAACTATTAAGTTTATAATGTCAACTTGTTATTTTAAACTTTTTGGAATATTTTTGAAAAGTTTTATTTGACAAGCAAAAGTATATAGTTTACAATCAGATCGAAAGGGGTGATCCAATGACCGCTAAGCAATTAGTTGATATGGCGCTGGCTTACGCCGGGATGAGCAAATCAGAGCTTGCCCGCCGCCTAAACTGGTCTCCGCAACTGTTAAGCAAGCGCCTAAATACCGGAAAGTTCTCCGTTGAAGAATGGTGCGTTATTGCAAAAGCCATTGGCGCAGAACCACATATCGGCTTTGTTTTCCCGGACGGGAAAGAAATATAAAGCAAAGGGGTAGTCATTCGACTGCCCCTTTTTTTGTAAGCCCAAAGTTTTCTGCTGTTCTTTCGATGAATTTATTATGCCAGTTCTTAGCGGTTCCGTAGGAAACGAACAGGGCCATAGCTGCCCCATGCAAAGTATGTGTGCGCTTAAAAAACACCATTTCGATGAGCTTTACGCGATCCGCGCCATTAGGATACCGCATGGTGTCCCGTATGGTCTTTTCGACAGCTAAATACTCTTTCATATCATCGAAAGGCAGCTCGCGCAAGGCTACGCTTTCAGCGGCTCGGTTTACGTCCGTCCCTCGTCCTGTCGCGCCGTATGCGGGAACAACAGACTGCTCCCGTATATTCCGCAAATCCTCACAATGCATCGGGTACGCCCGGATGATCGCTTTCACGAATCCCCACCATTTGTATCTTGGTTTGCTCATTTTGCCTCCGTTCTCGCAACGTTAAACGCTCTGTACGGAATTTTCGATTGTCAGGCACATTTTTCATACCTCCCACGAAACGCTTAGCTTTGCCATGCTCACGGATCCGAGGACGGAGTAAACGAGGTTCAGTGCTTCTGTGGTCGTGGTGTTCTCGAAGCAGAGGCTTCCGCTCTTGGGAGCGCCCCCCCTATTCTGTACAGGCGGAGCGTCAGGAGCTTTGACCTCCTCCGACGGTTCAGCAACTTCCGGCGTGGAATGCACAGGTTCCGGCGGTGCTTCTACATGATCGGCTTTCGGCTCCTCGGCGCAAAAGGCGCGGAACCCACCGTTGTTGGTGTTCGCCCATCCTCCGCGATGCGGGAACTTAATGCCGAGCTTCTTTGTTTCCAAGGCAACCGAATTAACGGACACGCCAAACATAGCGGCAAGGTCTTTCTGCATCACGCCGAAGCGCTCCTGTAGCTTCTCTATGTACTCCCGGCGCAAATCGTCCGGGAGTAACTTAAATTCTTTCCACCGCATGGGTCGACTGAGAGGGTATGTTTTTATTTCGCCGTTCATGGCTTCACGTTCCTTTCTTGTAAGATAGTCGGACGGGAAGATGACTTTCCCGCCCTTTCCGGCATGGGTGCGCTTATTATGTATTCCACGCGCCGTTCGCTTCTTCTCTGCGCAGTCAGTAATGAAAACGTACTTTTCATCGTTCACGGTTAAAGCTCTCCATAACGTTCAATTTGATATATCTCGCCGTCTATAGTGTATATCGTTAAAGTCTCACATATCACCGGGGGAGACGATACAGGAACGGAAACCGTACCGTACCTTGTCCCGCAATACTCACACACGCTCCCGGTGATCGGAGCTCCACAGTTCAGGCAGTTTGTCAAACCTCCCACCCAAACTCGTCCTTTATGGCGTCTCTGACTTCCCAGATGTTGAGGTTCTTGCTGTTCACGCTCTCCCGTATGTTGCGCACCTCGTCCGACATGCGGTTCACGTCCTCCTGCGTAGGATGGAAGCAGGACATCCACGCCCAGACAAAGATCGTCATGGCGATGGACACGGCCTTGTGCATGGACACGTCTCTCGGCTTGCGCTTGGATTTACTGCTCATCGCGTGCGGCCTCCTTTTCGTCGACAATATGCTTGGCGAGTTTGGCGCAGCTCAGCTCCCCAGGGCAATCGGCATATGTTCCCGGTCTACCGTTCTATGCGTGTGCGGCGGGATAACATCGTCAAGCGTTTTGATTGCATTTTCAAGCGTCATCGGTTTTCTCTCCTTTCTCCGTAACTACAAAAATCATTATCGTTTGTTGTGAACGGTGTGTGCCAGCATCCACAATCACACCGCTCGTCTTCTGGATCTCGGTGTTTACAGTCCTTGCAATGTACGACCGGCTCATACCCAAGCTGCACAGCCATTCTCTTAAACTGGCTGCGGGTGGGGCGGTCAACATCGACCGTCGGAATCTTTTTCATTTCCTTGATTACCAGATCAGAAACGTATATTCCGTTCTGCGGGCTTTCTGCGTCAATCAAGCGCATGGTCTTTCCCTCCTTCGTATTTGGCGATCAGCACATTGAGATTGCGCAGTCCCCGCATTGTGACAGCATCGGCTTCGTAGAGAGCGTCGCGCAAGGCGAGGATTTTGGACGCGGGAACAGCGGCAACGGTGGGCGCATCCTCTATCAGTTTTCGGGCTTTCCCAGGCTCTCCTTCGTGCTGCCGGTCGTATTCAGCAAGCAGATCGTCAGCGTCAATCAGCCGCATCGCTGTCGCCTCCGTCCATTTGTGCGCCGCAATGAGGGCAGTAGGACGTTCGGCCAGCAAAACCGATTTCGCAAACAGAGCAGTACTGAATATCTCCTGCAAACTCTGCGTGAAATGGCATCCATTTTCCATGCCGTACAGGCGCAACGTCGGCGGCAGGAATCCCTTCAACAAAGCACTTCAATGCGACAATTTCAGGCTTCCAAATCGTATCCATGCAAGCGTCCAGATGGTTAATCACCGTCTCGCGCTTTATGTATTCAGCCATTGTCTTCTCCTCCGTCCGTTCGAACTTCTTTTTCAAGAATTGCATCAATAACTCCAACAGCGTCGAGAATGCCACAGCTTACGCTTTTGTCGAGGTCGAATATAGCGCCCTCAATGAAGCCTAACATGCGCTGAATCGTTGAAAAGTCTTTGTGTGTCATGGCGTTTCCCCCTCATAGTTGTCTTTCATCCCGTGATTTCTCCGGCAGCAGGAGCACTTCTGGTGACGCTTGCCGAGCCATTTACAGTTGTCGCAGGAAAGCGCGTCCTTTTCGAGCATACGCAGCCAGTCACAGTCTGCCGGTTCGCAAGGATCGTCTGGATAGAGCTCGTTGCATAATTCGCAGATAATCGTCCGCGCTGTTTTAATTTTCGTGTATTCAGACATGGTCAGCCCTCCCAATCAATCGCCTGTCCGCAATGCTCGCAGTATGTGATTTTCTTACCACCGCCGATAAATTCCCAATGTCCAAGGGCGTAATCACATGCAGGACAAATTGCTTCTTTCGTAGGCGTTCCCCATGTCCTGTCAACGCCGCTGGTCGGCTTTTTCGGAATCTGCTTGTCCAGCGCCTCACACGCTATAAGACAAGCCTCGTCTACTGCCTTGCGCGATTTCTCTTTGCCGTGAAATCCGCCAAAGAACTCGATCTCAGCAAGAGCTTTCCGCGTAGTGTCCGGGTGAATGATTCGTTTTGCTTCTTTGTAGGTCATGCCGCGTCCTCACAGTAAAATCTGGAAATGTCATCCATACGCCAGCGAACCGTGTCCGAAATAGTGGAATAGAGATACCCACCTTCCATGTGTACGGATTTCACACCGTATACCTGCCGCGGATTAGTAAAAGGCCCAAACTGTTTTTTCATGCGTGCCTCAACCTCGTCCTTGAAGATAATGGTCAGTTTCATTCCATCGCCTCCAATGCTTTCTCCGCTTCCTTCGATGGTGCGTTTAACCAAGCTAAGATATCCGAATAATCCTCAGAAAAATTCAATTCATCTTCAAACCCAAGTTTTTTATACAGCATTCTGCAAAGCTCTTTTTGGGTATCGTAAAGCTGTTTCGCCAACTGCTGATTTGTCGCAGTCCTCATGCGGTCTGCATTGGTCAACGCTTTGTTAGACGGCAGCACCTCCAGCCGACCGGCCTTGTCGGCCTCGGCCAGCTCGCGTAAGCGGGTATAACTGCAAATGCTCTCCAAATCAGCAAGACGCATCAGCTTCAGCGCGATCTCGTCTGCCTTATCTTTCGGCAGAACTTTCTCCGGTTCAAGCCCCGTATCCTCGTAGGCTTTCAGCCGCTCCCACACCTTGCGCTGGCTGCATGCGCCGTCTGGGCAGTATTTGCCCCAGCGCTCTTCGCGGCATTTGGCAATGTCGCAGAAGTTGCCGTCGAACGTCAGACGGTCTTTGGGCTCAGTCATTCGTCAGCCTCCCTAATTCATTTTCGTACTTACAGAATGTCATGTCGCAGTCCTTCCTATCCGCACACACGCTGCACCCGTGCGCTTTCGAGAAGCGGAAAAACTCTGCGGCGGTTCTTCCCGGGTAAACCTTGCGGACGGCGGTTTTCTCGGTTTTCGGCTTCCTGACTTCCACAGGCGCTTTTTTCGGCTTTCTGCCCTGCCTCATGTGTTCAGCTCTGGCCGCTCTCACTTCGTTTGCGAGACAGCCGCAGGATCGCGTTTGCCCATAAATGAAATTGTTCTGCATGATGACTTTTTCATTTCCGCAGTCGCATTTGACGCGCCAGAAAATAAAGCCCTTCCTGTCCGGCACGTCGGCAAGACCGAGGACGACGAGCCGCCCGAACCGCTGACCTGTCAGGTCTTTTCTCGGTCGCGCTTTCCGGGCTTCCCTCGCCTTTTCGAGCTTTGCCCGCGAAGCATCGGAGTTCAGGCAGCCGCAGGATCTCGTTTTTCCGCTCCGCAGGGAATACCCGGCGGCAACCTTTTCGTTTCCGCAATCGCATTTGCAGAGCCAGTGCGCGCCGTCATGCTCGGAGTGGTCGTATCGTATGACCGTCAGGCGTCCGAAGCGCTGCCCGGTCAGGTCAATTCGTTTCATCCGATCCTCCGCTTGGCGTATAGAGCCATCAAAAGCGCCTCCGCCATTCCGTCATGCTCCTTGCGGCAGCCCGGCGGTATTAAATTTACGCCGGGGAATAGCCGCTTGCAGACCTCTATGGACGTGTTCTTGTCGGCGGTGACGGAAAATTCCTTTTTCCACTTCTGCGGGCGGACGAGCTCATAGGGGATCTCGTATGCTTCGAGCAGCCCTTGCAGCCAGCCGAAGTTTTCCCCGAAGTGGAACATGGACACGCTTCCGTTTTTCGGCATCACGCCGACGTGCTCCAAGCAGCACACCGCCTTTTCCCCGCGCAGATCGGACAGGACGCAGCGGTAGGTGTCGCGGTCGTACCGGAACGTCTGTACTTCTTCCCCGTTCAGAATGGCAAGAGCGCCGTTCTTGCCTGGGTCTATGCCGATGTAGATCATCGGGTATCACCTCCCCATTGTTCTGCCATTGCTTCCGCAATACCTGGAAATGTTTTTGACCGCTCTGCCGCGTCTTTCCCTCGTCGAGCCGCGCCGTATTTAGTTTTATCTTTTCGTCCCGTCCATGATGGGACAAAAGGCGATACAGGCACAACAATATTAGTCGGGGTCAGCGGAGGGAGCCCGCGCAGCCACAGCCGCGTTTTCTTTGTGTAGGGATGGCCGAACTGCCACGGCTGGATTTCCTGCGTATACTCCGGCATATCAAACACCCTCGAAGACACGGGATTCTCGACAGCAACGCGCGGAATATCCGATTCCAAAAAAGCCATGAAAAAAGCTTTTGCTTCCAGCCCGCGGCGGTATCGCGCTTTGTCAAGTTGTCCTTTTTGCGGATAAAGCCGACATGCGCCTGCGTTGGACAAGTAAGTGCAAGGCGGATGAGCGATCAGCAAGTCCCACCGCCCAACGTCATGCGTCTTTCCGTCCGCCGTGGTGATTGCACCGCCTTTAATCGCTTCCAGTGCGTCGCCCAAAATGTGCCATTCGGGATGACCGCCGGACGGCTCCTGAATATCGCAGCTGTACGCCTCGTGACCGAGCTTGCGGAAAGCGATGCACACCCGCTGCGATTCTTCGCAGGCAATCAGGACTTTCATTCTTCTGCCTCTACGATCTCGCCGTTTCTGGCGGCAAATTCCTTTTCCGTCTGGCGGATGATGCTGCTGCCGTAGGAATCGCGCGTCAGAGCGAAGAACTCTTCGGGCGTCAGCTCATCGCTTTCGATGTCAACTCCATGCCGCCGGGCAAACTCGCGACGCCCCTGCTCGCAGCTCCCGGTCAGGCGGTGATGCCACGAGAAAAAGTCCATGGCCGGGCGTTTGACACCGGGCTTGAACTCGGCACAAAACGCCTCGATGCGCTCTTCCGTCGGCATATCGTCAAACAGCTTTTCGAGAAGAGCCTCCAGCGCCTTGTGCAGTGTCTCTCCGTGGGCAAACGAGTTTCCCTGCTTACACACAAAGGTCGGGGCAAGTGAAAAATCGGGGCCAACGATAAAGCCCTTGGCAACGTTGCCGATGATGCGCATGAGGATCGTCGGCACGCCGTCGATCATATCGACCGGTTGACCGTTAAGGGATTTTAAGCCGTAGCCGGAGCCGGAGCCGTAGCCGGAGCCGGAGCCGTAGCCGGAGCCGGAGCCGGAGCCGTAGCCGTGGCCGGAGCCGGAGCCGGAGCCGTCATTGTGAAAATCCGTATGGAGGAAAGCCTCCCGCGTCAGCACTTCCATTCGCGCACCGCCTTGATGCTCGCTTCGGCCTTCTCCGTGCAAGGGATGATCTCGATGGCGTCGAGAATCGTGATCTCCTCCACCGGTGCCGGGAACTTGCAGCTTCCCGGATCGCTCGTTCCGTCGATGGCAAGCTGGGAAATGCTTGCTGCGCCGTCCCAAAACCAGATTCTGCGGCAGTCGGTGAGCTGAACTTCCCGCCCATCTCTGGCGGCGAGGGTTCCAGCGAACACGCCGGAGCGGTCTCCGCGAATGATTACATACTTTCCGATGTTGTTTTCTTTCATGATTTTGTTACTCCTTTTCGTTCTGTTTATTTTCGATATTTGCTAAAATTCTTCGTAGCCGCTCTGAATCGTCTTCATGCGGCATACGGGCGGGAGCGGTTTTCTTCGGCGCTTCCGGCTCATCCTTGAGCGGGAAAACGCCCTGCCAGCCTCGCTGGATGCTCTGGTTGAGGATAGCGATCTTCTTTTCGTCATCACCGGGGGCGAGTTTTTCCAGCTCGGAAAGCGTGAGAGCAAGGGCGCGGTCGGTAAGCGGTTTGCGCATCTTTTTCCGCATTTCAGCAAAATCGTTCAAAGCCACATCCAGCGCGGACACGCGCGGTTTCTCTTCTTTACTTTCCTTTACTCTTCTTTCCTCTACTTTACTTTGTTTGGGAATGTTCGCATTTTCGGAAAAAATGTTTACATTTTTCACTCGAATGTCAACATTTGGGCAAAGAAGGGCGACATTAACCAGAAGTATGTTTTCATCGATTTCGAGAACCTTACGGCGTCTGACTGCCTCGAAGTACCGTTTCTGGATCCCTCGGGATGTCAAGACGTGGTACTTGTCATATTTCTCTCTGTCGAACATACCTCTTCTGATAGAAGCCTCTACTATTTCGGAAACGACGTTCCCACCCAACCCGACCTTTCGGGCGAACAAAAGCGCAACCTCCGTTGTCCATTCAATGTAATAACCCGCCTTGCCGTAAATCTCTTGCAGCAGGCGAACGATCACACCAAATCCTGTCAAGCCGTATTCTGCTTCTATCAGGTCAAACTTCTCGTCCAAAATGACATCGAGCGGAAAGTAGTCAATTCCGCTCTTTGCCATCGTTTACTCCTCGTGCGGCGAAAGCCAGACCGAAACTTTGTATTTTGCAAGGATCCTCGCCAGCGTGTCCATCTCTTCCGGTGACATGTCATTCAGCCGGATCAAATTTGTCTCCATGGGGTCTGCGTCGAAAAGGTTGTCGCAGTCCGTGATAAAAACGTCGTATACCATTATTTTCTCTCCTTAAAACGGAAGCTGTCCGTCATCCTCGACAGGTTCGAGCTGTGCGCCGGTGGCCGCGTCCTTGGTCTTGCCCTTACCGCCGCAGAACCAGACGTTATCCGTCATGACCTCTGCCGCCGTGCGGTTCGAGCCGTCCTTGGCGGTGTACGTCTGCATCTGCAAGCGGCCCGCAGCAAGCATCATGTCGCCCTTGCCGAAATAGCTTTCGATGAATGCCGCCGTCGCCTTAAATGCGACGCAGTTGATGAAGTCCGTCTCTTCCCGGTTGAAGTCACGGTCAACGGCGATCGTGAAATGCGCTACCTTGTCGTTTTTCGACGTCAGCCGGATTTCCGGATCCTTCGTGAGCCGCCCTTGCAGGAAGATTTTGTTCATTGCCATCTTGGATCATCCTTTCGGTAAATTAGGTTTTGTTCGTCCCAGCAGCGGTAATGGGCCTTGAGATAGTCGCGGCAGTAGTGCCCGATCTCCTGCCGCATCGTCGCCGTGCCGTTGTCGAATGCGTCATGGCAGAGGCGGCAGAGGGTCAGTACGTTTTCCTCGATACCCAAACCGCCGCGGGAACGTGGAATGTAATGGGCATCGGGGAAGGCATAGATCGATTTGCAGTAAACGCAGCAGTGATTGTCGCGCTCCCATACGCGCTCTTTGACGGCCTTGGGAATGGCGCACGCCTTAGCGCGCTTGCTTGAGATTCTTTTCACGTTTTCCCTCCCATTCCCCCAGCAGGGCGGCGAGCTTGTCCGGCGGCATAGTCTCGATACCAACGGCCTTGGCGTCCTGAATCAGGTTGTCTATAAGGCGGCTCATCGTGGAGACGGAAAAGACCGAGGAGCCGTAGTAGAGGATCACATTCACGCAGTCGCGGATTTTGGACGCTGTGACATCGGACTGCCAGCCGAGGCCGTTTGATGCCCAGACTTGCCGCAGCTCTTCCGCCGCCGCTGATTGGATGCAGACGATCTTCATGTTACCGCCAACGTCGCGGACGGCGCGGCGGTAGACTTCGGACGCCGGAACGCCGGTCGCTTGGGCGAGCTTGTCGATCAATGTCCAGGCATAAGCGTTCGCGTCGAGGCTGCGGAGGGATTTCTTCACATTGATCTCGTATTCCCCCGGCGTGAACGCGTAGGCAAAGTGCCTCGCGTCCACGTCCGCGGTATGGAGCTTTAAGAAGCCGCCCTCCCAGATTGCCTTGTCAACCTTCATGCTTTTTTCTGACAGCTCATACAGAGCGGGCGGCCAAACTTTCGTGCGCTGTAATCGTGGACTTTTTCGGAAATGCTCGCTCCGCAATCGGCACACACGGGAGAAAACGGTTTATCGTTCCCTCCGATGATGATGTTGTCAGGCTTCTTCGTCTCTGCTTTCACAGGCGGCTCATATTCTGCGTTCAGGTCAGGGCGTGTATCCTTTGGAAAGCTCCGTTTCGGGTAGGAAAACACAACGCGACCGTCAACGGAGATTTCCAGCGATTTGATGCGCTCTGATGTGTCGTATTCGATTTTCGTTACATCGAAAGCGTCGTAGCATTCCCATTTGCCGGATCGCTCGTTCTGTTTCAGCTTCTTGCATTTTTCGGCTTCGATAAAGATTTTCGGCGAGGAATACAATTCACGCCCGATGCCATGCTTGGAACCGGCACGTTTGAAAGCGTCGGAGGCGCGGCCTTTTTCCGCTTCGGTGTTGCTCTCCGTTCCTGCATCCCATTTCCAAACAAGATGACCGTCACCGAAATCGACGCCGATTCCGCCGTACAACGTTCCGTCGATCAACTTGAAGTCGTTCTCCCATTTGTCACTGCCGACGGTTTCATCCAAAAGGTCAGCGTCAGTTCTGGCCGTTTTGTAAAGAAGAATGGCAACGGACGTTGCGACGCCGTTTCTTTCGTAGATTCTCTGGATGCGGCACTCAATCTCGTCCGGGCGGAGGAGACGAAAACGTTTCATTTCGCCGCCTCCTTTACCTCGGCGAGCTTCTGCCGGAGATCGGCAAGCTCATAGCGCAGCTGATCGTTTTCCTTGCGCGATCTCCAATAGTCGTTGGAGAGGCTCACCGCCTCATTACTTGCCGCCTTGGCGACGAGCTCGCGGTATTCCGCAAGAGTGATGCTGATTGTAAACATCGCTTCCGCCTCGCCGGTCTTTTCGTTCTTGACGAAACCGGTGTCATATTCGTTGTTGTAGTAAGACATTATTCGAACTCCTTTCACCTAATTGTGATAGACATGTTCTGCACGAGGCGAGCAAAATCAAACGCTTCGCCGCCAGTCAAGCGCTCTTTAACAGCGGTCTTGTTGACTTCCGGCTCTTTGTATCGAAGCAGCTCTTCATTGCCAGAGGTCTGCGCCCACTCAACAAAGCAGTCATCAACTTCGACTGAGGAGGACTTGCGGAACGATACGGCGCATTTTGCAGTCTGGAACTTCTCGCCCTGCAAGGCGTATGTAAGATAGTCTTTCAGTCGTTCGACTTTCTTCTCGGCTGTCTTGCGGCGGGCGGAAAGAGCCGCTTCCTCTTCTTTGAGGGCCTTTGCGTCGGCGGTAAGGTTCTTGATGCAACAGGCGATGTTCTCAACCTTTGCGTCCCGCTCCATCAGAAGCGCGTCTAACGCTTCATTGTCTACTGTAATCTCGCCCGTATCGGGATCAACCGCATTTACGAGAGCCTCAATGCTCTTGTCGATTTCGTAGAGTGTCATTCCTTTTGCCTCCATTGACATTATTTAAGATTCGTAGTATCATGCGGGTAATGGTTGTTTTTTCTTTTGAGAGCGTCGTCGGTGTCATCTCCACCGGCGGCGCTTTCGCTTTGTGCGAGCCACGCGAGAACGAGGGTTTCCAGAAACGTCTGCATGGATGCAATGCCGTTTCTTTCCAGCGCCTGTTTAACGCGCTGTGCGGTGCTTTCGGTCAACCGGCACTGTAACCGTATGGGCTTAACGCGGCGCGGTGTGCGTGGCTTTCGCTGCGTCACAGCGTCGTATATCTCCTGCGCCCTTGCGCAGAATTTGACGCCGTAGTCGTTCGTGTGAAGCGCCATGCTCACCGTGCCCTTATTGGCTTTCGGGAACTCTTCGCGAAGGGCGGCGGCGATGGCCGTATAACGTGTGTCGTTCATTCCGTTCCTCCCGTCAGTGCGTATTCTGCCACGCAGATCGGCTTACCGCTGTATTCAGCGTAAGCGGTTTCTACTCTTGCTCCGGGGCTGTTATACCAGTTGGGGATTGTGCGTATTTCGTCCGCTACGTCGATCATTGCAAAGCAGATGCGCATATGCGCGTCTGGGCTCATGCGCGCCGGTAGCTCGGCAGGATTCAGGACGATATGGCCATCTGCTTCCAGTTCCGCCTTTGCCGCTGCGAACTGCTCACGGTATTCGGGATTGCCGGTGATCTTGCCGGCGAGATAGATAATCATTAGTGCCGTACTCCTTTCATGATCGACGTATCCGGCATTTGCAGCCAGCGGCAGCAGTCATCGGCGAGGCTGGAAAAGCCGTAGACGGCGAAGATGCCTTCGATGACGGCAAAGCCGAGACCGTTATATTTTCCGAATTTCCAGACGAAGAAGATCACAAGCGCCAGAAGCGTCATGATCGCGGTGGTGGCGAAGGTTGCCTTTGCTTTTGTCATGGTTGTTTTCCCTACTTTCTGCGGCGATGCGCCGCTTTTTGTACTCTCTTTGTGATGTCGATGGTGTAATCGGCGATCGGGTGCAGCTTTGTCCGCGCTTCCCGCCGGGCTTCGCATCCGGCCTTGAATTCCGCATAACGTGGGCAGGATGCGTGGCAGCCGACGTGACGCTCGGCGCAGTCCTTACACGGGGCTGTCATCTGGTGTCCTCTCCTTTTTGCACTGATTCAAGGGCTCAACGGTGACGTTGAAGTATTTCGCATAAGTCTGCC
>OKRW01000598.1_pt1 | contig 35426 bp, 44 predicted proteins | sample 1601151 | NCBI WGS metagenome assembly OKRW01 (sample SAMEA3541471, study PRJEB24748) | human gut metagenome | biome: human gut; feature: human-associated habitat; material: faeces | place: China | collected 2012 | reverse complement strand
AAATATCTGTTTTAGGAAGGAGGGTAGTTTTATAAGAAAAACAAGGATTCTCCTAACCTCTAAATGCTTCGCGAGGATACCGGCTGGGGATTAAAACAATTAAAAATTGATAATATAACCGTTTTTCCATATTGAAAATATAAATTTTCAAAATAGGAGGAGAAAAGAAATGATCAAATTAATCGTTGCAGGTCCAAGAGATTACCATGATCAAGAAAAAGTATTTCGCTATATCCATATGTTTCAAGGGAAATTTGGAATTGATGAGATTGTATCCGGTGGAGCATCTGGGGTAGATGAATTAGCGGAAGAATATGCCTTTTTGCACCAGATTCCATTCAAACTTTTTCAAGCAGATTGGGAAAAATACGGAAAAGCTGCTGGACCAATGCGGAACCGGGAAATGGCAAAATACGCAAATGCCTTGTTAGCGTTCGATAAAGGAACAAAAGGAACACAAAACATGATCGACACAGCTAGAAAATATCATTTAAAAGGGTTCGTCATTCCCTTATGAGAAAACGATTTTGCATATTAAAAAGATAAATTATCATATATAGCAAAATTGCTAAAGAAAGGGGATAAATCATGCGATGCTTTAAAGAAGAAAAGATTCAAGAATATTTTAATGATGCTGTGATCGTAACAACAAGGAAACATTTCTATTATATGTCGGCTGAAGAAAAGAGGATGCATAAGATAAAAATGGCAAGTCAAGGGTTTGAGGATTCCGGGCAGAATGTGAAAATGATAAAAGATTCTTCTGTGGTACCTACAGGATACATGCAGGATTCTTATGTATATTATGGAGGTTATACAAAACAGGAAACAGTTAGGAAAGATAACGTATTCTGATTTTTTTTCTTATAAAAATATCCTTCTTCTAAAAATTGTAGAGTTAACATAGCGGCAGTAGTGAGCGGAGATATCGGTATCTCCTACTGCCAAGAGATAAGCACCACCGGGAGGAAACACCGGCATTCAGTCTCCGTCAATACCGGCTAAGGATTAAAACAACTACATAGAAAAAGGCTGCCGTATGGCAGTCTTTTTTCTTACAAAAATTCTTTTTTTTTTGCAATCTGGCATAATAAGAGTGTGAACAGGAGCTTTCTTCTTTGTTTTGAAAAATTACGGTATGTGGTCCTGCCAGAACCACGGGAGTGGAAATCCCAAATCTGGCAACAACCTCCTGTCCTATATTCGATAGCATCCCGGTATAAGCCGGGATTTTTTATTGTCAAAAAACGTCATTACGAATCAGGTATTACAGAATTCGATTCTTTTTGTACAACTCCAAAAACTTATTATAAATATCCTGCCATATTAAAATTGTAACAATTTTCAAAACAAAGGAGGAATTAATATGGCAAAGGAAATTTGTAAAGAAAAAGAATGTGAGGCTTGTGGAGCATGGTTTACACCCAGCCGTAGCAATGTGAAATATTGTCCAGATTGTCGAATACACTCTGATCAGATTGTAAGGCAGATGGAACGCAATACACAGCATAACATTGAGTTGTACGGTTATGGACAAAAGCCAAAAAAAATCCAAAATGTCTGCAAAGAATGCGGAAAAATCTTTATTTCATATCTTCAACCTAAAGACTTTTGCAGCAAAAGATGTGGGGATAGCTATCTTGTAAAACATACATCCTGTGCATACTGTAAAAAGCCAATGACTATGGATGATGATGTTCACGATGTTAAATACGGTACTTGGCTTTGTTCCGATACATGTAAAGAAAAGTGGGCATGGGTGGTCGCTAGAAAAAATGGAACAGTACATACTTGTCCGAATTGTGGTAAAGAATTTATCAAAAAAGGAACCTACTGTAGTCAGGGATGTTACCAGGAGTTCATGAGAAAAAAGAAAGCAGAAGCCGAAAGAAGAAAAACTGCCGGTTTAAAGCTTTGTCCTGTATGTGGGAAAGAGTTTTCTGGAAACGAAACATGCTGTTCTCCGGAATGTCTGCAAAAAAAGAAAGAGGCAGAGCCTCATGCTATGCGTAAGTGCAGTACTTGCGGTAAAGTATTCAGCTGTCCTGTGAGTAATATGTTTTCCACAGAGTATTCTTTTTGTTCTTTGGAATGCGAAAAGAAATTTCCTGATATCATCGCTAGAAAAGAAAAATTAAAGAAAGAAAAGCAAAAAAAACAGGCAGAGGAAAAATTGCAAAAGTATATCCAAAAAAATGGGTTATGCAGTATCTGTAAGACCTCTTATGTAGACTGCGAACGTATGCAATCGAATTTTCGATGTTACCCCAAGGGAAGTTCCTGCAAAGGAAATTTGGTCATAAAATGTCCGAAGTTTACAAAGTAGAGGGGCGAAAAATATGGTTTATCAATTAGAATCACCAGATATTAATACCGTTATTAACTATTGTAAAGACCTTTGTGCAAATGACAAGATAGAAGTTTATGATTTCGGAGGAAAGAAAGATCTTGTTTTACACATATACAAAGATGAAGATTTTGACCAGAAAACAAAAGCATATAACTTGGTAACAATTTCTACATTTAGAAATGGAAAAGCAGTGGATGATACAGGAGATATCCATGTTTCCGAGTTAGATGCTGAATTGGAACGAATCAATTCTTACGAAGACTTTGGAATTTTATAAAGAAGAGGAGTTACCTTATGGATAAAAAAAGTGAAGAATATTTACGCCAATATATCAAATTAACAGATACGATTAAACAAAAAATAGAAGCTCACGCAGCCAGATACCATATCAAAGCAGAAATTTGCGCTTGGTATTCAGACTGGGAAGAATTTTGTTCAGACTGGTGTGATATCCGTGGGTATTCCCGTACTGAAGCCAGAAAATTATATCATGGCGGTATCGGAGAATTTATGAAGTTGCCAGAAGGAAATGGTATTGTACGATTTGTTATATAGTCATCATAGAACATTAAAAAAGGAGAAAATATCATGACTGTCAAAACTTTAATAGAAAAATTAAGTCATTACAACAAAGATGCTATCGTTCGTTTACATCACAGGGAAGGCGAAGAGCTTTTGTTTGCTTTAGCTTTCCAAAATGACGACACAACCGTTGTTTTAGAAACAGAAAATGACAATGATATGAGAGAAGAGATCCAAGCTAGATTTGATGCAGCCCTTGAAGATGGAAAAGATGAGCTAGATGTCTATTCTGAAATGCTGGAAACCGGAATTGATATAAAGATGGTGAGAAAGTATTTGGGGGATGATGCAGCAGATCATATGAAAGTTTTTTGCATAGAACATGGATTGATCTAAAGCTTTACGCTAACAACAAAAGGGGAAAAATATGAACAGAACAAAAGCTTCTGCTATAGTAAATGACTTTTTTGCAGATATGCACCCATCTTTATGGAACGGTAGTACATCAATGCCAAAGTCATTTGACGACCGTGCATGGCAGTACCCACTAACGGATGATATTAATCTCGAATACAGAAGAAAATTTCGGATCTTTATCCGATGAACTGATAGAAAAATATACAAAATTTTTCTATTTCTAGTAAAACAAAAGGAGAAAACATATGAGATCAGTAAATGTTACATATAAAATATATGAATTTTCTGAATTATTAGAAGATGCAAAAACTAAGGTGAAAAAATGGTATTTGGATAATTTCTATCAAAATGAAGAATTTTCAGATATATGCAAAGAAGAATTATCTCATCGCTTTCCTAAAAGCGATTTAAAAGTACAGTATTCCCTATCGTACTGTCAAGGGGATGGTCTTAATGTTTATGGTACATTAAATTTAAAAGATGTACTATATAATTTATCCATTACCCCATTAACTTCTTTTAAGCCAGAAGATAGTTTTACAGAGAAAGAGAAAAGGACTCTTTGTTGCTATGCAAAAGAGTGTGGCTGGGAAATTACTTTACCTCAAAATTACCGTTATGCTTATTGTATGGTTGATAGGATTGACTTTGCAGAAGAATGGGAGTATATTTTGACAGAAATTACTCCACCATTTAAAAATCTAAACAAAAAATTGATGAAGAGATTTCAGCAATATATTGTTGATCTATTTACCAAATTTTGTGCAGAACTTGAAGCTGCTGGCTATCAATTCTTTTATTCTATTGATGATGAATCAATGGAAAATGTTTGTAAGACAAATGAATGGATGTTTTTAGAAGATGGTACATTATTTTCAGCATAAGTTTTACAATTTGCCGCAAAAAAGGCTGCCCGAAAGGCGGTCTTTTTTTCTTATAAAAATTTATCTTATAAAAAATATGACATATTAATGGTGCAGACAATATGGTAATAAAGAATAAAAGGAGATATATAATGTTTAAATTCAGTCAATTATTTTCTAAACAAAAGGATGATAAAATAATCATTATGGGTAAAAGCGGCAGCGGAAAGTCTTTTATGGCAATGCAACTTGCAGTGAATAATAAAGGGACAACAATATTGGCTAATGGCTGTGAAATCGCATATAAGTCATATATGGAAAGTACATATTACCCATCGATAAAAGACTTCGTCAAAGAGACCTATTATTGTTTATTTACCATCAAAAAGGGAGAAAAATATTTCGTTGAAGAGACTAGACCGGCTGTTTGCAGAAATGTAGAATTAATCAATACAATGGCATTGCATTCTGACTATAATATATTAAGAAACGATAAAAAGGCAATGATAGTTTATGATGATAATAGCTGGAATTATCAGGGTGAAAAAGACCGTATAGAATTATTAAAAAAATTGTCTCAAATTAAATGTCAGGTTGTGATCACAGTCGATTGCTGGGATGATTTAATCGGAAAAAATACCCGAACTATGGATGTTGACGATCTTGAAGCGATTAAAAAGAATATAGAAAATTGGGGATGGAAATTGATTCAGTTAGATTAAGATGTGTGTATTTTTATGTAATCATTATAAAAAGAAAGCATTACAAAATCCTATGGTGAAAGCTGAATATGATGCCTTACAGTCAGAATATGATGAGAAGTAGTTAACAATTAGCACTAGAGATCACTTCAAAAGACAGATTCAACAAAATATTACACAGGAAGACCCACTACGTCCAATTAGGACGATGATACCTCTTTTGTTATCTATAACAAATTTTTGGCGGAGGTAGCGATGCTTTCGTTTTTTGTTTTTGAAACTATATATTCTAGTTCCGACATATTAAAAGTGTAACAATATTTCAGAACTAGGAGGAAAAATCATGAATACTTTGATAGTTAGTGCATTCGCAGGTTGCGGAAAAACATGGCTCACAGAACATCAGGGACAATATGGATATGCTATATGTGATACTGACAGTTCGTCTTATGACAAATTAACAGGGTGGGAAAAGCGATATTTGACAGATATTGTGAAACAAGTTGAATCTGCAAAATATGATTTTATTTTTGTGTGCCAGCATGACTCTGTTCTTACGGAGATGGATAAGCAGGGTATCCCTTATGTAATAGTTCAGCCAGACAATATTATCTGGAACGAGCCTGAAGCCCCTGAACGTAAAAAGAAACGACTCTTGATCAAACAGCAATGGATAGGAAGACTTGTATTGAGGGATAACAGTCATATTAAGGATTTTGGCAAATGGATTAACCATATCAAAGAGATATACGATGAGAGGACAAGTCTCCATTTTATACAAAGCCATCAGCAGGTCTCATTTTTTACACTAGAAATGAATCAGTATTTGTCCGATATTATTGAGGATTTGTATTGGAAAAAAGAATTTCACGATTCTTATAGCTTACGAACTATCTCAACGTATACGCCAGAAAAATAAGCAAAAACATTTAAAACTATTTAAAGAGAAAGCCGGAGGCAGCAATGCTTCCGGTTTTTGTTTTATAAAAAATATATTTTAGTTTTTGTTATATTAGGATTGCAACAAGATTTCAATTGTCCGTAAAAGAAAAAGGCTGCCGAAAGGCGGTCTTTTTTCTTATAAAAATTTTTTTAACAACTAATTTTTCTTATAAGCACTGCCGTAAGAAAGCTTCGGAATTCAGCCTCCGTTAATACCGGCTGGGGATTAAAATAATGAATTCGGTTTTTCTTTTGCTATGAACCGAATTTAAAGATTCCATCCATATTAAGACTGCAAAAATATTTTCAAAAAAACAAGGAGGAATTATAATGAAGACATTGATTGAACAATTTGTAAAAGAGGTACTAACTGGAAAAAATCAATTTACTTTTTCTTTTGGAACAGATTGTCTATATGCCATCAACATTAAACGGGGAAAATCCAGATTTATCTATGGATGTTATTCTTGTAATCTTGACTCATGTACGGATGTAGATAAATTAACACTTCATTTGCTTGCTATTGTAAAAGATGAGTGGGTATATCTCAGTGAAAGTGTGCTTTTTAAAGTGTATACAGAAGAGGATAAGAAAAAGCTCCCAGAAAATGTAATGATGTTAAGAGATTATCAGCAGCTATGGAAAAAGCGACGAGAGCAACTTGTTAATGATTATCTGACACAGTTTTTACGAATAGATCTGAAGGATATCAGCTTGTCGAAAAAAGTAATAGATTTATGTGAAAGGAATGCTCGGATACATTTACTGCGAGGGACACTTCCTAAGTTGACAGATAGTATTTATATGGACGATTTTTTTGCAACGAGACAAAAATGTATTGACCATTTATGTGGTTTTATCAATCTGGAAAAAGAAACGATAAAAAAAATAGAACCATGTCATGATGTGTTCCAACAAAAAGCTAATATATATATGGTCACAAAAAAGATGATGGAAGAAAAGTCCTGCGTAAGTTCATGGGAATTAAATTTATGTAAAAATCTAACAGAAAAAATGAAGACTGTAAAGGTTCTGTTTGAACATAACGGAAAAACAGCAAAAGGTTCTGTGGACACAAAAAGCTTGCGTGATGTTTTGATACAAAGAGATATGCTCAGTGTCCTCAATTTTAAATCCACACCGGAAGGAGAAAAAGTATTTTCTGAACTAGGAATAACAAATCTTTTTGGGCTGCATTCTGGAGATGGTTTATATTGTAAAGATATTGTGCAAATAACCTATCAGAACAAAGTGTTATACAAAAGAGCAAAAAACTAAAGGAGAATATATATGAGTTATCATTTTAGAGATTCAGGATATCCTGGAGAAGATTACCTTATCGTAACAAAAAAAGGAAAAGAGGAAGGACACCTTCCTGACGGCATTATCCTACTTGGAGGATTAATGTATTGCGATATGGATTTTCGAAACTGGATAAGAGAAGCGGAGCAAAATGGATATTACGTTTATCCGGCAAAACATTGCGATGATGAACATGAAGTTACCCATATTTCAGAGTTCGGTTTTGTGAACCGCTTTGGTTTTTTCATAACAAAAGAACCATTGTTTGTACATAGTCATGAGGATATCATGATCGGACAAGGCTGGTTTGTCAGGAAACATACTACTGATTTTATGGAAGCCTTACAGACTTTAGATGATAAGGAGAAAGTAGATGGAAGATAGAGAAAGTAAAATGCAATCATTAGATGAATATTTAGGAGAAAGAGGACTTTCGTTTCCTGTATCCGATTTTATGTTGGACAAAACCCGCATCCCTCACGGTCTGACCAGCAGAGCGAAAAAAAGGATGCATAGAGAAGCAGATATTGCGAGAAATGATTATTCAAAAAGGCGCATAGCCGCAATTAATGAGTACAATGCTAAAGTTGAAAATGGGGAGATTAGGAAGCCAAATATAATTGAAACATCCCTTAAAACAGCTCATGGACATGAGGACAATCCTTCGGTTCAAGCGGCAAGGCGCATGTTGAAAAAAAGAGGAATTGACTGGAAAACGGGTAAAAAACTGAAAACATTAGAAGATGATTCTGCAAAATAACTATAGGAGTATTTTATTAACATAGCGGCAGTAGTGAGCGGAGATATCGGTATCTCCTACTGCCAAGAGGTAAGCATCGCTGGGAGGAAACACCGGCATTCAGTCTCCGTCAATACCGGCTGGGGATTAAAATGGCGTAGAATTTACTATTTGTAGTGGATATATCCATACGGCAAGAGGAAGACAGAAATCATATTGGCTGGAATTAAAGTAAAAAATAAATTGGAGGTCAGAATGAAATACAAAGTATATGGAAATTATGTGTTCTCAAAAAATGATAAGAATCCATTGACTGAACTTGTTGTCTAAAACGAAGAAAGTTGTTCCAGCTTCTCCTTCCGTGCTTTGTAGTATCGTTTCTTGTAAACTATTTTACAGCACAACATAGAGAGTTGGAACACTTTCATTACTATTTGTGCCACCAGCTGAAGGCGGCGGAATGGAGATTATTATGAAAGTATTTTATTTAGTACAAGAAAATTTCGGTTGTGTTGTTTATGCAGATAATGAAAGAGATGCGTTTGAAAAAATGAAATGTCAACGGAAAGAATTATTAGAATCTTTAGGCGTATCATTAGATATTACACGATGGGGAATTGAAGAATTCACAGCAGATTTATACGATGGTGTTTTATGTTTTTATTAAGATAAAACGATGATTCTCTACAAAGTAAGAATGTATTATGGGTCGAAGCATCCTCACAAGAGGAAGCTATAGAAAAGGTATTAGATGATGCACCAGAAAATGCTTGGCTGTGCATTCAGTGTGCAAGTGAATTTGAAGATGCAGTGGGATTGGATAAAAATTCCATTGTTGCCGAAGAAATTAGATAACAAGCAAGAAGCTTTCTTTGTAACACAGTAAAATCAAATACAATCAATGTAAGAAAAAAGATCGGTTTAACCGGTCTTTTTTTTCTTGCACGTATTTTTTCATATTATAAGGGAAATCGAACGCTCGAAATAATATAGGAGTAACGGGTTTGCTGCAGCACAAAATCTGGATTTTACTCTTATGGATCAAATGATTGCAATAAATAAAATTTATAATGAAGATTGTTTGGATGGAATGCAGAAAATAGATGATAAATCCATCGACCTTATCTGCACTGACCTGCCTTACGGCCAAACAGCAAGAAATAAGTGGGACTCTGTAATTCCATTTGAGCCACTATGGGAACAGTATGAACGTATCATTAAAGATAATGGGGCAATTATTCTGTTTGGCAATGGGATGTTCACTGCAGACCTCATGCAAAGTAATCGGAAGCTTTGGCGGTATAACATTATATGGGAAAAGACACAGCCTAGTGGACACCTTAATGCAAATAAGATGCTGCTCCGAACACATGAGGATATCTGTGTTTTTTATAAAGAAATGCCTCCACGAGTATATGAAGATATTTGCGTTTTTTATAAAAAGTTGCCTACATATCACCCGCAAAAAACAGGCGGACATCCAAGAAAAGTAAGTAAAACAGAACATAAACGCAATAGCAAAAAATCAACGGATTACAGAGAGTATGACTTTGTGTCCTATGACAGCACAGAGCGGTATCCTACATCCATCTGGAAGTTTCCAAAGGATACACAAAAATCCGCGCTACATCCAACGCAAAAGCCCGTGGCACTAATTGAAGAAATCATCAAAACGTATACAAATCCTGGTGATTTAGTGTTAGATTCTGCCGCCGGCAGTTGCACAACAGCTGTAGCAGCAATAAATACTGGACGAAATTATATCTGTTTTGAGAAAGATAAAGAATTTTACGAAATTGGATGTAAAAGAGTTTAACAACTAATTTTTTCTTATAAGGACCGTCTAAGGATGACAGCGGAAAGTTTACAAAAATTCTTTTTCTTTGCAATTTGACATAATAAAGATGTGGGCAGGAATTTTCCTCACTGTTTTGCTAAAATACAATTGTCTAAAAATCGCGTGTGGTTCTGTCAGAGCCACGGGATACATCTCTTAAAAATCCGACAATTATTCCTGCCCCAACAGCCTTAGCTTATAGCTAAGGCTTTTTATATGCATGGAATTCGATTCTTTTTTGGAAAAAGTTGTAGGTAAACCACAAGCATATTATGAGAGTACATATTTTTCAAAATAGGGAGGAAATTGGAATGAAATTATGGACGGTACAGCCGGTTGAGGCAATCAATATCATTGAAAAAACAGGTGCATTTACATGTGACGAGACTAAATCAGATAAAGATTTCAGAAAAGCATACGAGTGGATAGCAAAAGAGATGGGTAAAAGGCAAATTACTCATCCAAAAGATTTGACATTGCCACTCTGGGCTTGGCATACAAGAGACTGGAAGCATAAAAAACCGGATCTTAGAAATATCGGACTTGGTACACCGGGCGAAAAATCTGTATGTATCGAGTTTGAGATTGATGATTTGCAAGTTTTGTTATCCGACTTTTTCGCCTGGCATTCTGTTTTAAATGGTGTTTTTTATAACGACAGTCGTACAGAGGTTGAGTGGAACGGAAAAGATGCATGGTATGAAGCACTATCAGGCAAGCAAAAGGAAATTGAAACCTTAAAAAGCTGGCAGAAAGTATTTGATGTAAATGCTTTTGAAAATGAATTTTGTCAAAATGGACGTTATATACAGGCGACATTTTGGAAACTTACAAAAGAAATGATAACAGATGTGCGCTATTTCACCGCTAGATAACAGGAGGAATCATGAACGATAAACAGAAATGTATAAAAAATTTATTGACGGGTACACAATAATTCATTTCTTAAAAAGACTGCTTGTAAAAGTAGTCTTTTTTATTTAAGAAATATGTTTTTTAGCCTATAAGTTTTTTTCGTAAAATACGTTATAGTAAGAAAAGAAAGGAGAAGGCGGTTATATAATTAATTACCAAGAAATTGCATATAGACTCTATATAAGTAGAAAACAACGAGGGTTGACACAAGAGGATTTGGCTGTTCTGCTTGGACAAACATATGGTAATTCCGATGTTTCGAATATGGAACATGCGAAAAAAGGAAGCGGTATATATCGCTTAGATAAATTAGAATTATATGCAAAAGCATTGAATATAGACACCGAATGGCTTATATTTGGAAACCGTCAGAATAATATAATGAACACAAAATATTTTGAATATGAAAACCGATTTGAGAGATTATATAAAATTGCTTTAAACTCTAAAACAATAGATGACTTTTACTTGAAATATAATCAAGATAAATTGGATGAACTTAGTCTTGGAGATGTAAATAAGATATTTAATAATCTTTCAAAATCTGTTCCTGAAAAATTAATATTCATCGATCCTAGAAAAGATGAATTTAATGGACTTGAAATTGACACCCCTTATTATCCTGCACATATTCGAAAAGCTTTAGAACTTGCTGGATATGGAAAAGACTTTATAAAAGATACACGAAAAGCTTTTCCTATTGCACCAAAAATGATGAATGAAGACATAAAATATACTAGAGATTATGCTGGCTTATCAATAGCAGAATATCCTACAAAGTTTGGATATATAACTATATTAATACGTCCTATGGTAACTACAGAGTGTTCAGAAGTTTACATACCCTATGATTCAAGAGAAGGCGTCTCCGTTATGTCTCAGATCTTTATAACTGCTTATGAAAAATCAGGTAAAAAAGTAGCCAGCCTGACAGGATATGTTGTTCAACTGTGGGCTTTATATGACAAAGAATTCCGTCAAGATATTTTCGGGATGTGTGATGAAAGCTCATCAATGATGGAGGAATTTTACTTAATGACTTATGCTATGTATCCTGAAAAATTAACAAATACTACTGATACGAATGAATCATTATTCCATAAATATTCTGAATGGTTATGGGAAAATGAAGATGACCTTATAGAAGATAATGTTTTTCTCTTTTCAGAGGCAGAGGTAAATGAAGAATATCGAAATCAAGGGATTTTTTCGACAATGAGACGCATCCTTATGGATTGGTTTTATCTTGAAGGTGAATGTTATTGTCTTTATGCCGATAATAAAGAGTTAATAGAAAGAAATACAGCCATTGCGATAAACAAAGGTTTTGTGATATTAGATAAAGAAAATACACTATATGACATATATGCCAACAAAAAATGCCCTTACGCTTATCGGGCAAACCCTGTACATTAATAATTAAATTGCATGGAATACGATTCTTTTGTTGAGAAAATGATCGAAAAGGAAATTATATATATTCCTTCATATTAAGAAAACAAACATGTTTTCAAAATTAGGAGGATTAAAAATGGCAGGAAGGAAAACCACAAATAAGGAAAAGATAAAAAAGGCAAAAAAGGAATTAGAAACACTGTCTGCTATTCTTGGGAAGATATTAGATGATACAATGACCCAGACAGAAGCAGCGAGAAAACTTGGCATTACACCACAGGAATTTCGAAATGAAACAATAGGAAATTTTACAAACTATGTAAAAAAGAAAAATATCTTAACAGAGGATGATATCCTAGCGTATCTAAAGGATATGGAAACACCGCTTGACCGGATAGCAAAAGATATGTTTAATATCACAGATAAAAACAAACTGTTGATCATCGAGATCGAGGATCCCGAAGATTTTATACATGTCATGAAAGAAACCCTTACGGAAAAACAATTTTATGTGATGTCTTTGCGGTATGGTTTTGATGAGGAACCGATGACATACCAAAAAATCAGTGAACGTATAGGAACACAAAAAGAATGGGTACGGCAGATCATCAACAAATCTTTGAGAAAACTCCGTCATCCATCCTGTAGCAGAAGATTATTTCCAAATTATCAAAAGTATACAAAAGCGCTACAAACGTATAAAACGACGGAAAGGATTTATCTGACAATAGAGAGCGAGTACATTAATGCTTCCACAGAATGTAAAAGGATGCTGCATAATATCGAATTGGCTAAAACTACACCGGAGTTAAAAGAACAGTTTGAAAAATTGTTTTATCTTGAAGATATCCCAGAGATCCCAGATGAATGGATCGCTTCTTTCCATGACCTGCATATCACATCTGTTTATGATTATCTAAGTGCAGATGAGAATAAAATCAAAGAAATGCAGGATATATGCCCTGGTTTCTCTGTTACAGAGATGGAAAAGATCCTTGATATTAAGCCACCAATCACAAGAAAAGAATTTGTGTGCTGTATGAAATTTCCACTAACAGAAACAGAGATCAGTACAAGGACATTTAATGCATTACGCAGAAGTGGGATCAACACATTGGGGCAGTTAACACAACTGACGGAAAGCGATTTAAAGAAAGTCCGGAACTTAGGACCAAAATGCTGTGAAGAGATTAAAGAACTTTTGGAAAAATACAATCTCCAATTATCAGAAAAATAGTATATCTCTTGCCAACCAAAGAAAAGACTGCTTATGGCAGTCTTTTTTCTTGTTAATGAAATCTAATATTGAAAATGTATCCATATTAAAATTATAAAAAATTTCAAAACAAGGAGGATAAAAATGGGAACAAATGAAAGAGAAAACAGGTATAACACTTTACTGTGGGACGAATTGAAAAAACACAGAGGACATCATGTAAGTATTACTTCTTATGGAGATTGGGATAATCCGAAAAATATCAGCTTGGAATGTGAGGATTGCAATGAGGTCATCTTGGATGCTGAACTGTATACTATCTGTGGAAGAGAAGATGTGTAAAGGAGCAAATATATGCGTATAACGAAAAAAGAAAGAAAAAAGAATGCCAATCAGTTTTACAATATGTTTATGAACGGATCTTGTGATGAAGCAGCTATTGTTGCTCAAAAATGTGTAAGTACAAATCCGAATACAAACAAAGTTCAACTTATGGCTGTGCCATCTTCGGTAAGCTATGGTACTCCAGTTATCATAGCAGAATCTAGTTTTAAAAAATTTCAGTTTTGTTGTACTTTTTTGTTTATTATATGATATAGTATATTAAATAATAACGGGATAAAAAACGAAAGGAGCATAGCGGGAAGAATATAAAAAAGACATATTCTTCACTACTAACCATATGGAATAGTGATATCCTGCTTAAGAAGAATGAACAATTTTAAATATGTAAATAGTAAAAGTGGTGTTTTAAAGGTTGCCTCGCAACAAGAAAAAATTCCTCAGTCAGATGAAAAATTATGCCTTTATCATTCAAGAAAAATCTGCCCAGAAAAAGGAAATACAGGCATCTTTTTTGAGTATTCTCTTACTATTAAGGATTCGCAAAATTTTGAGTACTTATCTGTGGATCTGGTTTTGTATTTTCAATATCTTAAAAAACCATCCACATTGATCGTAGAAGATTCATTAGCTGACTTGAGTTGTTCTATCACGTCTAGGATATTTATAGACAAGGTACTTTGTGAATATTGGAATCAATTTTATGGAGGGGTTTTAAAAACGCCATTTGTGATAAGATAAGAAGTAATATATTGTAGAAAAAGAGTAGGACTGACTGGATGTTTTGCAGAGTTATTGCAAAACATTTATCCAGAAATACCACAGGAAAAAAGTTATTTCGATGATGGATTTAACAACTGAATTTTTCTTATAAAAATGTCCTTCTTCTAAAAAATGATATATATTAAAAATGTAGGTAGTGAGATGAATTGTAGAGTTAACATAACGGCAGTAGCGGGCAGAGATATCGGTATCTCCTACTGCCAAGAGGTAAGCACCACGCCGGGAGAAATATCGGCAGTCAGCTTTCGCATAAAGGATACCGGCTGGGGATTAAAACAATGATTGGCTGGAAAGAAATTACCATTTTCGGATCACATACAAAGACGGCTTTGTTTTTCTGTTTAGCAGAAGTTTGTGACCAAAAGCTTATTTATAAAAAACGTCCGGTTTGGGCGTTTTTTATATTTCTTACAAAAATTCTTTTTTTATCTGTTTTGGCATAATAGATGTGTGAGCAGGAGCTGTACTCCTTATTTTTGAAATTGAAAACGGTTACGTGGTCCTGCCAGAACCACGGGAGTAGAAATCCTGAATCTGGCAAATGCTCCTGCCTCATTTTTATGAAAATATTGTGAACTGAGAAAAGCTCTGGTATATACCGGAGCTTTTTTTTATGGAAAAGGTAGCAAAGTTTTTCTTCGTTCCTTTCCATATTAAAATCGTAAATCAATTTTCAAAATAAGGAGGAACAAGAAAATGAAAACAAAACATTACAAAATCAGAAAAGAAAAAATAACCAAGAAATCTTATGAACCAAGAAGCAGCATTTTATGTATGCCGGAGGTGTAAAATGGGAGCCTGTTATAGTGTAAATCTCGATATCACCCTTAGAAATGAAACCGCAGCCATAAAAGCAATGCAGGAATATATCAAAAAAGAGAACTTCCATATAAATTTTGGTTTAGAAGACAACAGGAAACGTGGTATCGGCATCGGTACTTTTGCTGACCTGTTACAAATCTTTTTCTCATCCTGTAACGGACCTGTCTATGATGTTTTGAGGGAAGACGATCATATCGTTTATGATTCTGACTTTGATGCTTCTTACAGCTGGGAGTCTGTCATGACAGAGATATTTGACTGCATTGCTCCATTTTTAGAAGATGAGTCTTCGTTAAGTATCTATCCAGATAATGAAAAAATACAACTTGTCGTTAAAAATGGAATTGTTTTGGAAGTATAAAAGGAGAAAAATATCATGTTTACAAAAAATAAAGTCTTTGCTTATGAAAACAGTGATGGTGATAAAGGTATCATTATTGCAAGATCTATTGACGAAGCCGAAAAAATCTTTCATAAAAAATATCCAGAACGCAAGATTGTTGATAATTACTATGACTACTGTAAGAACGGTGCGTATTTATTCGAAATGAGTAAAGTGGATAACAATAAATTGTATTGTTGTTTCCCATGGTGAATCGAGAGATACGCAATTTATAAAAGATTGGAGAGCAAATTTATGATCTTAAAAGAAGAAATTAGAAGTTATCTTGAAACGAATAATCTCGATACATCAAAATTAGAAGACTTGGTTGATGAATATGAATCAGAACAAACATTTGCATTATCTAAAGACGGAAGTTTTGAAATGATAACGGGAAACACAGTTAAAAAAGTTAGATTGTGGTTACATAAAAAATTCTGCCTATAAGAAAACAGGAAAGGAAATTCATATGGATAGTGTATATGAAGCGATACTTAACCGATTGTTAAAAGAACTTAAAAACGAAGATATCAAAAAAGGTATCAACATTGCTTTATCAGCATATAAGGATTCAGGGTATATGACATATGATGATATGTATGATAACAACCTTATGGGAGAAACAGTTAAAGGATACCTTGATACACTAAAATAAAAAATGGAGAAAAAATATGGGTAATATTACTGTAAGAGAATGGATTGAAAAATTTAATCATGGCGAATTTGATAATGAAGATTTTGAAACTCAATGCGCTGCAGGATGGTATGATTGGTTTTGCTCAACTAAAACTTTAGCTAAAAAACTGAAAAAAATGGGGAACATTATTAAAGACATTAAAAATGATTACATTCTTGATAATTTTCGTGTATGGTTCAAGAATAATTGTCCTTGCAGTTATCCATTGTATGATGATTTTAGATTTGAACCCATAAAAGAAAATAAAGAGGATGCAGATGATGATGTCCGAAATCGATTATACTTTGGAGTACAATGCAGCCACCCATATGGCAGTGATTATATGTATGAAATTTTCACTGGACGTTATGGATATGATATTGAATTTAAATGCAAGAATAAAAAAGAGGTATTACAAGTGATTGACCAGCTTGCAAAGGATTTTGAGAAAGAAAAACATACAGTAATCAAAAAGTGAGGGGTAAAATTTGCAATCATCCCCGATGCAAAATATTACATCGGAAACATCATTTATCTGCATTAGAAGGAGAAAAAAATATGAAATGGTTATTAAAGATCTCTTATTCCTGGGGCGATGAAGAACCTTATCAAGAGTTTAACAACTAAATTTTTCTTATAAAAATATCTTTCTTCTAAAAAATGATATATATGAAATATCTGTTTTAGGAAGGAGGGCAGTTTTATAAAAAAACAAGGATTCTCCTAACCTCTAAATGAAATGTAGGTAGTGAGATGAATTGTATAGTTAAACTGGCGTCAGTAGTGGGCGGAGAAAAAACGGTATCCCCTACTGACAAGAAGTAAGCACCGCCGGGTTTTGCTCGGCAATCAGCCTTCGTGAGATACCGGCTGGGGATTAAAACAACAGTTTTGAAGAAGCATGGGACACTGCTAAAAAGGATGCTTGTAATGAAGCAGAAATAGCATCCATTGAAGCTAATGATGAAACCTGTGAAATAGGACTTACATTTGAAAAAGAGGAAGATCGCGGACGAATTAGTTTGCATTACACATATGATAACAGCTATTGTTATTATGATGTGTTGCCTCAAGAAGTTGCAGATACGGATTGTATTAGACAATCAGAGAAAGCAGATGCGATCAAAATATCTATGGAAGGAGGTTCCCTCGCAATGGCGAATCCATCCTAAAAATTTTGTTTTCAGCAAGAAACCGTCCCATTGGGGCGGTTTTTTTTGAACAAAAAAATCATAATCCTACATATTAGAGATATAAAAATTTTCAAACATGGAGGAAAAATAAATGAACACAATGAAAGAAAAAAAATTTGTGAAAGTTATCTACAAAGAATGTCCAATGTGCAGGCAGGAAACGTATCTACGCTTAACAAAAGAACAGATGGAACAATGTACGAAGTATACTTGTTGTGGCGGATTAATACAAGATGTGTTGCCAAGTTTAGATAAATTTGGGAGAGAGTTCGTTAAAATGGGGTACTGTCCTTCTTACCAGGAGGTATTATATCAAAGCACATTAAAAGATAAAAGTCCATATTTTTCACGAAGCGAATTAGATGATGACAGAATATATGAATTTTCTAAGGCAACAGAGAATATGAAGCATACTGAAGCTATTTTTTCTAAAGCAGCGGATAAATTGTCTGTACCTGAAAAAGTCATATATTTGTTTGAAATGGATCTGGAGAAAGAATATTATGTAGATAATGATGGAAAAATCAAAAAACTGGATGAAACGGTATAACATTGGTCATGATGCAAAAAGCCCCGTAATAGGGGCTTTTTTTATATAAAAAAAGCACAGGTATAGCAGTGATAAAAATACACTGTTATATCTGTGCATTTATGGACATAAAAGTTCCGCCTAATGATAAAGATAAAATGATATATATGAAATATCTGTTTTAGGAGGGAGGGCAGTTTTATAAGAAAAACAAGGGTAGTGAGATGAATTGTGGAGTTAACATAGCGGCAGTAGCGAGCTATGATTTTCTAATCCAATCTATTAAACATCCTTTGTGTCAGAGTCTGACACTGTCCGGATAAATTCTTGCATCATTATTGTAAGCTGCGGTCCCATTCCCACACCTACTTGCTTACAGGCCTGCTTAAAATTCTCAGCAACCTGTTTGTCAATCTTATAAGTTTTCGCTGCAATGCCTTTTTTTGCATCCCACCTGTCTTGGCGGCATAGTTTCTTTTCTGTCATTTATTCGTTCTCCTTGTTTAATTTTTTCTGACTCCTTTTGTGTGAGATCAGTCGCCAACGTGCCCTCCACTAAATAGGGATTGTCAAGTTACCTCTCGTTTAAAAAATCTTTAATGTCTTCTGCCCAGTATTCGTTTTCCGCTTTTTCTGGACATCCGTAAGGGTCTTGGAGTTCTTTCCACTCATTAATGGGAATTTCCGCCCTATAGATGTGAAAGCAAGAACCTGTATCATTTAAATAAGATTTTTTATCCGCATAGCACAATCCATCCCATTCTTCCTGTGCTACTTGCAAGGATTCTTCTCTTGTGTCGAAAAATTTAACACTTCCAATTCCTTTATTATCTCTATATTCTTCAAAAATATACTTTGTAATCATTTATTGCTCCTTTCTGTTTGTGCCTGTTTCTTAACTTGGTTATATTATATCACGTAAGTATACTTACATCAAGAGGAAAATAAAAGAATTGTCAAAATATAAATAAAACATGCAGACTATAACGGTAACCAAGCCCAAAAAGGGGGCTGCCACTTTACGAAAATTCATTCGTTAAAGCGGCAGCCCCTTATATAAAAAAAAGCACAGGTATAGCAGTGATAAAAATGCACTGTTATATCTGTGCATTTATGTCCACAAAAGCTTTACCTAATTATAAAGATAAAAAGAATCGCCATTATATCTGTGTATTTTTAATCACAGCTATATTAGCGATAAAAAAGCATTGCTATATCTGTGCATTTATGGACACAAAAGTTCCGCCTAATGATAAAGATAAAATGATATATGAAATATCTGTTTTAGGAAGGAGGGCAGTTTTATAAAAAAAACAAGGGTAGTGAGATGAATTGTAGAGTTAACATAGCGGCAGTAGCGAGCTATGATTTTCTAATCCAATCTATCAGCTTAGGCAGAGTACCACGTCCATAGGAGCTGCGCACCGCATGGGCGTGGGTGAATGCCACACAACCTACTGGTTTTTGATATATTCCTGTACCATCTGTAAACTATTCTCACTTACTGTTGTTACAAAGTAACTGTCACTCCAAAACAAAGGTTTCCAGTAGTATTCTTTAAGGAATGTCTCACCATATTCTTTTCTGGCATAACGGCTTGTCTTTGTCTTGATGATATTCACCAGTGTTCCTGGTGCCGTAAAGGGATCAGCTTCAAACAAGATATGGATATGATCGGCTTCTCCATTCATTTCTAAGATCACCAGTTTTTTCTCGTCAAAGATATCCTGTATCACCCGATATACCAGATCTTTCACAGGACCAGTCAGAACAGGACGGCGGTACTTTGTTACCAATACGATATGATAAATATCCATACGGCAAACCTCAGACCGACGAAGTCGCTCGGGGTTCGGGAAACCGAGAGTATGGCTGTCGGAGACTAAGAGAAAAACTCCCGAATTTTTCGGGAGTCTCTTTTTTTAGAGCCGGGAATTCCAGTAATCGAGTGAACGCTTTTCATATTTGCGTTTATGTTCATCTGTGCGTTGTCCCTCGATATATTGCTTCACAACATCCATAGAAACGGAACCCGTTGTTGTCACAAAATAGGAAGGCGACCAAAGCGGGGCATTTCCATAGATGTGTTTTTTTACTATCCGATCATATTCCGGGTGTGCATGAACCTCTTTGGAAAGCTGTGTCTTTAAGCTGCGGACAATATCAGTGATGTTCTTAGATGGTGGCAGGGACACAAGAAGATGGATGTGGTCTCTGTCTGTCTCTCCGGAGATCAGCTCTCCACCGTAGCCATCGCATAAGCGTTTTGCTGTTGCGACCATAAAATCCCCGATCTCATCTGTGATCACGGGTTTTCTCCATTTTGTGACAAAGACCATGTGGTAGGTGAGCAGGTAAACGGAATGTCTTGTCCTGATATACTCTTTCATAAAAATACCCTCCAGATAATTGTAAATCGTACTTGTGTTTGGTACTATTATATAGTATAATATAAAGAGAATCAATATGTCAAATGAGATATATGGAAAGGAGAATCCATGGCAGCAAAAGATACGAAAAAGATGGAGATCCATACCTGTTATACGGTAAAGATCAAACACCAGCTGGATGCGGTGCCAGACAGGAAAACAAAGAAACTGAACATCTCCAGAAAACGCAGAGTCGATGACAGATCAATGCAGCAGACGGCAGAGATCTGTCTTGAAGCGTTACGGTTCTGTGTCGATGTTGCCTTAAAAGAATGGGATCATGTAAAAGCACAGGAGCGCAGGCGGGCATTTGATATCCTGCTCCATGGGAGTAAGAAAGAAGCTCCAAAATATCCAGAGTTTGATATCCGCTTTCCAAACATGCCAGCATATATGAGAAGAGCCCTGATTGCAGATGCGATCGGGATGGTAAAGTCGTATCGTTCCAACCATGCAAACTGGGAAGCTCTGTCCCCCGCAGTACGGGGAGTGGAACCTAAGATAGGATTTCCTTCACGATATGAGCTGACTTTCTACGACCAGGAACGGAAGATGTCCAATCTGGCAGAGGGGCAGATCGGATTAAAACTATATAACGGAAAGACCTGGGACTGGTATTATTTCGAGATCAGTGCTTCTGACGCAGGATATCTGATGCATCTGTGCAAGACAAGGAAGATGCTCTCTCCCGTGGTAGATAAAGTCCATGGAAGATACCAGATCCGTTTTTCATTCAAGGAGATGCAGGAACTCGTGCAGGATAAAGATAAGCTTGCTTACCGGATACTTGCTGTAGATCTGGGGATCAATGCCGCAGCCTCCTGGTGTATCATGAAAGCGGACGGTACTGTCCATGCAAAAGGTGTGATCCACCTTCCATGTGAAGAAGACCGTCTTAATCATAGGATCAACCGGAAGCGTATGTATCAGCAGGCAGGGAAGAAAAGCCAGTGTGTTTACCGGTGGATACGGAACGCAAACCGTGCCCTGTCGATCGAAACAGCCAGAAAACTGATAGGAGTCGCTGTCTTATACAGCGTGGACTGTATCGTATTTGAGTATCTGGATTCCCAAGGGAAGATCCGGGGCAAGAAGTTCCGTGAAAGGATTCACTTATGGAGAAAGAATGACGTGCAAAAAAGAGTAGAATTACAGGTACACCGTCTGGGAATGAGGCTCTCCCGTGTCTGTGCATGGGGAACTTCTAAATACGCCTTTGATGGCTCCGGGATGGTAGACCGGCACAGCATCTACCATTTTGAACATGGAAAGAAAGTATATAACTACAGTCTGTGTACATTTCAGAATGGAAAGATCTATAACTGCGACCTGTCAGCAGCACAGAACATCGGTGCCAGGTTTTTCTTAAGGGAGTATCAGAAGAAGGGAGTAACCGGATTTCCTTCCACACCGCTGCGTACCTTAAGTACGCTACGGGAATTTGTGAACAACGGTCTGCCAGTGGCGGCCTGAGTTATAGATTGGAACTGTTAATAAGATCCAGAGTCTGTCAAGGACCTGGTGTCACGGAAAAGGCAAAAGTTCCTGTCCGTGGCGGCGATGCCCCCGCACCTGTCTACCGTTGACCTGGATGTGGTCTCTCTTTCTGCGGAGAGAGGGACTAAGTTCAGGCTGCATCGGTAGATAATGGAACTCCCGGCTCTAAAAGTTGGGAAGCCCCGTCCGACGCCAGTCGTTCGGGGAGGTATCACAAATGTATGGACGAATGCTATATGGAAATCACAAAAGTTGCGTAAAGATAATCATCAAAAAAGGGCATCCTTACGGGTGCCTTTTTTGTATATAAAAAAACAAGATCTTCTCTTTCTTACAAAAATTCTTATTTTTTTTAATTTGGCATATTATATGTGCGGGGCGGAGCCTGCAGGAAATATTCCTGCCCCGATGCTACAACAATACATTTATAAAAGAAAGAAAAGAGGTAAAACAAATGGCAAAGAAAAAATTAAGTAAGTTTGCAGCGATCAGTATGGCAGCAGCGATGATGTTAACGGCAGTGATGCCTACAATTCCTGTTTTTGCAGCGGAAGGACCTTTTGCTTGCAATCATCCGGAAACTGGAATGGAAATTACAAAAAATGCAACGTGTACAGCAGATGGTATATATAATGAAGTTTGCTCTATATGTGGTATTACACTAAAAAAAGGATTAACTTATAAAGCTCTTGGACATTCATACTCTAAGGCAGCTATAAAAAACGGAAAAATCCAAACTCTTTCGTGTGATCGTTGCGGAAAAACGGAAGATTTCACACCATGTACGAATGAAACTATATGTACACATGGAAATACGAAAAGGGTAAATACAACAGCTTTTGATTGTGAAAACGATGGTTATACAGGTGATGAGGTTTGTCTGGATTGCGGAAAAGTAACAGAAAAAGGTAAAGTTCTGCCACATCCAGGACATAACTTTGTAAAAGGTACTACCATAGAAGAAGCAACATGTACAAAAGATGGAAAGACTTTTTATTACTGTGAAAATTGCGGAAAAAAGAAAATAGAGGTTCTTCCTGCATCACATACATGGAACGAAGGTGAAATTATTTTAGCTCCAACAACAGCTGCAGAAGGAAAAAAGAAGTTTACCTGTACAGTTTGTGGAGAAACAAAAGAAGAAACTTTGTCAAAACTTCATTCAAAAGAAGATAAAAATCCAACTAATAATGAAAAACAGAATACAACAGACACATGTTTAATGAAACTTGGTAGTAAATTTACAGTCAGTGGTAATGTTTACAAAGTCACAAAAGAAAACAAAGAAGTTTGCTTCATCAAGGCGAAGAAAAAAGCAAAGACTGTTATTATCCCTGCCACAGTCACAAATAAAGGTGTCACTTATAAGGTAACATCCATTGCAGCAAAAGCAGTAAAGAACAACAAAAAAGTAAAATCTGTAGTCATTGGTGCCAATGTAAAGAGTATCAGCAACAACGCTTTCATTAAATGTCCGGCATTAAAGAAAGTAAACATCAAATCCACACTCCTTACAAAGAAAACAGCCAGTAAAAAAGCATTGAAGAGTGTCAACAAAAAGCTGACCGTCAAAGTACCAAAAAAGGTGAAGAAAGAATATAAAAAGATCTTCAAGGGCTTAAAGATCAAATAAGAAAAAAAGAATACGATTCCTTTTTAAGAGTCCCCATACCAAAAAGTGTGGGGACTCTTTTTATGCCAATGAAAAATACATATTAAATAACAGCAGGGAAAAAATATGTCCTGCGGAAAAATAATCCTGTTTTACGGGGAGAAAGGGGAAAACAGTGAAACAAGCAAGAGATAAGCCCGAGAAAAAGTTCAGAAAAGTTAAAAAAGAATACAAGGAGAGTGAGATTTATGGAACAGGAGAAAAAAATAAAGCATTTTGCAAGAGACAGATGCAAAAAAGGAAGAATAAAACAATTAAAAAAACAGGTAATCATAGAATACTTAGCAGTATTTCTGCTGGCAGTTTCCAGTGTAGCAGCATTTATCTTATGTCCCAAAACTATATTTGCATCTAAAACAGAAGATGTTGATCGCTGCGGCTATTTTCCCAAAAAAGGAGGATACTGTTATGTTGCTTTGACGCATCCAGACGGATGGAATTATATCTCATTACGGATTAATTTTAATGGTCCTACCGGGATTGGAACAGACCGTTGGGATTTTGCACAGACACCAAGGGATGTTGACATAAGTTTAGGGGAAGTAAACGGCGGAGATGCAAATGGTGTAACAGGATTCTATGGACAACTCTTAACCAATAAATATAAAACATATATAAACTCTGATGAAGGCTATACAATAGTACAATTTAAAGTAAAATGGACAATACCAGCGCATTATACATGGTATCCAAATGATAACCCATCTTTTGATGTACAAGCTCTGGGAGGCAGATTTAATACTTGGGATAGCGGAATCACACATCATACGGAATCCTTTTCTTTTACTTCGACTTATGAGATCAATCTATGTAAAACAGGACTTCTATCACCACAAGGTGAAAAGAAGAGAGTATATGGTTGTGTAGCCAAGACAAAAGTTTATCAGCCCAATTATACATTTACGTACAAAACTAATGGTGGAACAATCACTAATCTCAATGAGAGTCAAAATGTAGACGGTAATGCTGTGTATACCAGAGCCTGTGGCGGTGGTTTAGGAAGAGTGCCAACAGTAACAAAAAATGGATATTATTTAGAGGGCTGGTATTATGATGATGGAAGGAAATTAGACCCCTCAAACCCTAACATAACTCTATGCCAAGGAGATCAATGGGTTACAGCCAAATGGGTAGCATATAAGCATAATGTAACCTATGACCTACAAGGCGGAAAATATGATGACGATAAACGGACCGAATTAAATGGGTGTAAAATCATACCGAATGGAGTCTACCATATGAAATCCGGTTGTGGTACAAATATGTATATGCATGTAGCCTATCTTAATGATGAAAGACATTCCCAACCAGCTACAGTTATTTATTCAGGTGCAGATTATATACAGACCGAATGGATCTTTGAAAGATATGGACATACGCAATATTACTACATTATCAGCAATCGTAATGGATTAGCATTATCATTAGAGAGTGATCCGTCTCATAACCAGACAAATGCGGATCTGGAGTTATGGAGTCAGGAAGAAGGTGTTGCGGATTACCTTTGGTATCTTAAAGATGAAGGAAATGGAAATGTAGCAGTTTATAATAAATCAACTGGACAATGTCTGGATGTGAAAAATGCAGATACTACAAATGGTACTTGGGTTCAGCAATATAATGCAAACCATTCCTACGCCCAGTGGTGGAAACTGGAGTCTGTATCACAAAAAGATTATCCTGACCGCAAACAGTTTGGAGATCATAATCTAGTAATAAACTCCGTAGAACCCGTTTACACCAACCATACTTTTATCGGATGGAATACAAGCCGGGATGGTACAGGAAAATTTTATTATCCAGGAGATACCTATTCCGCTATTAATACTGGTACAAATGTTACTTTGTATGCGGTTTGGCAGAACGATGATTATATAATCACTTATGATAGTAATGGTGGAACAGGTACAATGGCAGCACAGAGTGCCAAAGGGGAAACTGCTGTGAAACTAACAAAAAATGTATTTCAAAGAGCAGGTTATCTCTTTACCGGATGGGCTACAGACAGATATGCAATGAAACCGTCTTATCTGGATGAAGCACAGTATCCAAATATGGAACCCGAGGTTACATTATATGCACAATGGCAGAAAACTGGCACTGGATTCATACAAAGACCATTCTTGGATGATAAGATGTTCTATAAAGCAATCTCTATTTTAGGGCAGAATGGAACAACTTATGACCGTGAAAAGATTGATTCCAGCATGGCTCATATTGATACAGCAGATAACCCAGGATATTTTTCCAAGAAATAAGGTCAATTACCCCCCGCTTAGATCTCTAAAGAGATCTTGAAGCGGGGGCTTGCAAGAGCCATTTGACTAGCCTCAGTGATTTTAGTAAGTCTGTGCCGGGATGCCGGAGGCAGATACTGCCAGATGAACTACGTTATGAGTGTCATTATACCGCCCTGTGAACCCTAGCAGGGATTGGTATCCGGGCAACTGATCATGGCGTGGGAAGCCATACAGACCCGAAGGATCAAGCCTCATGACATTGGCGAAGGGACCTTACGCAGACATGCGGCAGGGACGGTTTCGTTCCCTGTATTATGTAAGAACAGAAAGGAGACTCTTATGAGTGTGCTTGTGATCGGGCGCAATGGAAGGGCATTGATGCCTACCAATCCAAGAAAAGCCCGTCTGTTACTGAAAAAGAAAACAGCTTCTGTTGTATGCAGGCATCCGTTTACCATTCAGCTATTGTATAAGACCGGATGTGCAACACAGGAAGGATGCATTGGTATTGATACTGGTTCACAGCATATTGGTGTTGGGATTACCTGTGGAGACAAAGTGATCCTTAAGGATGAACATGCGCTTCGTTCGTCTATGGAGAAACGTTCCCTGTTAGCGACAAGAGCAGTAATGCGGCGTGGGCGTAGATACCGTAAAGTACGGTATCGTAAACCGAAATGGAGACATCATACGAAACGTATGTATTTTGAAAAAGCAAACCGCAGAGGACAGCATTGGAGAAAAGTAAAAACAACCACACAGTCACCAAGATCAAAAGGATGGCTGCCGCCATCACTGCAGTCGAAGTGTGACCATCATTTCCGTATCATTGACAGGTACCTGAAATACCTTCCGGATCCTATCACAAGAAATCTGGTGATCGAGGCCGGTCGGTTTGATATGGCCCGGATGAATGACCCAACGATACATGGAGAGATGTACCAGCGTGGACCGATGTATGATGCAGAAAACCTAAGAGCATATATTTTCGCAAGGGATAACTATCAATGCGCCTGCTGTAAGGCAAAAGCAGGGACTACCCGTAAGGCAGATGGGACAACAGTAAAGCTGGTTGCTCATCATATCCTGTTCCGCAGCCGAGGGGCAACAGATAATCCCAAATACATCATCAGTGTATGCGACCACTGCCATACAACAAAAGCACATCAACCCGGCGGGATCCTGTATTCCTGGATGGAAAACAATAAAAAGGTTGCCCGTGGATTAAGGGATGCTGTTTTTATGAACATCCTGAGAAAGCGATTATTTGCCAGATATCCACAGTCCGCATTTACCTATGGGAATATAACGGCAACTGACCGGAAGCAGTTACGTCTTCCGAAAAGCCATGCGAATGATGCGGTGGCTATCTCGCTGTTTGGGAAAGAGGCTTCTACTGTCAAGAATATCTGTCAGACTATGCATTACAAACAGATACGGAAGTCCAAACGCTCCCTGCATGAAGCGATCCCAAGGAAGGGAAGGAAGAATCCAAATACGAAGGCAGTCCGTAATAAGAAAAATACAACACAGGTGAATGGATTTAAGTTATGGGATAGTGTACTTGCTGATGGAAAGAAGCTGTTCATCTGTAGCTTTACTGGAACAAGTGCCTACTTAATTGATAAAAATGGCTGTTATATATCACAGCCCGGAAAAACATATAAACAATGGCCATTATCAAAACTGAAGCGGTTACATCCCAATGGTAACTGGCTAATGGCATAAATGGCGATTCATCTCTCCGCCTGCAGAGGCGGGAGACTTCTCGCTAGTTGAGTTAAAAAAGGAGAGATAGTTATGCAGAATTTTGAATTAACTAAACACCAGGTAACAGAAGTAAACTTTAGGGATAATGGCAGACAGAAAGAAGGAGAATCCAGTTTTGACATTTCCGGATCTGTCCTGCTCCCGAAAGACGGGAAAGGTATTATCTTTGAACAGGAAGTCCAGCTCGGAAAACCGGGAGAAAATGTGTACCTGTATTTAAAGACACTCACATTTTTCGCCCAGATTGATACATCCAAGCCTTTCGTATTAGATGAAGCAAACAAAGAATGTTATCCTATGGCAGAAAAACTACTGAAAGAGACAATCAGAAATGTAACAGAATCTTTTGGTATGCCGGTCATTGATCTGATGGTCGAAGCAAAGCCAGAAGCATAATTTTCCACACAACAAAAAGGACCAGTTTTCTGGTCCTTTTTTCTTATAAAAATCTTTATCCATCTTCATCAGTTAAACGTATCTTGTAAAATAACTTTAGACAGCTTATGGTAGAATAGGATTAGAAAAAGAAAAGAGGGGAAACATATGCATTTATCAGATATCAGAGAGCAGTTTATAAAAAACGGATACCTGCCAAATAATGAAATCGTTATGGCAGCTTATGGAACTCTTCATGGAGTTCCATTGCTGGTCGAGTCTGATCCTGGGCAGGGAAAAACAAGCCTTGCTATGGCTATGGGGAAAGCTTTCCAGTTACCTGTCCTTCGTGTCCAGTTTTATGAAGGATTGACAGATGATAAGATATTATACGATTACAACTACCAAAGACAGCTTCTTTCCATTCAGGCGATCCAGAGTGCCTTACAGGAAAATTTGAGTGGAAAGAATATCCATGATGCAATGGAGGTCGCAAAAACAATTGATTTTTATGGAAAAGATTTTTTGATTCGCCGCCCAATACTAGAATCCATATGGGGAGAACAACGGTATGTTCTTCTTTTGGATGAAGTAGACAAAGCATCTGAAGAACTGGAATATACTTTATTGGAGTTTTTGGATGATTTTTCTTTAAGTATCCCACAATATGGAACAATAAAGGCACAAGAGGGGATGGAACCCGTAGTTATTCTAACATCCAATAATTACAGAGATTTGTCAGATGCCTTAAAGAGACGGTGTAATTACTTATATATCCCCCGGAAAACAAAAGAAGAGATTGTGGAAATCTTGAAGATGAAAGCGCAAGCCTCTACAGCTATCATAGAAGGGGTAGCATCTTGTCTTTATCAGTTGCAGGAACTTCGCTTAAAACAGACACCATCTATCTCAGAAGGCATTACATGGGCTGGATATTTACAGAAACTTATGGATGATGATGACTTTGATATTAAAGATTCTCTGTGTATGCTGTGTAAAAACAAAGAAGACCAATTACGGGTACAGGAAACAGACATTCTTTCTAATATCCTGCGGATAACTTCTGAATCAGAAAAATAATATTGGAATCGGATTCTTTTGCAAGAGAATACAAGAGCTGGAGGTGTAATAAATGTTATTGGGATACATGACTGGATTCGCAGGATATCTAAATGATAATGGATACGAAGTGACGCAGGATAAGATCAGCCACTTCCTATCTTTAAAAAATGAGGAGATTGATTTTACAAAAGAAGAGGATATTCTTCCGTTAATGAAAGTATGTTTCTGTCGGAATAAAAAAGAAGCAGGTACATTTTCTGACTATTTCCACCAGTATATTAAAAAGTATCGCGGATCATATGCAAAGGAAAAAAAACGGATACAAAAAGAGCAGACAGAAAGAGTGGAATATAACCACTCCTGCAAGGAAAAAGTCCAAAAAGAGCTTGCATATATCGAGCAGAAACTAACGGAAAAGAGAAATGCTGTATCAAGAGAAAGCAAAATACTAAATATCCCCAAAACACAAAAAAATTATCTGCGAAAACAGGAAGACAAAATAAAAAAATATTTTACTAAAAAAGAAACCTCTTTTCTCTTATCTTTATGCACAGAAAAAGCGGATGTTTCTGATATATCAATGAAAACATTTGAGACTTTAGAAAAGAAGATTCCAGATAAAGCTGAAAAAGCGTTGCTATCTGGAAAGTCAGAGGACTTTGATGTTTATCAGAAAATATTCGAAGTCTTGAAAAATGTCAAAGCGCAGGTCACTCAGCATGAAAATTATATTGAGAGTAAAATTTTCCGTGAGACAAAAGAATTGAGAGGGCAGCAAAAAGAATTGGAAAATAGGCTTCAAAAATTAGAAGAAGAAGAAAAACGGATTCAAAATGAATTGGATAACAAACTTTATACGCTATCGCATCAGTTCAAAGAGAAAACTGCCCCTGTAACTCACAGAGAGACTTTTAAAGGTGGCGGAGCGGTACAACTTTTAGACGAAGCGATGCCACAATTTATGGATAAACCATTCAAACAATTAACAAAAAAAGAGAAGGAATATATCTATCAGTACATTCGTCAGAATATAGTCTCTTTTAAGACAAGGCTTGGAAGATACCTGTATACACAAGAAAAGCGTAAGATTGATATGGAACGGACGATACAGATGACGTGCAAAACGGGAGGCATTCCGCTCAAGCTTTGTTATGAAATGCCTAAACGAAACAGAGCGAATCTGATACTTGTTCTCGATATTTCCGGCTCCTGTAGGGAGGCTTCTGAAATGTTATTAAGTTTTATGTATCTTTTGAAAGATATATTTACCGGAGGCTGCCGGACATATGTATTTGTTAATTCATTGTATGATGTGACAGAGCTCATGGAAACAGATGATATTCATACTGCTGTGCAAGGAGTCCTGCAGAGTGTCCCGACAAAAGGAGTTTATTCAGATTATAATCGTCCAATGAAAATGCTATGGACTAATAATCGAAAATATTTAAAAAAGGATAGCTTTGTTTTATTCTTAGGGGATTACCGTAATAACAAAAATAAAGAGGGAACAGAGTGGTTGAAGAATATTCATGCTAGAGCAAAGAAAATGTTTTTTCTAAATACAGACAAAAAAGAAAAATGGGGACAGGGAGATTCCATAGCTCCTGTCTATTCCCGATTCGCATCGATGTATGAGGCTAGAACTCCCTCAGACTTGATACATTTTATCGATCAGATAGGATAAGGAGTGATTTGATGTGGTATCTTGATAAAGATGTGGAAGAAAACATCATAAAAAATATGGAAGAATTAGGCTATCCGTCTGACGCAGTAGAATATGCTGGGATTTCAAATGCTGGTAAGCATAAGTTTTATTATGGTACAAATCTGTTGACATTTTCAAAACAAGGAGATTTTATTGCCGAAAACAATCTACCTGTAAAGAAAAACCCTGAACTTAGAAAAAGGAAAAAAGAAAGGAAAGAACGAAGGAAACAAATAAGAGAGTCTTTTAAAGAGGATTACAAGTGTGCAAAAGCGCATATCGAGACGCTGTTAAAAGAGGAAAATCCTTTATTTAAGAGGACATCTTTTTCCTACCATAAGCAAAATAGTATAGAAATTAATCTTTTTTTTCAGAGCGAATATAGTATTGATAAAATATACCAGATTCCAGTATCTTTCCTTTTAAGCAGTTATCAACAACACAAAGAAGATAAATTCACTTCTTACATACTTGCTCACATACAAAAAAATAGTTCCATAATAGAAGAACAATATAGAAAAACTGTTATAAAAGACATACCGATAACGAAGGTATATGAAGATAAAAACTGTTCATTTATAATACAGCCAACAAAAAAAGCTTATATATACTTAAAGAAAGCAGATGCTCAGATACCATGTAAAGTAGATGAAAATGAATGTTTTTTCACTAAGTTTATCGGGAGCGGTATCATCCGTACACCGCATATTAAGCTTAAATGTTGTGACAGCATAAAAGAAGAAATGATACAGTCTGCTTGTAGAAAAGAAGTTAAATTATCAAATATGCAGATGAACGCTGTAAAAAACTATGTTAAAAACTATGAACAATGGGCTGATAAGTTATTGGCTGCGTTTGCTTACCCCGCTGGATGTGGTTCCTATAATGTTGCACCTAAATGTCAGATAAAAGGAAATGATTTTTCTACGGTTTATGTGGGGTCTGGAATTATGATAAAAGATGGAAAGATTCATTTTATCAATGAGGCAGAAAAAGAATTTTCAAAGAAAAGATTTCAAAGGGCATTTTTTGAAGCGAAAGAATTATTAAAAGGATATCAGTATATTTCAGGAAAAGGTGTATTATGTGGAGATACCAGAATAAGGAAAAAGATATCTGAGTTTACAATAAACGACACCATTCATGTTCCATCCTACAAAGAATCTCTCGTATTATGGCGTAAACAATTAAAGAGAGAAGTAAAAAGGATCAATAAAGCGATGGATACCATGATAAAAGAAAAGGAAAAAATCCTATTTGAAAAATACAATAAGTTGTTATCGGATTTTTTACTACAGGATATATTAAAGACGGTTTCCCTCAACAATGATTATGTCACAGAGAAAACTGTATGTTCCATATTGCGGGGGACACAGTTATCTAACCCGGCTGTAAAATGCACTTCAAATGCTGGGAAGTATAACATCCTTACTATAGAGGAAGTATCAGCAGCTATAAAGCAATTATTAAAATCTGAGCTTCTGGAAAAGAAAAAAATAAGAGGGTGTTACGGTTCGTATAATATAGTAAAGCTTACTCCTGATGGAGAAAAATGTATAAACATTATTCCTTTTATGAAGAAAGGCGGCAGTATTGATGCCGTTAATAAGTTTAACAGAATGAAGAAAAATGAAATAGATATAAAACAGTATTTTATACTGCTCGATATCATTTTCAAAAATCCTTCGTTTTTCTGTGTATATCAGTATGAAGTCATTCCAGTCTTTGCCAATGCGCCAAAAGAGTTCTTTACATTGGTAAAGATGAGAAAATCCATCGAAGAAAATAGATTCCGCCTAAAGGTCTACAGGATGATCGTGAAAAATAGGATTTGCTGTAATATCGGCCCATAAGAAGTTCTCTCGACAAATAGAGTCAGTTTACGCTGGCTCTTTTTTTCTTATAAAAATTTTTTTATTTTTTCTCATTATAAATTAAGACAAAAGATTGTTAGGCAAAATGTATAATAGGTTATACGCAAAGTAATTTTCAAATGAGAAAAGAAAAAAGGTAATGAGAAAAAAGAAGAAAAAACTCTCCCAAAAATGATACAAAAATCTACAGATATTTCAGTTTTATTTGTTTTAACAACTAAATTTTTTCTTATAATTAACCTGGTGTCAGTAGTGTATAAAAAGAAACGGTATCTCTTACTAACAAGAAGCAATCACCGCCGGGTTTTTACTCGGTAATTAAAACAAAGATGATTTCTGAACGAGTAGATTAATATAATATCCATGTGCTGTATAACTCCTGTATAAAGTCCATCTAAAAGTATATATTTTATATGATCTAATCAGAGAAGAAAAAGCACAGGTATATCAGAGAGAAAAAGGCACTCTTATAAGAGTGAAATAATAGCACACATATACTTGTGATAAAAAAATGTCTTATATAAGAGAAAAAAAAGAACAGATATAGGAGCGAAAAAAACGCACTGTTATATCTGCGAAAAAATACAGCTAATACTATGAGTTGTGCGAAAAAAATGCACAGATATAAGAGCGAAAAAATGAATGCATCAATGAAAGGAGTAGGAAATATGATAAAAGAAGACGATTTTATCAAACTGTAGGTAGTGAGATGAATTGTATAGTTAGCCTAGCATCAGTAGTGGGCAGAGAGAAAACGGTATCCCTTACTGACAAGAAGTAAGCATCGCCGGATTTTGCTCGGCAATCAGCCTTCGAGAGGATACCGGCGGGGGATTAAAACAAGTGCTATGGTATTTCTGAACATATTAATAAGGAGATGAACTTCTAAATTTGAACAGCATAAGGGGTGTTATATGGTGAAAAATAAAAGATTAGAAAAGGAGCAGATAACTACAGCTTCTATTAAAAAGCTTATAAGCGTATTGCAATCAGGAACGATAAACTATGAACAGTATCAGCAGGAACTACAAATGCAGCTTGATAAAATGAGTGAAGCAAACAAGGCTTATCTGTCTCAATATGTTACTCATCGAAAAGTTGTCTTGGAGCTATTAAGATTCGTGCTGCAATCAGAGAATTTCGGAAAATACAATAAGGAAGAGTATCTGCACAATCTGATCTATTCTAATTTATGGTTGATTGATGAAAGGTTGGCTTATGCCGATTATATTGCAGTGGAAAATCCGTTTAATGGTGCCATAAAAAAGAGAGGTCCGAATATCGTAGTGCCAGACTACCCAGTTGCAGTATCTGATGAGCCAAATACTGGAAGGGCGTATGAGACAATCACAATCCTTGAGCTGGATAGTTTAATGCGAGATGATTATACAAAAACAGAAAATCCAATAACACAGATATTAAATTATGTTGGTAGTTTGCGTACAAATAAGATGAAAGACAAAAATGGATACCTAATCCTCACAAACGAAAACACACAGTTTTATCTGTATGCTGTCTGCAATCTGACTCCAAAATTGCGAGAACTGGCATTTGACATGGATATGATGGATACACCGGATAAGAAAGGGATGTATAAATATCATAAAAATCAGAATGCTCATATTAAAATACTGTCCTATGATAAAATGTTAAACGATGCAGAAAATAGAAACAATCATAAATACTAGGATATTACCGAATATCATATAGAGAAAAGAGAGGAATATGTACAATGTATTAGATGTAGCAATATATGTGATTAATTATGCTTATGATGCTGGTTGTGGGGAATCAATGAGTAATTTAAAATTGCAAAAAATTCTTTACTATATTCAAGCCGCTTTTCTGGTAGAAAAGAATAGGGAGTGTTTTAAGGCGGTTATTATTGCAGGGGAGTTTGGTCCGGTAATACCAGAGATTTATCAAAAATATAAAATTTACGGGAGAGGAGGAATACCTAAACAGGAAAACAGAAAAGTATTGCAACTTGATTGTGAAAAAATGCGTATAATCAAAAAAGAAGTTACTGAGATATCAAGAGGTGATAAAAGGCTTATTGAGAAAGTTGTAGATACATATGCTGAAATAACAGAACCCATTGTACTCGCAAAGAAGACTTGTGAAGAAGATCCATGGAAAAATACTTCCTTAAATAAAGAGATAAAAAATTCGCTGATAAGGAAGTATTATTTGGTCGTTAAAAAAAATGGAAGAAATTGATTTTGGAGAACCGGTAGGGGAAGAATATTGGTAATTCATTGTGTGATCAAATATGTGTATTTTCCTACAAGAAAAATAAAAGGAGAAAGAGTATGTGTACATTTTATTCGAAAAAATGCGGCATCGGTTGCGTCTTATCAACCAAGGAGTTCAAAAATTTTATAAAAAGATATTATGAGAGACATCCTGATTTATCTGAGAATGAAATAAAAACTTTGAATTTATCTATAACTGAGAGTACTTTTGGAGAACGCTCTTTTAAAAGAAGCGATGGACATGGATTTTTTACGTTTAAAGAAATTGATCCCGAATATAATGATGAAATAAAATTATTTCCATTGAAACAGAAGAATAAATGTAATCAAAGCTACATTGATTTACAGAAGAAAAAGCATTATGCAATTTTATGGGATATGCATTCTAATCTTAATATATCAGAATTACTCAATGTATCATTTGATAAAAATGATATAAAACAAATTCAAGAGGATTTTAAAGGGGCGTTGAGAGATTATCTTCCTGAAAAATTTCGATGGAATAAACATATCGGAATATATTCCTATGCTTGGGCTTGGGATATGGTACTCGACCAAGAAGACTGTTGACATCCTCCCACGGATAAATCCGTGGGATTCCTTAGATTATAACAACATCAC
>OKRW01000583.1_pt1 | contig 36037 bp, 30 predicted proteins | sample 1601151 | NCBI WGS metagenome assembly OKRW01 (sample SAMEA3541471, study PRJEB24748) | human gut metagenome | biome: human gut; feature: human-associated habitat; material: faeces | place: China | collected 2012 | reverse complement strand
GCCGGTGATGACCACGAGGGGTACGGAATCCATGTAGGCGGTGGCGATGCCCGTCACCGTGTTGGTGGCGCCGGGGCCGGAGGTGACCAGCACCACGCCTACCTTGCCGGTGGCGCGGGCATAGCCGTCTGCCATGTGTGTGGCACCCTGCTCGTGGCGGGCAAGCACATGGTGGATCTTCTTGGAGTCGTACAGCGCGTCGTAAATCTTGATGGCCTGGCCACCGGGGTAGCCAAAGAGCGTGTCGACGCCCTCGGCCTCAAGGCTGGCGATAACAGCCTGGGCACCGGTCATGGTCTTGCCCTCGTGCTCGGTTTTCGAGCCGGGACCGAACGGACGGCCCTCGATGGCGGCCTTCCTCATCGCGAGTTTTTCTTCGAGTGTCGTCATTCGATATACGCCCCCTTATCTGCGCTGGAAACGAGTTTTGCATACTTGGCAAGCACGCCGTGATTGTGCTTGGGTGCGGGTGCCGTGAAGGAGGCGCGGCGAGCGGCCATCTCCTTGTCCGAAACGTCGACATCGAGCTTGCCGCCTTCGATGTCGACGGTCACCATGTCGCCCTCGTGAATAAGGGCGATGGGACCGCCGGCTGCGGCCTCGGGGCTCACATGTCCAATGCACGGGCCCTTGGAGGCGCCGGAGAAACGGCCGTCGGTGATGAGTGCCACGCTGGTGGAAAGCCCCATGCCGCAGATGGCGGAGGTGGGGGTGAGCATCTCGCGCATGCCCGGACCGCCAGCGGGACCCTCGTAGCGGATGACCACCACGTCACCGGGGTTGATCTTGCCGCCGAAGATGGCCTCGCAGGCCTCTTCCTCGGAATCAAAGCAGCGAGCGGGGCCGGTATGCTTCATCATCGAGGGGTCGACGGCTGCCTTCTTGACGATGCCGCCGTCGGGAGCGATGTTGCCGTGCAGGACGCGCAGAGCACCAACGGGCGAGATGGGGTTGTCGTGCGTGCGGCAGACCTCACCGTCAGCGGGCTTGGTGCAGCTCTTGAGGTACTCGGGCAAGGTGCCCATGCATGTAAGGGCGCTCGTGTCGAGCAAGTCGAGCTCGGCCAGCTCGTGCATGACCACAGGCACGCCGCCCACAGCGTACAGGTCGATGAGCGGGCGCGGGCCGGAGGGCTGGAGCTTTACCAGATGCGGGGTGCGTGCAGATGCGGCGTCCCAGTCGTCCATGGTGATGGGGCAGCCGGCCTCCATGGCGATGGCGGTAAGGTGCAACACCGTGTTGGTAGAGCCGCCAAAGGCCATATCGCACTCCATCGCGTTGTGGATGGCGGCGGGGGTGATGATGTCGCGGATGCAGATGTTTTTCTCCAGCAGCTCCATCACCTTCATGCCGGCGTGCTTGGCCAGGCGCAGTCGCTCGGAGTAGACGGCGGGGATGGTGCCGTTGCCGGGAAGCGCGATTCCCAATGCTTCGCACAGGCAGTTCATGGAATTGGCGGTGAACATGCCAGAGCACGATCCGCAGGTGGGGCAGGCGGAATCCTCAAGGTACTTGAGTTCCTCGTCGGTCATGGTGCCGGCTTGGACCTGGCCCACGCCATCGAACAGCGAGTTGAGGTCGGTGGTGGGGCCGCAGGTGCAGCCCTGCTTGTGACCGGGGAGCATGGGGCCGCCCGAGACAAAGACGGTGGGAAGGTTTACGCGCAGCGCGCCCAGGAGCATGCCCGGAACGATCTTGTCGCAGTTGGGGATGCAGACGGCGGCATCGAAAGCGTGGCCCTGGACAGCGATCTCAAAGCTGTCTGCGATGGTCTCGCGCGAGACCAGGCTGTAGTGCATGCCGTCGTGGTTCATGGCGATGCCGTCGCATACGCCGATGGTATCGATTTCAAACGGCACGCCACCGGCCATATAGATGCCGGCCTTTACGGCTTCGGAAATCTTGTCCAGGTTGTTGTGGCCGGGGATGATATCGCTTTTAGAGCTAAAGACCGCGACGAGCGGACGGTTCATTTCCTCATCGGTGAGTCCGTCTGCCTTAAGGAGGCTGCGGTGGGGGGCTCGGGCCAAACCGCGCTTGATGGCATCGCTTCGAAGTTGCACGCTCGTGTCTCGCTTTCTCGCTGCGTTGGATACTCAACGGTGTGATGAGAAAATGCGAGCCAGATGGCGGTGCCCATCGCTCGATGCCTATGACGGAAGGCTTCCGGCCAAAAGGTACTTGCGCCGATCGGGACCGTGCGGGGGTGACCGCTGGCCGTGCGCGTTCGCTCGAGGCTGCTCGAGGGAATGTTCGGAACCGTCCACCGCAGGTTCTCAGATCCGCCTGCTTGCTGTGGGATGGATGAGGCTCCTACTCGCCCTGTCATCGCATTTACTCGTTGGCGGCTACTATACAGGAATATTGCGGCTCACGGTTGAAAAAGTTTGGCGAAAGGCAGGAAATACTCTAGACGGCTAAAGTTTGTGAGGAAAATAATGCCCCCGAAATCTTGAGCGATTGCAGGGGCATGCGATTTGAGGTGCGTGCTTGTGAACGCGTTGGGCTGGCTTACAGTTGCGTCTGAACAATCTGCGGGGTAAAGCCGGCGGCGGCAAGCGCCTCGACGATTTGCTGCTTGTGGTCCTCGCCGTAGGCCTCGATGGTTACGCGCAGCTCCACCGCGGCGTTGCGGTTGGTGGTCACGAACTGGTTGTGATCGAGCTTGATGACGTTACCGTTCTGCTCGGCGATGGCACTTGCCACCTTGAGGAGCATACCGGGACGGTCGGGCAGCATCGTGGAGACGGTGAAGATGCGTCCGCGCTGAATCAGGCCGTGCTGCACGACGCTTGCCATGGTGATGACGTCCATGTTGCCGCCGGAGAGGATGGAGACCACGCGCTTGTTCTCGGCGGGCAGGTGCTTGAGCGCCGCTACGGTGAGCAGACCGGAGTTCTCCACGATCATCTTGTGGTTCTCCACCATGTCGAGGAAGCAGCCGATGAGTTCCTCATCGGGGATGCGAATCACGTCGTCAAGGTTTTTCTGCAGGTACGGGAAGACTTTGTCGCCCACTTCAAGCACGGCGGTGCCGTCGGCGATGGTGTTGGCGTGGTCGAGTTTGACGGTGTGGCCAGCTTCGAGCGCGCGCGTGAGACTGGGTGCGCCCTCGGGCTCCACGCCGATTACGCGGATCTTGGGGTTGTACAGCTTGGCAAAGGTCGAGACGCCGCAGGACAGGCCGCCACCGCCCACGGGAACCAAGATAGTGTCTACCAGCGGTAGCTCCTGGATGATCTCCATGGCGATGGTGCCCTGGCCGGTAGCGATGGTCTCGTCGTTGAACGGCGGAATGTAGGTGAGGCCCTCGCGCTCGGCAAGCTCGATAGCGTGCGCCTGCGCCTCGTCGAACACGTCGCCAAAGAGCACGACCTCGGCGCCGTAGCCCTTGGTGCGCTCGACCTTGATGAGCGGTGTGGTGGTGGGCATCACGACCACGGAGCGCGCGCCCGCATGCGAGGCTGCATATGCCACGCCCTGCGCGTGGTTACCGGCACTTGCGGTGATGACGCCGCGGTCCAGCTCCTCCTGGCTGAGCTTGGAGATCTTGTAGTAGGCACCGCGCAGTTTGTAGGCACCCGTGCGCTGCATGTTCTCGGGCTTGAGCCACACGCGATTGCCGCATTGCGCAGAAAGCGAGGGGCTTTCTACAAGCTTGGTCTCCTGGGTGACCTCCTTGACCTTTGCGGAGGCCTCCTCAAAGGCTTCGAGGGTGAGCATGTCTGCCATATGCACTTCCTTTTGATTTTTGCGCGTACGCCGCCGGTGATTTGCCTATAGTAAGGCAATCGGCTTTTCAATTTGGTGAGGTTTATGCAAAAAGGGGAGTGCGCATCTATGGAAGAGGAACGTATCGATGCGGGTTCGACCGTCATGCCGCCGCTGTTTCGCATTCACGATGCAGAGGTGGTGCGTGCGGGCAAGACGATTTTGCGCGTGGACGATTTTAGCCTGGCGGAGGGCGAGCACGTGGCACTGCTCGGTCCTAACGGCGCAGGCAAGTCGACCTTTATCCAGTTGCTCACGCGCGAAGTTTTCCCGCTGTATCGCGACGAGCCTCCCGTGCGCTTTCGCGGGCAGGAGCGCCCCTTGCTGGACGATATCAAACGTGCCCTCGGCATTGTGAGCTCGACCATGCACGAACAGGTGCGCGTGCACCTGCCGGCCGAGGAGATCGTGTGCGGCGGCATCTTTGGCACGTTGGGTTTGCCCGTGCATCGCGAGGTGAGCGACGCCGACCACGCGCGTGCGCTCGAGGCGCTCGACCGCTTGCACATCACGAGCCTTGCCAATCGCGACATCATGACGCTTTCCACCGGCCAGGTGCGCCGCGTGCTCGTGGCGCGCGAGCTGGTGCGCAACCCCTCTGTGCTGGTGTTTGACGAGCCTTGTACGGGTCTTGACCCGCAGGGTATGTATCACCTGCGCGAAACTATGCGCACGCTTGCCGCCGAGGGCTGCTCCATCATTCTGGTCACGCACTATCCGGAGGACATCATCCCCGCCATCGACCGCGTGCTGCTCATCAAAGACGCGTCCATTTTTGCCGACGGCTCCAAGCACAAGCTGCTGTGCGACGATGTGATAAGCGATCTGTTTGACGTGCCCTTGACCGTGAGCGAGCATGACGGCTGGTACTCGCTCTACGGTGTTCATTGGGGATAGGGGGCTGCGATGTTAACGATTGGATGCCATCTTTCCATCTCAGATGGATACGAGGCAATGGGCAAGACGGCATTGTCTATTGGCGCAAACACGTTCGCGTTTTTCACGCGCAACCCGCGCGGCGGTTCTGTGCGTCAACTCGATTTAGACGATGTGGCCGCGCTGCGATCGTTGATGGCCGAGCATTCGTTTGGCCCGCTTGTGGCACATGCTCCCTATACGTATAACCCTTGCTCTGCCAAGGAGCGTGCTCGCGAGTTCGCGCTCGAGGCGATGGGGGAGGACCTTCGCCGTATGGAGGCGCTGCCGGGCAATTATTATAATTTCCATCCTGGAGCCCATGTGGGCCAGGGCATCGAGCGCGGTATCGAGCTCCTCGCCGATACGCTGTGCCAGGTGATGTTTGAGGGACAGCGCACGTGTGTGCTGCTCGAGACCATGGCGGGCAAGGGTACCGAGGTGGGAAGCCGCTTTGAAGAACTCGCGGCGATTATCGATGCGGTGTGTACACGCCGGCCCGAGCTGGACGCCTGCCTGGGTGTATGCCTCGATACCTGCCATGTGAGCGATGCCGGCTACGATATCGTGCACGACCTCGACGGCGTGCTGGCTGAGTTCGACCGCGTGGTGGGGGCTTCGCGCCTGCGCGCCGTTCACATCAACGATTCCAAGAATCCCTGCGGGGCGCATAAGGATCGTCACGAGGTCATTGGCGCGGGCTACCTGGGGTCTGCCGAGTTTGGCGGGGGCGAGGAGGTTTTTGCGCGCATTGTTTCTCATCCGCGCCTGCGCTGCCTACCGTTTATTCTGGAAACGCCCAATGAGCTTGCGGGTTATGCGCATGAGATTCAACTGCTGCGGGGTCTGCAGGGGGACTAGTCGTTTGGGTGATTGTTTTCAATTGTGGATAAAAATAAGTCTATTTTGTTACAAAGCACTTTTTCGGAGGGCCATTATGCACGGCGGAGCATAATGGCCCCTAGTTTTATGCGTTCCTGACCAAGAGGGGACGCGTGGAAGGAGAAAAGTATGTACAAGTTCAAGAAGTTTGGCGCTGTAGTCGCCGCAGGCGCATTTGCCGCTGTTCTCGCCCTTGCCGGTTGTTCCGGCAACAGTGGCACCTCCGCTGGTAGCGCCGATGCCGGTTCTGCCGCGAAGTCCGACAGCGTGCAGCTCGTCACCAAGGGCAAGCTGACCGTGGGTACCTCTGCCGAGTACGAGCCGTTTGAGTATATGGAGGATGGCGATTACAAGGGCTTTGACCTCGAGCTCATCAAGAAGATCGCCGAGAAGCTCGATCTTGAGGTCGAGTACAAAAACGTCGACTTCGACTCCCTGGTAGCAGGCGTTGCCAGCGGCACTAAGTACGACTGCTCCATCGCGGCTATCACCGCTACCCCCGATCGCAAGAAGGAAGTCGATTTCTCCGACTCCTATTACATGGACGACCAGGCTATCGTCACCCTTAAGGACAACACCGCTATCACCGGCGACAACTATGCCGACGAGCTCAACAAGGAAGGCGTGAAGATCGCCGTTCAGTCCGGCTCCACCGCCGAGTCCTTTGCCAAGGAGAACTTCCCCAATGCCGAGCTTGTTCCTTTCAAGAACGCCACGGACTGCTTCTCTGCACTTCAGGCTTCTAAGGCCGACGCTCTGGTGACCAACCGTTCTGTTGCTTCCCAGCTCACCGCATCCTCGTTCGACAACTGCCAGACCATCAAGCAGATCAGCACCGGCGAGGAGTATGCCATCGCTGTCAACAAGGACAACCCCGAGCTCACCAAGAAGATCAACGAGGCTCTGAAAGAGCTTACCGAGGACGGTACCGTTGACGCTCTGATGGAGCAGTACAACATCAAGTAGTTTGTTGCCCCGCTTGTAGCCATCCGGCCCCTTTCGCTCACGGCGAGAGGGGCCTTTGCGCGTATTCGCGCGTGCTTTGGCGAGCGGGAGCGTAAGGAGTTTATCGTGACTGAACCCGTGAACACAACACTTGGCGGTGCCCGCGCTGCCCTGCGTCGCTTGGTTGTTGCCTGCGCTCTTTTGGCTTGCGCTTTGGGCTGCGGCGCCGTTCTGGCCCCCGCGCCCGCCTGTGCCCTTGAGGTGCAAAAGCTCACCGCACAGCCCAATGCCGATGCCGGCAGCGATGTCCTGGGCGGCAAGGAGACGCGCCTGACCTGGGAGTTCCAGGCCGATGACGATGAGGCCCTCACCGGCTTTACCGTTACCCTTCCGCAGGGGACCGAGTTTTCCACCGAGGACGCGCGCGTGACCATCCTGTCCGGCGAGGACCTGATGGATCGCACGTTTGTCAAACCCAAGTACAGCGTCGATGGCCAGACGGTGAAGGCTACCTTCCCCGAGGCAACCGAGGCGGGCAAGTATTTCCGCCTCGAGCTCTACCATGTCGTCTTTCCTACGCAGGGCGGCAGCGAGCAACTGAGCGCAACGTATGAGCTCGCCGATGGTACCGAAAAGGATGTGGCGAACATTCCCGCCCTCACCATCAAGGGCACTTCGGCACTCGACCAGCTTGAGTCGCTCCTCGAGGAGCAGCCTTGGGTTGAGGCATGGAATTCCAACCGCTTCCTGCGCTTGTTTCTCAACCCGCTCATCATCGTCTCCAGTTTGCCTGTTGTGTTCTCGGGCTTTTTGATGGCGCTCGCCATCGTGCTCGTGGCGTTCCCGCTGGCCATTCCCTTTGGCTTCATCCTTTCGCTTATGCGCATCTCCAACTCGCGCATCCTGCACGGGATCTCGGGGTTCTATATCAACATCATCCGCGGCACGCCGGCGTTCCTGCAGATCTATATCGCGTTTTTCGGCCTGCCGCTTGCGGGCGTGAATATTGGCAACTATCCGCTGGGCGTTATCGTGATGGCCATGAACTCGGCGGCCTATCTGTGCGAGATCTTCCGAGCGGGCATCCAGTCCATCCCGCCGGGACAAAACGAGGCGGCTCGTTCCCTTGGTATGAATCGTGTGCAGACGATGCTCTATGTCATCATTCCGCAGACCTTCCGCAACGTCTTGCCCACGCTTACCAGCGAGTTTATCTTGCTGTACAAGGATACGTCGCTGCTCGCCGCCGTGGGTGTGATGGAGATCGTCATGTATGCGAAGACGATCGTCGCCACCACCGGTTCCATCACTCCGTATGTGGTGGCGGCTCTGTTCTACCTGCTGGTTACCCTGCCGCTTACGCGCGTGGTGAGCGGTTTGGAGAACAGGCTTGCGGGTAAGACGTCTGCCAAGAAGAATTCCCCCAAGGGAGCCCGTGCAAAGGCGAATGCTGCCGACGCCACCCTCTAGGACCGAGAAGGAGATCTATCTATGAGTGAGAGCAACGAGGTCCGGGAGGACGTCATGTCCGAGGACGACGTAATCGTTCGCATTAAGGATTTGCACAAGAGCTACGGGGACTTGGAGGTCCTGCGCGGCATCAACATCGACGTACACCGCGGTGAGGTTGTGGTTGTGCTTGGCCCTTCCGGTTCCGGTAAGTCGACCATGCTGCGCTGCGTTAACTTGCTTGAGAAGCCCACGAGCGGCCAGATTATCTTCGAGGGCGCTGACATCACGGCTAAGGGCGTGGATATCAACGGTGTGCGTGCCAAGCTGGGCATGGTGTTCCAGCAGTTCAACCTGTTCCCGCATCTTTCGGTCAAGAAGAACGTCATGATTGCCCAGCAAAAGGTGCTCAAGCGTTCCAAGGAGGAGGCCGAGCAGATCGCTGTCCAGGAGCTGGAGAAGGTTGGTTTGGGCGACCGCGTGGATTTCATGCCGAGCCAGCTTTCGGGTGGTCAGCAGCAGCGCGTTGCCATCGCTCGCGCCTTGGCCATGAACCCGCACGTGATGCTGTTTGACGAGGCTACGAGTGCATTGGACCCCGAGCTCGTGCGCGACGTCCTTGCCGTTATGCGTGACCTTGCCCGCGGCGGCATGACTATGATTGTGGTGACCCATGAGATGAAGTTCGCGCGTGATGTTGCCGACCGCGTGATCTTCATGGATGGCGGCGTGGTTGTCGAACAGGGCACCCCGGCCGAGGTCTTTGACCACCCCAAATCCGAGCGCACCCGCGAATTCCTCGGCCACATCTCCTAATGTGACAAAAAGTCGACAGGTTTATTTTGTCACATTTTCACAAGGCCTTCATATTCTAGGCGGTTGATTGCAGCGTCCCCGCTGAGGTGATCCTTGGCAGGGGCGCTGTTGTGCTTGGGTGTTTGGGGCAGGCGAGTGCCGGCAGTGTCTTCTCGACGGCAACTTGTGTCCGGACGGCATGCTACTTTGATGTCAGTTAAAAACGAGCGTAAGGATTACCGTGTTTAGCATTGAAGAGAACCTGTTTGATTTCGCATTTTGTCCCATGCCCGCCTTTGCCTATCTGAGCGAGCTTGCCGCTCCCGAGGATTGGGGCGAAAACGATCGCGTGCTCAAGAACTATCTGACGTTTACGTTCAAGCGCGCCGTCCATCTGTACAACAAGGCCGCTGAGGCGGGGGAGGGCTGCTCGGCCCTGCTCTTTCAGCATGACTGCTGCCTGATGGATACGGGCCTGTTTACGGAGCGTTTTGAGCCCATCTACGTGCTGTTTGAGCCCAATGAGCGACCGGATGCCCGTCAGCAGTGGTTTCTCAAGGGTTTCTATAAGGCGAGCGACCCGCGTCTGATTGAGTTCAGCGTGCTTCCCGATCGCGTGCACTTTAGCGAGAACCCTGCCGACTTCGTGTTTGATTATCGTCTTGAGGTACGGACCAATATCGACCATATCTTGGGCGATGCCGAGAATCTCTCTCGTATACCGGAGCAGCTCAAGGGCGAGGGCAAGGCGTTTTTGCTACGCCACGCTTTTGAGGGTGCCGTCATGGAGGCAAGTCGCCGGGCTGCTGCCAATTACACCATCGCCGTGCCGCAGTACTACAACGGCAGGATTCAGCTGCTGCTGCCGCTTTGCTTGACGGGCGATACCCCGGAGCTGGCTCTCACCATTCAGCGCGAGGACGGTTACTATTCGGCTCGCACCTGTCTGACGCTTGATATGGCGTACAACAACGCGCGTTTGATCTGCCGCCCCGAGGCTCCTTGGATTAAGGACGCCGCTTGTCCGAACGTGTGCGATGACTAGTGGGCACGGCTGAATAGTTTGTGTCGAAGGATGACGACGCCCCCGCCGAGATTGATTCTCGGCGGGGGCGCGTTGCGTTTGGGACCATGTGCGTGCCGGGGCCGGGGCATGCTCCGGTGCGGTGCGCATCGTTGCGGCTTCCGCGTGCGACGATCGAGGTGACGCGGGAGACAACGGGTGGCGTGGTCGGGCTTCTGGTTAGAGCGCAGACTCGTAAATCGCGCGGGCGTCGTTCAGCGTGAGCTTTTTGAAGTTGCCAAACACCTCGCCACGCGTGATCTTGAGGCCCGGCATCAGGGTGTCGATATCATCGGCCTTCATGCCAAATTCCGCGAGCGTGCGCGGCATGCCGAGGGAGCAGAAAAACTCCTGGAGTTCGTCGATGGTTTCCATCACGGCGTCTTCGATTGCCTGCTCGGGCGTGATGTCTACGCCGTCTGCCTCGGGGTCCACAGGCTCGATGCCAAAGACCTGACGGCCAAACTCCAAGAAGCGCTCGGGGTGCTCGCGCCAGACGTAGCGCATCCAGGCGGGGAAAATCACGGCGAGGCCGGCGCCGTGCGTGATCTTCACATCAAAGGCTGAGAGCTCATGTTCCATGCCGTGGCAGCTCCAGTCGCCATCGCGGCCACCGGCACAGCCTAGGCCCAAGCCTGCGATGCCATTGTGAGCGAGGGTACCTGCCCACATGATGTTGGCGCGCGCGTCGTAGTCTTGCGGGTCTTCCATTACGCGCGGTGCCGCATCCATGATGGCGCGAATCAAGCCGCAGGCGATGTTATCGGTAACGGGGACCGCGGGCTGGCCGGAGAAGAACCGCTCCATGATGTGCGCGCACATGTCCGTGATGCCCGCTGCGGTTTGGTAGGGCGGCAGGGTGAAAGTGAGTTCGGGGTCCATGAACGCCATGACGGGGCGGTTGAGATCGGTGTTGCAGCCGCATTTAAGGTGCTCGGCATCGTTGCTGATGACACAGGAATTGGAGGCCTCGGAGCCCGATGCGGGGAGGGTGAGCACACAGGCGACGTCTACGCGCTGTGTCGGCGTGGCGCGCTTGCGGAAGAAATCCCAGACATCGCCGTCGTAGGGGATGCCCAAGGCAATGGCCTTGGCGCAGTCGATGGCGCTGCCGCCGCCTACAGGCAGAATCAAGTCGACGTTTGCCTCGCGTGCGATGCGCAGGCCCTCGCGAACCGAGGAAATCTCGGGGTTGGGGCGTACGCCGCCGAGCTCCACGTGTGCGACGCCCGCGGCGTCGAGTGAGGCCTTAACGCGGTCGAGCGTTCCGGTGCGCACTACGGAGCCGGTGCCGTATACCAGGAGTGCCGAGGTGTAGCCAGCGACTGCGACGTGCTCTCCTACGTGGTCGGCCATTTTGCGGCCAAACATGATGCGTGTTGGCGAATAGAAGGAAAAATCGTTCATGGGAACGCCCTTTCTCGATGGTGTCGTGGCGACATCTACTATAGCGCCCGTCGATGGGGGCCAACGGGCGCTATTTGAGCGGTGAGACAAATTGGTTGAGGTAGGGCGCTCGGCAGTTACGCACATGCCGCTGCCGGACGGTTTGAGATTTTTGGTAGACGGCAAAATGTGACAGATTAAACCTGAGGACTTTTTGTCACATATGGAGGTGTCGACCGGTGAACGGTCGGATGTGACAAAATAAACCTGTCGTTTTGCTGTCACATGGGCTGCTAGGCGAGTTGAGCGCCGAGGGCATGGCAGGCGGCAATGCCGTCGTCATCGGGCTGTTCGTTGATGATGAGGGAATCGATGACGTTGACGCCGGCTTCTTCGGCATCTTCCTTCCAGGCGTCCATTCACTCCCCGCTGCCCCAGCCGTAAGAGCCAAAGAGTACGACTTTCTTGTCGCCAAGACTGCCCTTAACCTCGTCCCACATGGGTTGGAATTCGCTGTCTTCAAGCTCCTCTGCGCCCATAGCGGGGCAGCCAAAGGCGTAAGCGTTGTATTCCTCGGCTGCGGAGAGGGAGAAATCGGCGGCTAGAATCTGCTCGACGGTTGCGCGCTTTGTCTCGGCTTCCTCGGCCACTGCCGCTGCCATCGCTTCGGTGTTGCCGCTGCCGGTCCAATACACCACTGCTACCTTGCTCATGTTGAACTCCTTTGTTCGATCGATGCCCGGATGGGAAGGATTACCGTTGTACGTGTTGTGGGCGCGTTGCGTTGCGCCCGCTTGCCGCGGGGCTTACTGTGAGGCGGCGAAGGCTCTGTCCGCTTCGATATGCGCGAGCGTATATGCGTGCACAGCGTCGGTAGCGAGCGAACGTCCGCCTTGCTTGGTTTTGGTTGGCGTATACCTTCCAAGGGCCAACTTCGAGGTAGTTTTGCCCGCGGTTTTTGATGAAGCCGATCACGTCTTCGTAGGGATAGCCCAGGAAAAAGCCGATTTCGTGCGGAAACTCACTTCGGCAAACGCGATTGTTGCAGGGGCAGGGCTTGCTTTCATCGTGCACGCGTTTGGCACCTTGTTTGGCGCTCTCGCTCGACCGGTTCTGCAGGCGACGCGACAGCTCATCGAGGCACGCATCGAGATCGCCGGGGCGATACCCTTCGTTCTCGAGCGGATGCGCCGCCCGCTGGTCGACAAGATACGCTGCAAGTTCGCGAGGGCGATACACGTAGACGAGGGCTCCGCAGCGCTTCCAGGCCAGAATGCGGATTGCGACCCCGGCGTTTGAAACTTGACGTTGGCAATACTTCACAGCTTCGAGAAGGGCCTGTCTGCGCGCGCTTGCTTCGTTCTGGCTTTCGGGCGCTTGCGCTGTGAACGAGCCGGGAAAGGTGAACAGGCTGGCGGGTTTTAGCGCAGCCAAAGTGGGGGAGCAGTTGCGCACTATGGCTTGTTCGAGGGCCTGGACATCGATGGGCCATGTCATGGCGTTCTCCTCTCGTGGTTTCGCTGCGTGCAGGGAGCAGCGGGTTGTTACCCTAAGTTAACTATGGGGAACTTATAGCCTTGCAGCGCTGCAGTCAAGAGAAAAAGTCAACTTGATTAAACTTATATGACGGTCGATGCTTCCCAACCCGAGCGGGGTACAGTCGGCAGCGCATGGGCTCGGGGGTTGCCCACCAACAAGAAAGGCACATTGATATGTCCGTATCCACTGTCGTCGTCGTGATCATCATTGCGGTGGGATTCTTCTTAGGTCTCTCTCGCATTGTTGCCAGTTTTTCTGGCAAGAGCTGCTGCTCGGATGGGCAGAAGCGCGCGCGTGTTAAGAGGGCTATCGTGGCCGATATCGATGTCTCCCACTATCCGTATCAAGCGAATTTTCTCATCGGCGGCATGAGTTGCGAGGGCTGTGCGCAAAACGTCGCCAATGCCCTGAATGCCGTCGAGGGGACTTGGGCCACGGTTGACCTTGGGAGTCGTATCGCCACGGTTCGATCGAAGACTCCAATCGATCAGGGGGCTCTTTCGGATGCCGTGCGCAAAGCGGGCTATAAAATCTTGCAGCCATAGCGTCGCCGGGCGTGCGTGCCGCGTTGCATTGCAACTTGAGTGGGGCCCTGCGATCGGTGGGAGTAAGGGCGTGTCGGCCAAGGAGCCGTCTTCGATTCGTCCGCGGTAACTCGACATTTCGGCCAGTGACAAAATGTGACAGATTAAACCTGTCGTCTTTTTGTCACATAGGCATCTAGCTGGTGTTTCTTGGACAGCGCTCCTCGGCGAAGGCTTGGATGTGACAAAATAAACCTGTCGTTTTTTGTCACATGGGAGCAAGGGGCTTTTGGGTACACTTCCTTAAATTTGAAATGAGGAGGACACACATGCCTTATTACGGATACGGTTACGGCTACGGAATAGATCCGCTTTACTTGCTCGTAGTGCTTGTCTCCACGGTTATCGGCCTTGCCGCCCAGGCGTATATCAAGTCGACGTACGGCACCTGGTCTAACGTCAAGTCCGATGGCATCACCGGCGCCGAGGCGGCGCGCCGTATGCTCGATGCCAACGGCTGTCAAAACGTTGGCATCAAAAGCATTGGCGGCACCCTTACCGATAACTACAACCCCACCGATAACAACCTCTACCTTTCGCGCGATAACCAGTACGGCGGGTCGGTCGCGAGCGTTGCCGTCGCGTGCCACGAGGCGGGTCACGCCGCTCAACACGAGCAGGGCTATGCGATGATGAAGTTCCGCTCGGCCCTGGTGCCGGTCGTGAACCTCACCCAGAACGCCTGGACGATCGTCTTTATCCTCGGCGTTGCGCTGAACCTTGCGGGCCTGACCACGCTTGCTATCTGGCTCTTCTCGTTCTCCGTTCTCTTCCAGGTCGTTACCTTGCCGGTCGAGATCGATGCAAGCCGTCGCGGCGTGCGCTATATCCAGGAATCGGGCATGAGCGCTCAGCAAGTGCGTGGCGCCAAGAAGGTACTCACCGCAGCTGCGCTTACGTACGTGGCGGCTGCCCTCTCCTCGGTGATTCAGCTGCTCTACCTGCTCGCTCGCACGTCTCGTCGCAACGATTAGCGACCCTATCGAGAAATATGACAAAACAAACCCGTGGGCTTTTGTCATGCGGGGAGGGGTATCGCGTCGTTCCTGTCCGGACGGCGCGATAGACTTGTTATCTGATTAAGACGATGCTTCATATAAAAAGAGAGGGGGCTGATAGTGGAAGGCTGGAACTTGACCGGGGCCTCTTCGGGCTCGTTTATCGACTTTGCGAACGCCATGGCCGATAGCGAGGCCGCGGAGCAATCCGCTGCGGGGAAGGACACCGACGCCCTTTCTGTTTCCCAAGCGGTCGAGATGGCGGCGAATGCGCTCGATGCCATTCCGCAGCTCACGGTAATTGGTGAGGTGACGGGTTTTCGCGGACCCAACGCCCGAAGCGGCCACTGCTATTTTCAAATCAAGGACGATGCCTCTGCAGTCGATTGCAAGATTTGGCGCGGCGTCTACTCAAAGCGTGCCTTCGATTTGCGCGACGGCTTACAAGTGCAGTTTACCGGCTCGTTTGATCTGTACAAGCCCACGGGGCGCATGAGCTTTATTGCGCGGAGTTTCTCGCTTGCGGGGGAGGGCCTGCTTCGTCAGCAGGTGGCGGCTCTTGCCGAGAAGCTGCGCCGCGAGGGCCTTATGGACGAGACACGCAAGCGCCATGTTCCCGTGTTTTGCAATCGCGTGGCCGTGGTTACGTCGCTTTCGGGCGCGGTGATCGACGACGTGAAGCGTACGCTGCGCCGCCGCAACCCGCTTGTGGAGCTTATTTGCGTGGGCGCGAAGGTTCAGGGCGAGGGGGCTCCTGCCGAGCTTATCGAGGCCTTGCGCCGCGCCGCCGCAATCGAGCTTGCTCCCGACTGCATCTTGCTTGTGCGCGGAGGCGGTTCGTTTGAGGACCTTATGACCTTTAACGATGAGTGCTTGGCGCGCGCCGTGGCCTCCTGTCCGGTGCCCGTGGTGACTGGTATCGGCCATGAGCCCGACACATCCATCTGCGATATGGTGAGCGATCGACGCTGCTCGACGCCTACGGCCGCGGCGGAGTCGGTGGCGCCCGCCCTTGCCGACCTCGTCGAGGTGACCTCCACGCGCGAACGCCGCCTGGCAAACGCGATGAACGTGCGTCTGGCTGCAGCCCAAGATGCTTTTGGCAATGATTTGCAGCGCGTGCAGAGGGCTATGGACGCGCGCTTGGAGCGCATGCGCCTCACGCTCGAGGCGGCTGCCGCCCGTCCCTGCCTGACCGATCCTACGGTTATTGTGGATCGCCGTCGGGTGGAGCTTTCGCAAACCGCCGAGCGTTTGGACGCGGCTATTGAACACGCGCATAAGCGCTTTGCGCAGCAGCTTGACCTTGTGACCCCTCGTTTGCGTGGGGCCGCCGCGGGCTTTTCCAAGAAGCGTCACGCGCTCGAGCTCTCCACCTCGCAGCTTCGCCACGTGGGTGCGAGTCTTCTTAACGCTCCCCATTCGCAGCTGGCGTCTTCGGCCGCAGCACTTGATGCGCTTTCTCCGCTCAAGGTCCTTGCGCGCGGATACTCGATTGCCTATGCGCCCACAGGAGTGCTCACGAGTATTGCCGATGCGCGCCCGGACGACGAGGTTCGCATTGCGCTCGCCGACGGTAACGTGCGCGCACGCGTGACATCCGTCGAGGCGGCAGACAACCTGAACGTCGATGCTGCGGACCCTGCGAACTAGCGGGAACTTTTGGATATAGATACCTTGGAAGAAAGGGATTGTGACAATGGAGAACCAGACCAACGTAGACGAGCTGAGCTACCGCGAGGCATCGACCGAGCTCGAGCACATCATTCGCAACCTCGAATCGGGCGATATGGAACTCGAGGCTTCCCTTAAGAGCTATACGCGTGGTGTAGAGCTGCTGCGCAACCTGCGCGGTCGCCTGGCAGATGCCGAGCAGAAGGTCTCGGTGCTCATGGCCGATATCGATGGAAACGATGTGCTGCAGCCCGCAGACGCAGCGAGCACGGAGGACAAGCCGAGCTTTTTATAAGGGTGCGCCGGGGATGCGCCGGGCTTGGCCGCTTGCGGTGAGATAGATGCGGCCGGCTCACCCGTGCTCGCCGTATAATCGAGGAGGCCTGCGTTGCCGTGGCTTTGCGTCCGGCTGCCGTGCACCGTGCGGCTGAAGCTTTGGCCTTGCAACTCAACACGAAAGGACCCAACATGGAAGACTGCATCTTCTGCAAGATTGCTGCTCACGAGATTCCCTCTACCGTGGTATACGAGGACGATCAGGTTATCGCCTTTGACGATCTGAACCCTCAGGCGCCCGTGCACACGCTTGTTATCCCCAAGGAGCACTACGCCAACATCTGCGATGGCGTGCCGGGCGAGACGCTCGCCGCCATGGCGCACGCTGTGGACGAGGTTGTGCGCGCAAAGGGCCTTACCGGCGGATTTCGCGTGATTACCAATACCGGCGCCGACGCCGGTCAGACCGTAATGCACTTTCATATGCACGTGCTGGGCGGATGCGACCTTGGCGAGAACCTCATCTAGGTGTACATGATAACGTTTCCCCAGCGTCAACGTCGTATTTGGTTGTAAATACCCTGTAGCAGTTGCGTATTTTGCCCATGCGGACGCCGTTTCTGGCGTATCATGGGCACCGTTGTGTCGAGGGCGCGTCCTCGACACGCTTGAAAGTATCTTGAAGATAGGAGATTCATGAACGTTCTTGTTGTGAACGCAGGCAGCTCGAGCCTCAAGTATCAGTTGCTTAACACGACGACCGGCGAGGTTTTTGCCAAGGGTAACTGCGAGCGCATCGGCATCGACGGTTCCTTCATCGGCCACTCCGAGAATGGCAAGAAGGACACCCTGGAGGTTGCCCTGCCCGATCACAAGACGGCCATCAAGCATGTCTTCGATATCCTCAAGACCGTTGACCAGCCTATCGAGGGCATCGGCCACCGCGTCGTTCAGGGCGGCTGGTACTTCCCCGAGTCCAAGGTCGTTACCGACGAGACCCTCGGCTGGGTCCGTGAGGTTGCACCGCTTGCCCCGCTGCACAACTATGCCGAGGCCGATGTTATCGAGATTTGCCGCGAGATGTTCCCCGAGCTGGGTAACGTTATCGTTCCGGACACCGCATTCCACTACAACATGCCCGAGCACGCCTGGCGCTATGCCATTCCGCGTGACGTGGTCGACACCTACCACGTGCGCAAGTATGGCGCTCACGGCACCTCGCACCGCTACATCTGGCGCACCGTCGATGAATTCACCAACCACGAGACCCACAAGCTCGTGAGCTGCCACCTGGGCTCCGGCGCTTCCCTGTGCGCCATCGAGGATGGCCAGTGCATGGATACCACCATGGGCCTGACCCCGCTCGACGGCCTGGTCATGGGTACCCGCTGCGGCACCGTCGACCCCGCTACCGTGTTCTATCTCAACCGCGTTGCCAATATGAGCATCGACGAGATCGACACCATGATGAACAAGCAGTCCGGTCTGCTCGCTGTTTCTGCCAAGTCCTCCGATTCCCGTGACATCACGGCCGCTGCTGCCGAGGGTGACGAGAAGTGCGCCATGGCCCTCGAGATGTTCTACTATCGCACGAGCCAGCTCTTCGCCGAGATGGCTGCTTCCATGGAGGGCGTGGACACCATGGCCTTCACTGCGGGCATTGGCGAGAACTCTGCCGAGATGCGTCAGGGCGTTGCCGACCGTCTGGCCTGGATGGGCGTCAAGATCGACCCCGAGCTCAACGCCATCCGTTCCGACGATCCGCGCGTCATCTCCACGCCGGATTCCAAGATTCGCGTTCTCGTGGTTCCCACCAACGAGGAGCTTATGATCGCTCTTGATGTCGAGGCCCTGCTTGGCTAATCTTAGCTGCTCTCTCGATTGATGTATGCGCCCGGTCGCCTGTGCGGCCGGGCGTTTTTTATTGAGCAACTGGCCCGCGCTACTCCACGGCACCACTCGGATTCCAGGCGATTCCCCATGCTCTTTTTGCTTTTAGCCGTGGCCGTCCCTTTTGGTGAACGGTTCAAACAAAGATGTTCATCTTTTGTATGCCGATTCAAAATAGCTTCGCCCGCGGGCTATTTAAGGCCGCTGGGGGAGGGCATCCGTCTTGCAAGAAATGGCAGCCGATACACTTACACCAATTTGTTGCTTTGCGATAGCTCATTGCAACAAGAGGAGAAATGCAAGGTAGAGAAGTAAGTTTTGTCTTACTTGTTTTGTGTTGCTATGGAGAGGGGAGACTGTATGGCAAGACTTCATGTAATGGAGCGCAGCCATGCGCAGGCGGTCATGGACGATCTGCACGACGCACTTGGCCGCAGACTGGCGGTGAGTTCGCTTGCACCGTGCCCTGTCGAGTTCACCGCGGCGCTCGTGCGCATGTGTTCAACGCAGAGCTGTGGCAAGTGCACGCCGTGCCGAGTTGGGCTGCGTGCACTCGATGACCTTTTGCAAGATGTGCTTGAGGGAGATGCCAACGACGACACGCTCGCGCTTATCGAGCGCACGGCCGAGACCATCTATTATTCGAGCGATTGCGCCATCGGCTACGAGGCGGGCGAGATGGCCCTTACCGCCATCCGCGGTTTCCGTGACGACTTTGAACATCACATTCAGCATCATAGCTGCGGGTTCGACAGAGCAGAACAGGTTCCCTGCGTTTCCGGCTGCCCTGCTCATGTTGATATTCCCGGCTACATCTCTTTGGTGGAGGCTGGGCGCAACACCGATGCCGTCAAGCTCATTCGTAAGGACAACCCCTTGCCGTGCGTCTGCGGCCTTGTGTGCGAGCATCCATGCGAGATGCACTGCCGTCGTGGCATGGTAGACGACCCCATGAACATCCTTGCGCTCAAACGCTTTGCTACCGAGCATATGGAGTGCGATTACCGCCCTGCGATCGCACCTGCCACGGGCAAGAAGATTGCCATCGTCGGAGGCGGCCCTGCCGGCCTTTCGTGCGCTTACTACCTCGCTGTTATGGGCCATAAGGTCACGATCTTTGAGCAGCGTAAGCATCTTGGCGGCATGTTGCGCTACGGCATTCCCAGCTATCGCTTGCCTCGCGAGTGCCTGCAGTCCGAGATAGACTGGATTCTCGCCTGTGGTATCGATGTTGAGCTCGAGCATTCCATCGATGCTGCGGAGCTCGAGCGTCTTGGCGCCGATTTTGACTCGGTCTATCTGGCAATTGGCGCGCATGCAGACAAGAAGCTTGGCCTTCCCAACGAAGATGCGCCCGGCGTCGAGTCTGCGGCGAAGATGCTTCGCGCCATTGGCGACGAGGTAATGCCCGATCTTTCGGGCCAGCGCATCGTGGTCGTGGGAGGCGGAAACGTCGCCATGGACGTTGCCCGCTCTGCTGTTCGTCTTGACGCACAAAAGGTTTCCATTGTCTATCGCCGCCGTATCTGCGATATGACGGCACAGGATGCCGAGATCGCCGGCGCACAGGCCGAAGGATGCGAGATTCTCGAGCTCACGGCCCCTGTTGCGGTTGAGATCGATGCATCCGGACATGCCTGCGGCCTTCGCGTCCAGCCACAGATCATCGGCGAGCCTCGTCGTGGCCGCCCGGCACCGCGAGCTTCCGAAGAAGCCGAACGCGTGATTGCGTGCGAGCGCGTCTACGTGGCCATCGGCCAGGATATCGTTTCTGCGCCGTTTGAGGCTATGGGTGTTGCCTGCAAATGGGGGCGCATCCTCACCGAGCCCGATGGAAGCGTTCCTGGGTTTGACGGCATGTTTTGCGGTGGCGACTGCCAGACCGGTCCCGCAACGGTTATTCGCGCCATCAATGCGGGTAAGGTCGCAGCTGCGAATATCGAGCACTATCTTGGCTTCGATCACAAGATCGGCATCGATACCGAGCTTCCTTCGCTCAAGCTCAAGGGCCTTCATAAATGCGGTCGTTGCGAGCTCAAGGAGCGTGAGGCTGGCGAGCGCATCGAGGACTGGGAGCTTGTTGAGCAGGGTCTCTCGTCCGAAGAGGCGCGCCAGGAGGCTTCGCGCTGCCTGCGCTGCGACCACTTTGGCTTTGGCTCGTTCCGCGGAGGGAGGATTGACCAATGGTAACGATTACGATTGACGGTAACGTCTGCGAAGTGCCCGCCAACACGACGATTCTGGAAGCGGCGGCTTCTGTGGGCATCAAGATCCCAACACTGTGCTATCTCAAGGATCTAAACGAGGTGGGCGGTTGCCGCGTTTGCGTTGTTGAGGTCGAGGGCGCCGAACACCTTGTTGCCGCCTGCAACAACATTGTTCTCGATGGCATGGTCGTCCATACGAACACGCCCAAGGTCCGTGCCGCGCGCATGACCAATGTCGAGCTTTTGCTCTCCCAGCACGATTCCTCGTGTACGAGCTGCGTGCGTTCTGGCAACTGCACTCTTCAGACCGTAGCCAACGACCTGGGCATCTATCGACTTCCGTACAAGAAGCATGTTGAGCATAACTCCTGGGACCGTACGTTCCCGCTTATTCGCGATAACGAGAAGTGCATCCGTTGCCTTCGTTGCATCCAAGTGTGCGAGAAGGTTCAGGGGCTTGGGGTCTGGGATCTTACCAATCGCGCCTCGCATGCTTCTGTGGACGTGCGCGGCCGCAAGCCCATCACCGAGGTCGATTGCGCTGCGTGCGGCCAGTGCATCACCCATTGTCCCGTGGGCGCTCTTCGTGAGCGCGACGACACCGAGCGCGTCTTTGACGCCATGGCAGACCCGAACAAAGTCGTCATGTTCCAGATCGCTCCTGCCGTGCGCACCTCCTGGGGAGAGGAGCTGGGTCTTTCCCGTGAGGAGGCAACGGTCGAGCGCCTCTGCTCCCTCCTACACGCCATGGGTGCGAGCTATGTCTTCGACACCGATTTCTCGGCCGACCTCACCATTATGGAAGAGGGCTCCGAGCTGCTGCACCGCATTGCCAGGCATGACGCCGACGGCGAGGATGCGCCCGCGTTGCCGCTTATGACGTCGTGCTGTCCGGGCTGGGTGCGCTACGTCAAGGCGCGCTATCCGCAATTCGTGCCGCAGGTCTCGACTTCGAAGTCCCCGCAGCAGATGTTTGGCGCCATGGCAAAGACGCATTATGCCGATGTGCTTGGTGTCGAGGCAAAGGACGTCTTTTGCGTCTCGGTCATGCCCTGCGTCGCGAAGAAAACCGAGGCCGCGCTTCCCACCATGGTGAGGGAGGGCGGCGACCCCGACGTCGACGTTGCCTTGACGGTTCGCGAGGTCGTGCGCATGATTCGGGCGTCGCATATGGACCCTGCTAGCTACGAAGACCGCGGGCTCGATCGACCGCTTGGTTTTGGCACGGGCGCCGGTGTGATCTTTGGCACGACCGGCGGCGTTATGGAGGCGGCGCTGCGTTCGGCTTATTTCCTTGTAGTGGGGGAGAATCCCGCGCCCGATGCCTTTAAGGAGGTCCGCGGTTGTGATGGCTGGCGCGAGGCCGTCTTCGACCTCAACGGCCGCGAGCTCCGCGTGGCGGTAGCCCACGGCCTGGCAAATGCCGGCAAGCTGCTCGATGCGCTGGAGCGCGGCGCTGTGCACTATGACTTCGTTGAGGTCATGGCGTGCCCGGGCGGCTGCGTTGGCGGTGGTGGCCAGCCCATTCACGATGGCGTTGAGCTTGCCGACGAGAGGGCGGCGGTGCTGCGAGCGCTCGACCACGATGCGCAGATCCGCTTTAGCCACGAGAATCCCGACGTGGCAGCCTGCTATCGAGACTTCCTGGGCGAGCCGCTTTCCGAGCTTTCCGAAAAGCTGCTGCACACAGATCATACGGCTTGGGATATGCCGTAGCCCGTAGATAAAAACGCCCTCCCTCGCTTTGACCAGCTGGTCGTTGCGGGGGAGGGCGAATTCTTACCGCTTAGATAAGCGCGTTAGAAAAGGGCTTTTGAGCAGTAAAGTTACTCGGCCATCTGAGCCTGGACGGCGGTGATGGCAACGACGCCCACGATGTCGTCTGCAGAGCAGCCGCGGGACAGGTCGTTCACCGGCTTGGCGATACCCTGGAGCACGGGGCCGTAAGCCTCGGCACCGGCGAAGCGCTGAACGAGCTTGTAGCCGATGTTGCCGCTCTCAAGGTCGGGGAAGACCAGGATGTTGGCGTTACCGGCAACGGAGGAGTGGGGAGCCTTGAGCTCGGCCACGGACTTCACGAGCGCGGCGTCGAGCTGCAGGTCGCCGTCGAGGGCAAGCTCGGGAGCCTTCTCGTTGGCAAGCTGTACGGCCTCCTGGACCTTGGCGGGAACGTCGCCCTTGGCGGAGCCCATCGTGGAGAAGGAGAGCATAGCGACCTTGGGGTCGGCACCGGGCATAAAGGCGCGCCAGGAGTCGGCAGAGGCGATGGCGATCTCGGAGAGCTCATCGGCGGTGGGGTTGATATTCAGGCCGCAGTCGGCAAACAGCAGGGTGCCGTTCTCGCCGTACTCGGGGGTCTTGGTGCACATGATGAAGAAGGCCGAGACCAGCTTGGTGCCGGGGGCGGTCTTCAGGATCTGCAGTGCGGGGCGCAGGGTGTTGGCCGTGGAGTGGCAAGCGCCGGAGACCAAGCCGTCGGCGTCGCCCATCTTGACCATCATAGTGCCAAAGTAGGTGGCATCGTTCATCTGCTCGCGTGCCTCGGGAAGGGTGACGCCCTTCTTGGCGCGAAGCTCGGCGAACTTGGCGGCATAATTCTCTTTGCGCTCGGCAGTGCGGGGGTTGATAACGGTGGCGCCGGGAACGTCGATCTCTGCGGGGTCGCCCAGGATGATGAGGTTGGCAAGGCCTTCCTCGACAATCTTCTTGGCAGCCTCGATGGTGCGGGGGTCCTCACCCTCGGGAAGAACGATGGTCTTCTTGTCTGCCTTGGCAGCAGCTTTCATACGGTCCAGGAAATCGCTCATGTCTCTCCTTCATCTCTTTGCGCACAAACATTCAAGTTCATGTTGAGCATTCCTTGTGTGGCATGAAACATTATAGGTACCACGCGCTATAATCCATACGACATTTTGTGCACGCTATAGAGCTTGCGCATTCGAATTTCCTGCAAGGAGCTGTAATGCAGATCACTTCTGGTCTACCGGAGAATTTTAACCCCGACGCATATGACATGATCGTCGTGGGTGCCGGATACGCCGGCGCCGTTTGCGCGCGCCGTCTGGCCGAAAACGCTGGATTCCATGTTGCCGTGCTTGAGCGCCGCGACCATATTGCGGGCAACGCTTACGATTACCTGGACGAAAACGGCATCCTTGTCCACAAGTACGGTCCGCACATCTACCACACCTTCAACGAGCGCGTGCACAACTTCCTGTCGCGTTTCACCAAGTGGGCGGACTATCAGCACAAGGTCCTCGCCAACATTCACGGTACCCTGATGCCCGTGCCCTTCAATCATCAGAGCCTAAAGCTCGCCTTTGGCGAAGAGCGCGGCGAGCAGCTCTTTAACAAGCTCGTGGATACCTTTGGCCGCGACGTCAAGGTTCCCATCATGGAGCTGCGCAAGAAGAGCGACCCCGATCTCGCCGAGGTTGCGGACTACGTGTTCGAGAATGTCTTTTTGCATTACACCATGAAGCAGTGGGGCCAGACCCCCGATCAGATCGACCCGTCCATCACCGGACGCGTGCCCGTCTTCATCGGTGACGATGACCGCTACTTCCCGCAGGCCCCGTACCAGGGCATGCCGGCCGATGGCTACACCCCGCTGTTCGAGCACATGCTCGACCACGACCTTATCGATGTCTACTGCGATGTTGACGCACGCGATATCTTCGAGATTGGCGATACCATCGTGCGCGTATGCGGCAAGGTCTACGGCGGCGAGATTGTCTACACCGGTCCGCTGGACGAGCTGTTTGGCCTCGACTTGGGTGCCCTGCCGTACCGTACGCTTGACATGAAGTTCGAGACCCTCGATATGGACCAGTTCCAGCCGGTGGGTACCGTCAACTACACCACGAGCGAGGACTTCACGCGTATCACCGAGTTCAAGAACATGACCGGTCAGGTTGTTCCCGGTAAGACCGTCATCATGAAGGAGTACAGCCACGCTTACGAGCCCGGTAGCGGTCAGACTCCGTACTATGCGATTCTCGAGCCCGAGAACCGTGCGCTGTACGAGCGCTACCTCGAGCGCGTCCAAGACCTTTCCAACTTCCACCCGGTGGGTCGTTTGGCGGAGTACCGCTACTACGACATGGACGCCGTAACCGATTCTGCCCTCAACCTGTCTGATGAGATTATCGCCTGTCATGCCTAATACCGCCTGCGCCAAGACCATAACCTTCGGCATCCCCAGCTACAACGCCGCTGCCGACATGGACCATTGCATCACCTCTATCCTGGAGGGTTCTGCCTACGCTTCCGATGTGGAGATCATCATCGTCGACGATGGCAGCCACGACGAGACGCCGCAGAAGGCCGATGAGTGGGAGGCTCGTTATCCCGGGATTATTCGTGCGGTGCACCAGGAGAACGGCGGACATGGCATGGCCGTGATGGCCGGCCTGCGCGAGGCTCAGGGCGTCTACTATAAGGTTGTCGACTCCGACGACTGGCTGGACGGCCAGGCGCTTTCTGCCATGCTTTCCATCCTGCGTGGTTTTATCGAGCGCGATTTGCGTGTGGACCTGTTTATCTCGAACTACGTGTATGAGAAAGTGCATGAAGGTACGCACAATACCGTGAGCTACCGCATGGCATTGCCGCGCAAGAAGATTTTTGGTTGGGACGAGATGGGCCGCTTCCGCCCCGATCAAAACCTGCTCATGCATAGCCTGTGCTATCGCACGGATGTACTGCGCGATGAGGGCCTGCCCATGCCGGCGCACACCTTCTACGTGGATAACATCTATGCGTACGTGCCGCTGCCGCGCTGTCGCACCATGTACTACGCCGATATCGACCTGTATCGCTACTTCATTGGTCGCGAGGGCCAGAGCGTCAACGAGGCCACCATGGTCAAGCGCTTGGACCAGCAGTTCCGCGTGACACGTATCATGATGAACTCGTTCCATTTGTTTGACGACATCGAGAGCTCGCGTTTGCGCAGCTACATGATGGGTTATTTCACCATGATGATGGCCATTTGCTCGGTGTTCACCAAGCTTTCCGACGAGGAGGGCGCTGACGAGCGCTTGAAACAGCTCTGGGCGGACCTCAAGGAGTTTGACGCTCGCATGTATCGCCATGCTCGCTATGGTGTGCTCGGCTTCTTTACCAACCTACGTGGTCGCGCTGGCGAGAAGACCACTGTGGGCATCTACCACATGGCCTCTAAGATCTTTAAATTCAACTAAATTGCCTGCGGTGCTAGCAGGTTGCGTTAAAACACGAAAAGAGGGGGCGTTCGCCCCCTCTTTTTTCAAAACTTCTCGAAATAGGTACCCTAAATAGAATTTCGTGAATAGACGACAGTTTTACCCTTCCGTATCCTGGGCCTTTGCTGTTCGAAAACGGTCTCTACTTCGCAAAATCGATTTAGGGTACCTATTTCGAATTGTTTTATTCAGGTCACATATTATATGGGTGCCAAAACAGCTCGAAACCCGTTAAAGAGCGCCGAGCGCGCGTTTGACGCGGGCGATGGGCAGGCCCACCACGTTGTAGAAGTCGCCATTGATGGCGAGAACGAGCATGCGGCCGCCTACGCCCTGGATGCCGTAGGCGCCTGCTTTGTCCATGGGCTCGCCGCTTGCCACATAGGCTTCGATTTCAGCGTCGCTTAGCTCATAGAATGTGACGTCGGTCACTTCAACAAAGGATCGACGTGTGCCTTCAGAGATAATGCAGACGCCGGTTGCCACCTGGTGTGTGCGACCGGAGAGGTCGCGCAACATGGCGCAAGCTTCATCGGTATCGTGGGGCTTGCCAAGCTTTTTGTTGTCGATCGCGACGATGGTGTCGGCTGCAACAACGATCTGGCTTGCTGCGAACGGCAGCGCAGCGATAGCTGTCGCCTTGGCGCAAGCCAGACGTTCTACGAGCTCAAAGGGTGATTCTCCAGCGCGCGGGGTCTCATCGATATCGGCGGGGACGATCTGGATGTCATAGCCGGCCTCTCGCATCAGCTCAATGCGACGCGGCGATTGCGAAGCTAAGATCACAGCTGGATACCCTCGCGAACCTTGGAGACGGCAACCTCTCCGGCGATATCTTCAAGAACGGCGAGGGCAAAGGGAAGTGCCTGTCCCATGGCCGATGCCGTGATGATATTGCCGTCGACAACGACGGTCTTGCTACCTGCATAGGCGCCTTCGGGGAAGTCGAGCTCAAACCCGGGGAAGCAAGTGGCGCGTCGGCCTTCAAGCAGACCCAGGTGGGCCAGGATGGAAGGTGCTGCACAAATAGCGGCAACGTGCTTGGTTGCGGCGAACTCACGCACAACGTCGCACACGCGCCCGTCGTTTTGCAGGTTGGTGGTGCCAGGCATGCCGCCGGGGAGCACCACGTAGTCGTATTCCGAGAAGTCGACCTCGTCAAAGGTGCAGTCGCACGAGACGGAGATCTGTTGGGCCGAGATGACATCGCGCGTGGGCATGATGGACACAAGCGTGGCGCGCACGCCCCCGCGGCGCAGGACATCGACAATGGTCAGACACTCGATCGTCTCAAAGCCATCGGCGGCAAGAATGGCAACAGCAGACATGTTTTCCCTCTCGGACGTGGTTGATGTTGGGGCTTTTATACCCCGCTAGGCTAGAAAGCGTGTCAAAAAAACGACAGGTTTATTTTGTCACGCTTGGATTACGGTACGGCGCGGGCTATTTGCGCATCAGATGAGTGACGGCCTCGCAGTGGAATGTTTGGGGGAAGAGGTCCACCGGGGTGATGCTTACGGGTACGAATGTGCCCTCGTCGCAGAAGCGCTTGAGGTCGCGTGCAAGTGTGGCGGGGTCGCAACTTACGTAGGCGACGTCTCGGGCGGAGGTGCTGGCGATGAGGTTGATGGCCTCGGGTGCGAGTCCTGCGCGCGGCGGGTCCACAACCAGCACGTCGGCATCCTCGTCGGGGAACTCGCGCACGGCATCGCCGCCGATGACGTCAACGTTGTCCAGATGGTTGATTTCGAGGTTGCGACGCAGGTCGCGCACTGCGGGACCATACGCCTCAACGGCAGCGACGTACTCGCAGCGGCGCGCAAGCGGCAGCGTAAAGGTGCCGGCACCGCAGTAAAGGTCCACGGCGACTTCCTCGGGCTGTGGGTTCAGCGCATCCATGACCAGATTGATGAGAATCTCGGCCGCTTTGGTGTTGACCTGGAAAAACGAAGGTGCAGAAAGGCGCATCTGAGAATCGCCGATATCCTCGGTCCATGAGCCCTCGCCGGAGAGAACCTCGACCTTGGAGACGCGGCGAGCCTTCTTTTCGCCCTTGCTCATCACGCGGACCATGCTTGTTGAGGGCAGTGCGTCGGAGAGCACACGCGACACTTGACCTCGGGGGAAGCCACCAGTGGGCGTCCACAGGGCAACTTCGAGTGCGCGCGTGCGACGCGAGGCTCGAATGCCTACGCGCTCGAGCGAAAGGTCGTGCGAGTTGCCCAAAAAGCCCAGGGCACCAGAAACGGCCTTGATGGCGCGAGGGAACTTCTTTTCAAAAAGAGGGCAAGCGTCCACATGGATGATTTGCTTCGGATCGCGTCCGTGCAGGCCCAGGCGGAAGCGTCCATTTTGAATGGTGGGCGCGAGCTCGATCTTGTTACGGTAGCCCCAGTCATCGCGGGTGGCGCGGATGGTCTGCACCAGCTGGGCGACAGCGTCGTCATCAAACTTGCCGATACGTTTGAGCGAGGAACGCAGGTTTTCTTCCTTTGCGGCGAGCTGTGCCTCGCGGGAGAGGTTGCCCCAGGGACATCCGCCGCAGACGCCCACAAACGGGCAGGGCGAATCCACGCGGCTGGGGGAGGGCTCCAGCACCTCACTCACCGTGGCGCGCGAGAACGAGACTCCGTCCTCGACAATCTGTGCCTCCACGACGTCTCCCGCAACGCCGCCTGCAACAAACACGGCCTTGCCGTCCTCGGCATGCGCGAGGCCGTCCGGTCCGTACATCATGGATTCGATGGTGAGTTTCATGATTGTGCCTTCCTGCGTATTCAACCTGTTCATAGTAGCAGGTTGCGCAGGAGGGCACGGGTGGCACGTGCGTGTTGACGCGTTCTCTACTTGGTCTTACCGGTGATGAGCGTCTTTATGCCCATGCCGATGAGCCCCAGGCCCAGCTTGAAGCGGCCCGGCTGGCGGCGCGCAAGCGCCTTTTTTGCGGCCGCTTTGGGCCTTGCGTGCTGGCCATGAGAGCTGCTGGTGGCACGGGGCGCGAATTCTGCCTGACTTTCCGGTTCGGGTTCCACGATGGTTGCCTTTACGGGGATACCTGCGGCAGCGGCGGTCTGCGGCGCCACGGCATCCCTGCTTGATGCGGCAAGCGTCTGAGCCTCGACAGCGGATGCCTCGGCTGCATCAAGCTCTGCCTCGGCCTGCGCCATGGCTGCGGGGCTATCGCCTGGAATGTCCACTACGGATGCACTCTCGCGTTTGCTTGCTGCCTCGTCGGCATCACGATATGCGCGGGCCAGCAGATACTCCTGCGAGTTGAACGGAGCTTCACCCGCGCCGCGCGTCACGGGCACCCACTCGCCTGAGGGCGAGAGCACGCGAGCCTTCACGTTGTCCTTGAGCTGCGCCTTCACGTAGCGCTGCACGAGGGCGCGGCATGCGGGATCGAGCACCGGGTAGGCAATCTCCACGCGATGCTCGGTATTGCGCGTCATCATATCGGCGGAGGACAGATAGATCGTGTCGGAATCCACGCCAAACGAGTAGATGCGCGCGTGCTCCAAAAAACGTCCCACGATGGAGCGGATGTGCACGCCGTCGGTCTTGCCCTCGATGCCCGGCAACAGGCACGAGATGCCGCGGATGATCATCTGCACCTGCACACCGGCGCGGCTGGCCTCGGAAATCTTATCGATGACCTCGCGGTCGGTGAGCGAGTTGAGCTTGAAGAACACGCGGGCGGGCTGACCTGCCTGCGCACGCTCGATCTCGCGGTTGAGACCGCGCAGGATGAGGGGCTTGAGGCCCGCGGGCGCCACGCCGAGGTAGCGGTAATCGCCCTTAAGGTTGCCAAGCGAGAGGTTGCGGAAGAATAGGTTTGCATCCTCGCCGATGCCGGGATGCGCGGTCATAAGCATGAAGTCCGAGTAGAGCTTGGCAGTCTTCTCGTTAAAGTTGCCGGTACCCAAAAGCGTGAGGCGCGTGAGCGACATGCCCTCTCGATAGGTGATCTGGCAGACCTTGGAGTGGCACTTAAAGCCTTCGGAGCCGTAGATGACGGTGCAGCCCGCCTCTTCCAGACGTTCGGCCCATTCGATGTTGTTCTGCTCGTCAAAGCGGGCGCGCAGCTCCATGAGGACGGTGACTTCCTTGCCGTTCTCCGCCGCGTCGATCAGACTCTCGCACAGGCGGCTTTGCTTGGCTACGCGGTAGAGCGTGATGCGGATGGAGATGCAATCCTCGTCAAAGGCCGCCTGATGCACAAGGTCCAACAATGGCGTCATGGCCTGATAGGGGTACATGAGGAGCTTATCGCCCTCGAGCACCTGCTCGCGCATGGGGCGGGAGGGGTCGATATCGGGGTTCTGCTGTGGCTTGAACGGGGGGAATAAAAGCCTCTCGCGCGCATGCGTCGGCACATGGCTTTCGATACCAAAGACATAGCCAAGGTCGAGCGGGGCGTCCATGTGCAGAACCGAGCGTGATTTGAGGCCAAGCGATTTGCGAATGGTCTTGAGCGTGGAGGGGGCAAGGTCGCCCGAGACGGATAGAGCCACCGGCTGCAGACGCAAGCGCTTCTTGAGGATGCGCTTCATGTGCATGCGGTAGTCCTCGTCTTCTTCTACACCTTCGCCATCGGGGTCGATATCGGCGTTGCGCGTCACGCGGATCACAGCGCGATCGAGCGGCGTATAACTGCCAAAGCAGCTGTCAAAGCAGGCAAGAATAACGTCTTCGAGCAGGATATAGCGGTATTCACCCACAGCGTGCGGCATCTCGATCACGCGGTTGAGCGAGGGTGGGATCTCGATCAGGCCCAACAGGTTTTCCTCTTCGGCGCTCTCGATGGCGCATGCCAGATACAGCCCTCCGTTGCGCAGGTTGGGGAAGGGGTGGCGCGGATCGATGACAAGCGGCGAGATGACGGGGGAGACGTAGGCTTGGAAGTAGCCTTCCACAAAGGTGCGCTCGTCGCCGTCGAGCATGTCGGGGTGCGCACGCACGATGCCATAGCTTTCCAGCGCTGCCTCGATGCGATGCTGGGCGTCAACCGCGCGATCGATCATCGGCGGGAGAGCATTAAAAACGCACTCGATCTGCTCGGCGGGGGTCATATTGCTCTTGTTGTCCACGGGCTGGCGTTTGAGCGTGGCGAGGTCGGACAGGCCGCCGATGCGCACCATGAAGAACTCGACGAGGTTGCTCTCGAAGATGGAGACAAACTTGAGGCGTTCAAATAGCGGAACCGTTTCGTCAAAGGCCTCGTCGAGCACTCGTCCGTCAAAGCGCAGCCACGAAAGCTCGCGATTTTGCGTGTAGCTGAGGTCGTGACGCTTACGCGGCGAAACCTCGACTACATTTTTCGCGGCCGATTTCTTGCTGTCCTTATTTTTTGCCATGATGCTCCTTTTGCATGTACTTTGTTCGTTATCAACAATACCCGGCTTTTGGGTGGGGCGGGGCACATATTGGATTGTTGACCATATGATTACACAGACGTTATGTGCTCGGTTTTGCATGCTAGCGGGGGCGTGAACGGTACGCGTCCGGATTTGCATGCCGGCGGCAACGGGTAGCCCAATCGTATGCACGTGTCGCGCCTGGATGAAGGGACATTTTGTTAACAAAGCGGCCCCGTGCGCTTTACCCGTGCAGAGTGAATGCGAACGTGGCATACTTTTGACCAGTTTCCCTGACGAAAGGACCTGCTATGGGCGTCAATATCTCTGGCCGCAGCTTTTTGAAGCTGCTCGACTTCTCTACTCAGGAGATCGAGTACCTGCTGGCACTCTCCCGCAACCTTAAGGACCTCAAGCGCACGGGCACCCCGCACCGCTACCTGGAGGGTAAAAACATCGTTCTGCTCTTCCAAAAGACCTCCACGCGCACTCGCTGCTCCTTTGAGGTGGGCGCCATGGATTTGGGCATGGGCGTAACCTACCTGGACGCTTCGGGCTCGCAGGTGGGCAAGAAGGAGTCCATCGAGGACACCGCGCGCGTGCTTGGCCGCATGTACGATGGCATTGAGTTTCGCGGCTTTGCCCAGGCAGACGTAGAGGAGCTTGCCGCAAAGTCCGGCGTGCCCGTGTGGAACGGTCTTACCGACGAGTGGCACCCCACCCAGATGCTCGCCGACGTGCTTACCATCCAGGAGAATTTCAATTACGACATCAAGGGTCGCACTGTTGTGTTTATGGGCGACGCCAAGAACAACGTGGCGCGCTCGCTCATGGTGGTTTGCGCCAAGCTTGGCATGAACTTTGTTGCTTGCGGACCCGAATCTTGCATGCCCGCCGCCGACGTGGTGGACGCATGCACGCCCATTGCCCAGGAGAACGGCTGCACCATCAAGCTGACGAGCGACGTGGCCGATGCCTGTACCGGCGCCGACGTGATCTATACCGACGTGTGGGTTTCGATGGGCGAGCCCGACGAGGTATGGGCCGAGCGCATCGAGCAGCTGGAGCCCTACCGCGTGACGTCTGAGGTTATGGCGATGGCCAAGCCCGAGGCCATCTTCCTGCACTGCCTGCCCAGCTTCCACGACACCAACACCCAGGTGGGTGCCGAGAAGGCCGCGCAGTTTGGCATCACCGAGATGGAAGTGACCGACGAGGTGTTCGAGTCCGCGCAGTCCAAGGTCTTTGACGAGGCCGAGAACCGCATGCACACCATCAAGGCCGTGATGTACGCAACGCTCAAGTAGTTGCGCGCGCGACAATTTGCGAGTTTTGACGGGGACGTTGCCCTTGGGGCGGCGTCCCCGTTGTCTGTTCCGGAGTGTGTCAAAAAGTCGACAGGTTTAATGTGACGCATTGGGGGATGCAACTAGATACATTGGATTAAGAATTGGCCTCCAGATAAATGTTTTGCGTTGGGCGGTATTGGCTAAGTAAATCGAATAATGGATGGCATTTGTTGATGAGTGTCGATCAAGAAGATTGTTGATGCTCTTACTGGCTAAATGGAGGCATAGTTGAAAATGATTTCACGCAAACTCTTATTTTGAATGAGACGATTATGGATATTGATGGCGCAATACGTGTCAACATTCGATATGCGGTTTCGTGCGAAGGCCGCACTTTTGTACTGAACAAGGGGGAAATGCCGGGCGAAGCAGTGGTTGCTGTCTACGAATTGTCTAGTTGGATGCAATTGGATATGGATGAGGCTATTCGGCGTCTGCAGTCTGCTTGGGCCTCTCTGGTAGTTGTCGGCGCGACAAGTTTTCGACAGCTTTTTTGCAATCTTTACGAACAGGATTCAGACGATGTTTGGCCTAAGGCAATAAGCGGGTTTCCAGGTAATATTTATCTTCATGCGAATGGGACCTATGCCTATGTAGATGATTTGTCTTTGACTGTTGGTGGGCTGGCAGATACTTTTAATGCGCGTTCATTTGACTTGTACTTATTAGTTAATGGCAATGCTGGCGAAGTGTGGCGCGGGATGATTCCTTCTGTTGGGTTCCACTTTCACTCAAATGAACAATGCGGACATTCTGTTCCGCATGTTCACGTTGATTATCGGCATGAGTGCAGTGCGGCAATTGCGATTGAGGACGGTAAGTGTTTGGCAGATGAAGGCTTTGATAGAGTGCCCGGAAAAACGAAAAGAGAAATAAGGAAGCTTATTGAAAAGAATAAAAGGGAGCTATTGACGCTTTGGAATCAGCAGACAAATGGCATACGTATTGATATTGATGCCACGCTTGGGAAAAGTGACGATAGCAATTGCGTAGAGAACGGGCAGCAGGCATGCGGGCGCGATATAAGAACATCCTAGTAACAGGCGGCTGCGGATTTTGCGGTGGAGCTTTTGTCCGTTATGTCGTGAATCATGCGCCCGATGTTCATGTGACGGTGCTCGACAAGCTTACTTATGCCGCCGACATGCGTAACATCGAGGATTTACCTGCTGGGCGGGTCCATCTTGTGGTGGGCGACATCTGCGATCGTGAACTATTGGAACGCGTGGTACCGGGGCATGACGCCATCGTGCATTTTGCCGCCGAGTCTCATAACGATAACGCGATAGCCAATGCGGCGCCGTTCATAAAAACGAATGTCGAAGGTACGTATTGTTTGCTCGAAGTTGCTCGTGCGCACGGCATTCGCTTCCATCATGTAAGCACGGACGAGGTTTTTGGCGATCTTGCCCTGGAAGACCCCGTGCGCTTTAGGGAGGATTCGCCGTATTGCCCGGGTTCGCCCTATGCAGCATCCAAGGCGAGCTCTGATTTGCTTGTTCGCGCATGGGCTCGCACATATGGCTTGCCAGCTACTATTTCGAACTGCTGCAACAACTACGGTCCGCTGCAAAACGAAGAGAAGTTCATCCCCGCTGCGATAGAGAGCGTTAAACGTGGCAAGCGCCCGCGGCTGTATGGTGACGGTAAAAATGTTCGTGATTGGATTCACGTTGATGACCATGCCCGTGCTGTATGGACCATTCTGAATGAGGGTAGGCTGGGGGAGACTTATCTGATTGGCGCCAATTGTGAGCGGAGTAATCTTGAGGTCCTGCAGACGATTCTTGAGGCAATGGGCAAGCCCCGCGACTTCATCGATTGGGTGAGTGATCGGCCCGGTCACGATAGGCGCTATGCAATTGATGCGTCTAAGTTGCGGCGTGAGCTTGGGTGGGTCCCCATACATGATGATTTTGAATCAGGATTGCGGGAGGTTATCGTGCCACGAACAGCAATGAACAAGCGTGACTTGCCCGACTAATCCCGACGGGTGCCGGAGGTCATTTCTCAGATATATTGCCTTGCGATGGCTGGCATTTCACAATATGCAATATGTAAAGAAGCTCAGCCTGCTAAAATGATGACCGCGTAATTGTCTAGAGATTGCAAAGGCCGTCTGCATGAATCGATTTAAGCATCTAATCAAAGCCGCTCTCGTTATTGTTCTCACCTACGTGCTGTGCGCGTCGGTGCTCTTGCAACCTATGGTTGTCTATGCTGCTACGCTGCAGACTCAGCAGTCTACTGCCGAGGCGGCTGACGCATCCAGTGCACAGGATAGCTCTGTCGGGGACGTGTCTGATGACACAACCGATGGGGTGAGCAAAGACGCTGACTCTGCGGATGCGGCGCAAGACGAAGCAACCCCCCCCGACGCTGCGGATGAAGACCAGACGGCGAACGAGGAGGACGCTGCGGCCCCCGAGTCTCTCGATGCCGGGGACGAGCAGACGGCAGATGACACCGTGATCGGTGACAGCGAGGCAAACTCCTGGCGCTACCAGAACGGCGAGTTGCGTAGCGACCTGCAGGACGATAACGCAATCGACCTCGGCATCGAGTCTCGCTCGATGCACGAAATGCCCGAAGGCGCTACGTTGCAGGGCATCGATGTGAGTGGCTACCAGAAAGATATCGATTGGCAGAAAGTCAAGGACGCAGGCATTGATTTTGCAATCCTGAAGATTGGCAATATCAATGCTCGCGAGCCGGATGGCTGGTATACCGATAGCCGTTTTCAACGCAATTTGAGTGAATGCGAGCGCTTGGGTATTCCTTACGGCGTATATGCCTATTCGTATGCAAAAAATGCTGACGATGCCGTGAAGGGCGCAAATCATATCATTGCGCTGCTGGAGGGTCATAAGCCTACGCTGCCGGTATACCTTGACCTCGAAGATAACAGTATCAAAGATACCGATCATGCGACGATTGCTACGGCATTCTGCAACACGATCTCTGCTGCTGGCTACACTCCCGGTATCTATGCGAGCGCCAGCTGGTTCAAAAACATCCTGACCGACCCGTGCTTTACCAACAGCGGCTGGGGCATCTGGACTGCTCAGTATTGGTATGGGCAGCACTATGATGCCTCTTTGGGCTTGGGCCCGGAGTATCCTGCCAAGTTTGACTGCTGGCAGTATTCATGCCTTTCTACTGTGCCGGGCATCGATGGGTATTGCGATATCAATTACTGGTACAGGGTTTCAACTCGCGATCACTGGGAAAAAACTGAAGACGGCGTTTTTTACGTTTCCGCAGATGGACAACCGTATAAGGGCTGGAAGCTGATCTCCGGCCTCTGGTACTGGCTCGATCCCGCCAAGGGGGGCGCAATGGCGACCGGTCCCGCTGAGGTCGAGGGCACATGGTACGTCTTCTCCTCCTCCGGCGCGCTCTCCAGCGGCTGGGTCAGGAAGGACGGCGAGTGGTACTACGGCGCCTCCGGCGGCAAGATGGTCCGCGGCTGGGTGAAGGGCTCCGCCTGGTACTACACCGACCCCGAGTCCGGCAGGATGCTGACCGGTGCCGTCGAGATCGACGGCAAGAGCTACTGGCTCGACCCCGCCAACGGCGGGGCCTGCGCCAGGTCGGCCTGGGTCGAGACGCCCGGGGGGCGCCGCTACGCTTCGTCTGACGGGTCCCTCGCGTCCGGCTGGAAGCTGATCTCCGGTCTCTGGTACTGGCTCGATCCCGCCAAGGGGGGCGCAATGGCGACCGGTCCCGCTG
>OKRW01000580.1_pt1 | contig 36182 bp, 37 predicted proteins | sample 1601151 | NCBI WGS metagenome assembly OKRW01 (sample SAMEA3541471, study PRJEB24748) | human gut metagenome | biome: human gut; feature: human-associated habitat; material: faeces | place: China | collected 2012 | reverse complement strand
GCAAAGCGACCCGCAGGTGTGAGCAAATACAAGGGCTGTGCGCGGCAGCGCACGGAACGCCGATATTTGCGACCGTCAGGGAAGCGCGAATGATTGAGCAACCGGGATGCAAGAAACGGGGTTCTTTCCAAAACCAGGGTTTTTTCAACGGTATGAAGCACCTTCATGGATGGCTTGCCGTATAGCAGACCTCCACCGTCGCGGTCACGGACAGATGCGGGTGCACGGGGTTTTCCGCGCTGACACTCGTGGCCATGACGGTCGATTCGTCGCCCTGCACCTCGGTCACGCTCACCAGCCGGCCCAGCTCGAGGCCGGACGCTTCCGCCAGCAAGATTGCCTGGGCCATGGCGTCAGCGGTTGCGGCGCCTAACGCCTCAAAGTAGGCGTCTCTTGCTTCGGAGCTCTCATAGGCCAGTTCGTAGCTGTTCTGCGCGCCGGTGCGAATGGCGGCGTCGATCACCTCACCCACGCGCGCAGGATCGTCCAGCCGCACCGCCAGGTCGATGGACACGGTGTAGCCGGAGGCCGTTTCCTGTTGTCCCAGCTTGGAATACTGGTAGTTGTAAACCGTTTCCACGCCATAGTAGGCGGTCTGTGCGTCATGTTCGGAGATGCCCATCTGCGCAAGCGCATCCCTGAGGCTTTGCATCACCTGCTCCGCCTTGTCCTGCGCGGCGGTCACCGTATCCCCGGAGCCCTGCACGCACAGCGTGAGCACCACAATATCCGCCGGCAGCGACACGCTCTCCGTGCCCGTGGCACGGATGGTGGTTTCCTGCGCGGTCGTGAGATCTGCCGCCGGAGTGGACACAGGGGTTTGCGCCGGAGTGGAAGCCGGCGTTTCCGCCTGGGCGAAAGACAGGGTCAGCATCAGTGCGGCCAGCAGCAACATGGGCAGCCGTTTCATGGGTCATCCCTCCTTGGAACCATCCTTCGGGGCGCGCGGGGACCGTCTGCGCACAACCAGCCATACCACGGCCGCGATTGCAGCCACGGGCACGGCCACCGGCAGGATCATCGTGACAAACACCAGCATATTGCGCAGGAAGCCGCCCAGCCATCTCAACGAGGCCTTCAGCGCGGCGCCGAGGCGCTCGCCCAGGCCGATATCCTCCGCCGTTGCGCTCTGGGCGGGGCTTTCCTCCAGCAAGGTCACATTGACGGCGCTCATGTCCACGCGGCGGTCGATGTCGCGCTGTGACGTTTCGTAGCGCTCGATCTCGTACTGTGTATCGGCAATGGCGGTTTCCAGCTCGATCAGATCCGAGACCTCCTGCGCCTGCGCCATCAGCTGGTTCAGGCGCTCCCGCTTGGCATACAGCGTCTCCAGGCGCGTCTGATTATCCGTGTATTGCACGGTCATGTCCGTAACGCTTTCGGAGCGGTCGGTCACCCGGCCCACACCCTCCATGCCGTCGAGGAACGCGTCCAGGTTTTCGGACGGCACGCGCATGCTCAGACTCGCTGTACGCGTATCGCCGCTCTCCACGTCGCCGTATTCATAGAGGTTTTCCACATAGCCGCCCAGGCTGTCCAGCAGCGCCTGAACACTTTCCAGGCCGGTCTCAAAGGCGGTCGTACGCAGTGTCAGACTGGCGGTGCGCACCAGCTTCTGCCCGGCGGCCGCCTCCGTGCCGCCGTCCACCGCTCCGGCTCCGTTTGTGAAAGCGCTGCTCTCCTGGACTGCATACAGGTCATATGTGGCCGTATCGGCAGACCGCGCCATCATCGCGTTGGGCGCGCCGGCAGAGGTGGTGGAGGCGCTGCCGGCAGATTCCGTTTCGGTCATCGCATTCTTTTCCGAGGGCGCGGCGCTTAAATCCAGGTCCAGCGTTCCCGCCCAGAGGCTGCCCACCACCAGCACCAGCGCTGCAAACGCCGGTACGATGGCGCGCCAGAGGGGCCGTCTTGTGCTGTTTTCCACGAGTTTCATCCTGCTCTCCTCCCGTCTGACGGCGACGCGCCAGCCGGTTTCAAATCCGGCGGGCACGTTCTCCGACTGGTACAGGTGGCCGAGCGCCTGCTCCAAGGCGCCGTTGGGTTCCTTCTCCCGAAGCATGCGCATGCCTCCTTTCCTTGGGAATAAACGAGCGTGATGTGAAAAGGTTCCCTGATTATTCGGACGCTGCCAGCTTCTTTTCAAGCGCCGCCCTGGCGCGGCTCAGCCGGCTTTTGACCGTGCCCTCGCGCAGGCCCGTAACCCGCGCGATTTCGGCATATCCCATCTGCTGTCCGTAGAACAGGCCGATGAGCAGCTGCTGCTCCTCAGGCAGCGAAGCTACGGCCCCGCGCATCCGTTCGGCGTCCGCGTCACGAAGATATGCTTCATCCGGCGTGGGAGACGGATCGGCGGGGTCCGCGCGCTCCGGGTCGTCCAGCGTCAGGCTTTCGCGGCGCACGCGCGCGCTTTTCAGGATGTCCAGACAGGTGTTGTGCGCGATGCGGAACAGCCAGGAGGCCACCGCGTCGCCCCGGAAGGCGTCAAAGGCGCGGAAGGCGCGCAGCATGCTTTCCTGCGCCGCATCCTCGGCCTCGTGCGGATTGCCCAGCATATGCAGGCAGTGCCGGTACACCATGCCGGAATAGGGTGCGCAAAGGCGCTCGAAGGCTTCCGCCGTCGGGCGATGGGATTGTTTCATGCGCGCATCTCCTTTCCGCGCCTGGTGATGATCTCATTATACGACGGTTTCCAACGCTTCGCAATAGGAAGTCAGGCACGGTCGCGCCACAGGCCCTCCACGGCAAAGCATACGGTGTCCCCATGCAGCCCGCGCAGCGTGCTCGCCTCCCCCGCCTGGCAAACCTCCATAACGAGCTTTTCCTCCGGGGTGACCTCCGCGTTGTAATGCACCAGCAGATCGCCCAGCATTTGCCGGCGGTGCTTTTCCACGGGAAACTGATTCATGAACCAGTCCACATAGCGGGTGTTGTTCACGTGCTGGTTCATATCCAGATCGGTGTAGACGGGCAGGTATTCATGGCGCGAGACCGGGCCGTCCAGCGCGCGCAGATTGCCGGGGAAGGGCAGGGGCGCCGGGATGTCATATTCGGGCATGGCCTCGCCCAGCCGCGAGACCGGAGCGATTTTCCGCTCGTCCAGGTCCATGAGCACAAACAGCGTGGAGGCGCATCCGAGCGTCCTTCCTTCGGTCTCAAAGGTATAATAGCGCGGAAAAAACATGTGCTTGGTCTTTCCGGGCCAGGTGCGCACCGTAACGTGCTGGTCCAGCACGGGATACTCCTCCATATGCAGGCGGGCACGGCTGAGCACCCACGCCACCCCCAGCCCGCGCAGACGCTCAAAGGCCAAATCCAGCACATGGCAGTGGCCGTCCCCCGCCTCCTGCATGGCGCGGAAGATCGCTCCCGGCTGCCAGTGCCCGGTAAAATCCACCGAGCACATGTCCAAAACCGTTTCATATACATAGGGTTCGTTTGGCATGCAACTACCTTCTTTCCGTCAAAAACAGAGCTCAATGCGAAGTATACCACAGTCGGGCGGCTTTTCCCAGCACAGATTTCCAGCGCCGTCCTCCAGCCGCCCGCATTGACAAGCCCCGCTGCCGATGGTAAGATATCCACGTCTCCGACAAAGACCCCTCAAGCAATGTAAACAAGGAGGAATTTCCATATGACCGTTACCAAGCAAATGTCCATCGGCGAAGTGCTCAGCATCGACCGCAGCACGGCGCATATCTTCATGGAGTTTGGCATGCACTGCCTGGGCTGCCCGCACGCCACCGCCGAATCCATCGCCGACGCGTGCGCCGCCCACGGGTCCGACCCCGACGCACTGGTGCAAAAGCTCAACGAGTATCTTCAGAAGGCCTGAATTCCGTCCCGCCACGCCGCCCGGAAGGAGTGAACGAAAGAATGCAGGTGGCCACCGCGCAGGAGGCCCTTTTCATGGCATGTGAAATGGAATCCTCCGCCATACAGCTGTATACCCGCGCCCTCTCCCTGATGGAGCAGCTGGGCCGTCAGGATGAACCGCTCTATGACCATCTGACGCTGATGCTCGCCGATGAGCAGGAGCATCTGGCACAGTTCCGCGCGCTGGGCGGCAGGGATGACCTTGCGCAGGAGCGGCGCGTCGCGCTGTCCGCCGCGGCGGACAACATTCTCTTTGAAGGCGGGCTGATGGGCGCGGCGCGGGCCGGCCTGCTGCGCGATGTGGAGAGCATGCTCCGCTTTGCGATGCTGGCGGAGGAAACATCCGCCAGCAAATACCGCGAGTTTGCCTCCCTTGCCACCTCGCCCGGCGCGCGGGAGGCGCTGGAGCGCATCGCCTCCGAGGAGGACCGCCATCTGAGCGAGCTTCGGACCCAGAGCTGATCTTTGGCCGGCGCAGCCCGGCAGCCGCCCCGGATCAGGTCCTGCCCTCCGGATGACATCCGATTCCGGCGCCGGGCATGACGGATTCGCAAATCCCGCCCGGCAAGTTTCCTTACGCCGTTTCCTCTCCGCAGGCCCCATGGGCGCGAGTGGGAAACGGCGTATCTCTGGCGTCGATTGACCTGCCGTTCCGGGTGAAATCTGATTTTCAGGCGGTTTGATGGTTTCTTGCAGAGAAAGGGGCTGATTGCATGCGCAAAAAATCCGGCAATCAAACGCTGACGCTGGCCTTGAGCGGCATGATGGCCGCATTGGTCTTTGTGGCTACCTATTTTTTTAAGCTGCCCGTTTCCATCACTCAGGGGTACATCCACCTGGGTGACGGTTTTATCCTGCTGGGCGCGTCGCTGCTGGGATGGGCCAGCGTGCCCGCCGCAGCCATCGGCAGCGCCCTGGCGGATCTGCTGGGCGGCTATACGCTCTATATCCTGCCCACCTTTGTAATCAAGGGGCTGGTCGCCGCCGTGGCCGTATGCGCCCTGCGCGCAAGGCATCCCTATTGGCTGACCGTGGCGCTGCTGGTGCTGGCTGAACTGGTCATGGTAGCCGGGTACTTCGTGACCGAATGGCTGCTGCTGGGCTACGGGCTGGCCGCCGCCGCGGGCGCCGTGGTTCCCAATCTGGTGCAGGGCTTCAGCGGCGTAGTGCTGGGCGCGGTGCTTATTCCGCTGCTGCGGCGCGTGACGCCCCCGGCCATGCGCCTGTAGTCCACGTGGTACAGTTTTTCCGGATGGTCCGAGAATGTCATGTTCTCTGGCCGCCCGGATTTTTTTTGCAGAGCTGTTTCAGGCGTCCTTTTCCTGTTTATACAGGAAATGCTCCAAATGCTTCTCCCGTATGCCTTCCCCGGCTTGATCCGGACAGATGCGGGAAGGCGGTATATTCCGTTCTTTTTTTGAAGATTTTCCATATCATCTTGCTTTTATGAGCCTCATCCGATATAATAAATGTAGGACATAAGCGATTTGATCGCGGCGTGCCGCGAGAAAATAAATTCAATACAGCAAAGGAGTCTGATTCCCATGAAAAAGGTTCTTGCTCTGGTTCTGGCTCTGACCATGGTCCTGGGCATGGGCAGCGTCGCGCTGGCCGAAGGTAATGCGCAGGTCTTCTGGTACACGATGAGCGACACCTACCTCGCCAGCGTGCGCACCGCGCTGAACGCCAAGCTGGACGAGGCCGGCATCACCTATGTGGACCAGGACGGCAACGCCACCCAGACCACTCAGACCGACCAGATCACCACCGCTATCGCCACCGGCACCGACCTGCTGGCCGTGAACATCGTTGAGACCGGCGCGGACGGCATCGCCCAGAACGTGGTAGACCAGGCCAAGGCTGCGGGCATCCCGCTGCTGTTCTTCAACCGTTCCGTTTCCGAGGACGTGGTCAAGAGCTATGACAAGTGCTGCTTCGTGGGCACCAACTACGAGCAGGCTGGCATCATGCAGGGCGACATGATCGGCGACTACCTGCTGGCCAACTACGACGCCTACGACCTCAACGGCGACGGCGTGATCAGCTACGTGATGTTCAAGGGCCAGGAGGACAACCAGGAAGCCATCGCGCGCACCAAGTATGGCCAGGAGAACGCCGATGCCAAGCTGGTTGCCGCCGGCAAGCCCGCCCTCAAGTTCTACGACGAGAGCAATGCCCAGAAGTACCTCGTGGACCAGGCCGGCACCTGGAGCCGTCAGGTTGCGCAGGACTACATGACCACCATCCTGGCCCAGTACAACATGGACGCGGGCAACATGGTTGAGCTGGTTATCGCCAACAACGACGAGATGGCCCTGGGCGCCATGCAGGCGCTGCAGCAGGCCGGCTACAACAACGGCGAAGGCACCACCACCATCCCCGTTTTCGGCGTGGATGCCACCGCTGACGCCGTGGCCGCCATCGATGCGGGCACCATGGCCGGCACCATCAAGCAGGATGCCGAGGGCATGGCTGAGGCCATCGCCACCATCGCCGCCAACATGATCGCCGGAAAGGATATGTACGAGGGCCTCAACGAGAACTTCACCGTTGAGAACGACTGGAAGGTCGTTATCCCCTATGCTGTGTACACCGGCAACTGAGAACACCATAGGCCGAACCATTGACGGAGGGGCGAAAGCCCCTCCGCTTCGGTATCACCAATCCCCGCGCGCTTCGGGGCGGCGCGTGTGCGTGCCGTCAGCGGTGCGCGCGGGGAAACTCAGCAAGGAAGGAGAGGGCGGAGATGGAACAACAGGCCACTCGCACCACTGACGGCGCTTCTACACGCGAGCTTTTGCAGATGGAGCATATCAGCAAGAGCTTTCCTGGCGTTAAGGCGCTGGACGATGTGTCCCTCACGGTCAAGGCGGGCACGGTGCATGCGCTGATGGGCGAAAACGGCGCCGGAAAATCCACCCTGATGAAGTGCCTCTTCGGAATCTATAATAAAGACGACGGCAAAATCTTTCTGGACGGCAAGGAGGTCAACTTCCGCTCCTCGCGCGAGGCGCTGGACAACGGCGTCGCGATGGTGCACCAGGAGCTGAACCAGGCCCTGCGCCGCAACGTAATGGACAACATCTGGCTGGGCCGCTATCCCAAAATCAAGGGAACCCCGGTCATTTCGGAAAAGCAGATGTACGATGACACCATGAAGGTCTTTGAGGAGCTGGGCATCAACGTCAACCCCAAGACCATCATGAGTACGATGCCCGTATCCCAGCGGCAGATGGTGGAAATCGCCAAGGCGGTTTCCTTCAATGCCAAGGTCATCGTGTTTGACGAACCCACTTCTTCTTTGACCGAGCAGGAGGTGGAGCATCTTTTCCGAATCATCAACATGCTGCGCGACCGCGGCTGCGGTATCATCTACATCTCCCACAAGATGGAGGAGATTCTGCGCATCTCCGACGAGGTCACCATCATGCGCGACGGCCAGTGGATCGCCACCCGTCCCGCAAAGGATCTCACTATGAACGAGATTATCCGCCTCATGGTGGGCCGCGAGCTGACCAACCGCTTCCCTGCGAAGGATTATCAGGTAGGCAGCGACGTGGTGCTCAAGGTGGAGGGCCTCACGGCCATGTACTCCGGCCTCAAGGACGTGTCTTTCGAACTCAGGAAAGGCGAGATTCTGGGCGTAGCCGGTCTGGATGGCTCCGGACGCACCGAGCTTTTGGAAAACATCTTTGGCAGCGCCACGCGAAAAAGCGGCAAGCTGTGGATGAACGGAAAGCCCATTCACAACCACAGCCCCAAGGAATCCATCCGAAACGGCTTCGCCATGGTGACCGAGGAACGGCGCGCCACCGGTATTTTCGCAATCATGTCCGTGCGCGACAACACGGTGATCTCCAGCCTGAAAAAATACCTGAAAAATCACCTGTACCTCAGCAACAAAACCATGCAGGAGCGCACCAACTGGTCCATCAATGCCATGCACATCAAAACGCCGACCCAGCAGACGCAGATTCGCTCGCTGAGCGGCGGCAATCAGCAGAAGGTAATCTTTGGCCGCTGGATGCTTACCGAGCCCGAAATCTTCCTGCTGGATGAGCCCACGCGCGGCATCGACGTGGGCGCCAAGTATGAGATTTACCAGCTCATCATGGATATGGCCCGCGCGGGCAAATCCGTCATCATGGTTTCCTCCGAAATGCCGGAATTGCTGGGCGTGTGCGACCGCATACTGGTGATGTCCGGCGGGCGGCTTGCCGGCGAGGTACAGGCCGACGCCACCACTCAGGAAGAGATTATGACGCTGGCTGCGAAATACGTCTAAGGGAGGCCGAATAGCATGTCTGAAATCAAGCCCGACGTAAACAAAAAGGTAAACCAACTGCGCGAAATGGATGCGCGCGACCGCTGGCGCCTCATTGGCAACTGGCTGCTGGACCATGCGATGATCATCATCATCCTGCTGATGGTGATTTACATTCAGATTCAGCGTCCCGCCTTCCTGGCCACGGCGTCTATCGTCAACATCATCCAGCTCACGGCGACGCGTCTGCCAATTGCACTTGGTATTGCAGGCGCCATCATCCTCACCGGCACCGACCTTTCGGCTGGCCGCGTGGTGGGACTGGGCGCATTCGTTTCGGCCATCCTGCTGCAAAAGTCGGATCTGGCCAACCGCTTCCTGGCGGGTATGGGCCCCTGGCCGGTCGTGATCGTGCTGGTGGTGGTTATGGCGGTCGGCGGCATCGTGGGCCTGGTCAACGGCTTCTGCGTGGCCAAGTTCAAGCTGCATCCCTTCATTGTTACGCTGTCCACGCAGCTGATCACCTATGGCCTCTACCTGACGCTGAGCAACGCGGCGCAGATCTCCAATCTGGATGCGAGCTATACCTCTGACCTGGTTATCAAACCCATGTTCCGCCTGGGCAACACCCCGGTGATGAGCTATGTGGCCTTTGCGATCATCGTAACGGCCATCATGTGGTTCATCTGGAACAAGACCACCTTCGGCAAGAACATGTTCGCCGTCGGCTCCAATGAGGAAGCGGCCCGCGTGTCCGGCGTCAACGTGACGATGGTCATCATCGGCGTGTTCGCGCTGGCGGGCGTCACCTACGGCTACACCGGCTTCATTGAAGCGGCCCGCATGGGCGCCTCCACCGGCACCATCGGCCTGAACTACGAGCTGGACGCCATCGCGGCCTGCGTTATCGGCGGCGTATCGTTCGTAGGCGGCATCGGTAAAATCAGCGGCGTGGTGCTTGGCGTGGTGCTGATGCAGCTCATCATGAGCGGCATGACCTTCCTCGGCATCAGCGGCAACACCACCTACATCATCAAGGGCCTGGTCATCCTGATTGCCTGCGCCATCGACATGCGCAAGTACCTGACCAAGAAGTAAATCTTCCCTTTGGGAAACCAAAACGCCCGGCAGCCGGATCGGACTGCCGGGCGTTTCTGTATGGAAAAAGAATGAAAAAAATCTTTTGCTCCGTGAACCGATTGCCTCCCGGCTTCGTCATAACAGACAGAGAGAGCAATGATGCTGTCCGGCCCGATTGCCGAGGAGGTTTTGCCATATGAAAAAGCACCTGTGCATCCTGGTCGCGGTCCTGCTGATGATGACACTGACGGCCTTGTGTTCGGATTCGCAGGCCGCGGCCGGCTACGTCTCGATCAAAGAGCTGCGGGAAACGCTGCCGCAGCGCTGGACGGGAGAATACGTTGTCGAAAACGGAGCTTACAAGCAACTGGAAAAAGGCGATACGGTGGCTGTAGACGTGCCCATTGTGGTGCCGGAGGTGGATACGGTGCCTGTGGTACGCATCACGTGGGAACCGCCAATAGAGGGGCTGGATGAATCATTTTACATAAGCCAAAATGAATGGTACTCAAAGACGATAGGCCGGAACTTTCCAATGGACGAAATGGGATTCCCGGTGATGGAAGAGAAGACTACGTTTGATCCCGAACTTCCATGGGAGGACGCCCCAGCCATTGCCATTGAGGAATTCAGGAAATACTTTCCCATGATGCGAGATAAGGAGTTGACCTGTTACTTTCATTATTCTTATGGAGAGTCGGAAAACAACGGTTTTCAATTTCTTTTTTTCTATACAACGTACCATGGCATACCACATTTGCTGGACAATGGTACTTTTCTGCATACCGTCAAAAGCGAGGCTGGATCTAATGGCCTGACAGATCCTCCAAGCCACATATACATGTGCATCAAACGTCCGGGTCAGTTTTGGGTGAATATAGCCACGTCGAAAGAAATCGGGGTGGAGATCGAGGATATCCCACTGCTTCCTTTTGAGGAAATCTTGAAGGCGTTTGAACGGCAGGTTGAGGCCGGCCATGCGTACTCTCTCAACGAGGTACGCTTCGGCTACATGACCTTTATCGACCCGGAGAAAAAGGGAGAGGAATTCGTGCTGTTGCCGGTTTGGGCGGCCAAGGGGAGAACGCGCGGAGATCTTACCATTCCCTTCGACTTAAAGACCGATCAGGTGGTAAAGGATCGCAGTGCATACGGATGCAATTCAATCGTCATCAATGCGCAGACAGGAGAAGTCTATGATCTGACAGGCGACAGACGGGAGAATCGGCGCTATGTGCCGGATATCCTTACATGGGACGAAGTAAACTAGCATCACCAACGATTTCCCGTCCGGCCTTACAGGTATTTCTTCTATGGTCAACTGTATTGGTTGCGTCTAAAAAAGGAGGTCCATACCTATGCGAAAGCCATTGCGTATCGTCACTTTCTGTATGTCTTTGCTTGTTGCTGTTTCCGCCGCAACGCATGCCTTGTGTGAAAGCGGCTACGTCTCGATCAAAGAACTTCGGGAAAGCCTTCCCGAACAGTGGGTGGGCGAGTATGTCGTACAAAACGGGGCTTACAAGCAACTGGAAAAAGGCGATACGGTGTCTGTAGATGTGCCCATCGTGGTGCCAGAGGTGGATGCGGTGCCTGTGGTACGCATTACGTGGGAACCGCCTGCCGAGGGATTGGATGAATCGCTGGAGGTGGTCAGGGATGACTGGAACGCGAAAGGGATCAACAGAAATTTCCCAATGGACGAGTTGGCTTTTCCTGTGCTGGAAGACCATATGACGTTTACCCCGGAACTTCCCTGGGAAGAGGCTCCGGCCATTGCTATGGCGGAATTTCAAAAATGGATGCCCTTTATGAAAGACAAAGAACTTACTCCGTATTACCAGGGCTCTTATGGCGATTCAAATGGAAACGGCTTTCAGGGCGTTTACTTTTATACGACCTATCATGGCATACCGCATCTCATTAGCAACTCTCCTTTTTACCATCGATTAGAAAGTGAAAAGAGCGAAGTAGAGGGACGCGCGATCGCTCCATCCTCGATGGTAGCCATGCGAATCAAACGCCCGGGTGAATTTTGTACGAATATCTCCACTTCCAAAGAGGTGGGAGTCGATATAGATGACATTCCGCTGCTGTCATTTGATCGCATCATGGAGGTCCTGGAACAATGGGTGACAGACGGATATGTTTATTCGCTGAATGAAGTCTCCTTCGGTTACATGTGTTTTATTGACCCTGAGAAAAAGGGGGAGGAGTTTGTGCTTCTGCCTGTCTGGGCTGCAAGGGGCAGGACACGGGCTGACCTTTCTCTGCCATTTGATCTGAAAACTGATCAAGCGGTTGTGGATCAAGGAGGATACCTTTCGAGCAGAATCATCGTCATCAACGCTCAAACTGGTCAACCCTATGATTTGCTCAACGACAAACGCCCGGACAGGCTCCATGTTCCCCACATCATCACATGGGACGAGGTGAAATAAACCATAAAGGGACCGGCCGCGTGGCCGGTCCCCCTCTTATCTGCTTACCAACTTTCTCACTCCGCCTTGGCCCCGATAATGGCCTTGATGCGCCGCACACCCGCGGAGGAGCTTTCCTCCTTCTTGATCTTGAAGCTGACCAGATCGCCGGTGTTCTGGGCATGAGGGCCGCCGCAGATTTCCTTGCTGTACGGTCCCATGGTGTAGACCTTTACCTTCTCGCCATACTTGGACTCAAACAGACCGATAGCGCCCTGCTCCTTGGCCTGAGCCACGGTCATTTCCTCACAGGTGACAGGGGTGTGGCTCTGGATGGCTTCATTCACCAGCCGTTCCACCTCGGCCAATTCCTCCTTGGTCATCTTGCGGCCGAAGGAAAAGTCAAAGCGCAGACGCTCGGCGGTGATGTTGGAGCCCTTCTGGGCGACCTCCGGGCCCAGCACCTTGCGCAGCGCCGCATGCAACAGGTGGGTGGCGGTATGCAGGCGTGCGCTCTGCTCGCTGTTGTCGGCCAGACCGCCCTTGAAGCGCTGCTCCGCGCCCGCCTGGCTGGTGGCCTGGTGCCTGCGGAAACAATCATGGAAACCATCCATGTCCACCGTCAGGCCGCGTTCGCGCGCCAGCTCCTCCGTCATCTCCACGGGGAAGCCATAGGTATCATACAGGTGGAAGGCGCTCACACCATCAATCTGTCCATCCTGCACCTTTTCCACCAGTTTTTCAAATTCGCGGTTGCCCTGCTTGAGCGTGCGGGCGAAGCGGCTTTCCTCCAGGGAGAGCTGCTCCAGGACAAAGGCCTCGTTGCGCTTGAGTTCGGGATACACATCCTTGTACTGCTCGATGATGACCTTCGCCACCTCGCCGGTGAAGCCTTCGGGCATGCCGATGCCCATGCCATAGCGTACCGCGCGGCGGATGAGGCGGCGCAGCACATAGCCCTGATCCACGTTGGAGGGGCTCACGCCGCGGTCGTCGCCCATGATGAAGGTAGCCGTGCGCATATGGTCCGCAATGATGCGGAAAGCGCGGGTGGTCATTTCATCGCCGCCGTATTCCTTGCCGCTCAGTTCGCTGATCTTTTTGAGAATATCGGCAAACAGATCGGTTTCGTACACGCTCTTTTTGCCATTGAGCACGCAGATGGTGCGCTCCAGGCCCATGCCGGTATCCACGTTCTTCTGCTCAAGCGGCTCAAACGTGCCGTCAGCCTTTTTGTTGTACTGCATGAACACGTCGTTCCAGATCTCCAGATACCGGCCGCAGGAGCAGGCAGGCGAGCAGTTCGGGCCGCAGGGCTCCTTGTCGGTGATGATGAACATTTCGGTATCCGGGCCGCAGGGGCCGGTGATGCCCGCCGGGCCCCACCAGTTGTTTTCCTTGGGCAGGAAGAAGATATGGTCGTCCGCCACGCCGCAGTTGCGCCACAGCTGCGCGCTTTCCTCGTCGCGGGGGCAGTCCGCATCGCCCGCAAACACGGAGAAGGCCAGACGGTCCTTGGGCAGGCCCAGATATTCCGGGCTGGTAAGGAATTCCCAGCTCCAGGGAATCATCTGCTCCTTGAAATAATCGCCCAGCGACCAGTTGCCCAGCATTTCAAAGAAGGTGAGGTGGCTGAAGTCGCCCACATCGTCGATGTCGCCGGTGCGCACGCACTTTTGCACGTCCGTCAGGCGTTTGCCCGCGGGATGCTTGGCTCCCATCAGATAGGGCACCAGCGGATGCATGCCCGCGGTCGTGAACAGCACCGTGGGGTCGTTTTCCGGAATTACCGACGCGCTGGAAATCACGGCATGTCCATGGTCCTTGAAAAACTTCAGGAACATCGAGCGCAGTTCGGAGGAATGATAGGTCTTCATGGGTGGTCTCTCCTTCTTGCAAAATGCGGGTGGTGGCGCTTGTATCGCAAGGCCGCCAAAGCGGCACACAGGCTTTCCCAATTATAGAGGAAACGTCAGGCGGTGTCAATAAGCCGCATGGGAAGGCAAAGGATTTTCGTGCTTCAATCAGCAGGAATTGACAAAACAGGGCCGGCGTGATAAAGTGCTTGCTGGTTTGCTCCGGCTTACCATGTATTCCCGTTTCGGACAAGGAGGACCTTTGTGATGTTCAGACGTTTCTTTTCCGTGCTGTTGGGCGTCTTAGCGCTCACGGCAGCCGCTGCCGCTCTGGCCGAATCCTTTTATCTTCCGGGAACCTATACGGCGACGGCCCGGGGCTTCGGCGGCGGCGTGACCGTAGAGGTGATCTTTGACGAGACGCAGATCGCCTCCGTCACGGTCGTCGAGCATTCTGAAACCGCCGGGATCTGCGAGCCTGCCATCGAGAGTATCCCGGAGCTGATTGTGGAAGGCCAGACCCTTGCGGTGGATGCCGTCACCGGCGCGACCGTGACCAGCACCGCCATTCTGACCGCCGTGGCGGACTGCGTTACGCAGGCGGGCGGCGACGTGGACGCGCTGCTGTCTGCCTCGGACGGGACAGGTTGCCTTGGCGAGACGCTTCTTCCGTCGGCGGACACGCCGTGGTAAACCGCCGAAAGTTTTTTTGCCGCGGGGATTGACGCGGACCGCAAAAACCCATACAATAGCATTGACAACCAAATACCTTATAAAGAGCGGTCGAGGGACGGGCCCGATGACACCCGCCAACCGGCAGAGATGCATGGTGGCAAATCCCGCAGCGTGCATACGCTGGCAGATAAGGTAGAAAAACGCCTCTTTCGCGCCTGCAATGCCCGCAGGCGCGTTTTTTACGGCCTGCCCGCCGCGTCCTTTGCCCCGCTCCCTCCGGTCCGCTCGTATCAGGAAGGAGAATACCGGCATGCGAACCCTTTTTACCAGCGAATCCGTCACCGAGGGACACCCCGATAAGGTATGCGACCAGATCAGCGACGCGGTGCTTGACGCGCTGCTGGCCCGCGACCCCATGGCGCGCGTGGCGTGCGAAACCTGCGCAACCACGGGTCTTGTGCAGGTCATGGGTGAAATCACCACCACCGCCTATGTGGCGATCGACGAAATCGCGCGGCAGGTTCTGCGCGACATCGGCTATGTGGATGCAAGCCTTGGCTTCAGCGCGGACAGCTGTGCGGTGCTCACCGCCGTACACGCACAAAGCCCGGATATCGCCATGGGCGTAGACCACGCCCTGGAAACCCGCGAGGCCGGCGAGAGCAGCACCGGCGCAGGCGATCAGGGCATGATGTTCGGCTTTGCCTGCGACGAAACGCCGGAGCGGATGCCCCTGCCCATTTCGCTGGCACACAGCCTCTCTCGCCGGCTGGCGCAGGTGCGCAAGGAGGGCGTGCTGCCCTGGCTGCGTCCGGACGGCAAGTGTCAGGTCACGGTCGTCTATGAGGACGGCGCGCCCGTAGCCGTGGATACGGTGGTACTCTCCGCTCAGCACGACGAAAGCGTGGAGCGGACGCAGCTTGAAAAGTCGCTTCTGGACGCGGTCATCCGCGAGGCGGTGCCCGCCCGGCTGTGGACCCCGCGCACCAAGGTCTATATCAACCCCACCGGCCGCTTCGTGCTGGGCGGTCCGGCGGCGGATACGGGCCTGACCGGCCGCAAGATCATTGTGGACACCTACGGCGGCTACGCGCGGCACGGCGGAGGCGCGTTCAGCGGCAAGGACCCCTCCAAGGTAGACCGCTCCGCCTGCTATGCCGCCCGGTACGTCGCCAAGCACCTGGTGGCCGAGGGGCTGGCCCGGCGCGCCGAGGTGGCGCTGGCCTACGCCATCGGCGTGGCCAAACCCGTCAGCGTACAGGTGAACACCTTCGGCACCGGTGTGCGCACCGACGAGCAGCTCAGCCATGAGGTGATGGAGCGCTTCGACCTCAGCCCGGACGGCATCATCCGCATGCTGGACCTGCGGCGCCCCATCTACCGGCAGACCGCCGCCTACGGCCACTTCGGCCGTCCGGACCTGGATTTGCCCTGGGAAGCCCTGGACTGAAAAACACAAGGATTTTGGGGGAAGCGGCTTTGCTGCTTCCCCCATCGCTTTACTTCCGTCCGCGCCGTTCCCCGTCCTTCCACACGTGCGCCAGAATATCCTTGAGCACCAGGCAGGCGTCCACGTCGCTGTAGCCATATTCCCGCTTCAGCCGGTCCAGCAGCTCGCGGAGAGGCCCGGCATAATCGCTGATTTTCACACGCTGCTGATAGGTGGTCAGGACCGGGTAGCGCTTCCCCCATACCTTGGTCCAATCCACCTTTTTCTGCGTTTCCTCGCTGATGCTGTCAATCGTGCGCTGGATCTCCTCCACCTCCGCGTCAAAGGCGATCAGGTCATCCAGCGTCAGATGGTAGAGCCCCGCCAGCCGCTTGGCCTGGCGGATGTCGGGCAGGGTTTCGTCGGTTTCCCATTTTGATATGGTTTGCCGGCTCACACCCAGCTTTTCGGCCACCTCCTCCTGGGACAGGCCGCTCTTTTTTCGTGCGTTGTAGAGATTGGTTCCCAGATTCATGCGCCATCCCTCCCTTGTGGTGTAAGGCTGATATCAGTATACGGGACGGAGCGGATACGCGCCAGCCCCTCCGGCTTGCAGTTTTGCCCGCTTTCTTAACACGGCCCGGCGCACACCTTCGCGCCGGGCCGCCGTATACTGATGATGCGGGCATCAGAAACGATGCCTTGGAGGAGGAACAACGATGGCAAACATCGAACCAGGCCTGCCTTGCGCGATCATCGGCGAGGGCGCAGCTGTGCGCCTGGGGGCCGAGGCCGGGCAGGATGCCAGCGAAACGCACGTCTATTTTGAACCCTGCGAGGAAAACAAGGCGGTCACCGTAGCCGAAAGCCAGCATAATGAGGACGGCGCGGGCCGCGTTCTGGATGTGAACCTGGTGCTGAGGAACGTGTGCCCCGGCAGGCGCGTCGCGGTAGGCGTCACGCTTCACGAGGTGGATGGAACAGGCGGGGAACACGCGCGCGGCTTTCACGCCATGACCGTACCGGCTCATCGCGACGGCCCGCGAGACGTTACCCTGCCCCGGATACGCTTCGTCCTGCCGGAGGACCTGCGCATTGAGGGTGCGGACGGCCCGCGCGGCTGCCGGCGTCACTTTGTGGTGCGCACCAGCAGCCGCTATGTGGACAGCACCGTGAAGGCGTGACCCTCTCAGCAGTCCATACGCTCCCTGATGCATGACAGGGGGAGCCGGGCATTTGTCCGGCTCCCCCTTTTTGCACCCCGTGACAGCGTGGGGCATATCCTGTAGCGTGCGCAGCCGCGCAAGAAAGGAAGGAACGATATGATCCCAGTCAACAAGCTGGTGGAAGTTTTCTATACCATGCTGGGCTGGCCCTATGCCTCCCCCGGCACCAACGGACCGGCGGGCATCGATTGCTCCGGCGCGTTCGTCTACGCCTACAAGCAGTTTGGCGAGCGCATCTATCACGGCTCCAACCGCATCGTCCGGGTCTATTGCCACGATGTGCGGCGTGTGACCAGCGCCAGTCAGCTGCGCGTGGGTATGGCCATTTTCAAGGCGCGCGAGGATATCAGCCACATGAAGGCGGAATACAAGCCCGGCGGGCGGTACTATGACCCCAACCTGCCCTATGACTACTATCACATTGGCCTGGTGGTGAGCGTGCGGCCGCTGAAGATCATCAATGCCACGCCGCCCAGCGTACGCATTGATACCGATCTGTCGCGCTGGTACTGCGCGGGCGAGCTCAACGCCGTGGACTACGACGCCGAAGAACCGCCGCAGCCCGCTCCCCCGCCCGATGCGGAGCTGCGTCTGGCCGAGGTATGGGCCGAGCGGGGCTCCACGGTAAACCTGCGCGTCAGGCCCTCCCGTGACGCCGTGGTGCGCGTGCGCGTCCCCATCGGCGAGGTGGTGGAGGTGCTGGACGAAACCAACGAAACCTGGTGGTATGTGCTTTACCTCAAGACAACCGGCTATATGATGCGTGAATTCCTGCGCGAACAGGATGGCTGAACCTTACCCCAGATCCCGCAGGAACGCTTCGAAGTTCAGATGGAAAATCTGCTCCCGCTCCCCGTCCGTCAGCGGCAGACGCAGAAAGCGCGCCATCTCCTCCTCCGGGTCCCACATGGGGTAGTCGGTACCAAAGAACGCGCGGTCCGTACCGTAGCGGCGGATGATGCGCGCGGCCTCCTCCGGCTCAAGGGCGTACAGGCTGGAGGAGGTATCCACCCACACATTGGGCCGCCCGGCCAGCACCCGCCACGCCTCCTTCCACACCGACCAGCCACCCAGATGCGCGCAGATCACCTTCAGGTCCGGCACCTGATCCAGCACATGCGCCATACGCTCAGGCTGGCTATAGGCATAGCGGTAATCGCCCGTATGGACCAGCGCGGGCAGGCCCCGCTCCGCCATGGCGCGGAACATGGCCACAGCGCGCCGGTCGTCCAGCAGGAAGGTCTGAATATCCGGGTGCAGCTTCACGCCGTGCAGCCCGCCCGCCTTGATGCGGTCCAGCTCACCGGGCACATCCTCGTAGTCCGGATGCAGCGTGCCAAAGCCGATCAGCCGGTCCGGGTGCTCGGCGGATACGCGCATCAGGTAGTCGTTGATGGAATGCACGCGGCTGGGCGTAACCGCCACGCTGTGCACCAGAAAGCGGGAGATGCCCGCCGCCTCACCATGGGCCATCAGCTGGCCCAGCGTCCCGTCCAGACACATGGGAATGTCATAAAAGGTCCCGGTGGACTTCGCCGCCTTGAGCGCGATGGCATCGGGGTAAATGTGCGCGTGCGTGTCAATGATGGTCATATGACAAGCTCCTTTGTTCAGCCGCGATCCTCACGGAAATAGGCCACGCCCAGGCTCATGGGGGGCTGGTCCTCACGCTTTTTGCGCAGGCTGGTGATCACCAGCACCACTATGGTCACCACATAGGGCAGGGCCTTGAAGATTTCCTGCATGCTGCGGTCCAGGCCGGGAATGTAGAGATAGAGAATGTACAGCCCGCCGAAGAGGATGCTGCCCCAGATGGCGTTGAGCGGCCGCCAGCGGGCGAAGATCACCAGCGCAATGGCCAGCCACCCGCGGTCGCCAAACCCATTGTTGACCCAGGTACCGCCGGTATACTCCATCACGAAATACAGCCCGCCCAGGCCCGCGAGCATCCCGCCCACCAAAGTGGCCAGATACTTGTAGGCGGTCACGTTTACGCCCGCCGCATCGGCGGTGGCGGCGTTTTCACCCACGGCGCGCAGGTTGAGGCCCTTGCGGGTGCGGTAGAGGAACCAGCTCAGCACCACCGTGAGCACGATGGAAAAGTAGGTCAAAAACCCGTAGCTGAACAGCACCTCACCCACCACGGGCAGCGTGCTGAGCACCGGAATCTTGGCCCGGAAGGCGCTGGCTGTAGCCTGTGTGGAAATCTGCCCCACGCCGCCTGCCAGCCTGGACAGCGAACCGCCGAAGAAGTTGCCAAAGCCCATGCCGAAGGTGGTCAGCGCAAGGCCGGTCACGTTTTGGTTGGCCCGAAGGGAGATAGTGAGCACGCTGTAGATCAGCGCCCCCAGGCCGGAGCACACCAGCGCGCATACCAGCGCGATCAGCATGCCCACAAAGGGCACGGGGGCTTCCACTCTGTTTTCATAGAGGAACGCGCCCATCAGCCCGGCCACGCCGCCCATGTACATCATGCCGGGCACGCCCAGGTTCAGGTTGCCGCTTTTTTCGGTCACGATTTCGCCGTTCGCGCCGTACAGGATGGCAATGCCCTGCGCGATGGCCTTTTGCAGAAACACAACGATCAGGTTCATGCCTTGACCTCCTCGCGCGCATGCTGGCGCAGCTCGATGCGGTAGTTGATGAAGAATTCGCAGCCCAGAATGAAGAACAGAATCACGCCGGTGAGGATATCGCTGGCGTTTTCATTGAGGTTGAACTGCGTGGCAATCTGAATGGCGCCCTTTTCCATAAACACCAGGAAAAACGCCACCAGCAGCATCGCAAAGGGATTGAGTTTGCCCAGCCATGCCACCACGATGGCCGTAAATCCGCGGCCGCCTGCGAGGCCCGTGGAGATCGTATGCCCCACGCCCGTGGCCAGCAGGTACCCTGCCAATCCGCCGATACCGCCGGAGATGGCCATGGTGCGGATGATGACGCGGCCAACGTTGATGCCCGCGTAATGCGCTGTATTTTCGCTCTCTCCCACCACGGCGATCTCATAGCCCTGCTTGGAAAACTGCATGTACACATACAGCCCCACCATCAGCGCCAGAACGATCAGAATGGGCAGCAGGTAGCTGTTGGTGCCGATGGACGGCAGCCATCCCTCCTTGCCCTGGCTGTTGATCAGGCCCACATGATTGGAGCCGCGGGGGTTTTCCCAAAACACGATGGCGAAGGACACCAGCTGCATGGCGATATAGTTGAGCATCAGGGTAAACAGGGTTTCATTGGTGTTCCAGTGCGCCTTGAAAAACGCGGGGATCACGCCCCAGATCAGGCCGGCGGCCACGCCCGCCACGGGGCAGAGTGCATACATCGCCCAGGAGGGCAGGTTCTTTCCATAGATCATCACGGCGGCAGAAGCCATGGCGCCCACCAGCACCTGTCCCTCCGCGCCCACATTCCAAAACCGCATGCGGAAAGCGGGCAGCACCGCAAAGCCCACGCACAGCAGAATCGCCGCGTCGCGGAAGGTGACCCACATGCGGCGGTTGGTGCCCACCGCGCCGTCCCAGATTCCCGCATAGACGTTGAGCGGGTTCATGCCGGTCAGGCCAAAGATGATGGCCGCGCACACCAGCAGGGCGAATACCAGCGCGACCAGCCGCACCAGCATGGCCCGGCCCAGCGACACGCCGTCGCGCTTGACAATATGCATCAGGGGTTCCTTTGCACCGGTCATGCCTGCGCCTCCTTTGCGTCATGATTGGTCATCATCAGACCGATCTGCTCCTTGGTGGCGTCGCGCGCGTCCACCGTGCCGCTCACATGTCCGTCGGCCAGCACCAGGATGCGGTCGCACAGGGCCAGCAGCACATCCAGGTCCTCGCCCACGCAGATGACGGCAGAACCGTTCTTTTTCTGCTCATTGAGCAGCCGGTAGATGGTATGCGACGAATTGATATCCAGCCCGCGCACGGGATAGGCCACCATCAGCACCTGCGGCGAGGATGCGATCTCACGCCCGACGAGTACCTTCTGCACGTTGCCCCCGCTCATGCGGCCCACGGGCCATTCCACGCCGGGGGTAACCACGTCCAGCTCACGCATGATGCGCTCGGCCAGCGTGCGCGGCTGCTTGCGCTCGGAAAAGAAGCCGCGGCCGCGCTTGTAGCTGCGCAGCATCATATTGCCCGTCATGCCCATGGAAGCCACCAGGCCCATGCCCAGGCGGTCCTCGGGAACAAAGGCCAGCCGGATGCCGATTTCGCGGATTTCCTCGGGGGTCATGCGGGTCAATTCCTTGACATGGCCCTTGCGGTTGGTATATTCAATGGAGCCGCTCTTGAGCGGCTGCAATCCCGCGATAGCCTCCAAAAGCTCCTTCTGGCCGCTGCCCGCGATGCCGGCCACGCCCAGAATCTCGCCGGTATAGGCCTCGAAGGCGGCATGGGAGAGCACCTCGCGGCCCTCGTCATTGACGACCGTTACATCGCGCACCTTCAGCTTGAGGCGGGGATTCACCGGCTCGGGGCGCTCGATGTTCAGATCCACGCGCCTGCCCACCATCATTTCGGTCAGGCTTTTCTCCGTGGCCTCGGAGGTCTGAATGGAACCGACGCTGTGCCCCTTGCGAAGCACGGCCACGCGGTCGCTCAGGCTCAGAACCTCGTTGAGCTTGTGGGTGATGATGATGATGGAATGCCCCTGATCGCGCATGTTGCGCAGCACCTGGAACAACCGGTCCGTCTCCTGGGGGGTGAGCACGGCGGTAGGCTCATCCAGAATCAGGATGTTCGCGCCGCGGTAGAGCATTTTGACGATTTCCACCGTCTGCTTCTGCGACACGCTCATTTCATAGATCTTTTCATGCGGATCAATCTCAAATCCGTACTTTTCGGTCAGGGCGCGAATCTCGCGCTCCACCTCCCGCATGTCCAGCCGCAGCTTTCCCGGAAGGCCCAGAATGATGTTTTCGGCCGCGGTGAGCACATCCACCAGCTTAAAATGCTGGTGAATCATGCCGATACCCAGGGCGAAGGCGTCCTTGGGCGAACGGATGACCACCTCGCGGCCCTCCACATAGATATGGCCCGCGTCCGGAAAGTAAATGCCGGCCAGCATGTTCATCAGCGACGTCTTGCCGCTGCCGTTCTCGCCCAGCACACTTAAGATTTCGCCGCGGCGCACGGTCAGATCCACGTTCTCATTGGCGACCACCGAGCCGAAATGCTTGGTGATGCCGCGCATCTCGATCATTGCATTGGATTGCAAAGCTGTTCCCTCCGGGCTGTTGTATAGAAATGAAAGAACGCCCTGCCGCCCTGACGGGCGGCAGGGCAGAGCCGTAAACGCGTCGCTTACTCCTCGACGACCGCGTTGATGCCGTCGATGATGATATCGAAGTAGGGAGCGCTGCGCACCTCAGACTCGTGGAAGTAGCCGTCGGAAACCATCTCGGTGCCTTCCAGGCCATAGGCGGTGGTGTAGGTGGTCAGTTCCTCGCCGCCCACGGTGAAGGTGGAGCAGTCAAACACATGCAGCGTGCCGTCCTTGAGCGCGGCCTCAACCTCGGCCACCTTCTCAGCGGTACCGGGGGCCACGGCAGCCTCGTTGAGCTCCGTGATGTGCACCGCGCCGTCGGAATAGCCATGGCACCAGTCCTTGGGAATCTCGGTGCCGTCGATCACGCACTGGATGGCGTAGGTCACATAGGCGCCCCAGTTGCAGGCAGCGGAGGTCAGGGCCTGGGTGGGAGCGGTGGGGATCATGGAGATGTTGTAGCCCACGATCGGCACGCCGGCAGCCTCACAGGCGGTGGCGGGGCCCACGGTATCGGAATGCTGGGAAATGAGCACGCAGCCATCGGCGATCAGAGCCTCGGCGGTCTCCTTTTCCAGGGCCATGTCGGACCAGCTGTTGGTGTAGCGCACCTCCATGGTCGCGGAGGGGCACACGCTACGGGCGCCCAGGAAGAAGCTGGTGTAGCCGGAGATAACCTCAGCGAAGGGGAACGCGCCCACATAGCCGATCTTGGCGGTCTCGGCGGTGATGGTGCCGTCCTCGATCATCTGATTGAGCTTCATGCCGGCCACCACGCCGCTGACATAGCGGGCCTCATAGATGGCGGTGAAGTAGTTGTGGACGTTGGTCAGCTCGCTGGTGCTGGCGGCGGTGCCGGTCGCGTGGCAGAACTGAATGTCGGGATATTCGGCAGCGGCCTGGAACACATAGCTCTCCTGGCCAAAGCTGGTGGCGAAGATGATGTCGCAGCCGTTTTCGGCCAGGTCAACCGCAGCTTCGTAAGCGGCTTCGGTCTCGGGAATGTTGTACTTGATCATCACCTGGTCGTCGCTGATGCCCAGGGCTTCCTGCGCGGCCTTGAGGCCATTGATGTGGTTGGCGGAATAGCCTTCGTTTTCGTCACCGATGCAGATGTAGCCCACCTTGATTTCTTCCGCGGGGACCGCGGCGCTCGCTGCGGTTACACCCAGAACCAGGCACAGCGCCAGCAGCATGCTTACCAGCTTCTTCATTGCGTTCCATCCTCCTGTAATCGACATAAAAACCTAAGGGACCTGCTTATGATACACCAGCTTTGGCGCTTTGTAAAGAAAAAAGGCGAACATTTTTTTATAAAAATTTTTATGCGTTCGGAAATCGAGGAGTGCTCTCAACAGCTGCTTCCCTTTAGCCGCTCATTCAAATAAGGCCAAAAAAATTTTGGCGGCATGTATTGCAATTTCGTTTTTCTTCTGCTATAATAACTAGGCTGGTTTGAGAGAGCATGTTGCTCTTTCAGCGAAGCATGTGGGCTCGTAGCTCAGCTGGATAGAGTGTTTGACTACGAATCAAAAGGTCGTGGGTTCGAATCCCGCCGGGCTCACCAGAGAAGCAGTTGCAAAGCTGCTTCTTTTTTTGCGTTTTTGGGCAGAAAACAGTGGTATTTGACCGAATATATGACCAAATATTGCATTTTTAGGCGTTGCCTTCCGCTGCTCTCGAACTTCCTTGGTCTCCTCAAAAATGCCCTTGGGGGCGATTTGCAACCCTTTGCAACGCAATTTTACGGCCTGCAAGTAGTCAAATGGTAGTCAAAAAGTAGTCAGTGCAAAGCTGCATAAAACCCTTATCCCACAAGGGTTTGACCGCTTTGCTCCTCGCCTGTTTCCTGCCCTTTGGTAGTCAGACGGCAGAGAAAACGGTTCAGCCGCAGCGCGTCCGCCTGTTCCTTTTCCGCGGTGAGCTTGGTATAGACGTCCATCACGAGCTTCGTGTCCGCGTGGCCCATCCAGACCTGAATGGTCTTGGGAGGAATGCCCGCGTTGTAGCAGGTGGTGCAGAAGGTCACGCGGAAGTCATGGCAGCGAATGTCGATCTCCTGGAAGGGCGGCAGGGGCTTTCCCTCCGCCAGCAAGGCCTTGTGCGCCCGGGTACGCCCGTATTGGCATCTGGGATAGCCGTTAAGTTTGCGCTCCAGAAAAGTGATGTAGGACTGATATTTCCGGTCAAAGGCGGCCTGCGACATCATGCCGCCGTCCTCCTTGGTCAGCAGCAGCCCATGGCGGCCCCGCAAGGCCTCCGCCAAGGGATCGGCCATGGGGATGGTTCGCTGGGCATTGGCGGTCTTGCCCTCGGTGACCACGCCACGGTTGCCCTTGCAGAAGGACACCGCGCCGCGCACGGTGAGCGTTTTCTTCTGAAAGTCCACATCCCGGTCCACATCCAGATAGAGCACTTCGCCCCGGCGAAGCCCGGCATACAGCATCACCATGGCGGCCGGACCGAAGTCATGTTCCGCATAGGTCGTTTCGATCAGCTTCCGCTCCCACATTTCCAGGGCCCTGTGGCTTCCGGACTGCCCTTTCGGCGGCTGGGCCATCTCCGCAGGGCTGCGAATGATAACGCCATCCTGCAAAGCCGCCCGGAAGATGCTGCGAATCGTGGAAGTGAACTTGTTGATGTGGCTCTGGGAATAGCCTGCCAGCGTGTTGTAGAGCCGCTGAACATCGGTGGCCGTGATGCTCCTGAGCATCTTTTTGCCGAAATGCTTCGACGCATAGCTAATAAAGTTCTGATATTGCCGTCGCTGCATGGGGTTGCATTCGGTCCGGTAGGTGTCCAGCCAGGTTTCCCCATACTCCGCAAAGGAAGTGTCGATCAGGTACATGTTGTAGCCTCGCTCCTGCATGCGGACGTAGTCGTCGCGTTTGCGGAGCGCCTCGCTGGGGGTTTTTCCATAGAAGAATTGACCTTCGTATTTGCAGGCGTAGCGCCCATCGGCGCGTTTGTTCAGTGTTTGACGGGGCATCTTTTTTCCTCCTTCAGTAAAAATGCCCCTGCGTTTCTTTCCGGTTCAGTTGTCAAGGTGCCGAGCGGTATCCGCCCGCCCTTATGATACCAGATCAAGGACGCAGGGGCAATGCATATTTGGGGTTTCAGGTGATTGTGCTGGCGGCGCGCCTGCGCATCCAGGCCTCCAGCTCCTTGCGGTCAATGCGGATGGAGCGTCCCACCCTGTAGGCCGGGAAACCCTCCTGATGCACCAGCGTATAGGCCGTCCGGCGGCAGATGTGCAAATATGCCTGCAATTCCGGGATGGTCATAAACGGCGACGGCTGAGTCCGTCCCTCCGCGGACAGCTGTCCGGCTTCTGTGAACTTCGTGGAAGTTTTTCTGCGATACATGCATCGATCTCTCTTTCTTTTGGGTAGGGCATCGACAGAAGCCGTGGCAACGTGACAACGCGGCAACGGTGGTTTTCACCCTTTTGTTGCCAAGCTCCCGCGGCTTTTGTCTTTCTTCTTTTTTTACCATTTCTCTGTTGTCAAGTGGGTCAAAAGGCCGGAAACCCTTGGAGCATCAGGGCTTGACCCGGCAACGGAAGCGTCAACGCTCCGGCAACGGCTGTTGCCCTTCGGTTTCATCCTTCCAGGGCAGGTCTGGTTCGTCCACCACCACGAAAGCCAGTTGCTGCGGTTCCGGCGCTTTTTCCGGGATCATGCGCTCCCAGCCTCGCTGACGGCCATACTTGGCAAAGCGCCGGTTGTTCTCATACCTGCGCCAGCCCTTGATTTCGCCCCGGCGGATGCCCTCGTCCACAATCTCCCGAATCTCCCGGGTCTCATAGGCTTTCGGCTCGTCGAATAGATGGTCCAGCCCTTCCTTGAAGATCTGCATGGTGCAGAGCTTGTCCCCTTGAAACTGGTCCATGTAGTGGTAGATCCGCCCGGCCAGGGTGTCCTCCTGGGCAAAGGCCTCCTGCTCCTGCAGGAGCGTGGCTTCCTCCGCCTTGGACAAATAGGTGGTGTACGCCCCGGAATCGTACTGCGCCATGATTTCCGCCCACAGCTGCGCAAAGTACGCCCTGGACGCCTCCGGGTCATCCAGGATGTGGCAGTCAGCCTTGCTGGCGTCCACCTGCACGGGGAGAAAGCGCCGGTTGCCGCTGCGGTCCATGGGCAAGAAATCCATGCGGTTGGTGGTGCCCGCGAACACGCACTGCCGGGGATGGTCTGCGCCGAAGCGGTCGTAGGCCAGGCGGCAGAAGTCCCGGTCCCGGGAGAGGAAGGCCTTGATCTCTTCGATGCTCCGGGCGTTGGCGGTGGCCACCATTTCGGACATTTCAATGATCCACCGCCCATTCAGCCGGTGAAACACGTCCTTGTCGCTGAGGTTGCGCAGGTCATCCGAGAACCACTCCGGCTCCATGGCCAGGCTGCGCAGGAAGGTGGACTTGCCCGCCCCTGGCCGCCCACCAGCACCAGCATTAGCTCAAACTTGCACCCCGGCTGGAACACCCGCTTCACCGCCCCCAGCATGAAGGTGCGCAGGCAGCGCTCGTGGTAGTCGTTCACCTCCGCGCCGAGAAAATGGTGCAAGGCGTTCCGCACTCGGGGCACGCCGTCCCAGCGCAGGGCGCGCAGTCGGTCCCGCACGGGGTGAAAGGCGTTGTCCGTGGCGGCAATTTTCAGCGCCCCCGGCAGGCAGCGCTCCGCCTTGAGCCCGTAGTGCCGCTCCAGATGCAGCTGAAGGAAGGCTAGGTCCGTATCGCTGATGACGGACGATTCCCGCACCCAGGGCAGAGAGCAGTCGATGGTCAGACGTTCGTTGAACAGGTTCCAGCGAATGTGTCCGCCCAGCAGAGGGTCGTGGGTCAGCGCCAGGACGCAATTTTGCAGGGAGTTGACCACGTTACCCCGATTGTTTTTCTCCAGCGTCTCCCGGATGGCCGCATAGGCTTCCTTTAGCCCTTCTTGGCTCATGGGCGGCTCCTGGTTGGTCATGGGCGATTCATTCCGCAATGGCTTTTGCCTTCTTTCTCAATGCAGGGATGTGCAGGGTGATCTATCAGCGTTCCATGTTGTAATGGCGGGTTTTCGTTTCTTTGGACTGCGCCTTGTAGCTTTGCAGCACCTCGCGAATCAGGGGCCGGGCCTGTTCCCGAATGCGCCGCACGCCGGCGGCGCGGGTTTCCGGTTTTCGAAGCGCTGTCATTACCCTTTTCAGCACCGACTTGGCGGAAAGCTCAATGGCCTTCCTGGCATTCTCCAGCCATTGGAGAATCAGCCTGCGGGTATGTGGCAGCATAAAGCCGTCCTGCGCGTAAACCTGCTTCATCTGTGCTGTGATGGCCGCCTTGTCCGCTGTCTGCGTTTCCCGGATGGTCATATCCGCCACAACGGATAAAGCCTGATTGTACGCCGTCTCTGACACGGTCTCCAGCAGCGTATCCACATGATGCAGCGAATCCAGCTTGTGGTCCAGTTCGGCGGCTTTTTGCGCAAGCCGTCGGGCCTGCTGGGTGTTTTCCGACGTCAGCTGCGCGTTGCGCTTCTCCAGTTCTGCAATTTTTTCGCGCTGGGCCTCGATGATGTAGTCGTTCTTCTCCCGGCTGGCCCTGCCGCCATAGATGGCTTCGGTCTCCACCTCCAGCCCGTGTTCACGGCAGATTGCCAGCAGAAGATCACGGCACAGACGATCGAAGGTCACCTTTCGGTTATTGGTTCTGCTGGGCTTCTTCGCCGGGTCAGGCAGCGGGATACCCAGAGCTTCCAGCGCCTTTTCCTGCTTGGGTTCCCGTTCGCCGTAGCGGTTTTCGATATCGAACACCTGCCGGGCGTGAATATGGGGACTGGTCTCGTCCAGATGCAGCGCCCAATCCAGCACATGGACGTTGGCGCCGAAGCGTTCTTCCATCGTTGTAAAAAACGCCAGCACCACGTTAGTCAGCACCTCAGGCGGCGGGCAGTCGCCCTCTTTGCCGATCTGGTAGATGGTTTCTTCCGGGCAGATGCGCGCGTCCCCCAGCAGATCGTCAATGGTTCGATTGCGCTTGGCATGACCGGCTTTGGCGTTGCGCTGGTTCTGCCCCGCAACAAACGCCCCGTACCGGCGCTCATATTCGTTACGCTCGTGCTGGGTGAAGGTCGGGAAGCGGCTGTTCTCCTCATGGGTACGAAGGCCGTTTGTGCAGTCCCAGTACAGGTTCAGCCGGGTTCGCTCCCCGGCGATGTTCTCCGCGTTCTTCACGTCGAAGCTGCGGTCGTTGTGCCTAGGGTTATAGACGCCGTGTTTTCCCGCGCGGCCATTGTGACGGGATACCCGCTGCTTTTGATTTGTAATGGGTGGTCACCTCCTTCTCGTTTGTTGGGTTGCTTATTTCCTTGGCAAAGTTGCTTTCGTTCCCCCGAAGGGCTCCTGTTTCGACAGGTAATACCCAGTACAAAGTGTCGAACCCCTTCGGGGCGCTTCGCTTTCAACACTTCACTGGGCCACGGGCGCTGCCCTTTGGATTCCCGACAGGCGCTGCCGCCCTGTACCCGGCCAAGGGGCGTTGCCCCTTGACCCCAGCAGTGCGCTGCCGCCCCTGCACCCCGGCGCAAAGGGCTGGCGGCCCTCTGCACACCCGCACCGGCAAAGCCGGCGTCCATCGCCCATGCAATTTCCGCCGTTCTTCGGTACGGCGGTACCCACCCAACGGGCTGCTGCATCCTGTTAGCTCTCCCCATCATCGTCGTTGGCTTTCAGCGCATGCAGACTGCGTTTGAGGCGGCGGTACTTCTCCATCTCCCTGCGCAGCCGGTGGTAAAAGGCTTCATGCTGGCTCTCCTCCACCTCCGTCTCCATCTTCCGGGCTAGTTCCAGCATCCAGCGCTTCGCCTCCGGGTCAACGGTCAGGGCCGTCAGCCATTTCAGCCGTGTCACCGTGTTATGATGGTTGGGACAGGCGAAAGCGTAGAGAATTTCCTTTTCCTTTTTGCTCAGTTTCACAGTGGTTTCCTCCTTTTCTTTTTCGTTGCCGCAGCGCCAGGCTTCCCGATGGATCAGCCTGTTTCAGGATTCATGCCCCGACGGCAAGAACCAGTTTACAAGAAAAAGAGGCCCGTTCCCGTATATCCAAAACGTCGGAAGAGCACTCGAAATCGGTATATTTCCACGCTTATGGAATTGTGTTATCATGAAGGTAAGAATGGGAAAGGAATATCGGGAGGGGACTTTGAATGTACGCAAAGCTGACGATCCCAGAGCGGCTCCAAGACCTGCGTAAGGAGCGCCACCTGACGCTGGAACAGCTGGCGGAGCAGACCGGCCTGTCCAAATCGGCACTGGGAAAATATGAAACGGACGACTACAAGGACATCAGCCCCTTTGCCATTGCGACGCTGGCAAATTTCTATGGCGTATCCACAGACTATCTGCTGGGGTTGTCTGAAAATAAAAATCACCCAAACACAGAGCTTCAGGCTCTGCATCTGAGTGATGATATGGTGACCCTTTTGAGCAGCGGTACAATCAACAACCGGCTACTCTGCGAACTTGCCACCCATCCCAACTTCCGGCGGCTGATGGTGGATATGGAAATCTTCATCGACCGGATCGCGGATATGCGGGTGGACCAGATGAACCTTATTCTGGAAGCTACCCGGCAGACCATCCTGGGTAAATACGCGCCTGGAGAAAACGACCTCTATGTGCGGACGTTGGAGCTGGGGCAGGTGCAGGAGAGCGACTTTTTCAGCCACATCCTGCATGACGATCTGGACAGCATCCTCCGGGACATCCGGGAAGCGCATCGAAAGGACAAGACCACCGCCGACCCACAGCCTACGCTGGAGAACATCAAGGAAAAATTCCAGCAAGACATCCAGCAGGGCAGCGCTACGGAAATGATGATCCACGTGTTCTGCGACAAGCTACAGATACCCTTCGAAAAGATTTCCTCAGAGGATTTCTCGGCGTTTCTGCGAATCCTGAGCCTGTCCAAATTGCTCAAGAATCCCAACAACATGAGAGGAAAGGTGAAAGCCTATCCGGGGCATCCGCAACGGTACAGGAAAAAGTGAAAAAGGGCGTGCAGCAAGGGAGCACCGAAAGTCAAATGCCCCTTGCGCTTACCTTCAATTCCACTCTTGCATCAAAAGGAAATCGCAAAGATTCCGGTGCTTGATTCCGTTCCTGCTCATATCAAAGGCATCCAGCGAAACCACATATTTGGGGAAGTTGTCCCGGATGCCGTCATACGCCCCAAACTCCCGCGCCACGGTCTCCTCCGAAGCGAGCAGATATGCAACCTGCACGTAGAGCTTTTCGCCTCGCTTGTCGCACACAAAGTCGATCTCCTTGTCCCCTGCTCTGCCCACGGTGATGGCATATCCTCTGCGCAACAGTTCCAGATACACGATATTCTCAAGGATGAGGTTGATATCCCGCGCGGTGCCGCCGAAAACCGCTTCACGGATGCCATGGTCGGCAATGTAGTACTTCTCGTTGGAAGCAAGTATCTGCTTGCCGTGCAGGTCCTCCCGTTTGACCTGATAGAGCAGATAGGCTTCGCAGCAGTATTTGATATAGTTGAGAATCGTTTCCGGGGCTACGGTGCGTTGCTCGCTCTTGAGGAATTTTGCCAGAGAGGTCGCGGAGAACGTATTGCCCACATTCGCCATGACGTAGGCGATGATCCGGGCCAACAGGTCCACATCCCTGATTTTGTTTCGCTGCACGATATCCTTGAGCTGAACGGAATTGAAGAGGTCCTGGAGATATTGTTTCGAGGGCGCGTCCGCATACCGAAGGTTTGCCAGATACGGCATGCCTCCATACAGCAGGTATTGCTGGAAGCACTTCTGGATGGACTCGCCGGGCGTGCAGGGACGGTACAACTCCAGAAATTCCGCGAAGGAAAAGGGATAGATCACAAACTCCACATAGCGGCCCGCAAGATAGGTCGCCAGTTCGCCGGAAAGGAGCTTTGCGTTCGACCCCGTGATGTAAATATCGCAATCCAGGGAGACGCGCAGGGAATTCATGCATTTTTCCCAGTCCTTCACTTCCTGGATCTCGTCAAAGAACAAGTACGCCTTGCCCTGGATGCCTGCCGCCCGCTGCTTGATCTCCGCATGCAGCGCTTCGGCGTTTTGCAGATGGGCATAGCTCATATCCTCAAAATTGATGGAGATGAACTGCGACGGAGCGACGCCGGATGCTGTGAGCTCCTCCTTGATCAGCTCCAGCATGACCGACTTGCCGCAGCGGCGAATCCCGGTCATCACTTTGATCAGCTCCGAGCCGATAAACGGACGAATGCGACTCATGTACATTTCTCGCTTGATCATGGGTTTCGCAGCCTCCTTTTTCGTGGATGACATTAGCGTACCACATTTACAGCTGAAAAACAATGAAAAATTCAAAAATTGTAAGATATAACTGATAAAATTGTAAATTCGACAGGGAGGGACAGCTAGACTGTAGCGCGCATCAAAAAAATTTTATGCTGGGCTAATCCTTGTCACTATCTTTACCACACAGCAATACCTAGCTGTACTAAAAAAGGCACAAACATCATAGAGGAGGCATATCGGGCTGCTGTAACCTGAACTTCCGCCAAAAACAAAAATGATAATTTTTTTACTTGTTCAATAACCCTTGATTTTGCGTATCGGCTTTTATAATATCTGAATGTAAATTCTTATAGCTCTCACTTTCATGAAACAGATAGCGAAAAAGATCTATTGCATTTTCTAGTGCATTCAGATAACTTCTCAATTGCAAATAAAAGCACTTAACATTTTTTCTAATTTTATAATAATCTTTTTCAGATAGCTCTTGTAACGCTTTGTCTCTATTACCGAGGAAATCATAAAAACGGTGATACAATCCTTTCTTGCCTCGCATTTCGTTCCATAGAGATCCATCTATTGAGAAGGTAATGATTTGAGATTCCATCAAAACAGTATTTAGCGTCTCAAATTCTAGTTTGGTGAGTGCTGCTAAATAGTAGCGTATAGTATTCTTACATTGAATTTGAATGGAAACGATTCTTTCTTTCACAAACTTCTCCATATCATCTATATTATAGACTAAATGATACAGTGGATGCTTATATGAAAGTATATGTATACAATGTAAAATCATGGTATTCCAAAAGACAAACATTGCCGCCCTTTTAATTGCATCATCCTTTTTCTTTTGTGTAGCTTTATTGTACCATGTTGGTTATAGTCAAATATGATCTGTGTACAAAGGTAGTAAAGAACTTTGCAATTACGTCCTCTTTGACTTCAGTATAATACATAGTATCAACTGTCCAAAATGGCTGGTTAATATAAAGCGGTTTATCAATCGTTCCTTTTCTACCTAGAAGAACAGATTCTTAACAGTACAATGGTTTGCATGCTTTAGCAAGCTGTCCGCCGCTTCCAATTACAGGATATTTTCCATTTTCATCAAGGACTTGGGAGCAGTCACACCCATTACAAATATGAGCTAAATCTTTTAATCTACATATTTTTCACTCCTCCGGTATCTCCCCCAATCCACGCAATCCTGCTGTCCTTTATGGCCCTCATTCCCGAAACACCTCCGCCAGCGCGCCGTCCAGCTCCGCTTCAATGGCCAGGATCTCCTGCTTGATCTCCGCCGAAGGCCGGGGGGCTTCATACTTGTAGAAGTAGCGGGTAAAGGGGATTTCATAGCCCACGCGGGCCTTCTTCTCGTCCATCCACGCATCCGGGGCAAAGGGCAGCACTTCCCGCTGGAAGTATGCCTGGATGTCCTCCTTGAGGGGCACGTTTTCGGTGTCCCGCAGGTCGGCGTCCGGCTGGGGCTTGCCCTTTTTGAGGATCAGCTGCCCGTTTTCGTCCCGGAGGGGGCGTTCCACGGTGATCTTGGTGTAGCCAAAGTCCGCGGCGTCAAAAATCTTGCTGATGTCGCTCTCCACAAAGTCGCCGTACAGGCGGGTGATTTCCGCAATGGCGCTTTCCGGGATGTCGTTGCGCTTGTTGCCCAGGGCCTTGCGCCGCTTTTCGTACAGGCCGCTGGCGTTGATGAGCTGCACCTTGCCCGCGCGGCGAGTGCCGGCCTTCTTGTTGGAGAGCAGCCAGATATAGGTGGCAATGCCGGTATTGTAAAAGATGTCGTTGGGCAGGGCGATGATGGCTTCCAGCAGGTCGTTTTCCAGGATGTATTTGCGAATGTCGGAGGGGCCGCTGCCCGCGTCGCCGGTGAAGAGGGGCGAGCCGTTGTGAATGATGGCAATGCGGCTGCCGCCGTCCTTGGGCTCCTTCATTTTGGAAATGGCCGTGAGCAGGAAGAGCATCTGCCCGTCGCTGGTCGCGGGCAGGCCGGGGCCGAACCGCCCCGCAAAGCCGAGCTTGGCCTCCTTCTCCACGGCGGCCTTTTCGTTTTTCCACTCCCGGCCGAAGGGGGGATTGGAGAGGATATAGTCGAAGGTCTGCCCGGCAAACTGGTCGTCGGAGAGGGTATTGCCGTCCTTGATGAAGTCGGCGTTATTGCCCCTGATGAGCATATCCGCCTTGCAGATGGCGAAGGTCTGGTCGTTGATCTCCTGCCCGAAGGCCATCAGCTCCGTGGAGGCGTTGAGCTGGTGGAGGTATTCCTCCGCCACGGAGAGCATGCCGCCGGTGCCGCAGGCAGGGTCTAAGACCCTTTCGACTTTGATACAAAAAAGCCCCGGAAATCCCTTGAAAATAAGGGGTTTCCGGGGCTTTTGATGTCTCTGAACTTAGGATATTTGGGAGATGAAGGGTGTGATGGAGGTAAGTGGTTGCATTCTCAAATGGCTGAATGGGTATCATTTAAGCATGGTCTCAAAATGAAGGAGCGTTTGAAGGCGCACTCCGTTCATTTCACGAATCGGATTTTATCGTTTGCGCTCGGAGACATCAGCAAATCTTTTGTCAAAAGAACAGCGTAAAATTTTCCTTGCATTATTGACAAGCCAAGGGCATATGCTATAATGTAATTAGCTCATCTACCAGTTGTAGAAGGAGTTCCTGAGCGCGTCTAACTTCCGTTAGGCGCGCTTTGCCTTTATATAAGCCTCATACTTCTTCAATTGTTTTTCCAGCGCATGTGGATAATCAAAGTAATATGCCGTTATCAAAAGATTATATGTCTCACGGCGTTCTACTATCACCATATAGTTCTCTTCTTCCAAGAGAATATGTACCCGTGTGTACATTTTATACGGCTCTTTAACTCCGGAACACTCATCACACCTCATGGGATCACAGTTGTAATTCTCAATGAAAGCACGAATCCACCTAATGCGTTCACATCTTTTCGGGTCTGGGTATCTTTCAGATTGAGCCGTATACTCTTTGCTGGTTACATGAAAAAAAGTCTGCTCTTTACCATCAACAAGCGGGTGCTTTCGGATATTTACTGGTTTGTCCTCAAATTCCGGATGCGTGCTAATAAAATCATTCCTAAAAATTAGATAGATTTTCTCTTCGTATGCCGAAAATTCCGCCCAATTTATACATGGCATTAATTCCGGCAACCATTTGCAACTCATACATTGGGCCTCCAAATCAGAATGTTGAACTTGCTCTCCCGTAAATATGTTGTTTTTTTCAGAGAGTAACCACTTCGTTGCTTAACAAGATTAACAATCGGTAGGAGATGGGTTCGGATTATTGGTTTTTTTCGATCCGTATGAAAGTACCTACTTTCGCAACGGGGTAAGGCGCAAGCCTGTCTCCAAGCCGAGGGGCCTTCGGAAGAAGCAATAATTCCATAGACGCAAAAAAGGCGGACGCAGCCGTTTTCACGGTGCGCCCGCCCTTTCTTTCGTCCTTACTCTGCCTTGACCTCCTGCTTTTCCAGTTCCCTTTGCTTCTTCCATTCAGCAAATTCCCTCTGGCCTTCCTCACTTTCATAGAAAGCAAGAATATCCGGGAGGATGCAGCGTGCTATCGCCTCGATCCGGTGCTGGGGAATGCCTGTGTTGTTCGTGAGCTTTTTTCTTCCGCCCAAATGTACCTCCTTTCTTGAGAAAATGGCTATCGCTGGGGAGCTTTGGCAGACTGCTCCCTCTGCCGCTCTTGAAACGCCTGTCTGATCTCCTGAGGAATACTTTCCACAAATCGTCGGAGCCGCTCGTTTTCCTTTTTCAGCTCCAATACTTCCACCCGCTTTTGGATGCTCTTTTCGTCGTTGACTTTTTGTTTCAGGCCCATGTTCTCCTGCGTCAAGTAGTCGATGGTGGCTTGATACTTCTTCATCTGTCCCAAATGCCTTTCCAGCCGGGTGAAATACGGCCTTATCATTTCCAGCGCCTCGTCCCGCTTTTTCCCTGCATTTAGTCCGCCAATTTCGCTTATCGCCTTTTCAAGGCCCGCTGCCGGCGGGTGAGGTCTACAGACTGCTTGAACAGCCATGTGGGAATGTGCCTGCGCTTTGTCACCAGCGCGCTCTCGCCCCGTTTGAGAACGGGGAACGCCTTTTTCATATGGGCGTGAACCTCGTCCCGCCATTTGGAAAGCTGCGCCCGGTTGCCCAGAATCTCCTTGGCCGACAGCCGGCCGTCCTCTGTGATCGGAATAAAGCACAGGAGAAGGTGCGGGGGTTCTCATCCATATGCACCACGGCGGATATAATCGTTTTCGGGTCTTGGTGTTCCCGGATGAAGCCCAGCGCCTCCTGAAAATAGGCTTTGACCTCGCTTTTCTTCTTGCCCTTGAAGAACTCCGGCGTTGCGGTCACAAGGGCTTCCACCACACGGACGCTGTCCGAGCGTGTACGGCATCCGGTCTCCTTGATCTGTCGCTCTGCTTCTGCCCGGTATTTGCGCTCCGGCATAATCAGATGAAAATTCAAGTGGCTGCGGGATGTGTCCACATCGGGATTGCTGGCGTATTTTTCCTTGGTGCGCTCGTTGTGCGCCTCAATATTGGAAATCTCCGGCCCTTTGTACTTAGCAAAGCGGAGAATGGCAAACTGCGGCTTGCTCATTTATCTCTCCCTCCGTTTCTGCCATACGAGGTCATACCCCAGCACATCAGCCAGTTCCATGACTTCTTTGTAGCGGATGCTCTCCCTTTGCAGCTTGGCAGACAGGTTGGAAACGCTGTCGGACCAACCATATTCGTCATGAAGAAGATC
>OKRW01000577.1_pt1 | contig 36268 bp, 22 predicted proteins | sample 1601151 | NCBI WGS metagenome assembly OKRW01 (sample SAMEA3541471, study PRJEB24748) | human gut metagenome | biome: human gut; feature: human-associated habitat; material: faeces | place: China | collected 2012 | reverse complement strand
CGCATCAGCCTGGCCACGCAGATCGGCGCCGGCCTCATGGGCGTGCTCTACATCCTGGACGAGCCCTCCATCGGCCTGCATCAGCGCGATAACGCAAAGCTCCTGGCTACGCTCAAGCGCCTGCGCGATCTGGGAAATACGCTGATCGTGGTGGAGCATGACGAGGACACCATGTACGCCGCCGACTACATCGTGGACGTGGGCCCCGGCGCAGGTATCCACGGCGGCGAGATCACCGCAGAGGGCACCATCGACGAGATTCTGGCCAACCCCCGTTCCCTCACGGGTCAGTATCTCAGCGGCAAGCTGTCCATTCCCGTGCCGAAAAAGCGCCGCAAGCCATCAGGATGGCTCACGGTGCGGGGTGCAAAGGAAAACAACCTGAAAAACATCGACGTAAAGCTGCCCCTGGGCGTATTCTGCTGCGTCACAGGTGTAAGCGGGTCGGGCAAGTCCAGCCTCATCAACGAGATTGTCTACAAGCACCTGGCGAAGGTGCTCAACCGTGCCAAGACGCGTGCGGGCAAATTTGACCGCATGGAGGGCGTGGAGCAGCTGGACAAGATCATCGCCATCGATCAGAGCCCCATCGGCCGCACGCCGCGCTCCAACCCCGCCACGTACACCGGTCTGTTCGATCTGGTGCGCCGCGTCTTTGCCATGACGCCCGACGCCAAGGCCCGCGGCTACAAGGAAAACCGCTTCAGCTTCAACGTCAAGGGCGGCCGCTGCGAAGCCTGCGGCGGCGATGGTCTGCTCAAGATCGAGATGCACTTTCTTCCGGACATCTACGTGCCGTGCGACGTGTGCAAGGGTGCGCGCTACAACCGCGAAACCCTTGATGTGCGCTACAAGGGCAAGAACATCCACGAGGTGCTGGAGATGACCGTGGAGGAGGCGCTGGGCTTCTTTGAAAACCATGAGTCCATCGTCAAAAAGCTCCAGACGCTCTATGATGTGGGGCTTGATTACATCAAGCTGGGCCAGCCCAGCACCCAGCTTTCCGGCGGCGAGGCTCAGCGCATCAAGCTCGCTACCGAGCTCAGCCGCCGCGCTACGGGCCGCACCCTCTATCTGTTGGATGAACCCACCACGGGGCTTCACATGGCCGACGTGCAAAAGCTGATTGATGTTTTGCAGCGGCTGGTGGAGGCAGGCAACAGCGTTTTGGTCATCGAGCACAACCTTGATGTTGTCAAAACCGCCGACTATCTGATCGACCTTGGCCCTGAGGGGGGCGACGGTGGCGGCACCGTCGTGTGCCAGGGCACGCCGGAGAAGGTGGCCAAGGTGCCCGAAAGCTATACGGGACAGTTCCTTGCGCCGATCTTGGCCCGCGCGGCAAAAAAATAATCTAATAAAAGTGCCCCGGCAGCGCTTGAATTCTGCCGGGGCTGCCCATTGTTTAGCCCACTCCGTCGGTCCATTCCAGGCTGAGCACCGCGCCTGTATACGGATCTATGCCAATCTGGCACACGCGGCTGTCGCCATCATGCTTGTCCGCGGTTCGTGCAAAGACGTAGAGAACGTATCTGTCCAGTCCGTCATACTGCCACACGTCCGGGTCACGGTAATAGGCGATGAAGTCCGTCTCCGTCATTCCGGTGTCTTCCAGCGCCGCCTGGCGGCCAATGGCTGCCGCCTCCATGGCTCCGATGCCCCCCGCCTTGTATTGCTCAAAGGCAGCCGCCTGCCTCTCGCGGGTAAAGTAGCAGGAGGCGCGCCACAGCCAGCCGTTTCCTGTTCCTGCTTCCCTGAATGTGGCGTACAGACGACAGCTGGCGTGATCGTCTCCCGCTATCAGCCACAGTGCGTCGCAAGTCTCGCTGTCCATGTTCCAGTCCCGCCGGAGCGCATCCCAGTCCGGCAGGCCGTCAGGTCCGCGCTCCGAGCGATGGGAAATGCGACCCCCGCTATGTGGAGCCGACAGGTAGACCCGTTTGATCGCCTGCTCGCCGAATTCCTGCACAAAACGATCATAGACGGTCCGGTACATCTCCATGGCGGCACCCCAATCGGAGCTTTGTTCCTCCCCTGCGGGGGCAAAATCAATCGCCACCCACGAGAGCCGCAACGCCTCATCCGTCAGCTCGTTCAGCGTTACGGAGTCGATTTGTTCCCTTGTCCTTCCTCCATCAAAGACCGCCCGGAAGCTCACGCTGTACTCCCCCTGCCTGGCCGTCAGGTCGATCTGCACACTGCCGTCCCGCAGGGCGACAATCGTGCAGCCTTCGCCCATGTTGGCCTCCAGCGCCTGTACACATCCGGCGGGCGTGGTTTCCCACGTCATCGACCAGGGCAGCGCTGCCTGCTCTGCAACGGCGCTGCCGCACATCATGAGCAGTGCGATCAGCCATCCCATCATTTTGCGCATGTCCACTCTCCTCCTTGCAGGATGAACCCGGGTAGGATTCCCACATTCATCCAACGATCAGAGAATGGTTTTTCTTTCTTGGGATGCCGACCGAAAAAAGCCGTCTCCGCGCCTTTCAACAGGCGCATGCCGGCAGCGCGCCCTCCTGTGCCTCAATAGATTTGCTCGCTGAGCTTGATTACCATAGCGTCCCCAATGGCCTGTACGCATCCTTCGTTCGGGTAGCAGGACATCAGCACGAAATCCTCCGTATCCTCAATCATGCGTGCCTGATCCCGGATCTCGTTGGCCGTTCCAAAGGGCATATCCACATTCAGACAATACTTCATAAAGGTATAGTACATCTTGGTTTCGTGCATGGCCGGCTGGCCTCTGCCAGACGCATAGGAGCTGTCGCCGATCACAAGCACCGGCATGCCCTGCACATATTCCTCGTTGGCCTCCGCAAGCGCCAGAAAGGTGGCGCACTGCGCGTACATGTTTTCATAATCCAGCTTGGCCTTGTGGAATTTTACATTCGCATCCATCGACCACGAATACACGCACACGACCAGGCAGGCCAGCATCGCCCAGCTTGCGGCGGCCAGCGCTCTGCCTGTCGCGCGGCCTGCGCTGCGGTCCTTCAGCTTTTCCAGGGTCTCCGGCAGAGAGTCCATCAGCACAATGCCAATGAGATAGGTCCCCGCCACGCTATAGGTCATCAGGCTGTACACCTTGTCGGGCGCAAAGATGCGGATCGCGCAAAGGAAGAAGGGCGCCAGCGCACACAGAGCCAGCATCGCCAGAAAGCGGAGGGGCTTCCTGCCCTGCAGCGCCCAGAACGACACGCACGCCATAAGCAGCTCCAGCGCGATGAATACATGATTGGGCCAGCTTCCCATCTGGCACCCTTCCTCTGTGGAAAGCGGTCCTATGGCCTGCCAGAAGTCCTGATAGCATCCCGCCAGGTTCCGGGGAAGCGCCGCGAGCGTCTCCAACGAGGCCGCCTTCGTGACGGACTGATAGTCCCCTACGGCGTCCTGTCCTCCTCCCGTCATGGCCAGCAGCACGACATAGTACAGGGAAACGGCGAGCACCAGGCACAGCGCATACCGTCCGGCGCGCAGCAGCAGCGCTTTGGCGCCGACATCCGGCCTGCAGATCATCAGCTGCATGCCGCGGACAAACATCATCCCAAGCACAAAAGTCGCACACGCCTGATAGGTGCCTGTAGCCACGGCGATCAGCACCACGGCGGGCAGCAGGCCCCAGCGGATCTTTTCCAGCATTAGAAGGCCCAGTGTCGCGAGCATCGCAGCCAGCATATACGCATCTGCATTGTGCAGAAAACCCAACGTCGCGCTTACGGTCGGAAAGCACATCAGCACGGCCGAGCTGACCACGGCCAGCACGGTTGAACGGATCTCAAACACCGATACCAGCATGCCCGAAAGCGCCGCTACTGCGACGATCATCAGCAGTCCATTTACATAGGGCATCGTATAGCTCGTGCTCAGGGACGAGAGCCACTGGCTGCTCCAGCGGCCAATCCACAGGAGATTGCCGTCAAAGTACACATTGTTCAGGGCATCCCCCGTCAAAAACAGCGTGTTGGTAAGGGCAAACAGATAGGTCAGCATTCCGATCCCGAAGGCCGATACCGTCGCCGCCCATACCGGCCTGCGTATACGGCGCATCAACAGGGCAATCTCGCTTTGACAAGGCATACTTTTTCTCCTTTACGTTTGGCTTTTCTCTATTGTAGTAAAAAATCATGGATTGTCAATTATTTCATCAGGCGTTGGTCGAAGCACTCTTGCCCATCATCGGCCTCCGCTTTCCACGCAGCAAAAACCGGCTCCCGCCCATCCGAAAAGGATGAGCGTAAGGAGCCGGTCAGACGGTTCTGCCCAAAGTCCCCCGTCGGCCTCATGCCGTGCTTTGGGCCCTCGTCATGCGCTTAAACGCGAGGTTTATTCCACATCCTGCAAGGCATCGTACCCTTCTTCGCCTGTACGCACCTTTACGACCTGTTCGACATCGTAGACAAAGATCTTGCCGTCGCCGATATGGCCGGTATACAGGGCATTCTTGGCTGCGTCAATCACGGTGCGCACCGGGATCTTGCACACCACGATGTCCACTTCGATCTTGGGCAGCAGGCTGGTTTCCATCTCAACGCCGCGGTAGTATTCCGGACGTCCTTTCTGCATGCCGCATCCAAGGACCTGCGTCACCGTCATGCCCGTTACGCCGATCTCATCCATGGCGGACTTGAGGCGTTCAAACATGCTCTGCTTGGTCACGATGGTGACCTTGCTCATCTTGACCTTGTCATTGGAGCCGGTGGAGTAATCGGCCACAAGCACCGCTTCATCCTTGGCTGCCGGCTTGGCGCCGGGAAGTTCAGCCGGCGCACCCATCGGCACATCGCTGCCGATGACAGGCATAAAGCCCGCATAGGCCGATACCAGTCCGTGTTCCTCCACATCCAGTCCGACGATTTCCTCCTGCTCGCTCACGCGCAGGCCCACCGTCGCACGGATTGCAAGGAAGGACAGCGTAATGGTCACGGCCGTGAAGGCCAGAATCGCCGCCACGCCTATGATCTGGATTCCCAGGAGCGTGAAGCCGCCGCCGTAAAACAGTCCTACACCCATGATCTGGTTGGCGCCGAAGGTCACGCCGTCGCCGAAGCCACGGGCAAACGCAGGCGCCGTGGGAGTGGCAAACAGGCCTACCGCCAGGGTGCCCCATACGCCGTTCATCAAATGCACCGCAACCGCGCCCACCGGATCGTCCACATGCAGCTTATGGTCCAGCAGCCAGACGCCGAAAACCACCAGCACGCCGGCGACTCCGCCGATCACGATGGCGCCGAGAGCGTCCGTCACATCACATCCGGCGGTGATGGCCACCAGGCCGGCCAGCGAGGCATTCAGGCACATCGAAACATCGGGCTTGCCGTACTTGATCCAGGTAACGATCATGCACACGACCGTGGCCACAGAGGGAGCGACCGTGGTGGTCAGGAAAACGGAGCCCAGCTCGGGCACCGAGGTAGCGGCAGCGCCATTGAAGCCATACCAGCCCAGCCACAGGATAAACACGCCCAGCGCGCCGATGGGCAGGTTATGTCCGGGGAACGCGTTGACCTTGACGACCTTGCCCTCCTTGTTTTTCACAAACTTGCCGATGCGGGGCCCGAGCATCCACGCGCCGATGAACGCGCACAGGCCGCCGACCATATGGATGCACGCAGAACCCGCAAAGTCATGGAAACCGATCTGCGCAAGCCAGCCGCCACCCCAGACCCAGTGAGCCTCAATGGGGTAGATCAGCGCGGAGATGACTGCGGAATAAATACAGTATGAAAGGAACCGGGTCCGCTCAGCCATCGCGCCGGAAACAATGGTAGCCGCCGTGGCGCAGAAAACAAGGTTGAAGACGAAGTTGGACCAGTCGAAGTTCTCATAGGCCGTGAAGATATCAAAGCCGGGCTTGCCGATCAGGCCCAGCAGATCCTCGCCCAGCAGAAACCCAAAGCCGATGAGGATGAACACGATGGTGCCGATGCAAAAGTCCATCAGGTTCTTCATCAGGATGTTGCCCGCGTTCTTTGCCCTGGTGAAGCCTGTTTCGACCATTGCAAACCCTGCCTGCATCCAAAAGACCAGAGCCGCGCCAATCAGAAACCAGATGCCGTAGACATTCTCGTTGACATAATCCATGATTTCAGCCGTCATAAGCAACCCCTCCCGATTGTGATTGGAAACGGCGCGCCGGGCGCCGGTTCTCCTGAAAAAAGGGTACAAAAAACCAAGCCCGCCATGCGCTCGTCATTGAGCGCAGGTATAGCGCATGGAGGCTTGGAATTGTAGAAGGGAAGTGCCGGGACGTGCCGCGCCAATGCGGCACGTCTCAAATCACATCACACGCTCGTAAGCAGATCCTGGTAAGTGGGCATGGGCCAGTAGCTCTTGCCCACGATGCCTTCCAGCGCATCGCCGGCGGCACGTACCTCATCCATGGCGGTGATGACCTTGTCACGGGTGTAGCGGGCGCGTTCAAGCATGTCTGCGCCTTCGTCACCGGCCTTGAGCACAGCTTCGAGCCGGTCGGTGGCCTTGTAGAGGGCGTTGGTCTGCGCAGTCAGGTTGGAGAGCAGCGCCTTCTCCGCCTCGGCTTCCAGTTCGGGAGCGACGCTCTTCTTCATGTCTATGGTCGCGGCCACATCCTTGGCATAGGCGATGGCGGCGGGCAAAATCAGATGGCGGGAGATGTCAATCGTGCTGAGGGCCTCGATATCAATCACCTTGATATAGGTCTCCATCTTGATTTCGTAGCGGCTTTCTACCTCCTCGCGGGTAAAGACCTTCTGCCGCTCAAACAGCGCGATGTTCTTGGGAGCCACATAGTACGGCAGCGCATCCACCGTGGTGGGCAGGTTGAGCAGCCCGCGGCGTTTGGCCTCCTCCACCCACGCCTGGTCATAGCCGTTGCCATTGAAGATGATGCGCATATGGGCGCTGAGCGTCTTGCGGATCAACGCGTCCACAGCGGTGGTCATATCCTCGGCACCCTCAAGCTCATCGGCCATCTTCATCAGGGTATCTGCGATGGCGGTGTTCAGGATGACGTTGGGGCCGGAGATGGATTGCGCGCTGCCCAGGCTTCGGAACTCGAACTTGTTGCCCGTGAAGGCAAACGGCGAGGTGCGGTTGCGGTCCGTGGAATCCTTGGGGAAGCGGGGCAGAATGTGTACGCCCAGCTTCATCTGATCGCGCTCGTGGGCCTCATATTTGCTGGCATTGACGATGCTTTCGATGATCTCGTTGAGCTCGTCGCCCAGGAAGATGGAAATAATCGCAGGCGGTGCCTCGTTGGCGCCCAGACGGTGATCGTTGCCCGCGCTGGCCACAGCCACGCGCATCAGATCCTGATAGTCATCCACTGCGGCGATGATGGCGCTGAGGAATACGAGGAACTGGGCGTTTTCACTGGGGGTATCGCCGGGGTCCAGCAGGTTGACGCCGGTATCGGTGCTCAGGGCATAGTTGTTGTGCTTGCCGCTTCCGTTGACGCCCTCGAAGGGTTTTTCGTGCAGCAGGCACACCATGCCATGGCGGTCGGCTACCTTCTTCATGATGTCCATGGTGAGCTGGTTATGGTCCGCAGCGATATTAACGGTGGTGAAAATGGGCGCCATCTCATGCTGCGCGGGAGCCACCTCATTGTGCTCGGTCTTGGCCAGGATTCCCAGCCTCCACAGCTCGGTGTTCAGATCCTTCATGAAAGCCTGAACGCGCGGCTTGATGACGCCAAAGTAATGATCCTCCAGCTCCTGGCCCTTGGGAGGCTTGGCTCCGAAGAGGGTGCGGCCCGTCACCACCAGATCGGGGCGCTTGCGGTAGACCTCCTTATCCACCAGGAAATACTCCTGCTCCGGGCCCACCGTGGGGAACACGCGCACAGCCTCCGTATTGCCAAACAGCCGCAGGATGCGCAGCGCCTGCTTGTTGAGCGCCTGCATGGAGCGCAGCAGCGGGGTCTTTTTGTCCAGCGCCTGGCCGCCATAGGAGCAAAATGCCGTGGGGATGCACAGCGTGCCTTCCTTGATGAAGGCGTAGCTGGTGGGGTCCCAGGCGGTGTAGCCGCGGGCTTCAAAGGTAGCGCGCAGGCCGCCGGAGGGGAACGAGCTGGCGTCCGGCTCGCCGCGCACCAGTTCCTTGCCGCCAAACTCCAGAAGAACCTTGCCATCCTTGAGCGGTGTGATAAACGCGTCGTGCTTCTCGGCGGTCACGCCCGTCATGGGCTGGAACCAGTGCGTATAGTGCGTCGCGCCCATCTCCAACGCCCAATCCTTCATGGCGTTGGCCACCACGCCAGCCACCGCAGGGTCCAGGGAACGTCCCTGCTCAATGGTGCGCTTTAAGGCTTTATAGGTTTCCTTGGGCAGACGCTTCTGCATCATGCTGTCGTTAAAGGCGTATTGCCCAAAAAGCTCGCTCAGGTTTTCCATAAAGACAGCCCCTTCCCTCTCAATGTGCCATACCGGAACTCTATACAAAAACGGCGCCAATGGATAACGGGTTATCCACAGCGCCGTTGCTGTATGCTGGGATTATAAACCGGCCATGCCGTCTTGTCAACCCCCGGCCCTGTTTTTGCAATGTATTTGTCGCATCCTATGCCGCAGGCGCTTCGCTGGCCCCCGGCGCAGGCGTGTCCGTTGCGGAAGCAGGCGCCTCTGTCACGGAAGCAGGTGCTTCCGTCGCAGGGGCGGGCGTTTCCGTCGTATCCGCCTCCGCCGCGGCTCCAGGCTCAGCATCCGCGGACGCATCCGTGGCAGGGGCCGCCGTCGCATCGGCGGCAGGCGCGGACGCATCGGGCGGAGGAGTCGCAGACGCCTCCGGCGTCGCGGCTGCGGCAGGCTCCGCGGTCAGGTACTCACCCATCAGCGTCGCAAAGTGCAGGGCCGCCCGCGGCAAAAGAGCCGCTACATCCGCCTCGGTCATCTGGCTCACATACACGCGATCCGGAGACAGCGGTTCCGGGTCCCACTTCTGGCGGCTGCGGCCCGTGACGGTTACCGTGTAGGTCTGATCCCAGCCGTCACCCCCCAGAGTGACCGTCGCTTCCATATCGGTGGCGGCGGACTTGAGCTCCTTGCTCACAAAGGAGGAGGACACCGTGACCTCCGTGGCGGGAATGGTCACATACGCGTCGCCCTCGCCCTCGCTTTCCAGGCGCAGCGTGGCGTCGTAGGTGTAGACGTCGCGCAGCTCATCGTCCTTGGTTTCGCTTTCCTCCTGCTTGAGGCTGAAGGACAGCGCCAGCGTCTTTTGCGCCTCGGCCGGCGCGCCGTCCTCCACGGTGAAGGCGTCCGCCCCCCGCGGCTCGCTGGTCAGGCTGCCCTGAATCACGCGCACGCCGGTCATGCTGCTGTATTCCTGGTATGTCAAAGCGATGGCCCGCAGGCCGCTTTCCAGGGTGATGGTATTGTCGTCGGGCAGGTCGCCGTCGCCGCGCGTGCGGTCATAACGCAGGGTGACTTCTCCTCCCTCCGCATCATAGAGCGGCAGACTCAAATGCAGCTCCAGCGTATCCCCCTCCAGGCTGACCGTGCGGTCGATGGTCAGGTTGGAGGCCAGGGGCAGCGCGTCGATTGCGCTGAAGTAGTAGCTTTGCAGGTTGGGATTGAGCAGCAGCTGGGACATTTCCTCCCCTGCCACCTCCTGCAGGCGGGCAAGCGTGACCTGATCGCTCAGCAGATCCAGCACCATCTGCTTGGCCTGCGATTTGATGGCCGCAGGCGGCACGTCATAGTAGACCGACATGGTGGTGGTGCCGTCGGGCAGCTTGCCCAGCACCGCGTTTTGCCGGTAGCCCTCGATCCACAGGTCCATCCGGGTCAGATAGCTCTCCAGCACATCCTCCAGCCCGTCCGCTCCCTGTATAAGTCCGGCGGCCTGCGCCGCAAGGGAGGCGAGCGCCGGCATGCCCGTCTGGGCCAGCAGGCTCTCGCCCAGCTTCCCCAGCACATCCCAGTTCCCGGCGGTCTCCCCACTCTGCGCGGGCGCTTCTCCGAAGCTGTACCAGTCGGGGCTGATGACGTCGGCCTGCACGGCCAGCGCGCCGTCCTTGATCTGCGCGTGTGCCGCGCTGACGGCGCTCTCTCCGTCCAGAAGCACCACGTCGGCGCGGTGCTCCGCCGTCTCCGTAGCGGTGGGACGCACATAGATATAGCTCAGGTCCATCACGATGGGCTTGAGCGTGCTCATCGCCTGCGTGCCTTCCCTGGCCGCGATCTCCACCGACACGGTGGCGCTGAAGCCGCTGCCCGCCCACAGCTGCTTGACCAGCTTGCCGGCGACGGTATAATCCTCCGCATCGACCCCGGTGGCATGAGCGGCAGACAGGCACAGGCACATCAGGCTCATCAGCAGGCAAAAAAACCGTTTCATGCACGGGCCTCCTTTTGTTTCGTCAAGGTTGCGCCAGCTCCAGGAACGCCGCGTAGTCCTCCTCGGACAGGTTGTCCGCAAGCAGCGCGGCATCCTCCGCAGGCAGCTTGGCCAGCGCGGCGAGCAGCCGTCCGGCCAGGTTCTGATACAGCTCGCCCCGCAGCGCTTCCAGCTGGTCCGCCTGCGCGGTGTCCAGATCATAGGTCTGCATGGTGTCCGGCACTTTGTAGATCTGGTAACCGATGGGCGGCTGCCCCACCAGATAATCCGAATCCACGCCGTCCACGGGCTCCTCGTTCTGGCTCAGGCTGCTCTGGGGCATGGGATCGTAGACCGGCTCGCCGTCCTCTGCGGCGGACGCCATGTCGGCGCTTTCCTCCAGCTGGTCCGTCACCTGCACGGGCTCCTCGTCAAAGGTAAAGGTGAGCGCCTTGGTCACGTTCTTGCCGGTCATCTCCTCCAGCGCCACCGTTCCCGTGAGGATCTCCCCCTCCTGCGCGGAGGACAGCTTCATCGCGGGGGTCAGCGTGGTGGTGACGGTTTCGGTCTCCCCGTCGGCCGCCGTCTTGACCGCGGTTATGACCGTACCCTCCAGCGTGCGATCGCCGGACCCGGAAGCGCCGGTGAGGTCGTGCTCCACCGTGGTGGTCACGGTGGAGGTGCCCCGCTTGATGGCGGCGGACCACTCGCCCTTTACGGAGAAGGCGCCCTCCGCCTCCCCGCGCCGGTAGGTAGCGGAGATCGTGCGGTTTTCCGCGTCGCCCTTGCCCTGGGTCAGCTCAAATTTATAGGTGTCGATGCGCTCCGCCGCGTCGCCCGTAAAAGCCCACTGATACGACAGCTGCCTCGTGGTGCCGTCCCCCATGGTGACGGTGCCCTTGATATAGACGGCCAGGTCCTCCCCGTTTTCCTCGGACTGGTACAGGCCCACGATGAAGCCCTTGGAATAGGTCATTTTCTCCAGTTCGGCACGGAAGGCCGCGTCCATGCCGCAGCCCAGCACCTGCGCAATCAGCGGCGCCAGCTCCGTGCTCTGCTCGGTGGTCAGCCGCGCGATGCGGCTCCAGCGCGAGGTGGCGATATCCTTGATCTTATAGTTGGCCTTCTTCTGCTCGGCGTAGGACAAGATGGCGTCGGTCAGGGTCTGGTAGCAGCCCTCAACCTCCTGAATGGCCAGCAGCGCGTCAAATTCCGCTTCGCCATTTTCCGTCCCCATCAACAGGTCCAGCGGAGATCCGCCGCTGACCAGCGTGCGGTTGGGCAGGAGCGAGGTGGTCAGCGAGGTGCTCTCCCCCGCCTTGTGCTGGTTGAGGTCCATCACGCTCTCGCCGTCCACGCAAAGAGCAAGCGTGCTTTCGGCCCCTGCGTCCGTCTCGGACGCGGCCACGCGGATATGCTCCAGCACGCCGTTCATCATCGTCAGCGTTTCCTCGCCGTAGGGCAGGAGCGTCCCCACCTGCAGGGCAAAGCTGTAGCGCAGATCGCCGTCCGTATCCAAATAGCCTGCAAGCGTTTCATCCAGGCCCGCGATACTCGCACACGCGCCGCCGAGCGGCAGCATCAGCGCAAGCAGAAACGCCGCCAGCGCTTTCCGCACTTTTTTCATGCCTTTCACTCCTTTTCGCCGGTTCTCAGGCCCTCCAGAAGCCCGGTCAGCTCATCCAGCGTGCTGGCAAAATTCACCTGCCGCCGGATGGCCGTCGCGCCCCTCAGGCCGCTGATATAGTGTCCCACATGTTTTCGCATTTCCATCACGCCCAGTCGCTCGCCCTTGAAATCCACCATCCAGCGGGCGTGCAGCACCGCCGTGTCGATGCGCTCGTTCAGGGATACCGCTTGGGGCGCGCCGCCCTCCAGGGCCCTTCTCGCCTCGCGGAACAGCCAGGGATTGCCCATCGCGCCACGGCCGATCATCACCCCGTCCGCGCCGGTCTCCTTCAGCATGCGCGCGGCGTCGCCGGGAGCGAACACGTCGCCGTTGGCGATGACCGGAAGGGTCAGGCGGGCCTTCAGCTCCCCGATGGCCGCCCAGTCCGCCGTGCCGGCGTACTGCTGCCGCCGCGTGCGGCCATGAATGGCGATCCACCGAAGGCCCAGCTGCTGCGCCGCGCGTCCCAGCTCCAAAGCGTTCATGCTGTCCGCATCGTATCCCAGGCGGGTTTTGACGGTGACGGGCAGGTCGGTGTTGCGTTTGACCGCCTCCATCACCCGGTACGCGCGGTCCGGGTCCAGCAGAAGCGCGCTTCCCTCGCCGGAGGACACCACCTTGCGGGCCGGACAGCCCATGTTAATATCCAGCGACCGGAAGCGTCCCAGCGCCGTGACCTTCGCGGCGGCCTCTCCCATCACGGACGGGTCCTTGCCAAAGAGCTGGCAGGCGGTGTTGCCCTCTTCGGGGTGAACGGCCAGCAGGCGGCGGTAGGCGTCGTTGCCGGGCTTGGCGCACAGGTAACCGATGGCGCTGACCATCTCGGAGCATGCGTAGTCCGCGCCCATGCGGTAGCACAGCACCCGCATGGGCCAGTCCGTGATGCCCGCCATGGGGGCCAGACATAATACGGTTTGGTACGTCTGTCCCATCCCGTCAGCGCTCCACCACACAGGGGAACGACGCGATGCGTCCGCCCGTGCCCGCAAAGGGGATCAGGGTCAGCTCATAGGCCGGGCCCGCCGGTACGCCCTGGGGCGGCGGCAAAATGAAACCGGCCTTTTCCTTCCACATGGGCGCCTCGCACGCGGCGGCCAGCGCATAGGGCACGCCGTCCTCCTCCACGGGCGTAATCGGATTGCCGGAGTGGATGGCATAGCGCCATGCCACATTTTCATCCGGCAGGGCCAGCGCCATCAGGCGCGCGCCCACATACAGGCTCACGCTGCCGCGGTAGCCCGTCTCCAGCCGCGGCGACAGTCCCAGCCGCAGGGTGATGATATCTCCGTTCTGATAGGTGCGGCGGAGGCTATGCCATTCCCCCTGGGCCACCGCCTGGGGCCGTGCGCCGTTGACGCTGATCTGCGCGCCGTCGGCATAGCCGGGCACGCGCAGGCGCAGCGTAGCGGGCACCGCCTGCCGGCATTCCACCCGGATGGTGATCTCCCGCTGGAACACGCCCGAAACCGTGGCGGTAAAGCGCACCGGCACGCCGCCCAGACGCGTGAGGCATCCCCCCGCCACCGGCAGCACATAGGCCAGCGTGTCGTCGTCCTGGCTCATCCACACGCTGCGGCGAATGGCATACAGCGCGCGCAGCAGCGCCGATACCTCCTCGGGTTCGGCGGACTGGGCCTGGCAGCTCTCATCCCCGGCCAGGCGGTTGGTGGGCGAAAGGGAACGCACGCCCTCAGGCGTCAGCAAATCGGGAAGCACGTTCAGCAGCAGCATTTCCAGCCGGTCGGCCATGGCGGAGTCACCGGACTGGCACAGCGCGTCAAAATACGCCTCCGCCTGGGCGCAGGCCGCGGGCAGTTCCACCGCCCGGGCAGGGTCGCGTCCCGCCAGAAACGGATCGGCCGAGAACGCGCCGCTTGGCATGCCGTGGTAGCGGGAAAGCGCGGTCAGCCCCGCCTTGCCCGCCGCGGCGTCGCGGCCCGAACCGCTGTACTGGGCGATCAGCGCGGTCATGGCCAGCGCGTCGGCCGTGCCCTTGCCGGTGGCAAAGCGCTGCATACGCGCGTAATACGCCTCCTCATCCGGCGTATGCGCGCCGGTCTCGGGGCGGTATTCCCGCTGAAAGGGAAACATATGCATCAGGCCGCTCACGTCCGGCAGACGGGAACGCAGGCTCTCCATCAGGCTCAGCAAAAACGGCTGGCCCGTCCGGCGGTAGAGGTCCACCGCCAGCCGCAAAATGTCCGCACCACACGCAAACAGCTGTTCCTCGTTCAGCTCTCCCAGTGCGTCCAAAAAGGCGCGCATGCCGCCCAGCACCCGCAGCATGGCCTGCTTGTCACGTTCCATGGCGGCCAGCATCGACGCCGCGCGAAGCAGCGCCGCAAAGCGCTCCGGCTCATTGGGCAGCAGGCCCGCCGCCGCTTCCACATCCGGAAAAGGCGGGGTTTCCGTATAGCCCCCCAGCTTGGTGGCCAGCGCCGCGTCCAGAGGCGACATGCGGTTGAGATCCACCAGCCCAAGGGCCAAATCGGTCAGCTGCTTCTGCAGGCCGTCGGCATGCACGGCGGCATCCGACAGCGGCACAAGCGCGGGGTCCACCAGGGGCGCGCGGCGATAAGCGATTGCGGTAGGCATAGTACCTCCTTAGGGTATCAGCGGCATTTGCCGTTACTTTGCTCCATTCTACCCTATTATATAACAAAAATCCCGCAGGTCAAGCAAAGTCCGCGCCTGTCTTGCATGCGGCTCCTCCTGCGTGTATAATGGCTGTACGCTGCAAAGGAGGGAACCAAGCCATGGACCATGCCGCCCCCGGTCGCCTGTGGGTACGCCTGATGAAACGCCATCGCGTGGAGCGGGACGCCACCGTGCCCTGCACGCGCGACGATCCGGAAGCCGCCCTGCGCGAGCTGCTGCCCAAACTGGACCTGAGCCAGCCGGTCTGGCTGCCGCGCCACCGCGCCGACTGGGACGAATATGCGCTGACCCGTTTCCTGCCGGAGCATTTTATGGAAGCCGTTCCTTTCGATTACATGGAGATCAGCTATATTTTCCCGGAGGACGAAAAAAAGGCCGCCCGTCCGCGCGATCCGCGCTGGGACGCCTGACGGGGCCCGTGCATGCCCATCGCCTCGCCGCCATATCCTTGGGCGGAGGTGATGGAATGAACTGCATTGACAAAGCTTTTTTCAGCCTGGCGGACGAAATCCGATCGCTGGATGAAAAAGAGCTGTACTATCGCATGCGCAAAAGCTTTGACGCTGTGCCGGAGCCGGCCAAGCGGGGGCTGATGACCTTCTTTTCCCAGTACCCCTATTGGGGAAAGCTGGATATCGACCGGGGCGACTATGAAGAAATCGCGCTCAAGCAACAGGCGCTTTCCCGGCACATGGAGGATTTTGCATGGCTCTACCGCCGGTTGGCCGATTACCGTTCCAGAAAAACCCTGTACGCCATCTTGAGCAACTGGTACCGCTACGATTTTGTCACCACGTCCCAGGCCAAGGAATATCTCTTCAGCAGCTATTTCGACCTGGATCTGCTTGCGTGTGATGAAAACGAAGTGATCGTTGATTTGGGCGCCTATATCGGCGATACGGTGCTTACCTATCTGGAGCAGTACGGCGAGGACTGCTACAAAAAAATATACTGCTATGAGATCACGCCCGGCACCTTTGAACAGCTTCAGAAAAACCTGGCCGGCTACCGGGATATCGACCTGCGCCAAAAGGGCATAAGCGACGTGGAGGGGTTCATGTCCCTTGCGGTCAACGCGGCCAGCACCTCGGCCAACACCCTGAGCGACGAGACGGGCGGTGAAATCCCCGTAACCACATTGGACGCCGATATTCAAGAGCCGGTCACTTTGATCAAGGCCGATATTGAAGGTCATGAGCAGCGGGCGCTGCTGGGGGCTAAAGGCCATATTCTAAAGGACCATCCTAAGCTGCTGATCTCGGTCTACCACAACAACGAGGATCTGTGGAAGATTCCCCGCATGATCCATGACTGGTGCAGCGATTACCGGTTCTATCTCCGGTTCCAGAGCTCCGTTCTCTATCCCACGGAGATTACGCTGTTCGCGCTCTAGGCCGGAGGAGGGCGTGACCGGGGCCTGCCCCGGCAAGCCATTTGCGGGGAAGAAGGCGTCGCTGACTGGCAGTCAAAACGCCAGCGCGCTGCCCATGCACTGCGCAGGCCGTTGGTAAAGCTTGGCAGAATGTCGAAAAAGCCCGGCAGCATCTGTATTTGCGCGCAACCCAAACGAGCAGAGGGTGCCATCAGCACCCTCTGCGACGATGGGAGGTTACGAACCCTCCTGTAAAAAGCCGGTTTTGGGCAGTCTCTCAACGGCCTGAATCGGGCATCCCGCTGCGAACGTCCGCATCGGCACAAGAGTCAGAGGAGCGCTCTCCCATGCCGGAGACTGCATGCCTTTTGGGCTCATGCCGGCCCGTTGCCTCTCTCCCACAGCATCCCGGTCCGTTCTGCTTGGGCAAGGCTGGAAGGCGGCCCTGTGCTCATCCGGCAGGCCTGGATACGGCGGCTATGCTTCCGGCATTATTTCAATCGGTTTATCCACCTCGTTATCGTTCAGGACTGTGCCGCCCATATCACCCTGACACTGAATGCTGCTGCCAAGGCTGTTTTGAAAATGGTTGGCCAGAATGCGGCAGTATGGCAGGTCCCTGAGGTAAAGGGCGCACGAGCCGCTGCCCTCAAGCGTATTGTTGGCGATGGTCACCTCGGCGTCACCGTACGCCATGATGTCCACCCAGTTGTTTGAAAAGGCGTTATCCACCACAACGGAGGGTGACACGTCAAGGCGCAGGGCGCAGACCGTGTTGCCCGTAAACGTGCTGTTAAGAATCAGCATGTCGTTTTCCTTCTGTACATTCATGCCGTTTTCACAGTGATCAGCCCGGCACTGGGAAACCGTGTTGTGGTTACCCGCGGCAAAGAAGAACCCCTGGCCGGTGCCCGTTGCTTCGCAGTTTTGAATACGGCTGTCATCCACGTAGGAAAAGAAGATGCCCTGGTCGCAGTCAATGGCCCGACAGCCTTTCAAAAGCAGATTTTTGCAGGCCCTGAAGTCCAGAGCGTGATTGGTGTCAGCAGCGCTGGTATCCACCATTTCCGCTCCGTCCACGTACGCAAAATACGTACCAAATATGCCGCATCGGTCCGCCGTTACCCGCTGGACGGACACGTCGCTGCAATAGGCCACAATCAGCCCCATGCTGCAATCCGATACGTCCACATCGGCCACCGTTACATCGCTGCTCGCCGCCACGATAAGTTCGCCCGCATCTGTCGGCGCCATCAGTCCGTCAGCGCCGACAAAGTAGTACAGAGGCCTGCCGTTGACCAGGTTGTTTTCCATAAGGTGTGTGGTAAAGAATTCTATGTCATCTCCAACCTCATACAATCCCGTAAGCACCGGTTTTCCAAAGCTGCTTTCGGTAATGGGCGGTCCGGCAAGGCATACGCCACAGCCGATAAAGCGGTTGCCGGTTAGCGAGGCGTTCTTGGCTCCTGCCAGCCAGATACCACAGGAAGTCACCCTGTATTCGTCATCATAAAGGAGGAAACTGCAATCTTTCACGCTAAGCCAGTCCGCCATGCCCACAATGCCATACCGCAGCAGATGAAAGTCAATGTTTTCTACCGTCACGTCGGGTGCCGTAACATTAAGCAACGGCGTAAAGGGCGGACTTTCCAGCACGGCCCCTTCCTCCCCAATCAAGGTCAGCGGCTTATCGATAACAATGGGGTAGGTTTCGGTCGCCTGTGTATAGACTCCGGCTGCAAGATGGATGATGTCTCCGGGACGGGCCTTCGCCACCGCTTCCGTCAGGCTGGCTGTACCTCCGGGCTGCACCACGATTTCATCCGCCCGTGCCGCCGCGCAGCACAAAAGCAGCGCCAGCAGGAACATCAGCCCTGTCATTTTTTTCATAGCGTTTTTCTCTCCCGTCGTTTGGTTCAGAAAGTAAAAAGCCGGGGAAAGCATGTCGATGGGCTTTCCCCGGCTTGCCGGTTCTTCGGCTGTCACAGTACCTTAACCCTGCGGCTCCAGCCCCTCAAAGGCTGCCAGAAGCATTGGGCTTTTTACCTAATGGGCTGGTCGCAGCTTACTCAGCGAACGTCAGGCGGCCCCACAGGCTGGGATTGGTGTTGATATCCAGCGTACCCGTCCAGGCCATCTGGGGGATGTACTCGGTGCCGGGGCAGGCATATGAAATATCGGTAATCGCAAAGTCAAACTTGATCTCGTCGCCAACCACAGGCGTATAAACCGGGATATTTTCGTTAGAGAAATTCTTCCAGGGGATGGCAGCCTCATAAATAAAGCCCGTCGTGGTCGTAACTGCCGCGCGCTCATAGCCTTCCAGCACGTTTTCTCCACCCGACATTCCCTTGCTGACAAATCGTTCCCTGGCATCCTTTTCAACCATGCTGCGGTCGATTCCAGTATCCCAATAGAGGTTGTCAACAATGAGATAAAGCATAAAATCGTTTGTTCCATATGTTTGCCGATTTGGATCAGCATCGGGATCAGTAGAAAGGAAGAGCTTAAAGTTATCCTGATGATCCAGTTCCAGCATCTCGCTGGCGCCAAAAGGGGTATCTTCCGTTACGTCTACTGCCAGGTAGAGATTCGTTTCGTCCCACATCACATAAACGACGCAGCTACAATCCATCGGGCCCTGCCAAAAACTCTCATCCCGAATAATCTGCGTCGCGTCTTCAATGCGGATGGGCGAAGAAAGATTCCACTCGCTTAGGTCTCCGTCCACTGTAATTCCATCAGCAGCCTTAAAGGCCGTAGCGTCAGCTTTCTCTGTTTCAGCGAAAGCAGATGGCATAAGCAGAATTACTGCTGTAATAACGCAAATGATCCGAGACAACCACTTCATGAATCTTCATCCCTTCCCGGCTTACGCCTCTTTCATTTTCTTTTTAGATTCGTCCCGGAGGAGAAGGACTCCTTCTCCTCCGGGCATATTCTGTTACCGTGATGGTTGCAGAGAGATCGCCGATGGTCAGGATGTGTTCGCCGGCCCCCTCCAGCGTGAGTTCCATTTCAACCACACGCCAACTTCCGCCGTTGACAGCCATGATCTTTTCGCCAATGAGCGTGTCGCCATCGTACGCCTGAACGGTTGTAATGCCGTCGTCGCCATGGTTCCACAGCAGGAAACTAGCCTTGAACGGTTCACCGGATTTCACGGGTGCATAGACAACCTTGTCCACAACGCTGGTGCGGAATCCCATCTGCTCTACCTGCGTTACAGTGAAAGGCAGAACCAGCGTATCATACTCGAAATCGGGTTGTGCGCCGTAGCGCATACTGTATTCGTAGCACAAGAGGGGATCGCCCCAGTTATTGGGGATTGCCCTGCTCGGATCTTCCTTCATGGTGGCAAGCAACATCAGTCGCACCCAATCAGAAGCGCCCTGATCTCCCGCCAGGTCCTTCCACTGGAAGGTATCCATCTCGTCGTCACGGGCGATTTCCTTAACAATCATACCCGCCGGCTGGCGTGTGCCAAACACGATGTCCGCGTACACGCAGCCTTCCATCTTGAAGGTAAACCCATCCAGAGAGGTTCCGTGGTCGGGAGTGGTCTTGAAGTTGAGGAACAGCACGGCATCCGCGTTTTCTACGGCCCAAGTGCTGGGATCAACGCAGTTGAGGGACAGCACGATCGGCTTGCCCGCCGCCTTCGCATCATCCACAAGCAACTCGACCGAGTCATCCAGCGTGCTGGCGTCGACAATCACGACATCCGCCTGGGCCATATCATCAACCAACTCGGTGCGCTCGCCCAGTGCCTTGGAGTAATCAGTCTCAACTCCGGCATTGTTAGCTGCAAAATACACTTTCGTGCCCTCGGCAAGAGGAAGCAGGTTGTTGTCGTTCTTTACCAGAACGGTCGAAGCGGCACCAAGCTGGCGCTCCAGCTCAACCGTCTCGGGATTGCGCGCCGCAGCGAGGTCCTCGGGCGAGGTAATTTCCCACGGCTGCGCAAGATACTCTTCGCTTACGTCGAGCGCATAGAATGCATCCTCGGCGCAATAGGGATCCTCAAACACGCCGCTGGCAAATTTGCTTCGCAGGATGACGCGGTTGGATTCCTCAATATAGCTGATATCCAACATACCGCTGTTCACTGCGTTGATAACGGCATCAGGATAGCCGGTCATCGACAGCGTGACATTAGGGTCGTTACCCTCAACCACCGTCTGGCAGCCGATCTGATTAACACCCAGTTCGAACATGCGGGTGTAGAGTTGCTCCAGCGTATAGGTGGACAGGTCAATGCCATCAGCGTCAACATTGGTGGTGCGAGAATCGCCAAAGTTACGCATCTGATTCCAGTCCGTCAGCACGATACCGGTGTAGCCCAACTCGTTGCGCAGATAGTCAAGACTCTCACGGTCATAGTCGACGCGGACGGTGTTGCTCAAACCAGGCGCGCAGTTGGTCATGATCCACTGAGTTCCAGATTCGATGGCAGCCTTCCACGGCACAACCCAGTTGTCAATGGTCTGTGCCACGCTGCGGGCGTTGGTGAAGGCAGAATCGCCACCACGCGCAATCCAGTGCTTCGTGCAGGTCTGCAGGCCTGTCGCTTCCACAGCGTCGATTTCCACTTTGGTCATCTTGGCCAGGTATTCCGGATCCTCGCCGTTAAAGGAGCCCAGCTCGTTTCCGTAGGGATGGAAGACCACTTGATAGCCGATAGCTTTCATCATTTGCGCATAACGGCTCCACAGTTCCTCGGCAAGTTCAGGGTCATTAGCGGTGCCGAACGCATCGTGGGGTGAATCAATCCAGCCGCCCCATCCATTGTTTTCGCGGTCGCTGGAAAAGGTCATTGGAATGCCCAGCCGCTGGTCCTCGCACATCTCTTGAATAATGTTGTGCCGGACAATTGCTTGGGCAGGCGTGCCATTGGCGTTATCCAAGAAGTGAGTAATACCATACTCATAGATATAGTACCACACCGAGTAGCCCGTAGAAGATCCGTTGTCAGTCTCCATGGGGCAGTTCTGCTCATAAAACTCTTCATCGGTTCCCAGGAATCCGCCGCCGCCATTATAACCAGCAAGGCAGGTGTGAAACACCATTGCGACTTTCTCTTCAAGGCTCATCTGAGAAATCAGATCTGTAATGCGGTCCTCCGTCTGCGCACGGTAATCTTCGTAGACATCCAACGTGCCGTTGCTGTTCAGGTCTTTGAAGTACAGGCCATCCACCTCGATGAACTTGTCCTCTGACGCCGCACTCAACTTGACCTGATCCCCATTGGCCTCAATGTAGTAGAAGCCGGATGTGCTTTCCTTAATTGCACTTTCCTCCGCAATCGCGGGCAATGCGTACAGAGAAGCCAGCATTGTAACTGCCAGCAGCCAGGAAACCAGTTTTTTCATTGTGATAAGACTCCTTTCTTTCTTGCCTAACTAAGGTACTGTGGTTTTTGTTCTAGGTGTTTTTTCACCTCCTTGGACTCATTATCGCCACATATGCCACAACGGTATCTTTGAATTGCATGTGAGAAAGCAACCTTCTATTATCCGCATGTGCCGTTCTCACTTCTAAGGATATTATAATCGGTTTCTTGCATGCTGGGCTTTGAGAATAAAGCACTATAGATGAAAAAAACCAGTCCACCCCCACATTCAATAGATAAAATCCAGCACAAACACTATTCTTTTCAGTTTTCATATGCTCACCTTGCCTATGTAGTTTTTGCCTAGGCTCCAATCCCATCCTGCTCTTCCTACAGTCTGGCAACCGCCCACCGTATGCAATCAGAATTTCGCGCTCAATGGTTGTGACCTGCCAATCTTATCAAGGCAGCTATTTTCGGATCATATTCAAGAACTCAGCTGCAGTGCGATAACAAACCGGCGTAGGATTTTTTTCACATCTTTCCACCTCTGCATTCCGGCTCAAATCGCAGATTTGGCAGCGGTTCTTTTCGAGAAAGCGATTACGAATGCAAAAATCCGATACAGTCCGTAAAAAAACCTGCACTGTACTGATTAATCCAATTTGATGTGCTATACTTATACTACTTTCTGATAACAGATGCTTTGATGGAAGGAGCGCTGACATGTACCGCGTGCTGATTGCGGATGACGAGATGCCTGCCCTGCGCTACACGCGCAATATCATCCAGCAGTTTTGTTCTCAGTTTCAAATTGTCGACGCAGTCATCAGCGGCGAAGCTGCGCTGAAGGTTTTGCAGGCGCAGGCAATCGATCTGCTGATTACGGACATCAGCATGCACGGCATGTCAGGTATTGAGCTGGCCCAGAGCGCAAAAAAACTCCAGCCGGATCTTCACATTGTCATCATCAGCGGCTATGGAGAATTTGAATATGCCCAGGGAGCCATCCAGGCCGGTGTGGACGAGTATGTGCTTAAGCCCGTCAGCATTACCAAAATGACATCCATATTGCAATCCATCCAGGAAAAGCTGGACAGCGAATATCTGGAGCAGGCGGCCTCCCTTCTTCCTGCTATCGCCTGCCATCAGCCCTATGACGAAGCGGCCGCTACCCGGCTGTTTGCGCGTCGGGACTGGTATTTTGCCTATGTATTGTTGGGAAACCTCAACATGCGTCTTCCCAAAAAGCTCGGTGTCACCCGCCTGCTGACGCCTCCGCAAGATCACTTTCTGATTCTCAGCGGCCGGGACGAGGAAGAGCGCATTCTCATTTCCAAAGACGATCATGTGGAAAACTTTCTGATGAACCTGAGCGTATTTGTTACGCAGGCAAGCACCCAGGCCACCTGGACCATGGTGTATATGCCCACGGCGCAGCCCATGGAATATTTACCCAGTTTCATTGATCAGTCCATGGAGATTCTCTATCAGAAAACCATAATCGGCAAACATCAGATTCTCAAATACAGCGGCGGTTCCGTCCGGGAGGAACGGCTGACCCTTTCCGCCGCCACGCTACGCCAGCTTGGCTACTTTGTGAGCACGGGCAAAAAGCATCTGGTAAAGGATTTCTTTATTTCTCAGGCCGTGCAATGGGAAAACGGTCAGGTTCCTCAGCGTCAGGTATGGCATATGGTCCACCAGATCATTCATCAGCTGGCCACTGTGCATCAGCCCACCAACAGCCGTCTTACGGATATCCTCTTGGAAATCGACGAGCTCATACACTGTGCCGCCTCTTATGGCGACCTCATGGCCAGCATCTACAGCCTGCTGTTTGACAGCGATACGACCTTTGACCGCAAGATGACAGCCCAGGAGCTCTACGACTGCGCCGTACAGTATATCGAGGACAACTATGCACAGCCCCTGAGCATGCAGAGCATCTGCGACGAGATGGGCATTTCGCAGACCTACCTCAGCCGCCTGTTTCGCAAGTATGGAAACACCACCTTCAACACCTATCTCACCCGCTGCCGCATGGACGCCGCGATCCGCATTCTTCAGGAAAAGCCCAATATGCTCCTTCGTGAAGTAGCCGCCTGCGTCGGTTATGAAGGGTCCTCCTATTTTTCCAAGGTATTTCATCAGTATACGGGCAAAACCCCCTCCCAGTATTTCTCTGGCGAGGAGGAATAAGCCCGTTGTCTTCGGCGCGGTCTTAAGCCAGAAAGCAGGGGCCCACGGCTCCTGCCTCAGCTTGCGGACAAAGCGTTGAGCGTCGCTTTCTCATCGCCGTGTGTGAACTGTGGTTTTTCTCCGGCTTTCTGGCTGCTTGTCGCCCACGGGGCAACCTTTGCTTCCGTTGCTTTGCCTGGCCTTGCGGCAGCGCGCTTTTTCCGGGTGTATCAAACATCCAGCAAGCGCAAAAGCACGATTTTTATGATGGAACGTGATTTGAATAATATTCAGGGGGGGACGGCGCTGCCGTCCCCCCTGTCAGGCCTGTTCATCAGGCATTGATGCGGTTTTGGGTTTCCGGATCAAACAGGTGTAGCTTCTCAAGATTGGCCGTCAGCACCAGCTCCTTTTGTTCCGGCTTCTTTTCGCCCGTGTATTTGAACACCACGACCTTTTCCCCTACCCGCACATAGATCAGATAGGCGTCGCCCAGCGGTTCGATGGAATCCACATGGGCATGGATGGCGTTCGCCCCGTCATGGGCAAGCTCAAAATCGGACGGGCGGATACCCAGGTCCACCTTGCGCCCCTCATAGCCCTCCAGGCACGCCTTCAACGCATCGGGAACGCTGATGACAAAATCACCCGCATCCAGCGTCAGGCCGCCATCCCTGCGTACCACTTTGCAGGGAAACAGGTTGATCTGCGGCGTTCCCAGAAATCCCGCGACAAACTCGTTGGCCGGATGGTCGTACAATTCGTCGGGCGTACCCTGCTGCATGATATGCCCATCCTTGAGCAGCACGATGTGATCGGCCATGGTCATGGCCTCGGTCTGGTCATGGGTTACATAGATGGTGGTAATTCCGAGCTGGAGCTGAATTTTCTTCAGCTCGTAGCGCACCTGATCGCGCAGCTTGGCATCCAGGTTGCCCAGAGGCTCGTCCAGCAGAAACACCTGCGGATCGCGCACCAGGGCGCGTCCCAACGCCACGCGCTGGCGCTGGCCGCCGGAAAGCTCGGCAGGGCGGCGGTCCAGAAGCTGCTCGATGGAGAGCATCCGGGCCATGTAATCCACCCGCTTGTTGATTTCCTCCTTGGGGGCCTTCTTGGTTTTCAGGGCAAAGGACATGTTTTCACGGACGGTCATGTTGGGATACAGCGCGTATTCCTGAAATACCATGGCGATGTTGCGCTCCTGCGGGGGCACAAAGGTCTTGTCCCTGCTTCCTTCGCTCACGCGGGTCATCACGTCGTCCCCGAAGCGGATTTCGCCGTGCACGGGATGCAGCAGCCCGGCGATGCAGTGCATCGCCGTGGATGTTCCGCAGCCCGACGGCCCAAGAAACACGCAGAACTCGCCGTCCTTCACCTCAAGGTTCAGCTTATCCAGCACGTAGGATTTGCCCCGGTTGTAGGACACGCTCATATCCTGAATACTGATGGAAGCCATATGATCACCTTTCTCAAAACAGCAATTGGGAATTCCCTGCCGGAAGGCCGAGCCTCGGAGAAGCTGCGTTCAGCCTCTCCGAAGCGGCTCAGCCATTGACCGGGCGGGTCAGGCGCCGAAGCTGTCCGCCTCGATGCCAAAGCCATACTCAAACAGCGGGTCCTCAATATCCTTGGGCAGATCCTCGCGCTGGCTCAGCACCTGCTCCATGGTGCGGGGAATCTGGAAGGGCGTTTTGCCGGTAATGGGCGTCTCGCCGTAGAGCGCATTGACCACGGCCTCCGCGCCGCAGGTGACGCCGGGACGGTAGGCCAGCAGCACGCTGTCGGCAAGGTCCACCATTTCGGTCATCACATAGGCGCGGTTCATCAGCACCACTTCAACCACGTTGGCGCCGGCATCCTTGAGGGCCTTCACCAGGTCCACCTGCTCCTGGGGGAATTCCAGGGTTTCCGTGCCCCAGGACGGCTCGTGGGTGCCGCTCTCCTCCCCGATGACCACGATGGCGGTTGTGCCGCTGAGGTCTTCGGGCACCTGGGTCGCATCGGCGACGTAGGTCACATTCTCCGCACCTGCTTTGTTCTGGAAGGCCTCAAGAAGGGTCGTTCCCTCGATTTCGATGGGATCCTTGGCGGTCCAGCCGCTGTTGAGCGCGCGCACATCCTGCGCCAGCGCGCCCGCCACCACGATATTCTGATCCGCCAGCGCGGCGGCATTTTCGTACTTGATCAGCGTCAGGGACCTGGCGGCAGCATCGCGGGCGATCGCGCGGTGCTCCTCGCTGCCCAGCACAGCCGCGGCAGCCTCTTCGTCCACATAGGGGTTTTCAAAGATGCCCAGCTGGAATTTCGCCACCAGAATCCGGCGGCACGCGTCGGTCAGGCGCTCCTCGTCCACGCCTTCCACCAGCTGACGGGTGGAACGCACACCCGCGCCGCCCAGGATGTCCGCGCCGGCGTTGGCAGCCCCTACAAAGTTCAGGCCCCAGTCGGTCTGGATAATGCCCGTATAGCCCAGTTCGCCGCGCAGAAGGTCGGTCATGACCGCTGCGGACTGATCGGCGGAATTCTCCACCGCATCGCCGCCCAGGTAGGGGACGGTCGAGTACCCGTAGGGCATGACGGCCGCCACGCCCGCCTCGATAGCTGCCTTAAAGCCGGCCAAATGCAGGTCGATGGAATCCTCCTGAATGGTCAGAGGGGTGCCGTCCACACCGTCGGTTTGTGCCCCGGAGCCCGGGAAGTGCTTGACCGTGGCGATGACGGAATCCTCCGTGAGGGTGCTGCCGCCCTGCAGCGCCTGCACGGCCGCCACAATCAGCGTCTGCACCACATCGGTGTCCTCGGAGTAGCATTCCTGATTGCGGCCCCAGCGGGGATCGGTAATCAGGTCCGCGTCGGGGCTGAGCGCCATGCGCACGCCCACGGCCATCAGTTCTGTGCGCAGCACCTCGTTGAGCTGTGCCACCAGTTCAGGATCGCCCACGGCCCCCTGGTTGATTTCATCCGGCAGGAAGGTCGCATCCTTTACAAAGGCCGCGCCCGCTTCCGTATCCATGGAGAAGATGACCGGAATGCCCAGAGGCGCGCTTTCCGACAGCTCCTGGATTTCGTTGGTGCGCTGAGCCGCCTCGGCAGCGCTGTCAAAGATATACTCATACACCAGCGCAAAGCCGACGTTGCTTTCATTGAACCAGTCGTCCTTCTTGCTTACCAGCGTGAGGTGAACCATCTGCGCGGCTTTCTGGGTGGCGTCCATCCGGCCGAGCAGGTCCTCGGCACGTTCCTCGGGAGTCAGGCGCCAGTCCTCATAGGGGTCCAGCTCGCCATTGGCGTTCAGGTCCTTAAACTGGTAACCATCCACTTCGATGATCTCCTTGACCCTGGCCACCAGCTCCGGCTGCGCCGCCGTCTCCTCCGCCAACGCGGCAGGCAGCGCCGACAGGCACAGCAGCGCGGACAGCATCAGGGAAGCCCATTTCCTAAGCGTGTGTTTCATTGTGTTTCTCCTTTCTTACGATGCGGTCACAGCGCCGCTCATCTGGCCGCTGATGAGGTACTTGCCCATGAAAATGTAGAGAATCAAAACCGGCAGCGCAAGGATCAGCGACCCTGCCATCTGCACGTTGAACTCGGCCGCCATGGTTCCGGCCAGCTCGTTGAGGGCGATGGTGGCGGGCTTGGAATCATAGCCGCCCAGCACCAGGGCAAAGAGCATCTCGTTCCAGATGGAGGTGCACTGGAACACAAACACGGTAATCGTGGCGATCTTGGTGTTGGGCACGACGATCTTGCGGTAGATCTGCCACATGCCGTTGCCGTCGATCATGGCCTGACGAATCAGCGCATCGGGCACATCGGCGTAGTAGCCGCGCATCATCACCGTGCACATGGGCATGCCGAAAACCGAGTGCACCAGCACCAGGCCCCACACGTTGTCATACAGGTCCAGCGCGTTAATCGTCTGCAAAAGCGGAATCAAAATGGCCTGAAAGGGCAGATAGGTGGCCGCCACCAGCGCGATAAAGAACACATTGTTCAGGCGGAACTTCCACTTGCTCAGCGCATAGGCGCACACCGAGCCCAGGAATACCGATCCCGTCGCACCAAAGAGCGTGACGATCAGCGATATGCCAAGCGGCTGCCCCAGCTCCTCCATGGCGCTGGCATAGCCTTCCAGCGTCCACTCGGCAGGCGGCATGATAGGCGTGGTGGTCATCACTTCACTGTTGGTTTTAAACGAGGTCATCACCGTACCCCAGAACGGCAGCATGTAGAATACCAAAAAGGCCACCATGATGAGGTAATACACCACATGCAGCACCGTCATATGCCAGCGGGGTCTGATTCTGAGTGTCTGCGCCTGCTGGCCTTCCCGGCTGCGTTCAATGTTCAGTTCGTTTTGCATAGGCTCACTTCCTTCTGTTGGTCCAGTAGGTCAGCGGCAGAATCAGCACCAGCACTAGCGCCAGCAGGAAGCAGCTGATGGCCGCGGAGTAGGCAAAGTTGTTGCTCTGAAAGGCCTCGTTGTACATCCATACGGGCAGCGTCCAGGCGGAGGAGGTGGTGTACCCTACCAGTGATACGATAAAGTCGAAGGAGCGCAGCGCATACATGGCCAGGATGGTAATGCAGCTTCCCATGGCGCCCTTGAGCTGGGGAATAATCATCTTTCCATAAATGCGGGGCATGTAGGCGCCATCCAGCTTGGCGGCATTGATGATGTTGGTGGGCACGTTTTTGATGGCCGCCAGGAAGATGACCGCCACGTACCCGGAAAACTGCCACACCATGGCGATGATGATGGACAGCATGATACTGCTGTTGGAGGACGCCCACATCAGGTGGCCTTCCTTCATGGCCGCGGCCACATCCACCCCCAGAATGCTCAAAAAGGAGTTGAGCACCCCGCCGGTGGGACGGTACATGTAAGCCCACACCGTCCCCGTAACCACAAAGGACAGCGCAAAGGGCAGCAGAATCAGCGTGCGGAATACCGCCGTACCGCGCAGGCCCTGGTCCATGATCAGCGCCAGCCCCAGGCCCAGCAGCAGGCACAAGGGAATCAGGCAGAACAGCAGCAGCGTATTTTTCAGCGTCGGCCAGAACTGGCTACTGCTGAACATGCGGGCGTAGTTGTCAAAGCCGCCCCAGCCATAGCTGGCTTCCAGGTTGCCCGCCTCCCAGTCGGACACGGACACCCACAGGTTCCAGCCCAGCGATACGTAGACGAAGTAAATGAGCAGCGCGGCGGGAATCAGCAGCCACACCAGCGGGTGCCGCTTGAAAAACCCCCGCACCGGCGCGATGGTTTTGGGTGCAAAAGCGCCCAGCAGCTGGTAGATGACCACAACCGCCACAACCACCGCCAGAACGGCCCAGAACCCTTCATGGGAAAAGGTCATGTAGCCGAGGTTCTCAAGAAATTCGGACAATGACTCCACAGGCAGTGCCTCCATTCGTTTGTTTGAAGAAAACAGGAGCGGGAAAGGAGGCGCGGCGGCGGTGGCGCACAGTGGCGCGCCGCGTGTTTTCCCTCTCTGTTCCTGCTCCTGTCTCCTGCCTACCTTTTATTCGTCGTAGCTCAGGCCCCAGCCGTAGTCATACAGCGGGTTCTCCAGATCAAAGGACACATCGCCCTCCTGATTGTTGACCGACGCCATATCGCGCGGGAACTGGATGGGGGTCTTGCCGGTGGGATTGTTCATGCCATAGAGCGTCTCGGCGATGGCGATGCCGCCCTGCTGTCCCGGATAATAGGCCTCCAGAATGGCGTTGGTGTTTTCGTCGCACCAGGTCAGGATGTAGGGGCGGCCACCGGTCACCACCGTGACAATGGGCTTGCCGCTGGCCTTGGCGGTTTCGAGGATCTCCTGCTGGCTGGAGGTGATTTCCAGCGTATCATAGCCCCACGGCGGATCGTGCTGGTAGCTGGGCTCACCCACGGACACGATGATGATGTCCGCATCCTCGGCCAGCTCCGCGATCCGTTCCAGATCCTCGGCCTCATAGACGACGGTGGTATTTTCGCCGGCATATTCGGCCACCGCGTCCGCGATGGTCAGTCCCTCCTGTGCGGAGGACCAGCCGCCCACCAGCGAGTCCATATCGCCCGCGCGCGGGCCGCACACCAGAATGGTCTGCTCGGCGTTGGGGTCCAGGGGCAGAATGCCGTCATTCTTCAGAAGCGTCATGGCCTTGCGGGCGGCCTCCAGGTTCACGGCCTTGCTCTCCTCGTTGCCCACGAAGGACACGGCGTACGCCACGTCGCAGTAGGGGTTTTCGAATACGCCCATTTCAAACTTGACCTTGACGATGCGCTTTGCAGCCGCGGTGAGGATTTCCTCATCGATTTTTCCTTCGCTGGTATACTGTTCCATCTGGTCGATCAGCCGGATGCTCTCGCCGCCGATGCCGTCCACGCGGCTCTCGGTCACGCCGATCAGGATGGCTTCCTCGTCGGAAACCTCCTCGCCGGTCATGGTGCCCAGGGCCTCCTGAATGGCCCAGATCATGCCCCAGTCGGTCTGGATGATACCCTCAAAACCCATCTGATCCCTCAGCAGGTCCTGGAGGGTAGCCTTGGAGCCGATCGCGGAGTTTTCCATGTCCAGGGCAAGGGGCACGGAGTAGTACGGCATGATGGAAGCCACGTTGACCTCCAGAGCCGAATAGTAAGGCTTGAGGTGAATTTGCAGCGTTTCTTCACTGGAAATAATGGGAGAGGTATCCTTGCCGTCCATCTGCGGGCCGGCGCCGGGGAAGTGCTTCATGCACGCCACAATGGAGCCGCTGTTGAGCCCATCCGCCCCATTCTGGAAGGCCACCACCTGCGCGGTTACCATCTGCGTAACCAAGTCGGGATCTTCGCCGAAGGTTTCCATCACACGGCCCCAGCGGGGTTCGGAGGCGATATCCGCCTCGGGGGACAGCGTCATGCGCACGCCCACGGCGATATGCTCCTCACGGGCGATTTCGGCCAGCCTGGTCACCAGTTCCTCATCGCGGGTTGCGGCCAGCGCGAGGTTATGCGGTGTGACCGTCGAGCCGGATACGTAGGACAGGCCGTGGACCGAGTCCATGGACACCAGCACCGGCACGCCCAGACGGGAGCCTTCCGCATATTCCTGTATGGTGTTCATGGTGGTGGCGGCAGCCTCCACGCTGCTCAGTTCGCGGATCAGCAGCATGCCGATGCTTTCCTGGTTGCACCACTCCTGCAGATAGGGAGGGATTTCACCGTCCGCACGGGGCAGGAAGGTGGGATGCTGCATCTGCGCAATCTTCTCACGCACGGTCATCTGGCCGACCAAATCATCCGCGCGGGTGTCGGCATCCTGGCGCCAGTCCTCGTAAACATCCAGTTCTCCGTTGGCATTGAGGTCGATAAACTGATATCCGTCCACCTCGATGATGGACTTGACATGGGGGGCGAGCGCAGGCTGCTCATAGCTTTCCCCCTCGGCGAAGGCTGTGCCCGCCATCATGCTTCCCGCCAGCGCCACCGCCGCCGCAAGGGACAGGCCGCGCCGGAACAATTTGTTAGTCAACAAGGTTCCAGTCTCCTTTCACATCCGCTTCCTTGAGAATATTGACGATCCTGTTTGCAAAATACTCCGCGTCATGCTCGGCCGAGGTGGCAAACTCCTGAATCTGCGTCTGCAGGCTGGTGGAGGCGCTCCAGGGCAGCGCGGTGCCGTGGGTAAAGCTGGGGAACACGTTGGTGGTTTCCGCGGTGAGTTCGTTTTTGAATTTCAGGGTCAGCTCGTTATAGGTTTCGTCCGGGGTATCCGTATAGGGCGAGATGGACTCCTTGAGGGTGGAAAAAGCGGTCTGCACCTCAGGGGTGGACATGGTATACGCCCAGCGCAGGCCCGCCTCCACGTCGGCGGAGTCGTTGCTGACCACAAAGCCGTCAATGCACATGCCAAACCAGTTTTCCGTGCCGGGGAAGGTGAACACGCCGTAGTCCTCGCCATACACCTGACCCATGCTGGTCATCAGGGGCTGCATCCATGCGCCCATGATCTGCATGGCGTAGGTTCCGGCCACCAGCTGACCGGAGGTCTCGTACCAGTCGCGGCTGGAGTGGTCGGGCGCCACGTATTCCATCAGGCGGGAATAGGTGGACAGCACGTTGGTCACGTCCTCAACGTTGTAGTTGCCGTTGATGAAGTCCTCATAGATCTGGGGATCCGTGCCCATCATGATGTCCTCGAACACCTGGCAGGCGGGCCAGCCCTTTCGGTCGCCCAGATCTATGGGATATTCGCCGTCGGGCATGGCCGCGGCCAGCTGGTCGCAGATGGACCAGAACTCATCCCAGGTGATGTTTTCGTGATCGGGAATCTCCACGCCATACTTTTCAAATACGTGGATGTTGTAGAAGATCACGTTGCTCTTGTGAATGCCGATGGGCACGATATACTTGTTGCCGTCCGAAGCGGTGCACAGGTCCTCCAGACCGGGCAGGGCACGGGTGCCGATGGAGGCATAGTCCCATACCTGGTTAAGGTTGAGCAGAAGGCCGGAGGTCAGGTAGGGTTCGATCTCCTGGCCGGGGTGCGCCTGGAAGGTTTCCGGGCTCTTGCCGGCCTGCTGAAGCACCTTGACCTTCATGACCATCGCGCCGCCCGCACCGCCGGGGATGGCGTTGGACTTGGCCCGAATATTGGGGTACGTATTGGAAAATCCGTCAACCACGCTTTCAATGGCATCCTTTTCGCCGCCGGCGGTCCACCAGTGGTACACATTGACCGTCCCTTCGGCGTCCTTTGCCTCAATAATGGCGGGGATGTCCATCTGGTCAGCGTCCATTTTTTCGTTCCTGGCCGCCAGGGCACCAGCAGGCAGCAGACCCGCCGCCAACACGGCTGCAAGAACCATTGCGCCCAATTTTCTCAAGGTCATCTTCTTGGAATCCTCCTTCCCTTACTCTTCAACAAAGGTCAGCGTGCCCCACAGGCTGGGGTTGGTGTCGACATCGTAGCTGGCAGGCGTGCGGTCGCGGCCTTCGAGATTGGCGGAGGACTGCATGCGCAGGCTGTGAATGCCGGGGCAGGGCAGGTCCACGTCCAGCACGGAGAAGTCAAAACCAATCGTCATGCCCGCCGCGGGAACCAGCTGCGGGATCTGGTCGTTGGACAGGTTATGCAGGGGAATTTTGCTTTCCAGAATCAATCCGCCGTATTCCTTGTCCCGCACGGTAGCGGCTTCGTAGTCATCAAAAACCAGCTCGTCGCCGTATTCGCCCTGGGTCTCATAGCCCTTGTTATCGGCCACCATGCTGCGGTCTACATAGTTGAAAAAGTCGTATTCATCGGTGGACTGCACAATGCGCCAGTCGGTGGCCTCATAGGCGGTGCGGTCAGGATCGGCATCCGGGTTGGTGCTCAAAAACAGGATGATGGCATCCAGCTCGTCCAGAGGGAAGCCTTCGCGGTAGACAAAGGGGGTGTCGTCCTTCACGCGTGCGGCGATGTAGAGGTTTTCCTCATCCCACATCGCGTAGATTTCCATGGAGCAGTCCTCGGCACCATCCCAGTGCTCAATCTGGTCAACAATCTGGCTTTCGCTGTCAATCGTCAGGCACCGGGTCAAATCCCATTCGCTCAGATCACCGTCAATGACGACATCCTTGGCCTTGGGTGCTTCCAAATTCCTGTCGGAATATGCCAGCGCGGAGCCGGACATGGCCAAAACCAGTGCCAGAACCAGGCTGAACCATTTCAGTGACTTTGCGATCTTCATTGAGTGATGCCTCCTCGTTATTATGGTCAAACATTTTCGGCGATTTTCTCCGCCTTTTCTCAACATCATTATAAGCTTCCTGTGCCGCTTCGGCGCAACAAGATATAAAACCCGCCATGCAAAAATCCACCTTTGCCGACCGCAATAGCAAAATCCAGCACAACCGCAGGTAAAATACCGCACAGTGCGGGGTTGCACATACCCATCTCCTTTATACCGGACAGATGCATGTGCTATAATCGGTGTATCCTGCAACAGGCGGTGGATTCATGAAACTGAACGTGAAGATGATGCTTTTGTTTTCCGCCATGATGCTCGCTGCGGTGACTGTTCTCTCTTCCTATTCCACGCAGCTCAACATCGACAGCTTTACGGATTTGTCCAACCAGCAGTTTCACAATATCAGCCATACCGTATCCGAGGCGCTGGATCAGCAGATCAGCCTGATGGACCTGGTTTTGGAAGAACTGCTGGATAACGCCTCCTTCATGGCGGCAATCAACCAGTTTGTACGCGACGACAGCGACGATCAAAAAGTGGGTACGGCCGCGCGCAACACCGTTTTGCAGCTTTTATACCGGTCTCCTCTGGTGGAAAACTTTTATCGCGTCAGCTTTTATACCCGCTCGGGAGACTTTGTCACCAGCCGTTTTGAAAAGGACGACTACCTCGTCAGCGGCACCGAGCGGGCGGGAGAGGTGATATCCGCCCTCCCCTGGCTGGACGAGGTGGACCGCTCCCCCACCCAGCGCCATATCCTGGCCTCGCACTCCGACTTTTTTGCGGTGCGCCGTGATATGCAGGTGTACGGCATCGTGCGCGCGGTGGTATATCACGGCAATGCGCTTGGCTATCTGGAAGTCAGCAACGAATTTTCCGAGCTGGAATCCATCATGGCCATTGCCAGCCAGGAAAACGCATCCATCCAGGTGGGCTTTGACGATGGTACCTTGCTTTACTCCAGCACCGGCACGCCCCTCCCCTATCCCGCGGATATGCCGGAGGACCAAATCGTTGACTGGAGCGATCCGGCATTGGGCATCAGCCAGTCGGTGGTGCATACGCGGGTGGAGTGGCTCAACCTCAGCCTGTATGTGGCCAAGGACAACGCCATCATCGAAGCCAGCTTGTCGCGCATTTATCAGACCATCATCCGCACGTCCATTTTCATTCTGATTCCCACGCTGGCCCTGATTGCGCTGGTTTCCATGCGGCTTACCCAGTCCATCCGCCAGCTCACGCGCAAGGTGCAGCAATCTCCTGTGGACAGTTCCCCCGGCGATGAAGCCAGCATACGCCGGGCGCTGTCCACTACCGTCACCTCCACCGGCGACCCCGAAATTCATGAGCTGGAGCTCACCTTCAACAACCTGATGCTCAAGCAGCGCGAAAGCACCCTGAACGAAATCGCCATGCGTGAAGGCACCCTGCAGGCCCAGCTCAGCGCCCTGCAAATGCAGATCAATCCCCACTTTGTCTATAATACGCTCAACATCATCAGCGCCAAATCCATGGAAAGCGGCAACTACGACGTCATCGAAATCTGTGACCAGTTTGCCCAGATGCTGCGCTATTCCACCGATGCCCGCTCCCGCACCGCCACCATGGCCGAGGAACTGGAAAACGCGCGCTACTATCTCATGCTTTCCAAGGCGCGCTATGAGGACAACCTTGAATTTACCATAGACGTTCCGGAAAACCTCACGAGCCTGACCGTGCCCAAGCTGACCCTTCAGCCGTTGGTGGAAAATGCGCTGAGCCATGGGTTCAACGGTGCCAACGCGCTCAGAAAGCTATGGATTACCGGACATATTGAAAAGGCCCACTTCATTTTGGAAATCCGCGACAATGGCAACGGCTTCTCCGAGGACAGCCTCAGCCGTCTCCGCCGGCAGATCGAACAGGTGGAAAACAACCAGCTTTCCATCCAAAGCGGCGACGGCCACATCGGGCTGATCAACACCTGTCTCAGGCTGCACTATTACAGCAAAGGGACCATGCACATGTCCATACGCAACGAAAACGGCGCCGTGGTCACGCTCACCTTTCTCTACGATGGCGGGATGCCTGCCGGCCAGGGCAAAGCGCTTTGACATGCTTTCCCTGAGTCCCCGGACGGTGGAACGGAAAACTGCCTCCTCAGTGCGTCGAAAATGCCCGGCTTTGTCGGCAGCCAGAAGCTTTCACGGAAAAGCCTCAGCGGTTGGCAACCCTGGGCCGAGAGGTTCATCCCATTTCTCCGGTTTTCTAAATGAAAAATAATTCAACGACATAAGCGTTGAATTCCAGACTGTCAAATCACCCTTTTGAGAGGTTCGTAGGGCCTCCAGTCTCCATGAGCTGTATTCCACATGTGTGGCGGGTTTGGAAGCCTTGCAGTGCAAGGTTCAGGGCGTAGGCAGCGGAACACCGGCGGTCTTTGGGCAAAAGCGGAGAAGCCCATTGAAAAGTTCCTATAATAACAGGACACCATCGCGCGGCAAAAGAGCGGCGTGCCGGACAGACTCTTCGAAAATCAGCAGGGAATGGAGCGGGGCATCCTGGTACAGCTGCCTCTGCGGGAACGCCTTCTCCGGATACACTCAGCTACCACGGCATACGGCCCGCGCTATTCCAAAGGTACGCATACAAGGAGGCCTGAGGCCTGTTTCGGGAAGGGACGGTTTACCTGTGAACCGACCGCTCTCTGTCCACAGCGTCAAAAGCTAACCGGGCACATCGCCAACCGGAAAGAGGGCCGGAAATGATGCATCCGTCCGAGAATCCGCAAGAGCTGCTCTTCCGGGAAGAACAGGCTTTTCACCGAAATCAAAAGACAGCAGACGATGCACCCGGTATGGCAGGAAGCCCTGAAACAGATGGATGCGTTTACAGGGGAAATGCAACTGCACCCGACCTGCGGAGGCCATCGAACGGTCTTTTGCACAAGTCAAAGCGTTGCATGGCTCGCGCTATGGCCGCGCTCCCGGACTCTGCACCGGGATTCGGGGAGCGCTGCAGACTACTGTTCTGCAGCGCTTTCCTTTCGAATAGCCGCCGGAGCGCATACAGG
>OKRW01000575.1_pt1 | contig 36324 bp, 31 predicted proteins | sample 1601151 | NCBI WGS metagenome assembly OKRW01 (sample SAMEA3541471, study PRJEB24748) | human gut metagenome | biome: human gut; feature: human-associated habitat; material: faeces | place: China | collected 2012 | reverse complement strand
AGCTGAATAGAGCGTCAGATTCCGGTTCTGAAGGTCGTGGGTTTGAATCCCACCCGAGTCACCACACCTTATGTAGGGAGATGCTATGCAGACTCCCTACGTTTGTTTTTGGAGCATTTGAAGTGCAGAGACCTCAAAAAGTACTACCTTTGCGCTATAACTATACATTAATATAGAGAGTACATTCACAGTATGGAACGAGTCGTCAGCGGGATCCGACCTACCGGTCATCTACATATAGGCAACTACTACGGAGCTATGCGTAGCTTCCTAGAGATGCAGGAGCAGTATGATTGCTACTTCTTTATCGCTGACTGGCACTCGCTCACCACACACCCACACCCGGGGGACATAGTGCAGGATACAGACACAATCCTCGCTGAGTACCTCGCTTGTGGTCTCGATCCGAGCAAGGTGGTCCTCTACCGTCAGAGCGATGTGCCAGAGGTACTGGAGCTATACCTTTACCTCAATATGAACGCTTATCTGGGTGAGCTACAGCGCACCACCACCTTTAAGGAGAAAGCGCGCAAGCAGCCAGACAATGTCAATGCTGGGCTGCTCACCTACCCAACGCTCATGGCGGCCGACATCTTACTGCAGCGTGCCGTCAAGGTGCCTGTGGGCAAGGATCAGGAGCAAAATATGGAGATGGCGCGCCGCTTCGCACGTCGCTTTAACACAATCTACGATGTAGAGTACTTCACCGAGCCTGCCTCGTGGACCGCTATGTCTAAGCCGATCAAGGTGCCAGGGCTCGACGGCTCGGGCAAGATGGGCAAGAGTGAGGGCAATGCAATCTATCTCTACGAGGATGACAAGGCAATCACGAAGAAGGTGATGCGAGCTGTCACGGACGCTGGCCCTACGGAGCCAAACAGCAAGCCCTCGGAGCCAGTGGAAAACCTTTTCACCATTATGGATCTAGTCTCTGCGCCTGAGACGGTGGCACACTTTCGCCAATGCTATGCGGACTGCTCGATACGCTACGGAGATCTGAAGAAGCAACTAGCAGCTGATCTGCTCACTGCGATCGCTCCAATCCGAGAGCGAATCCTCGAGCTATCTAGCGACAAGGAGCAGCTACACCGAGTGGCTACCGAGGGGGCTATGAAGGCACGTGAGAGCGCTCGCAAGACCATCGAGGAGGTCAGAGAGATCATTGGCTTTGCTCCGACACTCCGCTAACTCTCCACTAACAACTATCGACTAACAACTAATAACTTATAAACTAGATATGGACAGCAACAATAACCGCCCCAATCCACTCATCGCTAGAGGCACCGTCATACGCATTCTCCCTGTACAGGAGGGTGTCAGCAAGGCGGGCAACGCTTGGCGCAAGGGGGCTTTTGTCATAGAGACTGACTCGCAGTACCCACGCACCATCTGCTTCAACATTTGGAATAACCGTATCGATGAGGTTTCGCTCACAGAGGGTGACTTCGTCGAGGTTCGCTTTGATGTAGAGAGCCGGGAGTATATGGAGCGCTGGTACACAGACGTGACTGCTTACAACGTCTCCAAGGTAGACCAAAACGCAGCTGCACCAACTCCTGAGGAGGATCCCTTTGCGGGCAAAACACCTTACGTAGGAGGTAATGCCGCTTCAGCTCCTAGCACGGGCTTCGCTTCGCAAGCTCCTGAGGCTGGGACGCAAAATCAGTTTGGCGGCTCCTTCGATCCCTCAGCTGGTGACAACGCTGACGACCTACCCTTCTAAGAGCTAGCTCTGCACATCATATGCGTACGACACTCCTCGTAGTAGGTGAGACCTCTTCGCCAGAGCTACACCGCCTCATCGAGGAGTATCGGCAGCGCATCGGTGGTTATATACCCTTCGACATTGAGGTCTTGCCCGACCCTAAGCGGCGCAAGCAGCAAGCCTCCATAGCTAATCAGCAACAGGCGACCTGCGAGGCTATCGCCTCGGTGATCGCTCCGAGTGACTTGGTGGTCCTACTGGATGAGCGTGGCAAGGAGTACACGAGTCGTCAGTGGGCGGATCAGCTACAGCGCTATATGAATAGCGGTGCTAAGCGGCTTCTCCTGGTGGTGGGCGGTCCTTACGGCTTTACACCTGAGTTTAAGCAGCGCTACGGACAGCAAGCTTGGTCGCTCAGTCGCTTGACCCTGACGCACGAGATGGTGCGTCTCTTTGCGGTCGAGCAGATCTACCGAGCCTGCACGATACTGCGGGGAGAGCCTTACCATCACGACTAACTTATAGTTCCAATCACATGATACCATTCTTTGAAGAGGCTGATGTAGCGGTCTCGATCTGTGACCGTGAGGGTCGCATTATAGAGATGAACGAGCAGTCGCGTCAGGTCAATCTCAAGCCGGGTCAGAGCTTGATCGGCAAGAATGTCCTCGACTGCCACCCCGAGCCAGCTCGCTCGATGCTGGCCGATATGATGGCACACCAGACGAAGCATGTCTACACCATCACAAAGGGCGACAAGAAGAAGCTCATCTACCAGATCCCGTGGTATGAAAATGGGGAGTACGCTGGCTTTATGGAGCTATCGATGATCATCCCCCACGAGATGGCACACTACGTACGTCAGGTGCCACCCGAGAAGAAGGCTTAGCCATGTTTCGCAGAGACCGTCTCAAGCTTTACTTCCTCCTCATCTGGTGGATCGCCCTCAACGTGTGGGTTTGGATCCTGCAGCGCACTCCCTTTGACTGGGTTCGTGTAGGCTCCAGTATCGGCACGCTTGTGGTGATCGCACTCCTCGCCTGGATATGGCATCGGAACTACCGCACCGAGCAGGAGCGCCGTGCTCTAGAGCAGTCAGAGGACGAAGAGAAGTAACCCTCGCCACATCTCCTATTATATATATGTCTCGTAAGTTTACACCAATTCGCTGTACGCCCCAATACTATCACAAGATATGGGGTGGAGGTCGTCTTGCGCCTACGGGAGGCGACAAGCAGATTGGCGAGGTGTGGCTACTCTCAGCACTGGCAGGACAGGAGACGCCCACAGAGGGTGCCGACTACGAGGGAGCTTCGCTAGATGCTCTAGTAGCTCGCTATGGAGACCGCTTACTCGGGCGAGGACAGACGGCACGATGCGGTGGAGCTTTCCCCTTATTGATCAAGCTACTGGACGCTGCGACCGACCTTTCGGTGCAGGTACACCCATCGCCCGAAGAGGGGGGCAAAGATGAGATATGGTACTTCCTAGAGACGGAGCCGACGAGTCGTATCTGTCTCGGGCTGACCGAGCCGATGAGTGCCGAAACCTTGCGCTCCGCCATCGAGCGTGGTGGTCTGATGCGCTACCTGCACTGGGAGCCAGTGAGACCAGGAGAGGCTATTGCCCTACCAGCTGGCACGATCCACGCACTAGGGGCTGGCTCGATGCTGATTGAGGTGCAGGACACGAGCGACACGACCTATCGGCTCTACGACTATGACCGAGTAGATGACGAGGGTGCCCAGCGGACGCTACACATCGAGGAGGCACTTCGCACAGCTACCCTAGGACCGCACAGGCTGGACTCTCGCCAATTACCCCTAGGTACGCCACACTTCGTCTGTCACGAGGTGACAGCCACACCAGACTCGCTTCAGACCATCACCACCGATGGGACGAGCTGTGCGATCCTTGTCGGCATCTCTGGGAGCTTGCTACTAAGCGGTAACGATACGGAGCAGTGGCAACTAGCTCCCCACGAGGCACTACTGCTTCCCGCCGAGACCCTCCCGATGCAGGTAGCACGAGGGGAGGGCAAAGCCTTGATGATAACCTTAACACCCGCAGAGAGATGATACAGATTGATGACAAGGTGGTGAGCTTTGAGATCCTTGAGGAGTGCTTCGCCTGCGACTATGCCGTATGCCGTGGCGCTTGCTGTGTGCATGGCGATGCGGGTCCACCCGCCACAGAGCGTGAGTGTCGCAGCTATCAGCGTCACCTCTCGCTCCTTGAGCCGCACCTAGCGCCCGAGGCGTCTGAGCTGATCCATCATCAGGGGGTGAGCTACATAGATATATCTGGCGAGCGGGTACTCTCTATAGTGAACGGCGAGAACTGCGCCTTCACGCTCCACCCCACGCCCCCCGAAGGGGTGCGCTGCGCCATCGAATGGTACGCCTCGACCCATCCCGAGGTGCAGCTGGAGAAGCCGATCAGCTGTCGGCTCTATCCGATCCGTGTGCGTCAGTTCAAGTACTTCTCATCACTACATTACGACCGCTGGGACATCTGTCAGGCGGCTGTGGAGCGAGGGCGCAAGCTCGGCATCAAGGTGTACCAGTTCGTACGCGAACCGCTGATAGCCGCCTTCGGAGCACACTTTTACGATCAGCTCGTTGAGGCGGACAAGCTACTCCAAGAGGCGCGGCGCAAAGAGGCAGCGGATAGAAGAGACGCCAAGCATTAACGCCTAGCTCTAGCGTGTCGTCTCATAGCTTATGAAAAGAAAGAATCATCTCTACCGTAGCTTCGGGCTGCTCCTCGTCGGTTGCTTGCTAGCGTATGGACTCTCGGAGCTGCTGGTCGCTGTCGGTCCTATCGCAGGCTACCAGGTCAAGGCATTTAACCCGCTGAGTGATCTACTCGATACGACAACAACTCAGTCGTCAGAGACGCTCTCCATTTCTCTAGAGGAGTCTGAAGATCCATTTGATCCTGAGCCTACTCCCACAGACTCGACAACCGCCATAGACGACTCGACCAATCGTACGCAAGTAGCGGTCGATACGCTTCCTCCGCTAGAACTCTCCAGCCGTCTGATGGACTACTCCGAGGGGCAGAGTGCGTTGCGCCGTCTGCGGGCTGCGCTGCGGGAGGGACATACGAAGGCGGTGCGTATCGCTTTCGTCGGTGACTCCTTTATCGAGGGAGACATCTTGGTGGCTCCTTTTCGTCAAGCGCTCCAGCAGACTTATGGCGGTCAAGGGGTGGGCTACGTAGCGCTCACCTCACCAGTGGCTCGCTTTAGGCAGAGCATCCAGCAGCGCTTCGAGGGAGCTTGGCAGGAGACCTCCGCCAATAAGAGCAAGTCTCGCACGCTCTTCACACTAGCCGAAACCTTTGCCACAGCTACTGCTGCCGCCTCCACAAGCTACAAGCTAAAGAGTGCTGCCGACCGCGTGACGCTCCACTACGTGAGCGACTCGATCCCCGTAACGATCAGTTACGGCATCAACGGAGGCGAGCAGCAACCTGTCGAGCTACCCGCTAGCCACGGAGCGCTCGCCGAGTACACCCTGCCACATAGTGGTGTCAAGCGGGTTGAGATTGCTACCGAGGGGGGCGATGGCACACGCTTCTATGGTGTCTGCTTCGATGGTGCAACGGGTGTCTCCGTAGACAACTACAGTCTCCGAGGCTCCTCTGGTGCGAAGCTCAATGCTGTCTCCTCGACCCTGACGGCACAGCTCTCACGCTTCCGCCCCTACGACCTGATCATCCTCTCCTATGGGCTTAATGTGGTGAGCGCTCAAGACAATGACGACAGCTACGACTGGTACTACGTTGCTATGGCTAAGAGCATCGAGCATATCCAGCAGCTCTACCCGCACGCCACGATCCTACTTATGTCGCTCTCTGACCGCGCCACGCTGCGGGAGGGAGAGATCCACCCGCTCAATGGGGTGGCTCGTGTACTCCGCATACAGCACCGCTTGGCACAGCGCTACGGACTCCTCTTTTGGAATACGCACGAGGCGATGGCGTCACTCGGTGGTATCCAAGGTTTTGTGGACAAAGGGTGGGCAGCAAAAGACTATACCCACGTCTCTATGGCGGGCGGGCGACAGCTCGCCAAGTTACTCACAGCAGATCTGATTGGCGATGAGGAGTAGTCGGTTGATACGCATCAGTTGTGCCATCATAGGGAGCCTACTCCTTATGGCGCAGACGCTTATGGCACAGCGGGTGCCACAGCTCGTAGCGCCCGACGGTTATCTCGATAAGCTTTGGGTCGCTTGTGACGAGGCGAGAGCGACTAGACAGATCGTTTCGATCATTCACCTAGGCGACTCGCACATACAGGCGGGACACTTCACGATGCCGATCCGTCAAGCTTTTACAAAGCGTTGGGGCGATGGCGGCCTCGGCTGGGTAGGCCCTTTTCGCCTATTGGGTACCAATCCACCGATCCACACGGTGATACGTGCCTCCTCAGCTGGCACGTCGGGCGTTAAGATCACCCAGAGAGACTACGACCGAGAGAGTCCTACGGGCATGGTGCTACAGACGAGGGCGAGTGGTGCCATCACCTACACGCTGCAGTGTGGCGGCGGACAAACCTTCGACCGCATTGTCATCTATCGTCAGCGGGGGTCGCAACCTTTCACCTTAGCTGGCCATAGCGCTAGCAGGATCGCTCACGACACTTTGACTACCGAGCAGATCGTCAGCGACACGCTCCTCGTGGGTCGCTACGTTAGCTCGGCACAGGTGACCGCTCCCGCCTCGTCCGTCTGGTATGGCGCTAGCCTAGAGCGTAGTAGTGGCGGTGCGCTCGTCCATACGATCGGCTACAATGGTGCTACCTACTATACTTACAGCAAAGGAAGCTTTACCAGTTCTGTCGCCACTCTGCGGCCTCAGCTGATCATCCTTTCGCTAGGTACCAATGAGTCGCTCGCACGGCAGTTTGACCGCAACCACTTTGGCGAGGAGGTCGCCCGACTGGTACGCAGGCTCCAAGCGAGCAATCCCGACTGCGCCATCGTCCTCACTTCGCCTCTCTACTGCTATCGCAAGGTACGTGTGCGCCAGCGGGGCAAGCGTAGACGATACCGCACCAGCTACCGTGCTAATGCCAACTGCCAGCTCATTGCCGACGAGCTACAGCAGCAAGCTCGGGAATTGGGGTGCGGCTACATCGACCTCTTCAGTCACTTCGGGGGGAAGGCAGGTGCTGCGCAACTACTCTCTAGTGGCATCCTCTCAGGTGATCGCGTCCATCTGACCGCTGCTGGCTATAATAAGGTAGGGGCAGCGATCGCCACGGCTCTCCAAAACGACTACACACAGTGGCGCCAGCACGACCCCCACGTCACCTCTCAAGCCTCCGAAGACTAACCTCCGTATGCTCACCCCCTATCTCACACGAGCTGCCGAGCTACTCACCTACGATAGCTCAGCTCCGATGCTCTTCAATAGTGGACTCTTTCTGGTCCTCTTCCTGCTCTTCCTGCCGCTCTACTACCTACTGCGTAAGCAGACGTTGGCACGGATCATCTATGTAGTGTGCTTCTCGCTCTTCTTCTACTACAAGAGCAGCGGCTACTACGCTATGATCCTCATTATGACCGCCACGGTCGACTTCATCATCGGGCACCTCATAGCAGCCGCCCCAGAGCGCAAAGTCAAGCGTCGCTGGCTCACCCTCTCCCTCTGCTTCAACCTCGGTATGCTCGGATACTTCAAGTATACCAACTTCCTTCTCGAGCTCTTCACACCGCTTGTCCAGTGGTTTGGAGGACTGGTTGGGCTTGGCGAGATAAGCACGATACAGCTAGGACCGCTCGACATTTTCCTCCCCGTCGGCATCTCCTTCTTCACCTTCCAGTCGCTCAGCTACGTCATCGACATCTATCGAGGCGAGATACGTCCGCTGAGACGTTGGGTGGACTACCTCTTTTACGTCTCCTTCTTTCCTCAGCTCGTGGCGGGGCCTATCGTTCGTGCCAAAGACTTTATCCCGCAGATCTACAAGCCCGTATGGGTCACCAAAAAGGAGTTTGGCGAGGGACTCTTCCTCATTCTCTCGGGACTGATCAAGAAAGCGATCATCTCCGACTATATCTCGCTCAACTTCGTGGATCGTGTCTTTGACGCCCCAACCCTTTACAGTGGCTTCGAAAACCTTATGGCGATCTACGGCTACGCACTCCAGATCTACTGCGACTTCTCTGGATACTCCGATATGGCTATCGGCATCGCGCTGTGGCTCGGCTTTCGCTTTAATATCAACTTCGACTCGCCCTACCGCTCCGCCACCATCACCGAGTTTTGGCGACGCTGGCACATCTCCCTCTCCTCCTGGCTACGGGACTACCTCTACATACCGCTCGGGGGGAGTCGTCGTGGTCGGTTGCGTACCTATCTCAATCTCCTCGTCACGATGCTCCTCGGCGGACTATGGCACGGAGCCAGCCTGCGATTTATCCTCTGGGGTGGTATGCACGGTGTCGCCCTTGCCCTGCACAAGCTCTATATGCAGATCTGCCCGTGGGCACGCCCCGACGGAGCCTCTATGGGACGGTTCAGACGCTACCTAGGCATGTTCATCACCTTCCACTTCGTCTGCTTCGCCTGGATCTTCTTCCGAATGCCAACGATGGAGGGCATCGGACAGATGTTTGAGATGATACGGTATGAGTTCCACCCCGAGATCATCCCGCAGTTTCTCGAGGGTTACTGGCTCGTCGTGACGCTCATCGTGCTAGGCTTCGTGGCGCACTTCGTCCCGCAGCGCGCCTTCCGTCCCCTCGAGCGCAGCATCAGTCGTATGCCACTCGTCGGTCAGGCGCTCCTCTTCGCCCTCGTCGTGCTGCTCGTCGTCCAGTTCCAGAGCAGTGGTGTGCAGCCCTTCATCTACTTCCAGTTCTAGCGATTAGCTGTTGGCCTTTGGCTCTTGGCTGTTAGCTGTTGGCTAGGGTGATCGGAGCTATCGGAGTGCTAGTGTCCCTAGTGGCTCTAGTGTCTCTAGCTAACAGCCAAGAGCCAAAGGCCAACAGCTAACAGCCAATCTCTTTTTTCCGTACCTTTGAGAAACGCAACCGCAGCGAGGCGGTGGCGGGCTCTTATAGCACAAACACTTAACCCAATATATAGTATGTCTTACCCAATCATGACTGCCGAAGAGGCAGCGAGATTAGTTCACGATGGCGATCAGGTAGGCTTCAGTGGCTTCACCCCAGCTGGTTGCCCTAAGGTAGTGCCACAAGCGATAGCTCATTACGCTGAGGAGGAGCATGCGGCGGGGAGACCCTTCCGCATAGGTGTCTTCACGGGCGCCTCGACCGGCGACCGCCTCGACGGAGCCTTGGCACGTGCTCACGCGATCAAGTTTAGAGCGCCCTATCAGTCCAACAAAGACCTACGTGCCGAGATCAATAGCGGTGAAGTCGCTTACTGCGATATGCACCTCTCGCAGCTAGCGCAGGAGATGCGTGCTGGCTTCTTTGGCAAGATCGACGTAGCTATCGTCGAGGCCGCTGAGCTAACGGAAGATGGTCAGCTGGTACCCACCACGGGTGTCGGTATCCTACCCACCATCTGTCGCCTCGCAGATCGGATCATCGTCGAGCTCAATGATCGTCACCCCGCCAAGATACGTGGGCTCCACGACATCGCAGAGCCTCTCGATCCGCCCGCACGTCGTGAGCTGCCTATCTACAAGCCCTCTGATCGTGTCGGCAAACCTTACGTACAGCTCGACCCGAAGAAGGTCGTGGCGGTCGTCAAGACCAGCGAGCCAAACGATGACGGAGGCTTTGCACCGCTCGATGAGGTGACGCAGGCGATCGGAGAGAATGTCACGAAGTTTCTCGAGGAGGAGATCCGCACAGGTCGCATCCCTCGTGAGTTCCTCCCGCTACAGAGTGGCGTAGGCAATATCGCCAATGCGGTTCTAGCTTCCGTAGGTAAGAGCCCGAAGATCCCACCCTTTGAGGTTTACACCGAGGTGATCCAAGATGCCGTCATTGGGCTGATGAAGGAGGGACGCGTTAAGTTTGCTTCGGGCTGCTCGCTCTCAGTCAGTCGTAATGTGATCCTAGACATTTATCAGAACTGGGACTTCTTCAAGGACAAGCTACTTTTGCGCCCAGAGGAGTACTCAAACAACCCAGGCATCGTGCGCCGTCTCGGGGTCATCACGATGAATACCGCTCTAGAAGCAGACATCTACGGCAACATCAACTCGACGCACGTCCTAGGCACCAAGATGATGAACGGCATCGGTGGCTCGGGCGACTTCACCCGCAATGGTTACATCTCTATCTTCACCACGCCATCGACCGCCAAGGGCGGTGCCATCAGTGCTATCGTGCCGATGGTGAGCCACGTGGATCACACCGAGCACTCGGTCAAGGTTCTCATAACCGAGTACGGTATCGCTGACCTCCGAGGACTCTCTCCACGACAGCGTGCGGAGCGCATCATAGAGAACTGCGCCCATCCCGACTATCGTCCACTGCTACGTGCTTATCTAGCTCAGGCTTCGGAGGGACAGACCCCCGTTTGTCTAGAGAAGGCTTTCGCCTTCCACAAAGCCTTGGCAGAGACAAAGGATATGCGCCAAGCTAAACTTTAATCTATAAAAGCAACCGCTCCTCGCCACTACTATATAGTAAGTGACGGGGAGCGATCACAACCAACAAGACCTGACACGCTTATGTCTTACATACTCAATCTAGGAGGCCGCGCCTTCGACCTGTCGGAGCCTGTCGTGATGGGCATCCTCAATGTGACGCCCGACTCCTTCTACGCTGGTAGTCGCAAGCAGACCGCCGAGGCGATCGCTGAGCGTACCCACGAGATCGTCCAGGAGGGCGGACGGATCATCGACATTGGTGCCTGCTCGACACGCCCAGGTGGCGAATTGGTCGATGGCGAGGAGGAGCTACGTCGACTACGCCACGCACTGGAGATCATCCGTGCCGAAGCGCCCGACCTGCCTATCTCGGTAGATACTTACCGTGCTGACGTGGCGAAGGCGTGCGTCGAGGAGTATGGCGTGGAGATCATCAACGACATATCGGGCGGTCAGGCTGATGCGAAGATGTACAGCACCATGGGGGAGCTGGGCGTCGCCTACATATTGATGCACCTAGAGCATAGTGTCGAGGGTATGCACCAAGTGGTAGACTACAAGCCCTCGGTCGAGGTGTGCGTGGCGGACTACTTCCGAAGCCGTCTCGAGCAACTCCACGCTTGCGGTGTGAAAGATGTGATCCTCGACCCAGGCTATGGCTTTAGCAAAAGTATGGACGACCACTACCGCCTACTGACGCATCAGCGAGAGGCGCTACAAGAGTTTGCCGAGCCCGTGCTGGTCGGCTTCTCGCGCAAGCGTATGGTGCAGACGGTCATCGGAGCAGACGCTATGCACTCAGGCGATGCGACCAACGTACTACACACCTATGCTCTGATGGAGGGCATCGCACAGATCATCCGCACCCACGATGTGCGTCTCGCTGTCGAGGCGATCCAGGTGACCGACATGATCCGCAAGCATCTCCCCGATGCTACGGGGGCGAGCAGCTACACCCACTGGCAGAGACCGCTAGAGACCCTTTAACTATTACGCTTAGAGACTTAGGACTGTGACGCTAGACTGGTTATCCTTTACGCTTGTCGACCTCTTTGACATTATCCTCTCGGCACTGCTCTTCTACTATGTCTATCGGACATTGAGAGCGACCGCCTCGAGAGCGCTGATCTTAGGTATCTTCACCTTTGTCCTCGTGTGGGTCATCGTCTCCAAGTGGGCTGGTATGATCCTCTTGGGGGGTATCCTCGACGAGCTGGTCGGCACGGGGATGCTCATTCTAGTGATCATCTTTCAGGAGGAGATAAGGCGCTTCTTGATCACGCTCGGCAGTACCCACCGATGGCGCTTCTTGCGAAAGGTCTTCAAGGGAGATGAGAGCGCTCAGGAGGAGCAGCGCTGTGTCGCAGCACTTGTCCTAGCCTGTATGAATATGGCGCGCAAGAAGGTGGGCGCCCTCATCGCTATCCAAGCCAAGCAGGAGCTCACCGCCTACCTCCACACGGGAGAGGTCTTTAAGGCAGAGATCAATGCTCGCCTGATCGAAAACATATTCTTCAAAAACAGCCCACTCCACGACGGTGCTATGATCATCGTCGATAACGACATACGGGCCGCTGGATGTATCCTCCCCGTCTCCAACGATCCCAACCTCTCGAAAGACTTGGGCCTGCGTCACCGCAGTGCCTTAGGGCTCTCGCAGGCTACGGACTGCCTCGTCATCGTCATCAGCGAGGAGCGTGGCAAGATCTCTCTAGCGCAAAACGGAGTCATCGACGTCGATGTCGACATCGACACCCTGCGCCAGCGACTAGACGCTATCTACGCCAACTAGCTCAGACATACATATAGTATATAGGTCAGAAGGAATGCACGCTCGGTGCGTTCCTTCTTTTCGTTTTCTGACCAATCGCATCGTGCTCTCCTCATGGCAGGTTATTGCTATCCCGTAAGAGTTATTTGAGGAGACTGTAGCAAAAGTCAACAGTCTCACAATCTTGCTTGCAAGATTGTCTAGACTTTGCAGAAAGGATGAAGCGCAAGGCGCTGAGGGTGAGGTCTGAAGGGAGCATACCTCCGTATGTGACCGAAGCCGAATCCCGAAAGCAACACAGCGATTCGCCTTTATGCAACAGTCTCTTGAGGGGGCGAGTAGATCACTCTACAGAAATGAGCTAACTATCAGTACCACTTGGGTGAAACTAAAGTTTCATACGGAAGAAACTGGAGTTTCATACGGGTGAAACTGGAGTTTCATACAGAGGAAACTTTGTCAAGTTAGCGACACTTCTTTCCGAAGGAGAGCTTGCGCCACATATTCCCTTGTCAGCGAAACGAAACAAACGAGTAACCGTATGATAACATCGCCAAGCTACCTTTGCAACGTAAGATTTGAAACAGAAGATATTTCGTATGCTATACAAGGCTCTTTCCTATACGCTCACCCTGGCGCTCACCCTCTTGACACTCCTAGCGGTCAGCCCTGCACTAACGGCTCAGCCACACGGGCAGCCCATTCCTCACAGCGAGGCTGATCTACGACTAGGCACCCTCACGGGGCGCATCGTCGACGAGCACGGCGAGGGACTCATCGGAGCCACCGTGCGCATCATCGAGACGGGTGGCGGACAGGTTACTGACTTCGATGGCAACTACTCCCTACAGCTTGCCCCTGGCACCTATACCGTAGAGATCGCTTACGTGGGCTATGAGACCAAGCAGATCCAAGAGGTAAACATTACCGCTGGCAAAGAGACCAGTCTCTCAGTAGATCTAGCCATAGCGGACAATCTCCTCGGCACCGTCGTCGTGACCGGCTCCTACAAGACCAGTAACACAGCGGGTGCGATGAAGATACAACAGAGTATGCCTCAGCTCTCTACGGTCGTATCAAGCGAGATGATCGGCAAGACGGCCGACAAAAACCTTGGCGAGGCACTCAAGCGTGTCACGGGTGTCACCACCATGAGCAATAAGTATGTTGCCGTGCGGGGTATGGGTGAGCGCTGGAACGAAGCTTCGCTCGATGGCATTCCACTACCCAGTACAGAGAGCAACTCAAAGGCCTTCGGCTTTGACCTGATACCTACCTCGCTCATAGACAATGTGACGGTCCTCAAGACCGCTACACCAGATGTCAGTGGCAACTTCTCAGGAGGTCTCATACAGATCACCACGAGAGACATACCGACGAAGGACTTTATCTCCATCAGCGCCAGCACTAGCTACAATTCGCTCAGCACCTTCCAGACGCAGAAGTATCGCATCAGGGGAAAGTGGGACTGGCTCGGCTATGACGATGGGCGACGCACTCTACCTAAGGGACTCCACGAGATACCATTCGATCCGTACAACCCCGTCCCTGAGCTCTTCGAGCAGAGCAAGCGACTGACCACCGACAATTTTACCATCGAGGAGGGCAAGACCCCGCTCGCACAGAACTACCAAGTCTCTCTCGGCAAGAGCTGGGACCTCAACAAGAGCGGTAACCATCGGCTCGGTCTGATCGCCTCGCTCACCTATCGCAACACGCAGCAGCAGACTATCATCGACCATATAGAGCGTGGCGAGTGGATGAATGCCAAGCAATATAATAAGGTACAGGAGAGCTTTGTCGATACGGGCATACGCAATAGCGGCGCTAACTACAAGTACAACACAACCCTTGCGGGCGTCCTCAACATCGGTTGGCAGCGGGGCACTAACCGCCTCAGCCTGCGCAACACCTATACCCATAAGTACGACAACGACCTCTCGGAGCTAACTGGTCTGAGCGACGAAGATCCCAACCCCAAGAGCAATCCTTACCGACAGCAGGTCAACTACCCTACCTTTCAAGACCTCTTGCAAAACAAGCTCAGCGGTAAGCATCAGCTATGCGAGTCACTTCGTCTCGACTGGGCGCTGGCACACACCTACGTACAGCGCAATCAGAAGGACGCCGCCTTCACACAGCAGGTGAGCCAGCTAGACGAGGCTGGAGCGCGTCACTTCTACAATCAGGTGGGTGTGCAGTCGGGATCGCTCTTCCCGCTGACCCGTGCCTGGTACCTCAACCACGAGCGAGACTTCAATGGGCAGGTCAATGTGGAGCTACCCTTTGACCTCTTTGGCAATGACTGGACGCATAAGTTCAAGGCGGGATACGACGGTGCCTTCAAAGAGAACCGCTTTGAGTTTTGGGAGCTCTCGATGCACCTCTTCAACACACGAGGCTTTGACTTCACAACCAGCACGATCGCTGACCTCATCAAGGAGGAGAATATGCGCGACGGCGGCTTCGCCTGGGATCTCAAGCGTCTCCAGGGTGACGGACGTATGTACCACGGACGGGTCTTCCAGAATGCAGTCTACACTATGCTCGATGACCGATACAGCGAGCTACTACGTCTCGTCTGGGGGCTGCGTGTCGAGCACTACCTCTACCAAGAGCTGAGCAACCCCTCTATGTGGATGGGCGAGCTAAACATCGTCGAGCAGGATCGCAAAGAGAAGCCCGTGGCTATTATGCCGTCGATCAATCTTACGATCACACCGATCAAGGACCTCAACGTACGACTGAGCTACAGCCGCAACACGGTACGCCCGCAGTTTATGGAGCGCACAGCCTACCGCTTCTACGATCCCTTCCTCGGTGGAGAGATCTTCAACCAGAGCGTCATCTCGACGACCGTAGACGGTGCTGACCTCCGTGTCGAGTGGTACCCCGGCGCTGGCGAGGTTATCTCCATCGGTGGATTCTACCGCTACCTAGACAAGCCTATCGAGCGCATCGCTCAGAAGACCGCCTCCTTCGCCCGCTTCTACATGCTGATGAATAGCAACAAAGCGCACAGCTATGGTGTCGAGCTAGAGCTACGTAAGAACTTCGGCTTCATACCCCTAGGCTCATGGCTCGAGCATCTCTACCTCAATGCCAATGCGACCTTCACACAGAGCATCGTCACCGGTATGGTCTCACGTGCCGACGAGAGCGGCATACTGCGCTGGGTACCTGTCACGCAGCGCCGACCGATGTACAGTCAGGTGCCCTATATGTACAATGTGGGTCTCTCCTACGAGAGCGAGACCTTTGGGGCAAATCTTACTATGAACCGCTCCGGACGCAAGCTCGTCCTCAATACGAACCAAGCCTACGAGCAGGAGTACGAGGCGCCCTTCAGTCAGCTCGATGCACAGCTCTCCTACACCTTCCCCAAGTATGGTGTGACCATCAAGGTCAATGGTTCTAACCTACTCAACGCTAAGCACATCATCTACACCAACCACGTAGACGACTTCGAGCGTGCCGCTGACAATAATCAGATCCTAGACACGATGCGGCATGGCACCTCTAGCGACTACGACCCAGGTCACGACAACATCGTCTACCAGTACCGCGACGGCATCTCGCTGAGTGCCTCCGTCAGCTGGACTTTCTAAAGAATCAGAGATACTAACACTTCAACTATCTATCATAATATCATGAACAAGACAATCCGTTTACTAAGCCTCGTGATGGCTACCCTCATGAGCCTAGCACTATTTACCTCATGCGACGAAACAGGCAATGAGCCTAATGGTGGTGGAGACAACAACAAAGTCACTGGCCGCACCATCGGTGGCAAGGAGCTCGTAGTCGTCGAGGGACGCATCAATGGCAAGAACAATCACTGGACAGCTGACAAGGTCTACGCACTCAAGGGCATCGTCACCGTTCCCGCCAATGAGACGCTCACCATCGATGCTGGCACCACCATCATCGAGGAGCCCACACCATCAGGGGCTACAGGCGTACTCGTTGTAACTCGTGGCGCTAAGATTATGGCCGAGGGTACCGCACAGAAGCCTATCGTCTTCACCTCCTCCAAGGCAGTCGACAACAACGCTGGTCGCCCCGCTCCTGGAGACTTCGGTGGTGTCATCTTACTAGGTAAGGCTAAGGTCAATACACCGACCGACGCTCAGTTTATCGAGGGTCTCAACCAAGGTGTCGAGGAGTATCGCTACGGTGGCGACAATGACGAGGACAACAGCGGTGTACTGCGCTACGTACGCATCGAGTACGCTGGCTTCATCCTAGGCGACAGCAACGAGATCAATGGTCTCACCTGCGGTGGCGTAGGTCGTGGCACCACGCTAGACCATATCCAGGTCAGCTGGGGGCTAGACGACAGCTTCGAGTTCTTCGGTGGTTGTGTCAATGCGACCCACCTCGTCTCCTACGCTTGTGACGATGACAACTTTGACTTTGACAACGGCTTCACTGGTAGCATCACCTACGGTGTCGCTATTGCCAACCCCGCCTCGACACACTCCGACAGCAAGGGTAAGTCTGACAGCAACGGCATCGAGCTAGACAACAATGCTAAGTCTCAGGACGAGACCTTCTCTCTGATCCCTAAGACGCACCCCACACTGACCAACGTCTCTATCATCGGTGCAGCTACCCGTGTAGCCAACGTCCACAACAACTTCCAGGGCGATGCCTACAAGTACGCAGCTCGTGTACGTCGTGGTGGTCAGATCACCCTCAAGGACTGTATCCTCACTGGTTATCCTAAGGGCTTCGTCCTCGATCCCGATGCCGACAAGATGGAGCATAGCAAGATCGAGGGTAGCTCCTTCCACGGCTTTGACTCAGCCTTTGAGATCAAGAACGGCTCCGCCAAGCCCACCACAGGTATCATCGAGGTGGTCAACAAAGACTCCGCAGCTACCTTCGGCATGAAGGCTCCTTTCGGTACTCCAGCCGACTTTATGGGAGCTCAAGTCGGTGCCTTCCCTGCTAGCAAGGGCAACTGGATGGCAGGCTGGACCGCCTTCTAATCGGTCTAATAGGAGACTATTGCTAAAGTCAACAGTCTCACTAGACGCACAAACCACTAACCAAGTAGGGGCGGATCTCGTGTCCGTCCCTATTTTGTTTGCTAGTCTTTCTGTAATCAGGCTTTTGGTATTACGTCTCGGGGTATTGCGAGATTGAGCCTATACGACAGTTAACTCAATAAGCGTAAGATCATCTAGCTCTTTTGTGACTTACTGACCTCTCCGACCCAGAGAGAGACTATAAGCAGTAGCTGAAACGCAAAGGCGTAAATCCAATATCTATCTAACCAGAATAAGAGGCTAAACAGAGGAAGTATATAGCTAGCGCCTAAGACTTTGAGGAGCTTTTTGACGCCTATGATTGGGTAGTCTCCATGATTGACCTTGCGACACACCCAGGCGACCAGTACGATCAATAGGAATGTGACCGAGAGTGCCAGGCTCTTTGCCATCTGCACATGAAGCTCATTAGAGGCTTCTCCTAGAGAAGAGACCATGAGCACCCAAGCGGCAATGAAGGAGCAAAACCATGAGAAGTTACTGTCTAGTCGGAATCTGTTTTTCATAGGAAGCGTACTACTTTTCTTTCTTCATTGAGTCAGGCTACAAATTTACGAATTATCATTCGGCTCTCTTACTTCGCAAATCTGCGCATTATAGCCCAAAGCAAGAGAAACCATTGCGACTCGGAGTAAGAAAGTCGCTCAAAAACCGCACATATGGTGGTGTGAGAAAAAATGGCTACTACGAAAGTAGGAGATAAACAGCTATGATTAGTGTTTACCTCCGACTCGATTTTAATAGGCCGTCAGTTTAGAATCTAAAGCCGATTGATATAAAAGGTATTCCAGAGATTAGTCCTCGTCTCTGCTTTGAGTCAGACTCACCCACCAAAAGTCCTCTCATTTGGAATTTGTAACCTAATCCAACGTAGGAAACGTTTCGGTAGGCGTAACGAAATTCGCTAGAGATATTCATCCCATATCCGTGCTGACCCTTTAATAGAGCCTCATATTCAGAAGATGGGGCTTGCAGGTCTTTATTTGGGAAGAGATAAGTGTAGCCTATACTGAGATCTTCTACTAGTTCCCATCCATTACCTCCTCCGTACTTATAGAAGAGCGATGGACCTACAAAAAGCATCCTAGAGTAGGGATTTTTAAGCGAGAGTTTATCAGCTGGCATATTGAAGCGAAAACTAGATACTGACGCTTCAACGCCAACCCACGTCTGGGGCTTAATGCGCCCTAATACAGTCAAACCCACATCATACACCACAGGACTTACATATTGAGGCGTTAGAGAAGCACCGACACCAAATCTTGCATTGACTTCAACTTTAGGGACGATCTGCTTCTGAGCAAAAGCTGTAACTACACTGCAGGAAAAGAGAAATCCTGCGAAGAGTAGTGTCATTAAGACACGAGAGATTGTGATGTTTTTGTTAAACATAGATACATCATACGCTCTTTCTCGAGGTTAGAAGACTTTGTTTATGGAAAGAGCCTGAGGGAGACTTCTAAATCAAAGCTTCATAGATAAATTGTTTACCTACATCGCAAATATAGAAAAAAGTATTCCAAGGTGCAAATAATAGGTTGTTCTGTGCTCCGCCGCACATTTCCCGTGGCAAGCTCCCCCCTTGTACACGGGAAGCTCTTTGTATGCACTAGCGAAAAGGTGGGCACCTGCCAAGCTGTGGCTCTAAAGGAGAATTTGTACATTTGTGTCATCAACAAATCTCGTCACACCAATAAGGGAAAAACGATATGAAACATCATCCACTCAACAATCTAGCAAGCAAGCAGAGCGTTATCGGGAGTATACTCCTCATTGTTTTCTTCTTCACCACGAGTAGAGCGCTACTCTCGGCTCAAACGATCGAGCAGGGAGTACTCACGGCATGGCCCGATGCGACTGGGCAAATAGTAATCCCCCAGTCAGTGACAAAGATCGGAGCCAAAGTATTCCAAGGAAATCGAAATATCACGGCGGTAACCTTCCCCGACGGACTCGAGGAGATTGGAGACGAGGCATTTATGAACTGCTCAAAGCTCACGGAGCTCACCTTCCCCAACAGTTTGAAGCGAGTCGGCTTCAAAGCTTTCTACAAGTGCGGAGGGCTCACCACGATACAGTTTGGCACGGGCCTACAAGAGCTGGGGAGTACCTCCTTCAGTTACTGCGGTAAGCTGACCTCTCTAGAGCTACCTGCCAGCTTGATCACCATCGGTGACAACGCCTTTAACTACTGCCGCACTCTAGCCAAAGTGACAATCAGTGAAGGCACTAAGCGCATCGGACATCAAGCCTTCCGGCTCTGCAAAAAACTAACCTCCGTACAGATCCCCTCATCGGTAGATAGCATCGGTCGGGACGCCTTCAGAGATTGCGCTGCTCTGACTCAGGTTGACCTCCCCGATAAGGGACTACTAAGCATCGGTGATGGAGCATTTTGCAACTGCGCTAGTCTATCCAGCATCACCCTACCCCGCACCGTGACTGAGATCGGAGCGTATGCCTTCAGCCAAAATCCACTGCTTACCACAGCCCCCCTACCCAAAGCACTCAAGCAGATCGGAGACTTCGCTTTCAGTGGTTGCAAAGTGCTCCGTGAGATCGACCTCCCCGATGGACTAGAGCGGATAGGCAGGGGGAGCTTCAAGGAGTGTGTCGCACTCACCCAGGTCGTTATACCCGCCTCCGTGCAGCAACTCGGTGAGGGCGTATGGTCACAATGTAGCAACCTCGAGCTGGTCGATATGCAGGCAACCCTATCTAGTCTGCCTGCTGAGACCTTTGCCTACTGCATAGCGCTCAGACAGATGCAGCTCCCCACGAGCTTAGACACCATTGGGGCGGAAGCATTTCGAGCTTGTCAAGCCTTGACAGCACTGCCTCAGCTGGAGCAGCTCAAAGTCATAGAGCGTGAAGCCTTCAGAGCCTGCGTAGGCTTCGAGAGCCTCGAGCTACCGAAGAGTCTGCGCTATGCTGGCGAGGGCGCATTCAGTCACTGCACCACACTGCGCACCATCACCCTTCCCGAGCAGCTAGACAGCCTAGGGAGCAAGCTCTTGGCTTACTGCGATGCACTCAAAGAGATACGCTTTCCCAATAGCTTGACGCAGATCTCCCCCGCTGTGTGCTACGGGTGTCCCGCACTCCAAAGCATTCAGATAGGTTCACAAGTAGAGCGGATAGGCAATGATGCGTTTGCGCTATGTATCGGTCTGACCAACTTCATCTCAGCCTCCACTACGCCTCCAGATCTAGGGAATAATCCGTTTATGGGTGTGACACTAGCTCAAGCTAAGCTCACCGTCCCGACAGGTTCTCGAGCTGACTACGAGGGGCGCGAAGTGTGGCAAGACTTTGGCACGATACATGAGCGCACATTTACCTCTATAAGCGAGCTACCCTCAGCAAATACACCTATAATATATAGGAGTGGCAGTCAGCTCATCCTCGACGGCACCGCTGCTGGCGAGGTGTACCGTCTATATAGCCTAGAGGGTGAGATACTCACGCAGGGAGCGACAATAGATGGTGCTACCACACTAGATGTAGGCGCATTGCCAGCAGGACAATATATTCTAACCATAAGGCAAGCAGCACGCCTCATAACGCTCTAGATCATATAGTGCGAGCGACCCAAGCAACCTGACACCTTATATATAACATCTCTAAACATCGAGGCGCTGTCGTCTCAAAAAGAATAGCCCCCACGTGGAGAATCAAAAATCTTCACGTGGGGGGAAAACATTTTCCACGTAGGCGAGAAATGAAACTTCGGAAGAATCAAATGAAACTTCGGAAGAATTTTTTCTCGCCTACGTGGAGAAAAAAATTAGTCACGTGGGAATCTGACGTTTTCCACGTGACTATCGCATAAAAGTTGGTCGGCGACAAGCCTTCAGCCTCGAATTTCCACCCAAAGGCTCAAAAAAAAATCAATCGACGTCGATTCGATTGATTGAAGATGTCAAATGATAGATCGAATTTGACAACAGAGATTCGGAATCTTTCCTCTACCTTTGCACCAAAGTTTCAGAAGAAGGTCTTCTTTCTATGAAATTTTACAATTGTCCGTACACTCCAAAACAACCATTTATCTAGTGAACCTAGCTTTTGGCATATCATATCTTCAGGAGCAACAGGCGAATGTTTCGCTGAAACCTTCCTCCCCACAGCTCCCCTTATCTAGTTGGCTCCTCGCCTCGACACGCTCTTTGTTTCTTCAAGAGCGTGAGGGCGAGCAGAGTGCGTGGAGTACGGATATGCACGGAAAATCCGCAATGCTAGAGAGAGAGAGAGAGAGAGAGAGAGAGTAACTCGTACCGCTCTGTCTCGTCACCTGCCGCTCTCACTACACATCGCCCTCAGACAACCCAAGGGCTTATCCATCTTGTGAACCTCCTGATCGGTAAAGCGACACAGTCGCTCTACCCCATTTGTCGTGTCTTAACCTCTTTACCACTTGTTAAGCTACCTCTTCATTTAGTCAGAGAGACCTCTTGCTTACATACACTATCTGATACACACCCATACGCTTTATCTATCTTATGATGCATCACTATCGTAACACACAGAGGGCACTCCTAGCCCTCCTCACAGGTTGCCTACTGCTCCTACTGCCCGCACAGGGGAAGGCGCAAAAGGTAGCTGGCAAGGTCAACCTCCTCTATGGAGCCACCACAGCACCAAACGCTGCTGCCGAGTTTAGACTAGGCAAGCAGCTCACGCTAGAGATAGGTGGTGGGGGGAGCCTATGGTCATTCGATGAGGACACACGCTACAAGCATTGGCTACTCCAGCCTGAGCTACGCTGGTGGAGTTGTGATGTCTTCAATGGGCACTTCCTAGGACTACACCTCCACACAGGACAGTTTAATGTAGGAGGTATCAACATTCCCGTCGGAAGACTCAAGGCGTTCAATAACCATCGCTTCCAGGGATACTTCTACGGAGCTGGTCTATCCTATGGCTATCAGTGGATACTCAGCAAGCATTGGAACGTAGAGACCTCCATAGGAGGTGGCTACGCACGCATACATTACGAGAAGTTTCCCTGCGCTACTTGTGGCACCAAGGAGGCCGAGGGAGCATACAACTACTGGGGCGTGACACGTGCCACGATGTCGCTCATATATCTCTTTTAAACTAGACGAACAGCTTGACTATGAACAAGATCAAATATGCCCTAGTGGCTATATCACTGCTACTGACGCTCCCAGCGACTCTCGCTGCTCAGACGCCTTATATCCATCAGATCTCTGTAGATCATGTAGAGGTAAGCAAAGCGACAGACATCGTGACTGTACAGATGGAGATTGTCCTCGATGGGCTTAACCTCCGTTCCAACGATCTGCTACGTCTTTCACCCGCCCTGCGTATGAAGGATAGTGGTGAGGTGGTGGAGCTACTACCCCCAGTACAGATCGAGGGACGTAAGCGTAGCATCGTACAGGAGCGCAAAGCTTCTACGGGTATCCGTGACGAGTGGGACACGGAGGCGCTACAGTCACTCCGCCGTAAGAATGGTACCGCCCAGCGAGTCACCTATAGCTACACCATTCCCCGCAAGGAGTGGATGAGTCAGACCGATCTACTTCTCGTGGAGCGTGTCTACGGTTGCTCAGACTGCTTCAAGCTTGAGGAGTCGCAGGTGCTACGTACCCCCTTCCTCACAGATCCTTACAAGCCAAATTATCAGCTCTCCTATATCGTCCCAGCGGTAGAGCCTGTCAAGGCTCGTGCCGACAAGCATACAGCGGTGCTTAACTTCCGCTGTGACAAGCACGACCTAGACCCCAACTACAAGAGCAATGGTCAGATACTCTCTGAGGTGCGTAAGGTGATGGATGAGATCACGGGAGACGAAAACATTAAGGTCACGCAACTCTCTGTCGTAGGATACGCTTCTCCCGAGGGTAGCTTCAGCCACAATAAGGCACTCGCAGAGCGTCGCTCGAACTCCTTCGCACAGTACCTAGCGCAGCGCTACAGCCTACCTACCAATCAGCTACAGGTATCAGGATATGGTGAGGACTGGGTCAAGACGCGTGAGCTCATTGAGGCTTCCTTCATACAGGACAAGGACGAGATCCTCCGCATCATCGACGAGGTGGCCAATCCTGATGCTCGTGATGCGCATCTCAAGCGGCTCTCGCGTGGTGAGACTTATAGGATTATGCTACGTGACTACTATCCGCAGATACGTCGCACGGAGTACACGGTCGCTTATGAGGTCAAGGCGTTTGACGTCGCCGAGGCTCGTGAGATCATCAAGGTCAATCCACGCTTGCTCAGTCTCAACGAGATGTATCTCGTCGCTAAGAGCTATCCAGCCGATTCGCCCGAGTTCAAGCAGGTCTTTGACATAGCGACACGCATGTACCCCGATGAGCCTGTAGCTATCATCAACGCTAGTGCTTCTGACATCGAGGCAGGTAGCTATCAGGTCGCCATAGATCGTCTGAGCAAGCTACAGCACGATCCTAGTGCACTCAACAATATAGGTATTGCCTACAGCAAGCTAGGCAACTACGAGCAGGCCAAGAGTTATCTCGAGCAAGCCAAGGCTCAGGGTAGTCAAGAGGCTGCAGCCAATCTAGTCGAACTAGAGAAGCTCTTACAAAGCTTGTAACCCCCTCCCATAAGTAGGAGACAAACTTCAATCCAAAGCACTTAAACAGTACTTCATAATAACAATTTAATCAACTAACAATGATGAAACTAAGAATGAGAACAGCGCTTCTTGCCTCTGCAGCACTCCTGCTCGGGCTAGCAAGCTGCAAGAGTGACAGACAAGAGGCTGCACTCCAAAACGGTGAGTGCGACACCTACGTAGGTGTCTCCGTCCGCTTCCCAGCACCTGAGACGCGTGCTCTACCTGATGACCACAACAAGCTAGATGGTGAGTGGCAGGGCCGTGACGTGATCAAGAAGATCAAGGTCTACGTAGCCACCACTTCTAATGGCGCTACCACGATCAGCTCAGATCAATTTACCGAGGCCAACTTCGGTGGTATCAACAACGGTATCCTCGCTCCTAACCTCGCTGTAGAGGCTAAGTCTGGTGACAAGGTAAAGATCTACGTCGTCATCAACGATATGGCGGGCAAGGTCACAACCATCCTCGATGAGAAGGCTAATACCCCAGCTACATTTGACGCAGAGTTCCAAAAGGCTGTCGCTATGGTTGCTGCTATCGCTGATGTAGCTAAGTACGACGCTGAGAAGGATATCGTCCTGATGACCAACGAGACCGCTCCTGTGGAGATGGAGATCGCACCAAACATCAGCAAGGAAGACGCTATCGGTGGTAAGGCTAACCGTGTCGAGGTGAAGGTATCACGTGTCGCTTCTCGTGCTATCGCTACTGTAGACGATGAGGTTGTCAAGACAATCGATATCAAGCGCACCTTCACGGACGCTAAGGGTGTCACAACTGAGAAAAAGACCGCAACGGTTACCGTCAAGGATATTATGTATCAGGTAACTGGTAGCGCACTACAGTTCAACGTCCTAGAGGATCGCACTGACTGGAAGGTCGCAGCTCCTGTCTATGAATTTGCTCCTACATCTAGTACTTGGGCTAACCTCGTTACAGAGGGGGCAACCAAGATGCTCTTCTCTGACGCTGAGGGTTACAAGGCTGCTCTCACTGCAACAGATAACTCCGTTGATAACGTCAAGAAAGCTCTAGGTGAGGAGACGTTTAGCAAGTTCGTCCTCCCTGTCACACACGCTAAGGGCAACTACAAGAAGGGCAACACGACTATGTTTGAGATCAAGGCTACCTTCACCGTAGACCAGATCGATGGTGTTGCACCTACAAGCACCGATGCTCAGACCGTTTACCTAGGTCTATCTGATGGTAAGTTCTACTCTACCAAGGAGAAGGCTGAGGCTATGGATGTCAACGCAACAAGCACCTCCGAGAAGAAGCAGAGCGCTAAGGAGTACACGAACGGTGAGATGTACTACTACATCTGGCTGAACCCAGACGTTGCGTACAGCAACCTAGATAAGACAATCAGCGAGTCTCCTACGGTACGCAACCAGGTCTACCATGCACACATCACAGGCTTCGGCGAGATGGGGGTAGCAGACAAGGATGAGATCAAGCCTGATGATCCTCTAGAGACGAAGAAGACTCACCTCTCTGTACAGCTGCGCGTACTCCCCTGGACGATCCACAGCTATACGGTAAATCTTGTCAACCGTTACTAATCAATCGACCCAGCATCTCTATCCAAATAGAAGCTGAGTAGATCGCACAACGACTACAGGGGGCGCTAGGCTCCCGCTTACTGAGGCGTCGAGTCCCCCTGTAGTCTTTTTCTTATCACTTGTATCAAACATCAGAGCTATGAATAGGGTTCACCATATTATACTTCCCTTACTCACTCTCCTAGCACTCACCACCTCTTGTAGCAAGATCATCTATGAGGATCTAGAGGAGTGCCCCCAGGGTGTGTACATCAGTTTTTACAATCAGACTCCCTGTATGGAGACACCAGAGACAGTGGGTGAGGTAAATGGGCTGTATGTCTTCGCCTTTGACCTAAACGATGTGCTAGTCACAGTCAAGAAGGTGACAGGATGGGTGGATCTGACTGAAGCTTACAAGGTCGAGCTACCTCCTGTCGAAAAGGGACAGTACTCCTTCATCGCATGGGGAGGTACGGCAGACCAATACTTCACTTTTGGAAACTTCGTAGAGGGCACGACGACCAAAAAAGATGTTATGCTACGTCTACGTGCCGAGAATGATAAAGCCATCAGTCTCGGAGAGCATAAAGTGTGGCAAGGAGAGAGTCGCGTCATCTCTCTACCAGACCGCAAGGAGTATGGTACGGTATTTGGCGAAGTCGCTATCAATATGCTTGAGGTGACCAACCGCATCAACATCACCCTACGACTCCACGAGAGCGTGCAAGACCGATACAATATTGACGACTTTGACATATTGGCCTACTCGGCCGACGGCACCTACCTCATCAATAGGAGGATGCCACTAGACAATCCTACACTCAACTACCCAGGCGTAGAGCTATACAAAGACAAGGTCGCTAGGACCCTCTCCTTCACTCTTATGGAGCTTAAGACGGGTTACCACAACCTCCCACGCCTACACAATAAGAAAGAGAAGAAGGACTTCCTCGAGCAGGACCTCCTCGGTAAGGTCATACTAGAGAATCCCAATGTAAACCTAGAGTGTACCCACGACTTCGACATCGTCCTAGAGCTCGAAGATAAGTGTAAGGATTGCCCTGACAATAACCTAGTGATCAACATCTTCATCAACAACTATCAGATTCACTCCTTTGCAGTCAATCTGACCAATAGATACTAAGGGCATACCACTCCCCTCGAACTATCCATCACTTCCCTAACACAAATATAGCTCTCAGCTTATTATGTCTCGCAATACATTATACATCACACTCCTAGCTCTCCTCAGCAGTACGCTACTATCTGTATCGTGCCAGCGGATGAACGGAGGTGCCGTGCCTGACGATGATCCTAGCCGGATTACCTGTCTGCGCTTCTCGATGGCTGGGATAGAACTCCCGAACGCTTCTCTGCGTGAACAAGGCGACTATCCCTCTATACAGTCTGACCCTAAGGACTACGAAGACTATGTAGGCGAGCTAGCAGTTTTGATCTATAAGGCGGGAACTTCGGATGCTCAGAGTAAGCTCGTCAAGAGCCACTTCACGACGGAGCAATCTTTCCTTATGGAGCTACAGCCCGAGGAGGGGGCACGGTACCACTTTTGCTTTGTGGCAAACTACCCTGAGAGCTGGAAGAATACGCTGGAGGGCTTGAAAAACTATGCCGACCTGAAGACAACGCTACAGCATCTCGAGAGCTTTCAGAGCCGTGACTCAGGTACGCCACTCTACAATGGTGCCGTCATGAATGGCACGGAGAAGAGTCTCTTCCCGATGGCGCGTATCTATGAGAACCAAATCATACCCGCTGGCGGGAGTGTGAGCGTACCCAAGCCCTTTACTCCGACGACAATTAGCTCGAAGCCTCTTGAGCCTGTCAGCAATTGGCCTGACAGCCCCGAGACGGGCACGAAGCAGCAGACCGTCAATCTAGTTCGCTCCTCAGCCAAGGTCAGCCTCAACCTCACGGGTGATGGGGTCAGCAAGATCAAGAGCATCAAGATCTGCAATGTAGCTACGCAGCACTCCTTTATGGAGAATAGTAAATCTGCCTCTGTAGCTTTAACCGAAAAGCACTTTAATGGTAGTGGCTCCATCACGGACAATAGCTTCCAAGCCAAGATGTACATTCCAGAGCGACTCCTCGGCGAGGCATCATCTACATTAGGGTGGAATTCGAGTAGCGATATGCCCATTGGCACTCCCAGCTACATACAGATAGAGATGGTGAGTGGCATCGTACACAAGATCCCTATCATCTCCAATCAGAACACACGAAATATGACCCCAGGGTCGGAATACACCTACCTAGATGTAGCCTATGGCAACATACCTAGCAACTATGCCAACTACAGCATCGTCCGTAACCATCACTATCATTACGACATCAATGTACCTGCCGATGGTAAGTACCTAGTCATAAACTTTAAGGTGATGCCCTGGCGACTGGTTGAGTCAGAGCTGCAGTTCACGCTACCAGAGTATAAGTGTGACCTCAAGGTCGTTGATGCAACAACCAAAGCTCCCAAACGAACCTTAGACGATATCTCTCAGGAGGTACTCCTCTCACCCAACGAGATCGTCGAGGTAACCTTTGAGATCACCAAGCCCGTAGGGGCTATTTGGTCGGCCTCTATCACGAACGGACTGAACTTCCTCTTTACGGGCAACACCTACGATCAGGTAGTAGAGCCAGACATCATCGGTGGCAATCCTCCCAAGACCTACACATTCCAGATCAAGCCCCGACAGGAGTTTATCACTGAACCATACTACACTCAGTTTTACATCACGGTCGATGGCAGGGAGCTAAACCTAGACCCCAAGAGAAGCCGTGACAGCTATATGGATGGCGGAGGCTCTCAGCGGTGGCGTATCAAACAAGTAATGTACTAAGACTCGCAATGACAATGTTTCGATATAATATCCAGACCAGCGCACGCATAGTCCTCTGCGCCGTGCTCACCTTCGTGAGCGTCTGTGTGGCATTCACCAGTTGCGTTAGTGAGCGGACAGACGATGCTCTGCACATCTCCGAGGAGGATGGCAAGCTCCTCGAGCTCACGCTCATACCACGCACCGAGCAGACGACCACAGCCACGCTCCGTAGCCACGTTGGCGAGGAGGAGGGTGACAAGGAGAACGGGATCCACGGCATCAGCATACTGAATGAAAACAAAATCGAGAGCATAGAGCTCTTTGTCTTTGACCCAATGACAGAGCAGCTCGTCGGGCGTTACACTCCGCTCAAGCAGGAGGCGCTCACGGGTAACGAGATCGGAAGTCGTGCCACCTTTATTATCCCGAAGGATGACCTTCCTAAGCTCGAGGGTACGCCACTAGACTATATCTCTGTGGTCAATGCCAGCAAGCCTATAGCCACGAGTGTCACAACGAAGACAGCTCTCTACAAGCTCATACAGGACGATCAGAGCAAGCTCAACCCTGCTCCCGAAAGCGGGCGGATAGCCCCACAGGATAAGTTCCTTATGGATGGAGCACTCCAGACGACCGTCACTTGGGGCTATCAAAACCCAAGAGCAGAGCTAGGAACGATCGAACTCTATCGTGCGGCTGCCAAGATACGGCTGAGGATCGATCATATCGATGTCAAGGACTATCAGAATGGTATCGAGACTCAATATGTCGTCAAGCCAGGCAGCGTACCTGAAGTCTGTCTCGTACGCTATCCAGAGAAGACGAAGGTCGTACGGAGTGACTCTCCCTATCAGCCCAATGGTAGCGACTGGCAGAACTCCGCCTATCGTCCTATGACCATAACCGACTATGCTACTCTAGGATATAAGAATAGCAATGGAGATGGCAAGTTTTACGGCACAGTACCTTTTTACGCTTACGAGCATGACTGGGGTAGCGTATCGACAAATGAGACCTATCTACGTCTCAAGCTGACTATGCGTCCTAAGGAAGCAAAGGCTGATGACCCTTGGTACAATTACTACTACCGCATACCAGTGAACTATCGCAAGGCTCTCGGCAAGGTCACCGACGCTATGCTCCACAAGCTCGAGCGTAACCATCTCTATGACGTCCTCACCTCCATAGAGGTCCTAGGTAGTCGCAACGAAGACACCCCCGTAGACATAACCTCGAACATAGCCATCACTCCGTGGAACCTAATTGAGGCCGTCGACGGCGAGCTCCTCAAGGCGCAGTACCTCGAGGTGTATGACAAGTACCCCATCATGGCAGATGTCAGTGAGGTCTCCATCCCCTATGCCTCCAGTCTCCCCGTAGAGATACAGATAGATAGTGCTTGGTACGAATATTATGACAAGCGAGGCGTACACTACCGTCGTGAATTTAGCAAGACGGAGTCTAAGCTTTACAAGATCAACGGCACTAAGACGTTGGTCAAAAGTGAGTCCAATACGCCCGACTGGGACGGCATCGAGATTACCCCCTCAGATAATTACCTCTCCAATGGAGTCATCTCAATCCAGCACCCAGTACCAGTCAACTATATCCCGTATCACATTAAGTTCACTGTAAAACAAAAGGACGGACTTCTAAGCCAAGTAGTGCGCGTCTTGCAGTATCCCAATAGGTATGTCACGGGCGAACGCTCTCAGCGCTTTCACAATGGCACGGAGCAGTACGTAGACGAGGATGGTAAGATGACACCCGTCTACGCTGACTTTAGGTATCACTCCACGCTTGGCGTCTTCGGCACCTATCAGGGAGATAACAGCCCCTCTCCTCAGATCAACGATGTGAACTTCAAGATTACAACTCTAGTTCCTAGAGAGGGTGAGCGCATCGGCTCGCCAGTGGATCCCGAGGGCCGGACCAAATCCGATCATCTATCCAACCAACTCATATCTCCACAATTCATCATCGCCAGTCAGCATGGTATGAGCCTCATCTGTTACCAGAGGCTTGCCAATGTACCTAATGGTTTGAGCCGTGAGCGGTTTGCAACATTTGATATTTCAGCTGATCCCGCTCTTGGTCCATTGTCTAGTGCTTTCTGGGGAGTGTACGATCCTTACATCAATCCAGAGAACTACAATACTGACACTTACACCTACTATCAGAAAACGGCTAAAAAGCAAAACATTATAGGATACTATTGGGATGCTGAGACTCGTTGCTACGAATACTTCGAGGGTGAGTTTGGTACTAATGATAACTATAGAGAGTACTATAACATCGTGGGTAGTGAAAACTCTGGTTTTACTAATTGGAATTGGCGTACCATTCACAAAGAGTTCAAGCATCAAGGGCGATGGCGTATCCCAACCTCTGCAGAGATGAAGCTTATTGACGAGATGCAGAGAGATAACAATACAGAGATTGAGGGTCTACTCTTTGGTTCCTACTATTGGGTAGCAGAAGAGGGAATGGTGTATGATTTCAAGAATCGAAAGATTATCCCAGCCTCAGAAGTTCCAACCTATCAGGTTGGAACTCTACAAGTCCCCACAGTCTACGTCCGTCCCATCTTTGACACCTATATGTATGACGAGCAGTAATCTAATCCTTATGAAGCGAAGAGTATATCTTTATTATATAGCCCTGCCACTGCTACTGCTACTCGCAGGGTGTGTCCGAGAGCCTATGGGCGGTCTGCTCATACCCGAGGGCAAGGTGGGCGACTCGATCACACTGACCCTAGGGCTACACGCTGATGATCTGAGCGACCTAGCGCTCAGGAGTGAAGCAATCAACGACGACGAGGTAGAGAAGATCACTTCGCTACGCATATTGGTCTTCAACGAGCATCAAGAGTTTCTCTACTCGACAGATGCTGTGCTAGGAGATCCCGTCTCAGCTGACGATTACCTTGATGATGCCTTCCTCCCTGATGGCAAGAAAGGCTCTATCGAGAGGATTAAGAGCTTTAAGGCGACCTTCATACAGAGCAATGAGCCCCGATACCTACACTTCGTGGCTAATTATGACTGGACGGGACAGACGCAAGATTACTTCCTCGTGGGTAACTCGGCAGGGGCTATCATACCGAACCTGACGACAAGCATTGAGTCTGCCAATGGCAATAACGATAAGACCAAAGCCTTTGACCCGATGTGGGCACAGGTTAAGCTAAATAAGCTAGATGGACAGTCGCTACAAGGCAAGGTCGTCAAGCTCCTACGCTGTCACGCCAAGGTCACAGTAACTGTAGCTCCTGAGGTAAAGGGCTTCGAGCTGACTGGCTTTGCCGCTTGCAATGTGCATAAGAGTGGCACGGTAGCTCCATTTGTAATGGACAACTATGCCTTTTCCTTTCCCTATGCACCGACCAAGGCGACGATACCTCCCGATGTGGAGACTATCCTCAACAACGACCCGACGCATATCGTCCCTGCAAATACGGAGTTCAAGATTTTCGAGCATCAAAATGATGGTAATAAGAAAGTCTTCCTGATTATCCGTGGTAATAAGAAGCTCTCAAACGGGGACACACAGGAACGATACTACAAGGTAGACTTCGTTGCCAAGCGAAATAAGGAGAACATCGTCAGCGATCGCGTCCTCCCGATCATCCGCAACAATCACTACAAGGTGACTATCACGGCGGTTAATTCGGACGGCTACGAGACGATGGCTGATGCAATAGCAGCTCCTGCGCACAACAATATATTCTCCTCGATCGAGCTACAGGAGTTCACGCAGGTATCTGGCGAGATGTTTACCCTCAAGGCAGATCCTGTTCAGATTCTCATCGTGCGTCCTGGTACGTATGACTTCAACACTGGGTTTGCCATCACCGATAGCAACTATCGCTTCAAACCCTATGGGGGTGGTACGGGAGCAGGCTTTGGTGCACAGTATATCAGGTATTACAAGCGGTGGAGTGACAATGACTTCTACATGGGCGCTCTGACACAGACAGAGGTAAGCACTCGTCGTGGCAATGAAGATCGCTTCAGTGTCGAGGTCAAAAACATCCCTTCCGATGCTGTCGAGCGATACTCCATTGAGGTAGCTGGACTACGCTCTTACGCTCCTGACGATACCCCCCCAGCTAATCCTAAGGATCTATACACCTATGAGCGGGTGGATGGTACACCAGTCTCTGGTGCTACCACGCCTCTGATACGTAATGTGGAGATTACTATACGCAAGCCGCTACTCTTCAAAGCCAAGCTGGTCAATGACGCTTCGCAAACAGGGTATAAGTTCCTCGAGTTTGATATATACAAGAATCTGCCCAAGGGTATTTTCCCCTTTGAGGTACTCATCGAGGCTCCAGACCTCTCCCCAAGGAATAAACAAGGGAATACGGAGAACCTAACCATCGTCAAGCGTGGCAGCAAGGTCTACTACCGCTATCTCGTCAAGACAGACTCTTACGATCGTCACCATGGGCGCGTACGCATCCCTATGCTAGTCAATGATGGGACAGACTCTCCTAAGCACGATATCGTCCTCACCTCCCCTTACTACGAGACGGAGACGATCTATCCTGGTGGCTCAAGCTACAAGTCCAAGCCTATACGCCTTTACTTCAAGGAGCCTGGCACTTTGAGGAAAGATGGCTCCTATAATAACTCCCGAAGGCTGATGCCCAGCACTAGTCGTTTTAAGCAGCTAGGGAATGCCGTCCCGCAAGGAACGTATTACATCCAATCGACCAACTCCGATGGACTGTTTTATCTGACCTATGATACGAAGAAAGCTCCTGCGAATATGGATCAAGAGGTAACGATAAAGAGTGTCTATCAGGTTCAATCTGAGTACGGCTACATCTCCTTCACCGTTAGTGCTACCAAGACTTTGCGAGAGTGGGTGGCAAGTGAAGAGCATGAATTCACAGCTACTAGCGTGGAGGTCAAGGGGCAGCTCCTACACCACTTTAATGGGGAGTATTTCGAACGTCCCAATGCTCAGCCATATTGGTATATCAACGATGATAAAGCGGGGGAATATATCGAGATCCCCGAATGTATCGAGGTCAGTGACACGCCCATCAGTCAGGACAATCTCTCTTACGAGTTTTATCTGAAGATCCCAGAAGACGTGTTCAAACCCTATATGTCTCTTATTGCGGTTGACTATAAGGACGCTAATAGCTTCTCCTACTACTATTGGGAAGATCTTATGAATACGACCCGACTCGTTTGGACTTTCCCGCACTAGTCTTAAGCAGTCGAGCACTATCAGTCGGTCGGTACGCAGGTTGTGTGTGCCGACCGACTTTGCTTTTAGTGGGAGGGCGTTGCTGCATCATTGCGCCACATATTAGGGGCTGTCGGATCATTTTGTTTTTGGTACCTTTGTGGTGACGACCGAGGTGACAAAAATATAGCGAAGCGCTTCTGTCGGCAAAACTTTTATACTTACCTTTTTATCTACTGGACTGACTATGTCACAGAGTACACAAGATGAGTCGTACCTCTTTTTGGTACGCGCCTATGGCGTGCAGGAGCTCGCCGTCCGTTACTTTCCCGATGTCTTACCCGCTAGTGCCACGCGCCACCTGACACGCTTGATACGTGGCGATGGCGAGCTACTAGACAAGCTCACACAGATAGGCTATAAGCGAGGCTGTCGTATCTATACACCCGCTATGGTGCATCTGATCGTGCGCTACCTAGGTCTACCACAGCACTATATCTTTGCGGAAGACTGACTTCGTGCGGAGCCCTACGCCCCTACATATGAGCGTAGTGGCTCCGATTATAATGAGCAAGCCTCCAATGAGCAAGCCGACAGACAGCCTGTGGGCGATACGACCTATGGGCTGATGCTCCGTCACGGCTTGTTGCTGTCGATGGCTCTGCTGTTGCATTTCGTCCTCTAGCTTAGTACGCTGCTGCGCTACGCTATCTCGCTCCTGGACGACCCGTCGCCGAGCATACCGGTAGCGTACTGCGGGGCGCTCTGACCAGGTCACCCCCAGCAGCGAGTCGCCCGTGACGAGCTGGATGTCGCTCTGTGGTATGATCGTATCTAGGAGCAGCAGCTCCCACTCCTCTATCGTGCTATCACGGCTATGCTGCGTAGCCTCACGCACCGCCAGCTCGCTACGCTGCTGTGACTGCTCGTGTGACTCCGTATGGGTACGGTGTCGCCGGCTACCACAGCTCAGTAGGAGACAGGCGGTGAGTATGAGGGCGGCGAGTCGTCTCTTACTGCTCCGCATGATACTTGTACTTATAGTCCAGCCCAAGGAGCGCTCCCGCAAAGGTCATCACCTCACCATAGGCAACCAGCACGGAGCTGTCTATGACTCCCAGTGGTGGGACTGTAAAGCCCGCCACAAGGAGTGCGATGCCTGAGACTGTGAGGAGTACCGCTAGGCAAAGCTGCTTATGCCCTCGAGGTCTTATCGTTTGTGCCATAGGGATAGATACTCTTTGAATGCATCGAAACAAGGACACGCTTTCAACCATTCGTGTGGCTCTATGACGCCGTTGTGGTTTAGGTCGGGACTGAGGTCTCTATGTCCTACGATCTGTGCGTTAGGGTGTATAGCCACGAGTGTCTGTAGCAGCTTGAGCATAGCAGCCCGCTGCTCGGGAGTACGTGTATCCCAGGGGGTGCCATCGGGTCTCAGTCCGCCCTCGTAGCATACGCCTAGGCTGCATCGGTTGTATCCGATGGTGTGCGCTCCGGGCATGGAGGGCGGTCGCATCGATTCGATCACACCAGCGCGTGTGATGTAAAAGTGGTAGCCAGCCATGGCAAAGCCTCTGGCACGATGGTCTTGGTCTAGCTGCCAGGCACTGTAAGTCATATTGCTACGTGTGGCGCTGCAATGTATGATGATATACTTGATGTCGTTTGGTCTCATAATGGGGATTAGATATTAGAGATTAGAGGTTAGAGGGGATCGGAGGTGCTAGTGGTGCTAGTGTTGCTAGAGTCTAATCTCTAACATCTAACCTCTAAGATCTAACCTCTAACCTCTAAAGTCTAGGAACTACACTCCGAGATGATCTTCGTTTTGGTTCGAGCCACCCGTCTCGTTGCCTGGGGTAGGCTTGCTAGGATCAGACTCCTCGCCAGAGGGGTTGCTGGGATTCTTCCCCGACTCTGCGGATAGCCCCGAGAGGTCCGCCTTGAGGTAGCTTGCATTGGTCATCCTGTGACGTATCTGAGCTCCAGGGACAAATAACACCTTATTGCCATGGATCATCTCCCGCTTAAACTCCTCGGGCTTGTCACAAGACTTGCTGCGTAGAGTCGCTCTAAAGCGGCCTAGATCGCCTAGATCCACGATACGTCCATTGGCCAGCTCTATAGAGAGCAGCATCGAGACCGTGTTCATAACGCTGAGGACGTCACCGACAGAGATTGCAGAGATCTGTGAGACCATCTGAGCGATGTCTGCTTGCGAGGTGACCCCGTCATACTTAGCCTGTGCGTAGTACTTGGTCTCCATAGAGCCCGTGGTTACACCTTTTCGATTGATTTGCTGGATAGCATACTTGATTGCCATAGTAAATTGATTTTTTGAGTTGATAAAATTTGAATTGTCTTCCTGAGAGGTTGTCGTAGCAGCGCTAGAGATCTCCTATATTACAATAGGTGTCGTGGAGCATGCCGGCGATTGCTCCGTGAGGCGATGATTCGTGTCGTGACCCTTACTACGTATAGGAGCCGTAGAGCCTAATTTTTTCTCTACCTGCTGGATCTCTCAACGAGCGTGCGGCAGTATCTCTGAGGAGACGATGCAAAGGTACGACACCGACCGAGGGGGCTCTGCTGTCAAGATCCCCGAAGGTACCTCTCGTGATCTAAGTAGACCGCAGACGCCCTATGAGGTATCGAGCGAAGCGATCCGCTCGTACGCTCTGACGATCCGCTACTGAGGCTGAGGCTGGAGCCTCTCTAGACAGGACTAGTCGGTGTAATGCGTGAATTCTAGTTTTGTTTGGGACAACACTCCTAAAACCGTATCTTTGTATATGCGTATCCTACAACGAAGTAAAGTAAATCAACAGATGAAGGCAATAAATAGAATTAAAACCGTGCTGGCAGAAAAGCAGGTGTCAGGTAAATGGCAGGCAAAGGAGCCATCGTAATCCCCACAGGGTTCATTACAGCCAAAAGTGGAATCGAAAAGAGGATCCTCAAGAAGATCGTTGACGAGCACTGGGTCTATGGATGCG
>OKRW01000573.1_pt1 | contig 36412 bp, 33 predicted proteins | sample 1601151 | NCBI WGS metagenome assembly OKRW01 (sample SAMEA3541471, study PRJEB24748) | human gut metagenome | biome: human gut; feature: human-associated habitat; material: faeces | place: China | collected 2012 | reverse complement strand
CATTCCTGATCCATTCCTGATCCATTCCTGATCCATTCCTGATCCATTCCTGATCCATTCCTGATCCATTCCTGATCCATTCCTGATCCATTCCTGATCCATTCCTGATCTATTTGGTTACAAAATTGTAACTTGCTTTTTTTAGAATTTTGTAGTATAATATAGACAATGAAAGAAGTTACAGCACTTACAGTGCGGAAAGAGGTGGAAATTATGTTAAAATTTAAAACTGCTATTGTCAATGAACTAGGTGAGATTATTCAGTGGTGTGAAGATTTAACAGAGAATGTAATTGATGAAATACTAATAAAACACCCCGAATGGCGAACAGTGTGTATAGAATTAAATTAAGGAGATTTTTATTATGACAACAAAACAATTAAAAAAATACGCAGATAACCAACTCAAAAATTACGATGATGTTTTCTTTTTTGTCAACACAAAAAGAATTATAAAGCCTTATGCTCACAACGGCGAAAAATACGGCATATGTTATAATAACACATATAATTTGATTGCTTCCGCTAACAACATTGACGAAGCAAAAGAAATGATTGATGATTTTGTATGTCGTGAACAGGAAATGGAAAATGAGGTATTAAAGTATAGTTGTTAAACTAACACTTGTTTGGTAGTCGCAAGTTAAAATAAGACTACTACCAAAACAGTTTTAATATAGAAAAGAGGTACTACTTTATGAAGTATGATTGTGAATTTAATATTAAGATTTCGGCAGCAGAGTTAGAAAAGTTATGCAGCAGTCAGAAATGGTATAGATTAGGCGATAGCGAAGATGTTAGCAATTTATTGACTAAAGCGCAGAAAGATAATATCACAACAGATGATATTATTGACATAGCAATTGACATTGTAGCACATACAAATGAAATGAGTTTTGAAGATGTACCGTGGGTGTGTGACTTAATTTTACGGAAAGCGCATATCTTTATAATAGTTGACTTTGAACTAAAATATAAGATAGCTAATGAAGTTATAAAGCATAATGTAACAATGCTAAAGAAAGTTAATCAGCGCTTGCGAGGTGATAAAACTTGATTACTAATCATTCAGTAAAAATATACTTGAGTGAAGAAAACACTAACAAAATTGAATATATGCAATATTTGAAACAAAATTCAAATGCTAACAATTACAAATATCGCAGAACTTTTGACGATATTGTAAATAATGTAATATCAGAGAATTTGACAGAGCGACAGAAACAAATTATTGAGTTGCATGTGAAAGGTTTGAAAAATAAAGATATTGCGCAAAAGCTGAATATTGCACAAAGTACAGTTAGTAGACATTTGCAAAAAGGAAAGGAAATAATATATGCAGTAGTCAAATATTTCTATCGGTGATAATATGTATAATTGTAAATCAATTTTTAAAGGCAAAACTAATCAATTAAAAATCAATTTGTATTTGTCGCTTTTTGAAAATGAATATGCGAAAAAATATTTGCAATGGGCAAATGAATATTCAACAGACATATTACAAATAGAAAAAACTGTTGATACTTTGAGAGAGACAAATTACGAAAGGTATAAAACAAAAAAACAACAATACTACAGAATTTTAAATGACTTAGTAGAAATACAAGAATTTTTAATCACTAGAGCATTGCAGATTGAAACAAAATCAACTTAATTGCAATTAGTTTAAATAAAAATTTGTTTGGTAGTTGCAAATTAAAATAAAACTACTACCATAGAATTTTTAAAAATTCTAAATGTTCAAGCGGATTTGTTGGTTACTCAAATTCAAAAAAGTAACAAAAACACACAATTCAAAATTTTCAAAAAAGAAAGGAAACAAAAAATTATGGCAAAGGTATTCACATCAACACACGAACTTACAACAGTTGAAAAAATTAAGTTAAAGAACATTGACGCTTTATCAATTGCAGAACTCACAAAGAACAGCGAAAACGGCTTTTGTATCGGTAATGTGAAGTCAATCACTATTATTACAGATACAGAAAAAGCAGAGAAAATAAAGAACGCAGGCGCTGACAGCAAAGAGGTAGCAGAAATTGCAATTTTTGAAACAGTAAACGCTAATGACGAAACGGAGTTTTATTTGGCAAGCTCTAAAGTAGTTATTGATACTATTTCAGACATTATAGCAGATGTTGCAGAAGACGAAAGCGTGTTGCAGGAATTTGTTTTTTATTTTTCATATGGTGTAAGTAAAACAGGCAACAGCTACTTAGCAGTTAAAGTAAAATAATGAGAGAGTTTTTACTACAAATGCAAGTTGTTTTTTCTCTGCTCGGGGCATTTCTCGGTTGGTTTTTCGGTGGCGGTGACGGTTTTTTATATGCGTTGATTGCATTTGTAATTATTGATTATTTGACAGGTGTTATTAATGCAATAATTTCAAAAGAGCTTTCGAGTGAAATTGGCTTTAAGGGAATTTGTAAAAAAGTGATGATTTTCATTTTAGTAGGTGTTGCTCATTTAATTGATTTATTTATTTTGCAAGAGGGAACAGCTATTAGAACAGCAGTTATTTTCTTTTATCTTGCAAATGAGGGAATATCTATTCTTGAAAATTCGGCAAAACTTGGTTTGCCTATTCCGAAAAAGTTGAAAAAAATTCTTTCACAAATTAATAAAAGGAGTGGGGAATAAATGGCAAAAATTACTAATGATGTCAGTCGAGGTTTAACCTCGGCTGATGGGTTCGTTCATTACTTTAATATGTTGTATGATAAAGTATCAAATATGTTTGTATGGGAAAATTTACCAAAAAGCGTTGATGTCAACTATTTGAACAGATGTTTATTTTTAAAAGGTCATTGTGCTTTTTTTAAATTAAATGGTGATTTTTATGTAGCAAGCGGTGGGTTTGCAGGTGAGCCGAACGAGTATTATATGCCATCGCAGTATATAATAGCCAATCCCGTTTTGGGCAGTCATACATTTACAATTAACAAAGATTGTGTTATTTTGTATAATTCAGCTAAAGATATACAGTATAACGACTTTCCGCTTTTGTCAGTTAAAAAAGGCGGCTTATATTCTCTGATTTATCGAACAGCTATTTTATTATCTGATAATGAGTGCTCTATAAATGTTGCTCAAAAAAATTCAAGATTTTTTGCTTTTGCGTCAGCTGATACTGAAAACGCTTATAAAAGTGTTTCAGAAGTGTTTAAAAAAATTTATAACGGTGACGGGTTTGCAATAGCAAAAAGCGATATAGCAAGCACTATTGAAATATCACCGCTCGCAACAGGTGGCGGCTCTGTTAGTCCCACACTGCAAACATTAATTGATATTCAGCAATATTTTTTGGCACAATTTTATCACGCAATCGGCGTAAATTCTAATTTCAATATGAAAAAAGAAAGGCTCGTTAGTGACGAAATTGCAGTTAATGATACAACAACAGAAGTTAATATCAATGCAATGTTGGAAATGAGGAAAAACAATGTACAATCACTTAATAATCTTTTTAATCTTAATTGTGATGTTGTTTTGTCTGATATTTGGAAACAAAAAACAATAGAAAAATCAGAAGAAACAGAAGAAACGGAGTGATATTTTGAGTTTATTATGCGGATATGGCGGAGTTGAACTTGAAACACTTGAAGATTTTGCAGAAAAAAACAAAGCTAATTTTGCTAATTTTTTTGATTACGCAACAGATATAGCAACTCCGTTTAATTTTTCAACATCGGATTTATCAGATATGTTTTTGGAGTTATACAAGTATAGATATATGATTATTGATTGCAACAAAATTGCTGATTATAACACATATTACAAAAGAGCGAAAGTTGTATATAATCTTAACAAAAACAAATATATCAAACTTGTTGCTACTGAAACAGTTGAGTATAATCCGATTGAGAATTATTCAATGACTGAAAATGGAAACGAAACAAGAACACCGAATTTGACACGAACGTCAGAGGGAACAGCAAGCGAAAGCGGCACTAATAGCGCTAATAACACAACAAGCAATACATCAACAGACAGCAACACAAGTTTTGATAGTACAGCTTTTGTTAATAATTCTAAAAATGAATTAACAGGAAATTCAAACATAACAGGCGAAAATACAGCTAAAAGCAACTCGACAGTTACTAACAAGGAAACAGGAACAGAGCAAACAATAAATGAGCTAACTCGAAAAGGCAATATCGGAGTTACTACAACACAACAAATGCTCGAACAAGAAAGAGCAATTGCGGACTTTTCAACAATTAAAATATTTTTTGAAGATGTCGCAAAATTGCTGTTTTTTGATATTCTAAATTTATAAAAGAAAGGACTTTTGAAAAAATGAAAGTTACACAAATTGCGGCGATTTTAAACACAATTAACGCAGAAATTATCGGCGAAAGCGCAGTAGTTAAAGAGGACTTGACGAATATCGTTGATGTAGGTCGTGAGGTTCTCGGTGCGGTTGACATTGAGAATTACACAAGATCATTAATTGACCGTATCGGTAGAGTTGTATTTTGGGACAGGACTTACAATTCAACAGCGCCGAACATTCTCAAAGATAGTTGGGAATTTGGTTCTATTATGGAAAAAATCCGTTGTGAACTCCCAGACGTCGAAGAAAATCCGTCATGGAAATTGACAAAAGGTCAGAGTTACGACCCTTTTATTTTCAATCCACCGACCGTAAAAGCAAAATTTTTCAACAGTAAGACAACATTTGAGATACCAATATCATTTGTTGAAGAGCAGATAAAGTCAGCGTTCACATCACCAAGCGAGATGTCAAGATTTTTCGCTATGATTGAAAATCGTGTTATTATGAAAATGACACTTTGCACTGACAATATGATAATGCGCACTATTAACAACTTGATTGCTGAAAAGTTTGCGGCTAACAACAATGTTATTAATTTGCTTGCAAATTATAATACTGAAAAGGGAACAACACTGGCAGCGGCTAAAGCATTAAGCGACAAAGAATTTTTGCGTTATGCTTGCAAGCAGATTAGTCTTTACAGCGATTATCTGACAAGAGCGTCAATGCTCTTTAATGATAAAGGTTATGTAACCTTTACACCAAAAGAAAATCAAAAAATTGTTATGTTGTCTGAGTTTGACAAGTCAGCGGAGGTGTATCTTTACTCTGATACATATCATAACAATTTTGTGCAGCTTGCTGGTTATACTACTGTACCGTATTGGCAGGGTAGCGGAGCAGGTGACAACTTCGATTTTAATGAAATAAGCAAGATTTCTGTAAAAACTGCGAGCGGTTCAGATGTTGAAAAAACAGGTATTATCGGTGTAATCTTTGATGAAAATGCATGCGCTGTATGTAATGAAAATCCTAGAACAACAAGTCAGTACAACGCCAAAGGCGAGTTTATCAACTATTTTCATAAATGGGATTGCTCATATATCAATGATACTAACGAAAACTGTATTGTTTTTGTTGTCGCAGATGTTACAGGCAAACCATAATTAAATCAATGTTTCACGTGAAACACTTTTTAATGTTTCACGTGAAACACTTTATAATAAGAAAGGTTAAAAATTATGGATATTATAACATATAAAACAAATGACTTGCCTAACAAAATTCAAAAAACTTTATCTCAACAGGGAATAATTAATGGTAAATATATAATAAGTTGTAAATTTAATTCTTTAAGTTGTGAAGTTATTCTAAATTATCCTAATTTCATATCAAATTTTGCTCAAGTTAATTATATGTCAATATCGTTTAATTCAAACGAAGTGACAAGATATTATTTCATTGAAAGTTTTGAATTAATGTCAGCAGAAAGAATTAAATTAAATTTAGCGCTTGATGTGTTAATGACATATCAATCACAAATTTTAAATCTTGAGTGTTTAATATCAAGACAAGAAAATATAAAACCAAATTTTGTCCGTGACGATTTACTCCCCTTAAAAAACGAAAAAACAATGAAAATTATTGAGTTTTCAGACAATGAATTTAACTTAAATTCAGCTGACGAAAATTCATATAACTTTATTTTAAATGTGAGCGGAGGCGGAACAGGTAATGCAACTTAATACTAACATATATAAAGAAGAAAATTTTAGGAATTTATCTTCTAATAACATTACTGTAGTAGATAAATCATTTACAACATATAAATCAAGCGACCAAAGCTACCGATATTTACAGCCTTTAAACAAACTTTTTGATATTTCTTTTTGTATCGGTATGTCAAAAGGTGATTACAGTCTTTGCAGACTTGTTAATATTACAGTTCAAAAAGATTTAGCGATTACAGGCAAGATTTTATATGATACAAGTTTTGTTCGTCAAGACTATACATATTATTGCATTAATGAGCTTGAAAATGTAGGACAAATTTATCTTGACGGAACAGATTATCACGAATATGGGTACAATGTTGCTGAAAGTTATCAAAACGCTCGTTATATTGCACAATATTGGCGACCTTATATAAAATTTATTTATGCAGATGTTATACTTACTGTAGAATTTTTCTGTTATAAAACATTAAAAGACGCAATTAAAAACGACACTTCTGTAAGAGCAACACTCACAATCGACGAGTTCGGCAAAGGTCAGTGGATTGATTATAAATACTGTACCGGATTTTCAATTTCATTAGTAAATCGATATGGTACTAATTTTCCTAGTGACCCGGACACTTCTGTTTTTCAAAACATATTAAATATTAAAGATGCTGAAAGATATGTTTTTGAAAATAGCGCATTAAAAAAAGTTGATGCGTACAGTAACTTATTAATAACAAGAAGTCAAGTTAATTTGAATGATTTTTATAGCTGGGTTACCGAACAGGGCACTATTAAAAACTATTCAACAATAGCATATTGCCCTAAGCCGTTTTCGGCTATTGTTGATGAAGCTAGCGGAAATTATGCTCTTATTGCAGGAATTTCAGATGACGAAGATATATTAAATGAATTTCGGAAAATGATTTCGTGTTTCGGTATGATTTGGGCTGAAAGCAGAAATGCTATATCAGAAATCAGCGGCGGAATAAATAGCGATTATTCAAACGCAACAGACAAAATTTATTTTCCGATAAAAACAGAAGAGGGTTTTTTTATCGGTGATTATGTCAGAGGAAAAAAAATATCTGAAAATATAACACCCGAAATGCAAACACCTGATAAATGGCAAAAAGATAACGGTGTAAAAGAAAATCCAGACACAAACAATTATGTAAAAGGAATTGAATTAAATCACCCGAAGTTAACAACATTGGGAGTTTTTAATAGATGTTATGCAATTAACGCAAAAAATGTATCTGAACTTTCCAAATATTTATGGAACAGCGACAGCGATATATTTAATCAAATAATCGAAAGCTTAAAATTAATGGGTGAAAATCCTATGAATGCGTTAATAGACTTAAGATTATTTCCGTTTGATGTTTCAAAAAAACTGAAAGCGATTGACAATGAGATTATCACACTCGGACGGCAACAAACAACCGTTTCGGGTTTAAAAATTCCAAATGAAATTGACTGCATTTTCGATTTAGGTCAATGTAATTATCCGTCATTTTTCAATAATTTTTTAGATTTTGCACCGTTCTCGGAATGTGAACTTGTAATCCCATATTGCGGTAAAATTGTACTAAATCCAGAGGATTTTTTAGGCAAAACGCTGAAAGTAAAAATGATTATTGATTTAGTAACAGGTTCTTGCTCGGCGGTCGTTTTTGCTGATAATTTACCAATTTTTACCAAAACAGGAAATTGCGCTGTTGATATAAATATGACAGGAAACATCTCGACAGAGTATGCAAAGTCATATATCAATGCAATAACTGCCGCTGTGCCTAATGTTTCTAATATAGAAAATACACCCGTTCAAAGTTCATTGAATATCGCAAATAATCTTGCAAGCGGGTTTTTACAGCCGTCCTATTATCAATCCGTCGGCAATAATTCATCAAGTGTAAATACTTATTTACCGCAAAAATGTTACTTGATAATTAAATCACCACAAACAAATGTTCCCGAAAATTACGGTACAACTGTAGGGTATGCGTGTAGCTTTAAAGAAAAATTGCAAAATTTAAGCGGATATACAGTAGTGAGCAATCCGCAAATTTTGTTTAATTGCTCAAGCGCCGAAAAAAACGAGATAAAAAGAATTTTGCAAAACGGTTTTTATATTTAATGAGGTGTGCTAAATGAGTTATGCAAAATTAGATTATTCACTTGTTAAAGATTTAACAGTTGCAGACTTGCAACAGCTTATAAAAAAAGAAGTATCTATTGCAAATAAGCGTTTGCGCCGATTATATAACGCAAATTTGCAAAATCAAAGCGAACAATATAATCAAGAATTTTCAGCACTATTACATAATACGAACGGATTTGGAACGAAAAGCGGTTACTTTTCGTCAGCTACAAAAGAAAAGAGCAAACAGCAATTAGTAACTCAATTTTTGCAAGTTAGAAATTTTTTAGCAAGCGACATTACAGTTACAGCAGTAAAAAAAGAACAGAAAGCAAGACAAGCAAGTTTTGAACGAATTGAAACAATGAAAGCGCAACGAAGTAAAAGAACACGACCTATAAAAATTTCAATCAAAAAGACTTTTGAACTTGTTGATAATCTGTTCACTGACTTGAAAAATCTCGGTTTTAATACAAATGTGTTAGGTAGTTTGTACTCTGACATTTTGGCTATCACAAAAGCAAGAATTGAAAGCGGCGAAAACTATTCAAGCATACTTGAAAATTTAGCAAATAATATGAACTCATACGATTATGATACAACAGCAATTTTGAACGATTTTTCATCAAACGGACGGTTATTAGTCAAATACGGAGATACTGATTTCAAAAGAGAAGAGGAATAACAAATGCTAAATTTTTCTGTTTTCCCTGTACAGAATTATAAATTTGATATTGTTACTAAGAAAACAAAAAAACAAAAAATTGAATATTATAACACTGCATTTTCTTTTGATATTGAGACAACAAGTTTTTATTATGAAAACGGTTGCTCAATAATTCCAAAGGCGAATGAAACAGAAAAATATAACAAAGCAGCAGTTATGTATATTTGGCAATTCGGTGTAGGTCAAGATGTTTATTTTGGTCGTACTTGGCAGGACTTAAAAGATTTTCTAATGATGTTAAAAGAGTATTTCAAACTAAACAGCAATAGAAAAATTATAATTTATGTACAGAATTTAGCGTATGAATTTCAATTCTTAAGAAAAGAATTTAAAATTACAAATATGTTTGCTCGACAAGAGCGAAAGCCGATATACTTCACATTAGACGAAGTTTTTGAGTTTAAATGTAGTTTTATGCTAAGTTGTTCAAGTCTTGAAACAATAGCAAAAAATCTAACAAGTGTAAAAATAAACAAAAAAATCGGTGACTTGGATTATAGATTATATCGTAATTCAAGTACACCGTTGACCCCCGCCGAACTCGGCTACTGCGAATATGATATAAAAATTTTGCAATACTATATCAATGAAGAAATAGCTTTGAATGAAAACAATATTTTGAACATACCGCTTACCAAAACAGGATATGTTAGACGATTTTGCCGCAACGCTTTAAAAGAAAACAATTATAAAAAGTATCGTATGTTTATCAAAGATAACTCACCCGAAACCGATGAATTTATTTTGCTTAACAAAATTTTTCAGGGCGGTTACACTCACGCAAATTGTAACTATGTTGGTTTAACACTAAATGATGTAAGTAGCATTGACTTTACAAGTAGTTATCCGTCAGTAATGATTAGACATAAATTTCCTATGAAAAAATTTAAGAAAATTGATGTTATAGATTATGATACTTTTACAGAATTTATAAATAAATTTCCTTGCATTTTTGAAATTATGTTTACTAATTTAAAAGCAAAAACATCACATCACATCATACAACGAGCCAAATGCTCTGTCTGCACAAATGGTGTTTTCGATAACGGGAGAATAATGCAAGCTGACAATATTATAACTTACTGTAATGATGTTGATTTTAAATGTATTCAAGATTTTTATACATATGACAGTATCACAATTAAAAATTTTTGGTACAGCAAATATGAGTATTTACCTAAAACAATTATTGAATGTATATTAAAGTTATATAACGATAAAACAATGTTAAAAGGTGTTGCAGGATATGAAAAAGAATACTTAATAAAAAAGGGTATGTTAAATAGTGCGTATGGTATGTGCGTAACAAATCCGTGCAATGATGAAATCTTATACGGCGGCGAATGGCAGAAAGAACGCAAGAGCATTGAAGATTGTTTAAAAGATAACAAATATAACTACAATCAATTTCTTTTATATTCTTGGGGCGTTTGGGTAACTTCGTGGGCGAGGTATGAACTTTTTGATGGTATTAAAAACATCAATGAAGATGTCATCTACTCTGATACTGACAGTATTAAATTTTTAAATTTTGAACAACACAAAGAATACATAAATACTTACAACAAGCGTGTTGCAAAAGAGTTAAAACAATGTTGTGATTTTTACAATATTGATTTTGAGTTAACGCAACCTACAAAAAACGATAAAAAATATCCACTCGGGGTTTGGGATATTGAAAAAAACTACTCGAAGTTTAAAACACTCGGAGCGAAAAGATATTGTTATCAATATGATGACGGTAGTGTAAACTTTACCGTATCGGGTATTAACAAAAAATATGCAGTACCTTATATGATGTCAGTATGCAACAATAATGTTAACAAGTTTTTTAATATGTTCAATTCAAACTTGAAAATACCAAAAGGCAGAACAGGAAAATTGACACATACATACATTGATGATGAAATTAATGTTACTCTGATTGACTATAACGGAAATTCAGAGATTGAACACATTAAAAGTTGTATTCACTTAGAAGAAACAGAGTTTACTATGCAGATGTCATCCGAATTTATGTCATTTTTGTGTGATTTTGTTTTTGACGAACTCGGAAATAATTTTTCGCTTGGTATAAAGCGTGACGAACTTGCAATCACTTTTTTTGATAATTTTAGAAATGGAGTATAAACAATGAAGTATTACAGCCTTAAAAATATTGATAAAAAGCAAGCCGATTATAATGTAATAATCGGAAAAAGAAGTAACGGAAAAACATATTCAGTGTGTAATAAAGCAGTCAGAGAACATTACAAAAGCGGTAAACGATTGGCGTATATAAGAAGATACGCCGAAGATATAACACCAAAATTTATAAAAAATCTGTTTGCACCGCACGATATTGAAACTATCACGGCAGGGCAGTGGAATTACATCCGATATTATAACAGAGGATTTTATTTTGCTAAAATAGAAGATAATAAAATTGTTGATTGTGAAGTAGATCCGTTTTGTCAAACTTTTGCGTTGAATGTATGGGAGAGCGCAAAAGGTGCAGATAACGGATATTTTGATTATATTCTGTTTGACGAATTTATCACCAGAGGTCATTATTTAGCAGACGAATTTATTATATTTTGTAATGTACTCTCGTCATTATTGCGTGACCGTGACGGCACAAAAATATATATGATTGCTAATACTGTTAACAAATATTGCATTTATTTTTCCGAAATGGGTATCAGCGATGTTGAGAATATGCAACAAGGCGAAATCAAAGTTTATCCGTTCGGATATGGCAACGAAAAATTACAGATAGCTGTTGAGTACTGTTCAGATACAGAGAACACCAAAAAAGTAAGTAAATATTTTGCGTTTACCAATCCACGTACAAAAATGATAACCGAGGGAAAGTGGGAGATTAAAAACTATGCACATATTCCAAAAAATGTTACTTCTGATAATATTATATATAAAGCGTTTGTATTTTTTAATCATAAATTTATGTGTATAAACATTTGTGAAAAAAACTCCGAAGTATTTTTAACTGTACATATGCAAACAAAAGAGTTTAATGCAGATAACATCATTTTTGATTTTACACCAAGCACTAAAACAAATTATTTTATAAATCTGAATAGTTGCGATAACAAAATCGGATTGCTGATTAGAAATTTAATAAACAAACAAAAAGTTTTTTATTCAACAAACGAAGTCGGCGAACTCTTCCGCAATTGGATTTTAGAGCAATCAAAAACACAACAAATATTTTTGAGTTGATACCGTTTTAACACTTTAATACACTAAAATATATTATATAGGTAGGTTTTATGCTTTAGCGCTTTAGCATAATAAACCTACCTTTTTAATATGTTTTAATGCTTTAGCACTTTAAAGCATTACCACTTTAACACTTTAGCACTTTAGCACTTTAGCACACTAAAGCATTTAAAATCCAATATGGATAGATTTATAGCCGTGGGATAAAAGGATAAGTAATCATCGGCATTTTTCTGTGCTGTTTTGTCGATATACCAAATATTTATCAAATACTACTGCCATTTCAATATATCAAAAGCAACTATACCGATGATTACTTGATTTTTAGGTTCTGTCAACCTGCCGGGGTTTTTGTGCTATGTCAGGTCGACAATAAAAGCGTTACAAAAAATTTGATGTTTTATCATCCGTTTTTCCAAGAAAATCTTTATTCATCCACCGTTCTTCACGGGTATGAAACATTATTACCGAATCCTTGTCTTTTCTGATATAAACATCAAGTTCTTTTTGCAAAGCAAGTGAGTTTGCTTTACTTAAGTTTCCTTCAAAAACAGAGTTTTGAATATGTACAAGATATTTTTTGCAAATCTTAAATACCTTTGGAAGTATTTTTCTGCCCTTTTCATCACATATTATATCATATACAAGAATTACATACAATATTTACCACCACATTTCAAAGCCTTTATATTCTTTTTCTCCTATAATGTGCTTTATCAGTTTATAAAGTTCAAGTCTGATTAAGAATTGATAAGAAACATTTTTATTAAGTTCTTTGTGAAAAATAGTTGTCTTTAATTTTTCGTCAAATTCAGATGTAATTATTCGTGACGCTCTTTCGGTAAGCTGCAAACCGTTAAGTCCTTCTACAAAACTGCTTTCTGTTATTTGTTTTCGATTAAGCAAAGAAAAGATCAGACGATCCGCAATCAGCGGTTTGAAAATTTCCGAAACATCAAGTGCAAGAGAATATCGCCTTGTACCCGGCTGATGAAGATAGCTTATTGTAGGATTAAGTTGGGTTTTATAAATTTCCGCCAAAGTTTTTGTATATACAAGAGAATTGACATATGAAATAAGGCTGTTAATCATATTGTCGGCAGGATGATAAACTCTTTTATCAAATTCAATATTCTGATCAATAATTACATTCCACGCTTTGTAATATTCCTGACGAATATTACCTTCAATTCCCATCAACTCTTCTATGGTTTCTACATCTGCAAGTTTCCTCCTCAAATTTTCAATAGCAGCCATTTGCTCTGACACATTCTTGCCTCTGCCGTTGTAGTATCTTAAGTTTCTGTAAATATTATAAGACGCAGCAACTATAAATTCTCTTGCTATTGATAATCTATTTGAATAGTCTCCGTAAGCAAGCACTTGCTTAACCAAAAGCTGACCTGCAAGTTTTGTTTCCTTTGGGCAAAAACTTCCTATGTAAAATTGATAGTAATTGAAGAAATGTACAAGTATTCCGTATTTTGAAAATAAGTTCAGCAATTTAGATGTAACCGTTATTTCATTCATAATATAAATTTCTTTAATATTTTCTATCGGAAGATCTTTTACATTTCCGTCAATTGCAGTAAATCTTAATGTGTTGTCTTTTTGAGTTAAATTGCCTGACGAATATATGTAATAACTTTCCTGCATTTTATCACCTCAAATACAGCACAAATCATAGTAAGCACATGATTTGCAAATTCTTTTACTTTTAAATTTTGGCGGCAAAGCAGCCGATATAATTTTTACTATATCAGCTGCCGCACTTTCAAGCTCTCTTTCATCTTCTTCGCTAAGTTCAACATTAAGACTTTGCTTTAGCAAAGGATAATCAATTCTGCCTTTTATTCCCTCTACCCCACGCTTTTTCAGATAATAAAGATAGTATTTAAGTTGAGCAATACCCGCCTCCTCTATCTTTCTGCTTTTCTTTACCTCATGTAAAAGTTTATGCTCGGTAATAAAATCAATATTGATTGTGTTGTCGATCATAATATGTTTTTTCTTTTGCTTATAAGTGGTTTCATCTATAAGTTTTCCGATTTTGACATTTTCGTTTTCACTTTCCATTGCCAAACCGTTTGAAAAATACCACAGCTTTCTTTTACAAACATAGTAATAATAAATATGCATACCCGAAATATTATTTTCGTCCATAATCATACCTCATATAAAATTATCAGGTTCTCCGTTATCATCAGATTTATCTTGCTTTTTGGTTTTCTTTTCCTTATCAAATCTGATGCCGCATTCGGAATCATAACTGCTGTTAATAACAGGTAATTCAGTATATGGCATTTTTAATTTTTTTATTTCGTAATCGTCAATTCTGAATTTAGGTACGGAAACCGTGAAGCCAAGTATTTCTTCGTTTGCCTTAAGTTTATCATCTCTTGAATAAGTATCTGATTTTAAAACTTCCAAAGCTTTTTCTATGGCACTTTCATTTTGATTATAAACATCAATCGGCACAGCGTCACTTCTGTCAATACTTCTTATTCCATCTTTTTTAAGAGAGAGATAATCGACATTTTCTTTATAATATTTATAAATTTTACGATATTCTTGATAATATTTTGATTTTTCGATTTTTTCAACCGAAAGGTACTCATCTATAAGTTCTTTTTTAAGAACTTCAGAGATAATTCCGTCAACGCTTAAAATTGCCTGTTTTGACAACGAATGAATAGCATCGTCAACAAAACGATGTGCATTACCTTGAATTTCAGTAAATACAAAACAATTGTAAGATGAAAAGTCTTTATTACCCTTTCTGTTTACTCTGCCAAAGCGTTGGAACAGGGAAAATAAATCCGATAACTCGGTAATAAGAATATCAAAATCAATGTCAAGACTTGCTTCGACTACTGATGTTGAAATCCATATTTCAGGTATATTCATACTTTCGTTAGTTTTTTCAGAGGCTGCTAAAATCGCATTTTCTTTAGTTTTTCTGTCATTTTTTGTAAAATTGGAATGAAACAGATTTACACTTGCGTTAATATCCGAATTTTTTATTTCGGTGTACATCTTATTTGCAATATCAATTGAATTGCAAACGACAAGATATTTTTTTATTTTATCGCATATTGTATCATCAAATATTTTTATAATATCGTCAGACTGCAAGTTTTTTTCATATACTTTTACATTATGCCTTAGCTTTCCTTTATCAGAAAAATCGGATGTTTTTACATCTGTACCGAGTATTTTTTCAATCTCGTTTCTTACAAACGGAGGCAAAGTTGCGGTAATTACAGCCACTTTACCACCCAAAGTATTAATCATCTCAATTGCATAAATAATTGCAGCCAAAACATCAGGTGAATACATCTGTATCTCATCAATAATAAACTTTGAATATGACGCTACCGCAAGTTTGTATTCATAACCTGCATATTTCAATGCAAAGTCAAATATCTGATCAGGCGTACAAATTGTAATCGGAAGTGCAAGCTGTTTACTGCATTGTGCATACGCAAAATCATAATTTTTTCCGCTAATTATTGAATCTTCCAAATAATAGGATTTCATATCGGAGTGAACAAGTGCCACTCTTTCCTTGTAATCTTCTTGAGAATTATCTCCGCAAAGTTTTTTAATTCTTTCGTACATCGCATTGATAGCTGTTTTTAACGGCAAAACGAAAAAACATTTATTGTCCCCGCACCAAAGCAATCCCGCCTCGGTTTTGCCCATACCTGTAGGTGCGGTTACAATTAAATTGCTGTCGGTATTTTTAATGCAAAATTCTTGCAATTCATTGTAATGTATATTTCGGGTATTTTTCCAATTGTTTAAAGAATCAGTCAAAAAATCGTTGACCTTTTCGCAGTTAAGACCTGCACTTGCACTGTAATCACATTTATGTAAAAGACCTTTTAATAAAACAGCGTATTGTTTTTCTTCATCAGAAAGTTCGGTTTCAAATAAAGCTTTGATTTTCTTAATATTTCTCTTCATTTTATTGTAAGAGTTTGTATCAAAGCCAAATTCAGCAAGGAATTTTTCTATAAGCTCACGGTTTTCTGTAAACACTGTAACAGGAGATTCTTTGTTATAGTGATGATAAAGCACAGCAAAATATACACTTATAGGTTTTATACATTCTGATTTATCAATAAAAAAAGTCGAAAGTATACTGTGTGGAATTTCTTGTTCAGGTTGAAAATTTCCGCCTTTAGTAATTCTTTTTTGAAATTGAGAATTTGCCTTACCGTTATCATGTTTTAAACATGAAACAAGTAAATCAGAGTATAAATCATCAGATTTTATATAGCCGAGCTTATAGAGCAGTTTTGCCTGCTCTATAAGCTCATTTGAATGTTGTCCGATTGTTTTGTCGGGTTTTGCAAGTTTATCTTCTATATTCATTACAAATACCTCAAGCTAAAAACACTGAATATATACCGTTCTCGGTTTTGTCAAGCATTATGCCTTTACAACCGTTTTCAATATAGTTAAGTTGACAGAAAATAATAGGTACACGATTAAACACTCGTTTTCTCATACCGCCCTTTAACTGCACTGTTTTGTAATCCTTAGGCATTAAATATTTTGTACCGCCTGTGTATCCGCCTTCCGTTTTAGAGATTATATCCATATCGTCTTTATTAATTTCGAGATACTCTACAGGCATATAAACATCAAAATCAGCTTCTCCGTAATCGACATCTTCGTCAACATCAAAAAGCTCTGTTTCCGCACACTCAAGCACTTCTACAAAATCCTCTCCTCTGCCGATTGCAGTAAGATTTCCGATATTATCCATAATATCATTCATAGTATTTTCATCTGCAACTATATGAATGATAAGTTCAATATCGCAGAGAAGTTCATAATACTTAGGGCCTTTTGCAAGCGTTCTGAAATGGGAATACGGAATAGTATACTTTACCTTTTCGTACTCATCATACACAGCCTTTATATGCTTAATACGCTTATCAAATTCTTTTACTTCTTCGGCAGAAATATTTTCATCGGCTTTCATTTCTTTGAGCCGAGTTTTCATTTTATTAATGATTTTTTTATGCTTGTCGATTCTGCGTTTTGTACGCTTTAAAAAGCGGTATTCTTCAAGCAATTTTTCATTAATTACATTAATTGTAATACCTTTTTCAAAGCTGTTTCCTTGAGCCTTTTGTGCAGTAGCCACAACCTGATATGCACTTGAAAGCATATCGGGATTTTTCATTTTTACAAGCAAATTTCTGTCATCATTAAGACTGTTAAGAAAACAATCGTCCTTATACATTTTTGTTTTTAGAGAACCGTACTTTCCCTGTACGCTTACTTGCATAGGATGATAAGATGTATAACCGCAAGCCTTATGAAGTGCTCCGATAACAGTTGAATACGGCGGTAAAGGAAATGTCATACGGTTTTGTACAGTTTCTTCTTTTTTGTAATTTGCACTGTTTTGTTTTATATGAAGTCTAATTGCTTTCATATTAATTCCGCCTTACTCCGAAAAATACTCTTTAACCTGACCTCTGAGATTTTCAAAAAATTCTGTCATACTTACAGGATTAAGTTCTCTTACAATTTCGTCCTCGTTTGAAAGCTCGCCGTTACGCATAAGTGCACAACTGTAACCTTGAGCAAGTTTTTCCTTAATCGGCTCTATAATAAGTCTTTTGCCTGAAACAGAAACCGCATTTTCAAAAATATGTGTTTTTCTCGGTGAAAGACCGCCTACCACAAAAATCGGCTCTGCGTTATCAAGATTTCCTTTAACAACAAGTGAAAGATTTTCTACTGCGTCAATAAGAGCAATTACTCTTTCACACTTTTCTGCGTTATCTGCCTCCGCACCAAAGTTTTCGTCCTTACCGATTTTTTCGAGGTCAATTGTAAGACTGTAAATTTTAGATGACTTGTCATATTCATACTGATAAGGCATAAGACCGCAATCCTTTGCATTGTTTTGAACATTTAAACCGTGTGCCATAGCATAATTGGTTGCAAGGTAAAGGTTATTGTGAAAACGGGCATCATTAATAAACGGCTCTGTAGCAACAGCGTCTGTAAGATAGAAAGAACTGTTACGGATGTATGTAACATCTTTTGTTGACATATATCCACCCTCAAGCGCACGGCATGTTGCGGCATTTACATCTTCATTAACAAGTTTCTGCATTGCTCCGTCGATTGATGTCTGTAAATCATCATAAAAACCCGACTGAACACAGATAGCGTTTTTAAGGCTCTCACGACTTCTTGTAGCGTACTCTTTTCCGCCTCTGAATACCTTTTGTACACTTGAAATATTACCGAGGCTTTCGCCGTAGTTGCTTGTCATATTTGCGATTACAGTTAATGTTAATGCTTTATTTTTCATAATAAAATCTCCTTTATATTAGTTATTTTTTGGGCTTACTTCAATTAATGCGCTTGCAAAAGCAAATGCAAGATCTTTATTTTCTTCCGCATTTTCAAGAAATGTATAGAAAAATGAAAATTCCATTCCGACATAAGCAGACAAACTAAGTATAATCTCTTTTGCTCTGTCGTAATCATGTGCGCAAAGAGCACTGATTATTTTTTGCTTATATGAATTAATTTTATTACTGCTTTTCATTTCAATTAGTTTTTGGGAAGTTAAAAATCCACAACTTTTTGCTGACTTAATTTCATTCATAATTTCATTTCCTTTCCAAGATACATTTATGTCTATTAGCATATCAGTTCTGCTTTTTATATAGCCTTTAACGGCATTATCATCAAAATAAAACTTAAGCATCATTAAAATTACATCGTCAAGCAACACATTGTTAAGACAACGCATATAAACTTCTTTCTCAAGATTAAACCAATAATCATCATTGATTTTTTTGACAAAGTTTAATGATTTTCCCGATAATTCTCTTAACTTTTTTAATCTTTCAAGTCGTACAAAGAATGTTTCGTAATAAGCCTTATCCTGTGATTTTGATATAATTTCAACATCATAGCTTATATAATCCTTTGAGTTTTGCAAAACAAGCATTAGTTTGTTTTTGTCGTCTTTATTTTCTGTACTGCTAAGTTGATTTGAAAAAGCATAGTTTGTTTGAGTTAAAGACTTAACAGAAAAATTGTTATTCACAAAATAAGTTTCTCTCATATCAGAATTTGAAAAAGCAAACGGTATAAAATCAAATTCTAAAATATCATTGCTCTCAAAACTTTCCTTTGAAAAACAAAAGCCGAGATTACTTGTTTTTCTGTCTTTGTCAACATTGTAGCCTCTAAGTCTGCAAGTGCTGTTATCTTCGGTAAAAATAAGTCGTTCATTGCAGTAATTCTTATAAAGGTTATTGCCGTTTTTAAAGATATTCTTTATAATTTCCGCCCTGTTTTCTTCAATGGTTGAAATAAAAATATCTTTATTTGTTCCATCAAATTTTATTTTGTCAAATAGCCCTTTAAGAACTGTTTTACTCTTAACAAGGTCGTTTACCAATTTAATTTGTTCTTCACTGAATTCTTGACTTTCGAGAATGTTTAAAATATTTATGTGAGTCATATATTTTTCAAAATAGTTCTCTGCAAACTCAAGATATTTTTCTTCTGTTATATCTTCACTTTTGTAAATAATACCGTCAAAGCCGTAGATATAATTATCGGGCTTTTCTTCAACATCATAGAGGACTTTGTAAACAATTCCAAAGTAATCAAAATATTTACATAAACCGACAACGGCTGCTGCAAACCTCCAATCGGTAGGCTGCAGCAAAGTGTCATAATCAAAGTAATCAATCTTTGTTTTCATTAATTCGGTTCACCTCCCTCCGATAAAAGCTCGGCAAAGCCAAATCCTGCGGATTTTCGTGAACCTATACCGCCTTTCAGCAGATAATTAATAACCGATTTATCGGCATTAATACTAAAACTGCCTAAACTGCATTCAATGTAGTTTTTGTAGTGATAAACCACTGTTTTTTTTGCGTTTAACGGTTTAATTTCAAAGTTTGAAATTAACTTCTCGTCAAAACCGCTTTCAACAAGCTGCTCTTTAATTACCTGTTTTGCAATCTCCGTAAAATCCGGATTAGCAACCGAAATATACTTATCCGAATTATTCTCGGCTTTATGTAATCTGATACACAAAGGGCTAAGCATTTTCACAACAGCGGATGATGAAGTAACATTTTTTTCCGGCATAAGATTAACACTGACAAGTTTCATTTCGTTGCCGAGCGGAGCGGGAATCGGCTTGTCCTTTTGCTTTATAAAAGCAGACATAAAAATACATCCCGTATTATAGTCAGCTGTTGAAAAAGTAATGTTTAGTTGATTTTTCCCGAGTTGAATTTCCGTTTTAGAAAACTTCGGCATAGGCAGATTCACCGCAAAAGTAAAATTTCTGCGTTCCGGTGTAAAATAATATTTTTCATAATATTTTCCCTCGGCAATATCTGACAGTGACCGTTTAAAAAACGAAAGCATAATTCGTCGATAATCAATCGGCAGCTTATTGTTTTGCAAATAAAATCGCAATAAGATTTTCATATTTACCTCCATTTATTATTTTAATAGTATTAGATTTTGTTATTAGAGTTATGATATTTCACAACTCTAATTACAGTATAGCGCTCACAATTTTGTTTGTCAATACCTAATATATATTTTCTAAGAAAAATTTTTATAAATAAGCTTATAAATACATTTATTTTTATAAATTTAGTACATTTGATATTTACAATTAATTATGATATAATTTAATAAATCTTTCCAAAATGGATTTTAAATAATATTTATTTACACCACCTTTTTAATCTATCCAAATTGGATTTTGTCTTTACCATACTCTTTTGTCAAGGTGAACCCGTGGTATTTCTCGTTTTTTCCTCAAAAATCCGAACTTCACTTTGGCAATTTAGGGTTGTCTTTACCATATTATAACATTTTCACTGTACCATAATCCGTACTTTGAATTCGATTTATAAAAAAGATAAAAGGCTCTCGATAAAAATTCGAGGGCCTTTGCTTTTTAAAATCATTTTTCGTTATATATGTTGGAGTATCGTTAAACTTAGAGTTTAATATAAAACAGTTGAAATTTTCTTAAAAATTTTATAATCTGAAATTAACGCTTGACAAATATTATCTGTAATGATATAATATTATTTGTTACAGAGATAAGCGGATGTAGTTTAGTGGTAGAACTTCAGCCTTCCAAGCTGATCGTGTGGGTTCGATTCCCATCATCCGCTCCACAAAAGGTGCTGTAAAGAAACAGCATATTAAAAAGCCGAGATTCACGAAAAAGTGAGTCTCGGTGTTTTTTTGCTTGCATTGCTGAATATTGTATTCGGGCAATAATTGGTCGTTACCCTTATTTGCATTGGCAGTTATCTTTGTTCCGTCTATGTAGATATGCGACATATCCTGCTTTCCTTAACAGCAAGGTGTTTATTTAGAGCAATATGATGAAAAACCTCGTTAAATGTATATACCGGGTCAGAAATTTCTATTATTTTTTTAATTTCAGGTTATAATTTTAATTGATACGGTGTATAATGCACCTTGTTGATGTGGTTTTTCATTGATAGTAAATTATATCACAAAAACGACTGCATTCCTACCTTTCGGTTAGAATGCAGTCGTTTTTTATTTGGGCTGTTTTTTACAGCTCCTTTTCTTAAAGGTCGCCTTCAAGTCCCGTTATTAATTTACTTGTAAAACAAAAAACAGATTAACAAAAAGCTAATCTGTTTTTATGGTGCGAGTGACGGAGTGAAAAAAAATAAGTACACTTTCTGCCTCGTTTGATACGGCTTGTTAAATTTATAAATATCATCAACGCTCTCCCTAAAAACAGTCCACCGGACTGTTTTCTTAACGGTCGCCTTCAAGTCCCGTTATCAATTTGCTTGTAAAACAAAAAACAGACTAACAAAAAAAGTTAATCCGTTTCTTATGGTGCGAGTGTTCATATAGGATTTGGCGAAATACAGTTTTACCGATAGTCGAACATCATATTCAAACAATAATCCGCACATTCGTAATTTTATTTTGTTTTTCGTATAATGAACTTACTGAAATCAAGGAGGTTTTAATATGAAAACAATTTTTGAAAATAGCGGTGGTACTTATACGCAGGTCGGCGATTATTTATTGCCTAATCTTTCGTTACCGGCGGAAGAAAAAGAAACAAATATCGGCGTTTGGGCAATGAGGCATAAACGATATTTGAAGCAAAGTCATAAGGTGCGTTACTACAATTTGCTGACAAGCGGTAAGCTCGATTTATATCTTGCTGACATCGAAGAACAGGCTCAAAATCTTTTTTCTCGGTTGGTAAAAGACATTGCCGAAAAAGAAAATGTTACAGAAAAATTGAAATCGGATAACGCAATGTTATGGGTGCAAAAGATGAACAATATCCGCAATCGAGCAACGGAAATTGTGAACGAGCAAGTAATATATAACTAAAAACAAGGCACAACTTACGGAGAAAAATCCAGTAGGCTGTGCCTTAATTTCATTTGTTCGATTAAAATGTATAATCTTAGCAAGCAGACCATTTGGATATCCAAACGGTAGCTTGCCCGCTTTTCACACAATCTCAGCGAGCAGACCAATTAAGGACAGGTTGTCCAAATCGGTTGCTTTCGCTTTGTTGTGAAACAAGCTGTGTGTTCGGACAGCTACACTACCAAACACCTCGTTAGGGACGCCCTAAGACCTACACAAACAAAAACATTTAATAACTATTACTGAATTTCTCTTATAAGACCTTCAATAATATTTCTGGCATATTTTCGCTGCAATTTGCTGTGGTATGCTTGATTATAATAGTTCCTGAGACAATTATAGCATGATGTGTTTTCATCACAACACGGTTGAGACACCTTATCATGAGCAGCTTTAAGTGAATCTATCACAGCATCTTTACTTGTTAGACGTTTAACATGACCCGCACCGCCGGGAACATTATCGTAGATTAAAACATCATAACTATGTAAATCTAAATTCGGTTCAATTATTCCGTCAATATCATTTCTGTCTACTTCTAATGCATTGCTTATACCTTCAAGGAATGCATACATAAAGGATAAAGCAGCCGCATAATCCCATGCCGTGGATGATGACAAAGACGGTATTTTAAAACGAGCAACATCGGTTTGAAAACGATGTCCTAATTTTATCTGTTCTAATTCCTCGCAACTACAATCAAATTGCCTATAATTCTTATGTTTGCGTGATGTTATCATAGATGTAGTATTTCCTTTAATGATTTCACTATATCCACATTCCGGACACATATAAAAAGCTGATTTGTTCATTATAAGTAATTCGTCATTTGTACTGGTTTCTATTTCGATGGCATCACCAATGTGGATATGAACATCATCTTTTATTCCTCCGCCTATATAGGATATTTCGCCGGAATACGAGCGCTTCGGTTTCATTCTTGTGCTTTCTTTTGTGTCTCCTGTTTTAAAGCCATATATCGGCTCTATATAAAATTCAGCTTTTTCAGCTTTGAGAGATTGACCACAGTATTTACACTCGTCAATAGTTCTTTCACTAACAAAAACATTTACTTTCTTACAGTTTGGACAAACACAAAAATAATGCTTTGGAAATTGTTCACCCTTGGGTAATGTAATATACTTTGAAGTATATTTTTTCTTGTCAACAATTATTTCTGAATCAGGTGCATATTCTGAAATTGCAATTTTGAGATCTCTACTTAAATCATATTTTGTGTCAATTTTGCCTTTTTGATTGTAAATTTGAAGTTCAACCAAATCTACAGGAAAACCGTATTTGGGTATTACGCTATACTTTGACAGAGAACTGATCATATCCAATTTATGTAATTTTTCAATTTGTGTTTTATAATAGTCTGCTTCTTTATAGTTTTCTTCTCTTAACGCTTCCTCCTGAGCTTTTTTATATTCATCTACAGTTTCTTTTATCGCATCTGCAAAGTGTTGTAATTTTTCATCGTTTCCACCCATATCATCAAACCATTTAAAATTATGATATTCGGCATATTGTTGACCAGGAAGAACCCGTTCATTTATATATCGATTTAAATCGCTTGGACGGCTTGATATAAATTCGTTGAAGCATTCAATTCCTTCTCCGAAGACGAATTCGTCGATATTTTTAAAATAATTTGGATGTTTACGGAAGAAAAATCCCAAACACGCAGCCATAAGATGCCTCAATATGATCTTGTGGTTAACTACATTAAAATATGGCGGTTTGATTACGCCGCTAATCATTTTCTCGGGTTCGCAGAAATATGTATAATCATGTGAACTTGTTCCGCAATAGGTAAGGATATATGCCGCACTATCCTTTCTTCGTCCTGCACGACCTGCTCTTTGAACATAGTTTGCCGGTAGTGGCGGGACATTTCTCAAAAATACAGTTTCCAAATTGCCAATATCAATTCCCATTTCAAATGTTGTTGAACAAGAAAGAATATTAATTTTTTTATTCTTAAAATTTTGTTGATATTGTTTTGCTATTTTGCGCTCGAGCTGAGCCGTGTGTTCTTTAATTACAATACTTTCAATTTTTTTATTTTTGTACTGATTTCTATAATAATTTGAAGCTAATATTTCATCCGGATTTATTTCTCTGAGTTCACCGTCGCACTTGTCATGAACGCATTTTCCGTGTACATTGTACGGAGTAAGCCTTTTGCATTTTGAGCAGATGTAATACGGTGATGTTTTATAGTTTTTTACGATATACTTGCTTACATTTATTTGATACCATTCTTTAGAATTATGATTCTTTAGAATACCACCTTTTACAGCCAAATTATTAAATATTACATACAAAATTTCTTTTGCAATTCCTTCGTCACATTCACAAACCTTTTGGACATAGCGAACAACCATATTGTCTTTTGCTTTGACAGGTAAGAAGCTCCTCACGTTGTTCAATGCTCTTGGACATTCATACATTATATAATTGTCAAAGCGCCTATAATCCAAACTTTCTCTTTTTTCTTCCGGACTAAGAGAAGATTTAACGTAATCAATAGCCGGAGTGGTTTTGAATATGCCGAGCACCACTTGCATTATATTTTCTAAGTCTTTTTTTGTGATATGATATTGACCAAATTCAGCGGCGACATCATCTTCAGAAACTTGTGAAAATATATCACTTAAATCTAAGTCGAAATAATATAACCCCAATCCTTCACTGTCATAAGAGCCATCGACTTTTAATAGATCTACAAGAACAGAAATCCACGCATTCTTATTTGCTTCCATATCGTTTGGAAACAAATCTTGTTCTTTAATCATTTTTGATAATCGGGCTACTAATTCGTCAACTGTTATATTTTTATAATTGTTTTCCTTTATGATTTCCCAAATCAGTCTTTTTTGTAACATTCTTGTATGGTTAGAATCAAAAAATGTTGCAAAAAAGCTTGCTTGCTGGCGGCTGTCAGAAAAAGCTAAAAATTGTTTGATGTTATTTTTCCTGTTTTCGGTTACCGATTTATCTTTGATTTTTAAAGATATTTTGGGTGCTTTTTTTGCTTGGATTTCACAGTCATCAATAGCCTCATAAAGAGTTTGAGCTATCAACGCAGTACCTTCGTCCTTTCCAAGACTAAGGCTTTTTACTATTCCCGAATGACTTTTGTGACCGCAGCAAGGGCATTGATTGATATTATTATAAGCAATCTCATTTCCATCATCGTTCGTTTGAGTTACTCGATAAATTGAACGAATAAAATTCTTATCACAGGAACACTGTCTTGCGTTCAAGTTGTTTGATATATGAATCGCTCCGCATTTTGAACAAACTTTGAATTCCTCCAGAGCCTCGCTATCAATTTCGGAATCTGTAATATTGTCCATTAAAAAATAATCTAAGCTGACTGATTCGTTGTTTCCATAATTCTCATATATGTCGATTTCTTTATTTTGTATGAGATAGTCTATTCCATCAGAAGAGTTTTTATAAATTTTCCCAATAATATAAGGAGAACTGCAATAACGACAGTTACCCAATTCAAAAGCCTTAAAACCATCAATTATATTTGTCTTTGTTAAACTTAAATTGGGGTTTTCTCCTAAAGTTACATAAGCACCCGACAAAGGGCGAACGAATGAATGATATTTTAAATCGAATAAACCAATCCCATTTTTTTCAGATTGGTTGATTAGATCTATTAAATCCACAAGTTGTGCTGACGATAACGTGCCGTTAAATTCTTTGAGAATTGTGTTAACAGCTTTACTTCCGTTTTTTAATGATTTATATAAATCATATACATGTCTGTCATGAACAAGTAATTCATATAAATATTCATGTATGTCAGCAGTTTCTATATTACAATATGTGGATGCCACTTTTGCAATGGCATTCAAATCATTTTTAGCATTTTTAATAAGTTGATAGTCAGAGCCTGATATTGTATATTTTACAAGATCCTCTCTAAGAGGTATTCTCTTTGAAAATATAATATCTTGGATGCTAAAGTCAGAAGATGTTAAATTATGGGCGAACTCAATAATTTCATTTTCTGATTTACCCTTTTCACCCAATGTTGCACTCGTAAGAATAAAGCGAGGTTTTTTCGGTGCGAAACCAGTGAGCCTTCGCATAAGAAGGGACAATTCTATCCCTAATGCACCATGATATGTATGGGCTTCGTCTAATATAACAAATTTCCAATTGTTTAATCTTTCAGGCGTAAAAATTGCATAGTCATTAGGCCTAATCAACAAGTATTCCAACATTGAGTAATTTGTAAACAGTAAATGCGGTGGATTATTACGAATTTCTTCTCGTGAAATAAGCTCGTTTTCAGGTATAACAATATTATTTTCTTCAGCATGTTTTACTCGATAGTTTTTCGAGACGGTTTCTTCAGTGTCACCTGTAAAAAAGCCATATGTTATATCAGGAAAATCAGCAAGTATTTTTCTTACTCGTTCTATTTGGTCATTAAGAAGTGCATTCATAGGATATAAGAATATTGCTCTTATTCGAATTTCTTGATTCCCTATTTCTATATCATTCGTAAGTTCATTTAATATAGGCAAGAGAAAGCTTTCGGTTTTTCCCGAACCCGTACCGGTTGTAATAACTGCATTATGACCGGAGCAAATATGACGAATGGCCTCTTCTTGGTGAGAATATAATGGTCGTTCAAAGTCAATGTCACCGAGTTTTTTGAAAGTTTGGCATACAACACCTTCACTGATTAGCTCATTTAAATTCTTACCTCGTTTGAAAGGAAGATTCAAGTCAACATACGGACCTTTGAATAAGTCCTCATCATCCAACTGCTTTTCGAACAAAGATTGAAGACGGTCTGACTCAAATTGAAAAGAAGACCTTAGATATTCCTTGTATCGGTTATTGATATATTCCGAACGTTCAATCGGATTTCTTTTACTCATAATTTTTCTCCTCATGTACTGCTATACTATATGAAAAAATGTCTATGGCGGCACTGTCATCCATAGTGTTTTTTATTCCGTGATGTTCAAAATCCATAAGTAGACCATCTCCGTCTTTTGTAACAGAAAGCTCAATTATTCCATCTATTACATCACTGCACATTTCAACCTCAACAGGATTTATGTTGTCAAGCATATATGCTCCCCTAAGTGTTTTTGCATAAACTTCCCCAATAAAATTATCATTATTGATCATATTCACAAATTTTATATATGTAGTATTGAAAGAATATTTTTTTCTGACGAAATTCCCTTGTATTAGTTGATCAAAATACACATTTTTAATTTTAAATGCTCGTCCGATAAAATCTTCTCTGGCATATATTGTTTGTTTATAAGTTGCAAGAGCTTTATCTTTTTTTAATGTAAGCCCTTTTTCTTTCTCATAGAAAGTTATTGTGTATTCCACAAATGACATTAAATTCTCAACTTGAATTGTTACATTGTTTTTTACAAATTGACTTTGATAGACATCTCTATTATCAGCAGTAATCGTAAAAAAGACATTTCCTTTTCCGTGAAATTTTGGCGTAATGTCAAGAGACTTACTGTTGGTATTGTATATAAGCGATGTTTTATTTGTGTCTATTATACATTTGTTATAACACCATAATGCATTTTTAGTTATACCATTAACTAAAAAGAGAATAGATATATAATCATAATTTGTTTTATACGAATTTAAAAATCCCACTTTAACACGGTGATATATAGCACCGGTTTCAAATTTAGGCGTTTCGTCAATATACATGCCGGTAGACGTAAGCATTGATATAGCATCATATTTGAAATTATAAATTTCTATAACACTGTCAGATCTAATGTCGCCAATCCAAATATCATCCTTAAATGACAGCCATTGACCGCCGTCGATTCTATACATATCCATCTCAAACGGAATAAAATAGTTGTATTTTTTGTCATCATAAGTGATACACAACCAGTTATCATTAAAATCTGAAATAGTGATTTCTTTTAAAATAGATTCGGACATTAAAGAAGACCCTACATATACCAAATATGATTCTGCATCTATTTTATCAACTTCTGCTTCTAATTCATTATCAATTGCAAAATGACACTCAAAAATTTTATTTCTTTTTCCGTTAGCCCACCCATATATCTCGGACATATATACACCGGGTGACATGTCTTCTATATTAACAGATAATTTTGAGCTTGTTTCACCTTTTATAATGTTCTGTTTAAATTCCTCCTGTTTTTGAATTTGACCATTAACTATAAAATCGAATCTTGAATATTTATTCTCGCATTCGAATTTCAAAGATTTTACTTGTCTATAAACGGGAATTTTTCTATCACTGCCTTCTTCTGTAAGAAAATGGTTATCATATAACTCACCTATAACACCAAGTTTTAACAGTGATGAAAAATTAAATACAACATCGCCAATTGTGATTGTATCTCCGGCTTTTACTATTTTATGACTAAGATAAAAGTCATTATCAGAGTCTTTTATACAAAACGTTGCTACTCCGGAATAGTCTGTATTGTTCTTGATTTCATTTCCGTTTTCATCAAAAACAAAATAATCTCTAAAAAGCTGATTTTTGCTACTATAAATCACATCTGAGTTTGACATAAGCATATACGTAATTTCGCCAAAAGGATTATTTAAGCGTATCTTACTCGGAGTCACTCGGTATCCACCTATAATTTCTCTAATATCCGGCGAATAGTTAGAATAAATTTCTTCATCACCGTTTTTTAAAATAATATAAATATCTCTGTAATCATAGATGGCTTTAATTCTGTGAATTGGTGGTACCATATAAATTTCGTTATTTGCTAAAATATATATCGGCTCCCAGCGTGAGCGGAAATCAGAACTTTTTCGAATCTTGTTTTTCTCTTTTTTCTCTTTAATTTTAGAAGTCCATTTTTCATAACCTAATTTTAAGTAAGGATTTTTAACAATAAATTCGTTGCCCCACACTCGTTTGTCGATAATTTCAGCAACTTTCATGCTTAACTCAATTACATTATTAGTATCGTTTGAATTTGTTATTAGTTGTTTTGTTGACTTAATTAGTTTGTACGATTTTTTCGTGACATTAATTTGAATATCGTCATCATCTAAAAGCATATTTGAGCGCAAACTATCGAATATAAATTTGAAATCTTCATACAATTCCTCCTTATCATCGGAAATGCTATATTCTAGATTTAATTTGTAAATATCGTAAATGAAATCAAAAAACGACGGCAAAAACGCATTTGGAACAATTGCGTTTGTTAAAACAGTATTGATTATGCGTGAGTTGCTTTTAATATCATTTTCAGTTCTGAACTTGCTCAAAATTGAACGAATTCGTCCTTCTATCTTTTGCGACGAAAATTTCTCATATAACGAGGCATAGACACATCTGACATGATCATAAAAATTGCCATCATAATACATCATAGCAATTAAAACCAGTGAAATAAATATAATTTCCGAACTGGATGTATATGTATCGGAATGCGAGGCTAAATCATTATATAATTTTTCTTCTGCTTGTCGGTGAATTTCGTCAATTATATCAGTTGCATTTGGATCATCTAATAAATTCATCAATTCCAATCCAATATTGGCTCTTTCATTTACTTGGTTTTTGAGGTGTTTGATTTTAATTTGGACATGATTATCAATACTATCTGTATATTTATCAAATAACATATAATCACACTTCCTCCCCGTTAAGCTATGTTGATGTCAATTTGCGAAAAGATGTTAATTATTATTTATATACTTATATAGTCATTATAATATAATATTTGACTTTTTTCAATGTTCTACACCAACAGGTAAGTTTATTAAGGTTTTAGGGTGTCCCTAAAGAGCAAAATTACCGTTTGGATATACAAATGGTCTGCTCGCTAAGATTGAACATTCGATATTGGATTCTCATCACCAATAATCTTTACAAATAAAAATCAAGGCACAGCTTACGGAGAAAAATCCGTTGGCTGTGTCTTTTTCTTTTTGCCTATTAAAATTGAATACCAAATTCAAACTAACTTTTCCCCTTCGATTTGATAAATCGGAGGGATTTTTTTCTCTTCGGAGGGGTACAAAACGGCTCTCCCGGTTTAAACAAGTGAGTGGGTAAGTAAAATTTTTTGAAAATTAGGAAAATGGGTGTGCATTTCGTCACCCTTTGTCCAAATGAGTAGAGGGGTAAATGTTAAAAAATATAAATTTTTCAAAAACACCCCCCAAAAAAGCGTTCCCGGTTCTAACAAGTGAAGGGGTAATAAAAAAATATTGGTCAAAGGGTTAATTTTTGCCCGTTTTCGTTGCCTACCAAGTGAGAGGTGAAAATTTATTTGCAAATAGGGGTGCAAAATGCCTCTCCCGGTTCAAACAAGTGAAGGGAGTTTTTACAATGCCGAGATTATCAAAGAAAGCAAAACAAGAATGGGATTTTTTCATAAATCCCGAAACAGGCAGAAGAACATACAACAGCCTTTGCCTTAAATGCAAAAACAAATGCAAGCAAAGCCACAAGGCAATCGTTGTTTTTTGTCCGAAATACAAATCCAAAAGAGGTGCAAAAAGCATTAAAAATCGCCATGAATATGACGACAGCGGTTAATTTGATATAGCGATACTTGTTTTCAATAAAATGTCGATACAAAAGAAAAAATTATCAATTTCGGCACCAAATCAATACAGAAACAGATGTGTAAAGCAAAGATAAATCGATGATTAAAAACAAAACGGAGAGCAGCCGTATAAATATATAGCTTTTACTTTCCGATAAAGAGAATTTATTAAGAAGGGATATATTATGATTCAAAACAAAGTTTACACAAGAGAAGAAATGAGAGAGGAACATATCATTACCTCCGACTACAAATTTATTGATAAAGAGGGCGAATACTTCGCAAAGTTAATAATGCGAGCAGAGGCAAGCCGAAATATGATGCGACTTTTTCTTCGGCTAAGTGACGGAAGAAAAATAATCACACCGGTATTTTGGTGGCAGAGTTATCTTGGCTTTTACGAAATAGATAACGGAACAAATTTAAGATTGATTTATGAGAAAAACCATAAGGGTATTTCCCTCAAAAAAGTTGAAATATTAAAGGAGGCAGAAAAATGATAAAAAACATAAGTATAGATTTGCTTGTTCCCTTTGAAAATCATCCGTTTAAGGAAAGAAGCGGGATTGAGCAACAAGAATTAACAGAAAGCATAAAAGAAAACGGATTGCTTGAACCGATAATCGTTCGTTCTTTTCCGGCGGGTAAATATGAAATTATCAGCGGACACAGACGAGTTGAAGCCTGCAAAGCGTTAGGGATAACAAGCATACCCGTGACAATAAAAGAACTTACAAAAGATGAGGCAACAATCGCAATGGTGGATTCAAACATACACCGAGAACATATATTGCCAAGCGAAAAAGCCTTTGCATACAAAATGAAATCAGAAGCTTTGAAAGATCAAGGCAAAGCTTCGTGCCAACTTGGCACAAAGATAAGAACAGACGAAAAGATTGCAGAAACCGCCGATGACAGTGCAAGACAAATACAGCGATATATCCGCCTGACATACTTAATACCCGAATTACTTAAACTTGTTGACGAAGAAAGAATAGCCTTTACTCCTGCGGTTGAACTTTCATATCTGTCGGAATACGAACAGCAAATATTGCTTGAACAAATCGAATTTACCGACGCTACGCCGTCATTATCGCAGGCACAAAGATTAAGAAAATTCAGTAAAGACGGCAACTTTTTCGTCGATACGGTTTTTGCCGTTCTCAATGAAGAAAAGCCAAATCAAAAAGAGCAAGTGCGAATATCCGTAGATAAGCTGCGTGATGTCTTGCCAAAAGGTTTGGATAAACAAAAGACCGAAGATTTCATAATTAAAGCTTGCGAGCATTACAGAAAATATTTAATCCGACAGCGTGATAGGGAGAGATGATATGAAAAAGCAAATAACAAATTCAGTTTGGGTACAGGCGAATATATGATAAACGGAGTAAGATATATCGTTTGCGATAAATTTGAGGATTTTAACATTAAAAAATATAGCGACAGCAATCATTTGAATAACAGATTGAAAAAATATCTCACGAGCGATTTTGCAGAATTGTCTGTTGATAGCATCAATGATAAAATGACAGATGAATATGATTGTTCGACTGTCGGAAAGGAGAATTAAATGCAGTCGAAAAACAAAAACCAAATAGGGATAACGGATCTTTATTGTCGTTTGTCCCGTGATGACGGAACGGAAAGCGAGAGCAACTCCATAGGCAATCAAAAGAAGCTGTTATCACAAAAAGCAAAAGAAATGGGCTTAACGGATACAAAATATTATGTGGATGACGGATATACCGGAACAAATTTTGTTGAGGTAAGATAACGATACCTTTTTTGCAGAGGGTGTTATCTTACCTCTTTTTGATGTATGTTAGATAGCATAACTCTTTACGTCGGCTCCTATCTGTCTGAAATAGGAGATACTTTCAGTAGGCTTGTCGCCTGTATCAACTCTGCCGACAAAGCTATAAAAGATTTCGATTTTGCGGGTGTTCGTTTCCTTATCCAGTTCGTGAATAAGAATACGGTCAATAAATTCATGGACGTTTTCGTAGGTCAGTTCTTCAATCGCTGTGTATCTGCGTACCAGTGCGACAAACCTTTTTACGTCCGCGCTGCGCTCGGTGGCGTTGTCGATTTCCTGTGACAGCTCCGCAATCCTCCGGGTCAGCGTCTTTTTTTCTTCATCATAGCCGGAAGTCAGAAAAGCAAATTGTTCATCTGAAAGTTTCCCTAAAGCGTTGTCCTCGTAGAGCTTGCGGAATAAGATGTTCAGCTCGTTAATACGGTTCTGCGCCTTGTCAAGTTCTTTCCGCTGCTGTGTCAGCGTCTTTTGTACTGCCTTTGCGCTGCACTCGTTGGCGGTTTCGATAAACTCCTGTTCATGCTCTTTCACATAAGACGTTACTCGCTGCAAGTCTGCAAGGACAAGTTCTTTCAATACGCTTTTGCGGATATAATGCGTAGTGCAGAGCATATCATTTCTTGCCCGGTTGCGGTAGTTGCCGCAAGTGTAGGCGTGTTTCCGTTCAAGCGTCCCGGCTCCGCGTACTGCATACATTTTGTAGCCGCAGTCCCCACAAAAGAGCAGCCCGGAAAACAGGTCAATTTCATCAACCTTTGTCGGGCGTTGCCGGGTGGCAATCCGCTTCTGTGCAAGTTCAAAGGTTTCTTCATCAATCAAAGGTTCGTGAGTGTTGGGGAAGAAATACCTTTTTTCCTCCGGGTTCTTTTTCGTCTTTTTCGACTTATAAGATACCTTGTAGGTTTTCCCGGTTATGGTATGCCCTAAATACTCTTTCCTTGTCAGAATGTCGTACAGTGTCTTATCCGGCCAGTTGTACCATGCGTTGAGCTGTGGGCGGGGGTGGCGTTTGCTCCCTGTCCTGCGGTAGCGCAGTTCCCCGACGGTCAATATCTCATTGTCCCGCAGCCAGTTCTGGATTTCACACATACGGTCGCCCCGTACATACATTGCAAAAATCTGTTTTACGACGTGTGCCGTTTCCGGGTCGGGTATCAGATGATTGCGGTTATCCGGGTCGATAAGGTAGCCGTAAGGAGCTTCGCCGTTGACGCGCTCGCCTTTCTGTGCCTTTGCCTGTTTGACAGCCCGGATTTTCTTTGAGGTGTCGCGGGCGTAAAACTCGTTGAACCAGTTCCGCAGAGGGGTAAACTCGTTATCTTCCCTCGCTGTGTCTACACCGTCGTTAATGGCAATGTAGCGCACTTCGTATTCGGGGAAAACAATCTCTATCAGTTCGCCGGTTTTCAGATAATTACGTCCCAGACGGGAAAGGTCTTTTGTTATGACGGTCGCCACGTTCCCGGCTTCAACCTCATGCAGCATGGCTTGAAGCCCCTCACGCTCAAAGCTCACGCCGGAAAATCCGTCGTCTACAAAAAAGCGTGTGTTGAAAAAGTGGTGTTCGTCAGCATACTTTTGTAAAATCAGTTTTTGGTTCTGTATGCTTTCGCTTTCCCCGGCTTGCATATCTTCCTGGCTCAATCTGCAATATAAAGCGGTAATCTTGTCTGTCTGTAACATTTTGTCCTCCTTTCCGACGACAGACAAGCATGGTATTTGTACTGTCTATATTATACCACATACCGCTGCCTGTGTCATGTATAAAATGTGAAGAAACGCCCTATTTCCGGGCGTTTGCGGGGTTCAGCTCCATGTCCTTGCGAATGAGCTTCTTTATCTTTTTATCCAGTGTGTCCGTTGCGCGTTCACTTGCGGACGAACATACAAGGTAAGTAACTTTTCCGATTTTATGCTCCGTTGTGGTAACGGGCGTCTGGTTTTGCGTCAAAGAAAATCCCCCTTTCTTTCGCAAACATATAATACAGTCTATGAATAGCAGCAAGTCCACTATTCAAGAAAACAAAGGCTTTAATCGGACGGTTATTAGCATAACCTCATGGGAATTTCACCCCGGCATGGTTCTCATGCAGCCCTACCCATTGCCTGCGACGCTCTTAACGCTCGGACTGTGGCTGTAAGGAAGTATCATTGTATATTTTGCGTGTCGTCGCCCGCAAGCCGCTACACTTGCTTTCCGGCGCGGTGTTGGTCGCTCGGCTGTCCGGGCGGGGATAACCTCACCCGGATAGCGTCATGGCGCACCCACCGTATGGCTCGGCGCAAAAGGAACGTATCCGATTTGCCCTATGCTGCGCCGCCGTTATCTTGCGCCGCTTTCTTTGTCAAGGTTCAGAATGGCTTTGCTGCCGCGTCAGCAGCGGAACGGAAAAGGGGGAGAGAGAAAGCGTCCCGCCGCTGCGGTTTATTCCTCTGCCTTAAAGGTGAGGACAGCCATCATCAGTTTTGCTTGCAGCCGTTCCCGAATGTCGTGGTCATATCGAATTTTTCTTCGTATTCTTCCTGAAGTTTTGCAAGCATCTTATCATCGCTTACTTCACCTGCCTTATGTCCGAGCACAAGAATCCATCCGCTGGATGTATATTCCGGATAGAGATCAAACTCTCCCTTTTCCATTGCCGGCTGGATATTGCTCGTTCCTCCGCCGATACCTTTTGTAAGTTCTACTTCATAACCTGCCTTCTCCTCGATAAGCTTTTTCAACATTTCTCCGAGGATAAACTGCTCTGTCATCGGCTTTGTGGCGATCTTAACCGGTTCTTGAGCTTCGTTTCCCGCACTTCCTTCTTTCTTATCTTTGCTTCCGTTTCCCGCGCATCCGGCCATCGAAAGTATAAGCGCGCCGGTCAGAAAAAGCGCCGTGATCTTCTTTAATCTCATCTTTTGCCTCCTTATTCATAGTGTCCTTTTATGATTTTCTGTTTATATTTTTCTATTTATATTTTTCTATTTATGTTTTTTTATTTATGTTTTCCTGTTTTATCTGTTTTTTATGCCTGTTTTCTTTTTCACTTTCCGTTCCAGCAATCCGAGCAAAAGATCGCTTACGATCGCCAGAAGCGCGATCAGAAAACTACCGCAAAACGTCATTGCCGAATCATAGATCGTAATACCTCTGTAAATCGCTACTCCAAGACCTCCCGCTCCTATAAACGACGCGATCGCCGACACAGAGATTGTCATAACGACCATATTTCTTACGCCTGCTATGATGACTCCCGCTGCCAGTGGAAGTTTGATTTTTGTCATGATCTGGAAGCGCGTGCTCCCCATTCCTTCCGCCGCCGCGACTACTTCTTCCCCGACGCCGGTAATTCCCGCATACGTATTTCGCACCATCGGCATGATGCCGTAAATCGTAAGAGCGGTTATCGCCGTCTTATCTCCGATCCCCAAAACCGGGATCAGCATTCCCAGAAGTGAGATCGCCGGAAT
>OKRW01000570.1_pt1 | contig 36536 bp, 25 predicted proteins | sample 1601151 | NCBI WGS metagenome assembly OKRW01 (sample SAMEA3541471, study PRJEB24748) | human gut metagenome | biome: human gut; feature: human-associated habitat; material: faeces | place: China | collected 2012 | reverse complement strand
CATGCGGCTTAGCCGCTTTCTATTAGCTCCGTCCAAGAACTGGGGTGCAGTTCATTTGCGGGGCTTTTGGAAACAATCTCCAACCCGAGCCGTATCGTTTTCACCCTGCCAAGCATGCGTATCTCAAGTTCGGCCGTTCTGCGATGCCTATCGACTCGCTTGATTTCGGCCTCATGACCCATAAGAGGTCCTCGCAGCACTATTACCTTGCTGCCCGCCATAATGCCTTCGCTCATTTCAACCACGCGGCGCTCATCGCCCGCGAAAGCATTGAGCCAAGCCACCTCGTCACCGTTCAGAGGAATGAATACTTCGTTATTGCCAAGCAGCTTGGTAAAGGCTGGAACACGGCGCAGCTGCAGCGCGAGCTTCTCAGCATCACTCGTCTCTACGTACAGGTAGCCGGGAGTCAAACGCTCCGTGCGCTTATGCCATTCGCCCTCCCAGCGACGCATCGCCTCAAAGCGCGGCACGAATATCTCGCCAATCACGCTTTCGTCGACGAAACGCCGAATGAGCTCTTCGACTTTGGCTTCTTGGCCGCTTCCGACTTGAATGGCATATATATGCATGGCGCTTTCCTTGTCTCTGAGCAAACCGATTGCATCGCAATGCAGCGAAATCGCCTCACACCGCACCACCGCATCGCAGCGCATTGCGCGCGATCGCCCCGCACACCACCCACACTTGGATTGGTTCCAGGGCATAGCTTCGCTACCGCGAATGCGGCCCAACAACGAACTATTCATTTCCCGAACAACGACGCAACGCGCTCTGAGCGACGATTGCACGCTTGATAGGGTGTATACGTTACGGCCCTTAATTGAGCGCAAAAAAGGCCAATGACTATTGGCCCATTTGTAACGCCATTCGGTGCAACCCCTTTGCAAAAAAAAAGGGGGGGGGTGCACTGTCTTGTATAATTTTGCCTATTACCCACATCTATGTAAAGCAATTTGTAGGTAAAGTTACAATTCAACGTCGCTTCTTCACCGATATAACTGCTGGCAGCACCTTTCAAGCATTGGTTTGTTGCACAACATGCGACTTGTTTTGAATGTTGCGCAACTTTTGGCGTGGGTACCGCACTCGCGTCGAGCAATCGCCACGCACACGTCAAAAACCCAATGTTGGAAGAGTGCTTTTAGCACTATATCGCACGAAAGAGGCACTGCACACGAGCCATAATAAGCTCAATGGACTGCTTATGCCGCCTACTTCACGTGGGCACCGCGACAACGATACGCAGCTTTAGCCTTCGCCAAATACTGGTAGTGCTCAACACAGTGAGCATCGCTTGCGATATAGCGATACAACATAGCGTCGAACAACTTCTTCGCGGGCTTTTTCTCTTTGCCAAAACGTCCGCCGGCAACGAAATCGGCCGATGCCTGCAACTTGCAGCCCATGCGCACCAAACGCTCAGCAATGCTCACGTCTTGCTGAATGGCCTTGTATCGCTCGGGGTGCGCGATAATCACGTCATAGCCCATGCCCTGCAGCTCGTAAATCGTACGCTCGTATTCCTCGAAATCGCGCGCCGAGCAGTGGCTCGAAAGCTCCAGCAAAAACTCATTGCTGCCATCGAAATGCAGGTATTCCGCCCATTGCATGCCCAGTTCCATAAGTTTGCGGTGGTTTACCTCGAAGCCCATTTGCAGCGGGAAGCCATTCGCATACGCCACAAGCAATTCGTACGCATCCCACATAGCGTCATAGTCGAAATACGGGTCACGACAATGCGGCGTACACACGATGCTCGTAACGCCAGCCTGCTTGGCAGCTTCGAGCATTGCCAAGCTCTCGTCCAAATCACGCGCGCCATCGTCGACGCCCGGCAAAATATGGCAGTGGATATCGCGCATGGGCGCTTCCTTTCGTGGTTGAGGTTGGTGCCCTATTGTAGCCTTTGGCAACGGCTCGTTCGGTCAGAATGCAAAAGCGCCCGCAACTTCGGCAGTCGCGGGCGTCGCAGTCAAAGGGCACAGGCCGCAAACAACAGACCAGGTGCAAAAGTATCGTTAGAACGTATCGGACGGGCCCATAGCCGCATGGCTTCGGGCGCCGCGCTTGCTCGGCATTACGGCCGGGCTCGCTGTCACTTCTGCAGCAGCGTCGTGCTCTTTCACGCGCTTCCCTTCTTTGTTGTAGTAGGCGTAGTAATACTCGCTCGTTTCGGTTTCGCAACAGTTCATCACAGCGCCAATCACGTTTGCATCGGCCTTGCGCAGCTGCTCATAGGCATTCGTGATCTCATCGCGACGAGCATAATTCTCGCGAACAACGAGCGCCGTAGCGTCAACGAGAGTCGAAAGCACCGCAGCGTCAACGAACGTTCCAACGGGAGGCGTGTCATACACCACGAAATCGTAATCGCGCGAAAGCTTGTCAACCAAACCCGCAAAACGCTTCGACGCCAAAATGTCGACAGGGTTCGGAATATGGGGTTCGCTGTCCAAGAAATCAAAACCCTGCGACGTAGGCACAGTGGCCGCACGCAAAGGCATTTGCTCAGAGAGCACCGCATATAGGCCGCCGCGCGTATGAACGCCCAGCATGTCTGCCAAGCTACGACGGCGCATGTCAACCTCAACGAGCAAAACGCGTTTGCCGCTTTGAGCAATGGCCGTGGCGAGCTGCATCGAAACCGTCGATTTCCCCTCATTCGGCACAGAAGACGTTAGGACGAGCGAACGAATGGGATTGTCGACACTGGCGAAACGAATATTGGCAAAAAGCGTTTTGGCGGCGTTTTGCACCACAAGACGATCGGCGGCTTTTTTCTTCTTTCCCATCGTTTACTCCTTCATGGCCGGAATGCGGCCGATAACCGGAATGCCCAGCATTTCCTCGACCTCTTCGGCGCTGCGAACGCGCGTATTCAGCATGTCTTTAAGCACGACGATCGCAATAGCCACGAACAAGCCCGCCAAGAACGCCACCGCGGTGTACATAACCCTATTCGGACCGCTCGGAGCCTCGGGGGTTTCTGCCTCATCGATAACGTTCACGCTTTGCACGTCCATGACTTCCTGCGCCACGGCGGAGACATCTTTCGCGAGCTGGTTGGCGATAATGGCGCAGCTCGGAGCATCTTCGCCCGTTACCGAAACCGAAATAACACGCGTGGTAGTTTGGCTCGTAACGCTGATTTTGTAATCGTCCAAGCTCTTCATTTTCAGCGCGTTTGCGGTGTCTTTCGTCACGCGATCGCTATCGATAAGCTGCGCCACGTCGTTAGTGACCATCTGCGATGCAGAGAGGTCGGTAGACATCGAGGAGCTTTTCGAATCGCCCTTCACCAACACATACATGCTCGTGGTAGCGGTGTACGTGTTCGGCAGGAACATAAAGCTCGCAACGCCCATCGCGAGTGCGCACACAAGGGGGAGCGCAATCACCAAGCGCAGATGCTTTCGCAGAAGCTGCAAGAGCTCAAGCAGGGTCATGGTTGGTTTGCCTTTCTCGTTTGGCGAATAACGCCGTAGTTACTACTGCGCAGAAGCCACATCGTCTGTGGTAAGACCGGCATTCGCGACCAAGGCTTCATAACTCCTTGGCGCGGGCGAATTGCTCGCAGCGCCCAATTTCAAGTTGCTCGACTGGGCTTTCGGAATTTCAGCCGTAGTGTCGTTGGGGTCGAGGCCCGCATCGACGCGGCACATCATATCGCGCCATTCGTCGAACATGGGGCACACGTAGCTCACGCCACCCTCGTTGAACGAATAGCTCGGACACACCGCCGAATACAGGGTAAGGTCGGTTGCCTGGAACCGCTGCGCCATGGCGATAATGTCGGTTACCGACAAATCGGTGCTAATGCTCGATGCGAGCGAACTCACGAGGCCCGGCAGCTGCGCCGGGGACGATGCAAGCACCTGTTTGATGATTGCCTGCACCACCAAGCGCTGGGCTTGGGCGCGACCAAAGTCGCCGCCCGAAACGTTGTAACGCTCGCGGGCGAAAGCGAGCGCCTGGGCGCCGTTCAAACGCTGGTTTCCCGCCTGGAACGACATGCCGCCATTGCCGGCATCGAAACTCTCGGGGACGTTTACCCAAATGCCACCGAGCTCATCGACCACACGTTCGAGCTCTTCGAAATGCACCTCGCAATAATGCGTAATGGGCACACCCGCAAAAGACGAAACGGCATCAATCGCGCCCGATGCGCCACCAAAGGAATACGCCGCATTGATTTTCTGCCTTCCCTGCCCCTCGATGGTCACCATGGTGTCACGAGGAATGGAGATGAGATCGACCTGGCCGTTGTCAGGATCAATGCGCGCAAGCATGGTCACATCGCTTCGGCTGGCGGTTTCGCCTTCATCGCGGGAGTCGCTGCCCAAAATGAGCATATAGAACGCCGAGCTGTTTTCGGCGGCCGATTCATTCGCACTCGCCGGCTGCAGGGCTTCCTTGATTTCGGCTTCTTCCTGTTTGTCATCGAAGCCCATAGACGTGTTAAGCGAGCTCACGTAGGCGGCAAGCGCAATGCCGCTACCTACGATGAGCGTGAACAGCACCGCGAATACGATGAGCGCAATGCGGCGACCCTTGTGGCGCTTTTTGCGCACGCGGCGCAAACCATCGTCGGCTTCGGGGGCATAGGCGGCGAAATCGCTGTCGAAATCGCTGCCCACGCCTGCGCGGAAGCCGTTGTGGAATTGGTTTGCGCTGGGCACGCGCTGCTGGTACGCCGCGCCCGCGGGACGATAGGCGCCCTGGTTTTCTTCCTGCTGCCACTCGAGCTGCTGGTTTTGCTGCTGGGAAAACGGGGTGGAGCTTTGGGGGCTATAACCCCTGTTCTGCGAGTTCGGGTCGCTCGATTGCTGGGTGATAAATGAGCGAACCGATTCGGGAACCCGGGTGCCCGAATCTTGCGGCTTGGCGTGTGAGCCCCTTCGAGGAGGCATAGGCGCGCCGCCGTTGTTGTAATTGTCTGGCATAAGCAGTTTTCTTTCGTTGCATTGAAACGCTGGCTCCACCCACTCGGGCGCAAGCCCTCATATTCTATCGATGCATATGCTACCCGCGCAACAATAGACCAGCCTTGTTCATAAAAAGGCCGCTTTACACATGACGCCATTCAGATAACGAGCCTGATAAAAAGCGAATTTGTTGCGCAACTTTTCCCACGTGAGAAATGAGAGGGGCACCCCATGCGGCGAAATGCAGAAATGCAGCCGATTCGTGAATGCAAGGTAAAGAGTCCGCAAAAGACGATAGGCTTCCATTGCGCAATGCGGGCACAAGGCGCCCCCTCATGCAACACATCGTCTCATGAGGGATGCGGCAGCCACCAAGCAAAGGCATCAAAATGGGGCGCCGGCAAAACGGCCGGCACCCCACAGACGCCCCAGGCCGCCGCCCTACTCCACAGTGCCGTAGGTGTAGCCCCAGCCATGACCGGCAATCGAGGAGTTCATCTGCTGGCACAAAGCGATGCGCGTATACGCGCCCGGCGGCAGCAGCTCCACGATTTCGCGCATGTCGGCGCACACATCGAACGTCTCCGCTGCCAGAATCACATCGAGTCGCTCAACAATAGAGGCGTTCTTGAAGAGGTAATCCACAACGCGCTGCATTTCGCCATACGAATCGCTTCTTTCAAGCAAAGCCATGCAGTGGTTTCCTTTCTTTAATACATCACGACGGGCTTGCTAGCAAAAACACTAACGAATGCTGTCGGCACCGAAGACGCCCGCGGCCAAAGCGCCCGTGTATGCAGGAGTCGCCTCGCCGCACGCGCGCAGAAACTGAGCGCCCGCTGCGCGCAGAGCCACAGCCGCATCGGCCATGAAATCGGGCAGCGCATAGGGGTTCTCGGGGATGGGTGCGCCGAGCGATGCGCGGCGCTTCTCGGCGGCGGTTGCCTGGCGCACGCTCACCTGCACCAAAATAGGCTTCGGCGTAGCAGCGGCAATCTCGCGCACCACTTCCGCAATCGCCTCGGGCGCAGCAGCGCTGCGAATGCCAATCACGTCGGCCTTCGCGAGCACCTCGATCGCTTCAGCGAGCGGCTTTCCGTCGAACTCGCCTTGCTCATTCACGTCAACCGACGCAAACACCGGGCCCGTATATGCAAGGCGCACGCCTTCGATGCCGCACTGAGCATCGGCCGCGCTGCGCAATCCGTTCAAGAAAATCGCATCGAAGCCCGCGCCTTCACTTTCAGCAAGAGACCCCATGGCTTCCTTGCCGCCCTCGACGAGTGCTCGCGCCGCGCCTTCATATTGCGCCGCGCACTGCTTCATCGACATCGCCGACGTGGCATCAAGTGGAAGCCCGCACGGGCCAACTTCGCACAGCACATGCTGCGGCGCATTCGCGCGCGCATGAGAAATAGCCGCCTGTGCAAGTTCTCGAGCGCGATCTTCCATGCGCTTGTGCGCCAGGCGCGCCTCACAAATATCGGTCTCGGCAACCAAGCACTGCGCGCCCGCCATCGATTCAAGGCGCAGCGCATCTCGCATAGTTTCCGGCTCAACCAAGCTCATATATTCAGCTTCGGTTTCCATGTCGACGCCTTGGTTCGCGAGCGCGAACGCGAGCGGGGCGGAAAGCACGAGCATGTCTTTGTGAAAACGCAATTCGATATCGGCCATAAGAGCCCCTTTCGGATGTGGCGAACGCGGCGCGAAACACGGCAAAAGCGCGCGCGGCGCGGCTAATGCAATGCCCTGAGTATAGTTGCAACGCGGCGAACGGAGCGCCCGCAAGGGCCGCTTTCCCGAAAAGTGGCGCAAGCGCGCTTCACAAGTCAAAAAAACGGCTCAAAATGATGCTGCGGCAAACGGTCGTTTTGCAGCGGCGAACGGCGAAGCTTTTTAATGACGCTTCAAAAGCCCTTCACAAACGTATACACATTTTTAGATTATGTCTAATTCACCCTTATTATGTGAGGTGTTGCTTTATGGCTCCCATCAGGCCTTTTATATCTTGTCGAGCACAGGTGCCCTGCGTACACAAGTCATTCAAAACCGTCTCACAACTTCTTGAAAACCCGTACCTATACTTTTGCCTTGCAAACGCGGGGTCCCCTTCCCAGTTTGCCTGCTACCCCAAAGCAGTACGTACCGGTGCACCTCCCAAGATGAAGCACCGTACACCCCCTCCTTGTGTGAGGCCCGGTTCCCCTCCGGGCCTCAAGTTCTCTCTTAGGCCCGCTCGTCCGAACGGGCCTTTTCCTTTTCCTGGGGACGAAACGAAAGCGATTCTTTGCAACGACCACCCACCATAAATGACGCGCAAACGCCAACCGCAATCGAGCAACAGTGCCGTTGCAGAAAATCGCGCTGCATCGCAGTGAACGCGTCGCAGTGCACGCAGCCACACCGAATCGGCTTCGTGGCGCAAAGACACGCCCGCAAATCGCCAAAAAGACGCTTATACGGCCTCATTATCCCAACTATGCGTTGCTGACCTGCAGTTTTTAGAAGAATTGAGCACTTTTACTAATCAAATTCTCAATGCTGTGGCGTGCATTGGCACATGGAAGCAGTCGCGATTCGTGCATATATGCAATTTCATCGCTTTCTTGCCACGTATTTTTTATTCTGTCCCTTTTTTCGACGGCATTCGGTTTCTTGAATATTTTCTATAGGCACTGCTTATATATTTCACTCGTAAAAAAGAATATATAGGCACGTCTTATGGAATTTCTCGGAACGTAAGCTCGAAACTGTCCCGTTCCACAAACCATCCATTTCATGGTCACAACTTCTCAAATAGCGACCTGTATACTTTTGCCCTGCAAGCGAAAGGCTCCCCTCCTTTACTTGCCTGCTTCCCCAAAGCAGATTTTGAACCGACGCGATCTGAAGCGTCGTTCATCCCCTCCTTGTGTGAGGCTCGGCTCCCCTCCGGGCCTCAATTTATCTCTACAGCCCGCTCAACTGAGCGGGCTTTTTTATTACCCTCGTTCCACGCGCGAAACCGCGCTCGGGTTTCGCGCACGACCATAGCGCGTCTTCGCACGCACAGAGCTCGCCGCCGCGCCGCCGCGCTCGCACGCTTTCACCGTTTCCCTTTGGTTTTCGCGCCGCGCGCAACCTCGCACCCCAAGAGCCTATAATGGACGGCACCTGACCGTCGCAGCGTGCGGCGGCGCATTCGAGAAAGGTTTCGCCATGCTCGACGAGCTCCACGTGCAAAATGTCGCCCTTATTCGCGAAGCGACGTTCGCGCCCGCGCAGGGCCTCACGGTGGTCACGGGCGAAACGGGCGCCGGCAAAACCGCGCTGCTTTCGGCGATCAAGCTGCTTGTGGGCGAGCGCGCCGACGCCTCTACCGTACGTGAGGGCGTGCAGGGCGCCGTGGTCGAAGGCCGCTTCTTCTTGCCAGCCGATGCCGACAACGCCGACGACGGCCACATCGCATGCCGTAAGGTTTCCGCCGACGGGCGCAGCCGCGTGAGCATCGACGGCTCCATGTCCACCGTGCGTCAGCTTGCCGAACAGCTGGGCGCCACCGTCGATTTATGCGGCCAGCACGAGCACCAACACCTCTTAAAGCCCACAAACCATGCCGCCATGCTCGACGCGTGGGCGGGCGATGCGGTTGCAAGCGCAAAAGCGGCCTATATCAAAGCTTTCAACGCCGAACAGGCTGCAGCAGCAGAACTTGCCCGCGTTCGCGAAGCCTCGCAGGCCTCCGCCGCGCAGCTCGAAGAGGCGCGCTTCACGCTCGCCCGCATCGATGAGGTAAACCCCACGCTCGACGAATACGACGAACTTATGGCGGAACTCCCCAGAATTGAAAACGCCGAAGCGCTCGCCCAGGCAAGCGACGGCGCATATTGGGGCCTTTCAGGCGACGGAGGCGCAATTGAGGCCGTGAATTCTGCTATCGCCTCACTCGAGTCGCTCACGGCGGCCGACGCCGCGCTCGAGCCCCTGGTTTCGTCGCTCACCGACGCGTCCTATATTCTTGAAGACGCCTCGCGCGATTTGCGCGAGTACCGCGACGGCATCGATCACGACCCGCATGCACTTGAACGCCTGCAAGAACGCGCAAGCACCCTGCAAGGCCTTATGCGCGCCTTCGGGCCGCGTATGGAAGACGTTATCGAGCGTCGCGATGCTGCCGCCAAGCTCATCGAGTCGGTCGACGATTCCTCGCGCGTAATCGCCCAGGCCGAAATCGCCCACGCCGCCGCCGAAGCGAAGCTCGTCGAGGCCGCCAAAGCGTTCGACGACGCGCGTAACGCGGCCGCCCCGAAATTCGGCGAGCAAGTGAACGCACAAATGGCCCGTTTGGAGATGGGCGGCGCCGAGCTCATCGTGCACATCGACCCCCTTGAGCGAGCACAATGGACGCGCGCAGGGGCCTCGAAGGTCGAATTCATGTATCGGGCCGGCACAGGCATGACGCCGCGTCCGCTTGCGCGCATTGCCTCGGGCGGCGAGGTGAGCCGCGTGATGCTCGCGTGCAAAGTTGTGCTGGGCGAGGCCGACGCGCGCGACACGCTCGTGTTCGACGAGGTCGATGCAGGCGTAGGCGGCTCGGTCGCAGTTGCGCTGGCCGCCGTGCTGGCCGATTTGGCAAAAACGCACCAGGTGATCGTGGTGACGCACCTCGCACAGGTGGCCGTGCGCGGCGAGCGCCATTTCATGGTGAAGAAAACCGCGGGAGCGGCCCCCAACGAAAGCGAAGACGCAAACGCCGCCGAGGCCGCGATTCCCGAAACCACGCTCTGCGAGCTTGGCGAAGACGAACGCGTTCGCGAAATCGCCCGCATGCTTTCAGGCGACGCAAGCGAGGCCTCGCTTGCCCACGCAAAGGAAATGCTCAAAAACGCGCGATAGCGGTTGAGCGCCCGAGCCAGCGCGCGTCATTGGGCGAATATAACCCTCGCTGTGCGAATTCAGCTTTCATTGGGCAAGCGCAGCCCTGCCAAGAGAGCACGAACCGTCGAGCGAGCAAAATCCTAATCAGACAACAGCAAAGCCCGCCTGGAGCAAAACCATTGTTCCAGGCGGGCTTCATATTGCGAGCGATATATGGGAATGCAGCTTAAATCAAGCTCCCGCATTTTGCATGCGTTAGGACTCGTATTCCGCTTCCCCAAAAATACGTCATTCAACGGTCGCATTCTTTGGATTCTTTTGTTAGCATTGGTTAAGTTTGTTTCCAATAGCAAACTTAACCGTTATGAAAGGGCCACAACGAGCGCCCTTGCAACCGACCGAAAGGCCAGCTGTGAAAAGAATCTTCTTCCTCGTTATCGCCTGGATAAGCCTCGCCCTTGGATGTATCGGCGTATTCGTTCCCCTGCTGCCCACAACGCCCCTCGTGCTTTTGGCGACGTTCCTGTTCGCGAAAAGCTCGCCGCGCCTGCATGCCTGGATTTGCAAAACCCGCGTGTATGGCGCATATGTCAAACCGTTCAAAGAGCGCGGCGGCATCACACTTGCACGCAAACTTAAGATGCTCGGCCTTTCGTATGCCGTCATGGGTGTAAGCGCGTTTTTCATGCGCAACGTCATTGCATGGGCAGTTCTGGGCGCGATGGCCTTGTTCCTTGCGTGGCTTGTGGCCGTTCGCATTCCTACAATTTCCAACGAGGAAGCAGCCGCCGCCAGCTACCCCACCGCAACAATGCGTCCGTCAGACGAAATAACGTCGATCTGAACGGGGATGCTCGACGTCACCGCATCAACAGCGTCAACAGCGCCGCCAGTAATGTCGACGCCAGCAGCACCAGCGCCATTCTGAGAACCCGCGATTGCCACTGCGCGGCGCACGGCCTGCTCAAGGCCGCCGCAGCACGGCACCTGCATGCGTGCAACGCGAACGCTTCGCACGTTGTTCTCAGCGATAATCTGCGCAAGCTTCTCGGTATAGTCGACGCTATCGAGCTTCGGGCAGCCAATAAGGCACACGCGACCCTTCAAGAAGTCTTCATGGAAGGCGCCATAGGCGAACGCCGTGCAATCGGCAGCCACAAGCAAATCGCAGCCTTGGAAATACGGAGCATTCACAGGCGCGAGCTTTATTTGCACAGGCCAGTTCGACAGGCGCGCAGGCACGTTCACCACCGTCGAAACGCCGCCCGCGGGCGCCGGAAACGGATTTTCTGACGAAGACGCATTCGAAGCGCTGTTCACGACATGGACAGGAGCAGCTTGGCCACTTTCCGACACCACATCCGGCTCCGTTTCGCGCACAATCGTTTTCGCCATGGAACCGGGACAGCCGCCCGCGGGCATGCTTGCATGAATCTCGGCCTGTGCACGACGCATTTTCTCGGCAATCACGGCTGCCTCATCGTAGGCCGCAGCCTCGCGCTCGATGAATTCAATGGCATTTTCGGGGCACGCAGGCAAACAATCGCCCAGCCCATCGCAATAATCATCGCGCAAAAGACGCGCCTTGCCGTCCACCAGGCCAATCGCGCCCTCGTGGCATGCATGCACGCACAAACCGCAGCCCGTGCACTTCTCTTCGTCAATATGGATAACGCGTCGTTTCATACGGCCCCCTTCGTTATTTTTTTTGCGAGCGCATACTAGCACCGCATCCGACCGGTGGCAAGAATATGATACCTATACGATATCAATTTGAGGAAAAATACACTTACGGCATCAATCGCAGCAGTGATGCCCCGTTGATTTCCTGTGCTCATTTTTAACGCGCCCAAAGAGGACCCTATGCGCACGAGGCCAACGCACGCACATCGTGAATTATGATGGAGCTGTCGCGCATGAAGAAAAATCGCCCAGTCCTTTAGCGTATCTTGATGAAAAAGGTATATACTTTTTTCATCAATGAATGGAGGGCCGTAATGACAGAGGCAGAGAGCATCGCTAAACGCATAGAAGGCATCGGAGTTGGCAGAGCCTTCACGGCCTCCGATTTCTCCGACATCGCCGGCCGACGCAACACGGCGAACGCGCTCGGACGCATGCACGCCAAGGGAGAGCTCGCGCGCGCCATCCGCGGCGTCTACTACGTGCCTGAGAGAAGCGCACTCATGGGCACCGAAGTGCCGGCCAGCGCCGACGAGGTCGTTTGCGCCATCGCCCGCGCCAACAAGTGGATCGTTGCCCCATCTGGAGACACCGCCCTCAACGCACTGGGCCTCGACACACAGGTGCCCGCCAAACTCGTCTACGTTAGCAGCGGCCCCTACAAGCGCTATGAGTATGGAGGCTACGAAATCGAGCTCCGGCACCGAGCCAACCGCGACCTACTCGACTGCTCGCAAACCACCTGCACCATCGTGCAGGCCCTCAAAGCGCTCGGACGCGAGAATGTGGGCGACAAGGAAATCGAAATGCTTGCGCGCAACCTCACGGAGGAGCAGGTCGACGCGTTCTTGGAAGAATCAGCAGGGCTTACCTCATGGGTAGCAGACGCCGCAAAGAAGGTATGGGGGGCGAAGTATGAACAAAATCGCTAGGGCCTCGGCCGACGAGCGCAGGCTAGTATTCGAGGCCACTGCGCACAAGATGGCACTCGCGCCAGCCGTCATCGAAAAAGATTTTTGGGTGTGCTACACCCTCGATCATCTTTTCCATAAAAGCGGCTTCGCTGAATCCATGGTGTTCAAAGGCGGCACAAGCCTGTCGAAGGCATTCGGCCTCATTGAACGTTTCTCCGAGGACATCGATCTCATTCTTGACTGGCGACTTCTGGGCTACGGCCCCGACGAACCGTGGGAGCCACGCAGCAACTCGGCGCAGGAGCGATTCAAGCTTGACAGCATAGACCGCACGAACGCCTTCCTGGTCAATACGTTCGCCCCAATGCTCAAAGAAACGCTTTCCGAATCGCTTGGCATTAATGCGTCCGTACGGTGCAGCGCCGAGGAAGAGACGGTGTACTTCGACTACCCGCGCTCGTACGAGTCGGCAGGCACACTGGACGCCATCAAGCTTGAGGTCGGTCCCATGGCGGCGTGGTCACCCTCCGAGGAAGCCACAATCGCCCCGTATGCAGCCGACGTGGTTCCATTTGGGACCGAATTGTCAACCACCGTACGCACCGCGAGTCCCGAGCGCACGTTCTGGGAGAAGGCGACCATCCTGCACCAGGAGGCCAACAGACCCGATGGCAAAGACATGCCCAGGCGCTACTCCCGCCATTACTACGACATGTACCGTCTCGGCCATTCATTCGTACTCGAACGCGCCATCGCGCAGCCCGATCTGCTCGCGCAAGTCGTCAGGTTCAAAGAAAAATTCTACCGCACGCCATGGGCCAAACTAGCCGACGCGAAGCCCGGGACGCTCAGGCTCGTACCGCCTAAAAGCAGACTCGCCGAGCTCGAGGCCGACTATGCCTCGATGCGGCCAATGCTCTTTGGTGGCTACCCCAGCATCGAAGAAATAATCGCTTTCATGGCCGAGCTCGAGAAGGCCATCAACGAGCGAATCTAAACAAGATGTCTCCGCATCGAAGTGCGAGCTCAAATTGGCGAAGCGCTGCGAGACGTATGATAGCTTCGAACGAAATTACCCACGCGAAGGGGCCGCAATGGACGCAACAACCGTCACCCATGAAATCCAACCCGTGTTCGATAGCCGCAGCCGCGTGCTGCTGTTAGGCACCATGCCCTCGCCCGCATCGCGCGAACAGGGCTTTTACTACGGGCACCCCCAGAATCGCTTCTGGCGCGTGCTCGCCGCGATTTTCGACGAGCCGGCGCCTCGAACCATCGAGGAGAAGCGCGATATGCTGCTGCGCCACCACATTGCACTTTGGGACGTGCTCGCATCATGCGAAATCGAGGGCGCGAGCGATGCGAGCATTCGCGACGCGCAACCGAACGACCTTGCGCGCATCTTCGACGCAGCCGATATTCGCGCCGTATTCGCCACGGGAACGAAAGCCGGTGAGCTCTATCGCAAGCTCATCGAGCCCACGTTGGGCGTGCCATGCACCACGCTGCCCTCGACGAGCCCCGCGAACGCAAAAATGAAGCTCGCCGACCTGATCGGTGCCTACGGCAAAGCGCTGCTGCCACTTCTTGGCGAAACCGAGAAGCACGTGCTGCCCGTGGCCGATGTTGTGAAGCTCGAAAAGGAAATCGCCAAAAGCGGCACGTCGCTTTCGACGCTCATGGAACGCGCCGGACGCGCACTGGCCAAGGTGGCGTTCGACGAAGCCCAAGCGACCGCTTCCCAACACGGCTCGAACAATGCGACGCAGCGCCAAGGCGATGCAATCAGCCATACTCCCCGCGACAATCAAAATGACAACGCAGACCGCACTTCCAACGATAGTCATACCGCCGAAGCGAGCGACCCCTCTGACGAAAACCAAGCAGCGCCCCACATCGCGATTTTGTGCGGTTCGGGCAACAACGGCGGCGACGGATGGGTTGCTGCACGCGAGCTTGCGCGCGCGGGCTGCGCAGTCGACCTTGTAACAAAACGCCCAGCACGCGAAATTTCGGCCGAGCCCGCCCACGAGCAGGCGCTCTTAACGGAAGCGATTGCATCTGAACCAGCAAACACGCCACGTGCGGGCCTGCACCAAACCGCAAGCTCGTCCCAAACCGCAGCCTCGGTCCCAACCGCGCCCCATACCACCGCTGCGCAGCATGCCAAACCCAGAGCAATCGCGATTCACGTATCACCGAGCGACGACGAACTCGCCTGCCTGCTTGCCGCAGCCGACGTGATTGTCGATGCCATTTTGGGCACCGGCTTTTCGGGCGGCTCCGTGCTTGCGCCCTATGACACGTGGATTCGCCTCGCAAACGAGCAGCGCGCACGCGGCGCGCGCATTGTTGCGGCCGACGTGCCGAGCGGCCTTTCGGCACAAACCGGCAAAGCGGCCGAGCCCTGCCTGAAAGCGCACGAAACCGTAACCATGATCGCTTCCAAACCTGGCCTCGAAACGCCGTATGCTTTTGCCTTCTGCGGCACGGTGAACGTGGCGCCGCTCGCCTACATCGAGCCCATTCTCGAAAGCTGGAAGCAAAGAGAAGCCGTCGACAACACTTCGGCCGAGAACAACGGCTTGATCGGTAGCAGTGCCGCAGCAGACGCAAACGCCGCACTCGAAGCCGCAGGCGCCGGCAAGCAGCCTTCGCCCAAACACGACGCCTTCCGTCGCGCCGAAACCGAAGATGACGACGGCTACGACCCCTATTCCGACCGTCCACCAACACCCGAACCGCTCTTCCAGGCCGACCCCTGGAATTAAGAAAAATCAAGGAGCAATGCGAGAACCGACGAAAAGCAAGCACCAGCAACGCACAGAAAGCGAATGCCGCCGGGTGCTCGTCCTTCGCTTTCCGGGCACCGCCGATGCAACCATTCGGCGCCCCGCCTTGCCCAATCCCGCCTTCCCCACTCGAAGCACTTCCCCAGCCTTTGGTGCCACACCCAACCTTTGTTCACATTCCGCACCGCACAAAAAAAAAAGAAAGCTCCCATATGGGAGCTTTCTTCATGAGTGTGCCAAATAAAGCGCGTTGTGCCTAACGATAGACCTATTCGGCGTCGTACATTGCCTTCAGCTTCAGCAGGTGCTGGTAGCGATCCATCGCAGCCTGCTCGTTGCGCTCGAACAGCTCGCCCGCGCGCTCGGGGAACTCGCGCGTGAGTCGGCTGTAGCGGGCCTCATTCATCAGGAACTCGCGATAGCCGCCCGCAGGCTCCTTGCAGTCGAGCACGAACTTCTTGCCCGGCGCGCCCTCGGGGTTGAAGCGGAACAGGTTCCAGTAGCCGCAGTCGACAGCCTTCTTCATCTCGGACTGGCAGTTCACCATGCCACCCTTGATGGAGTGCATCTCGCAGGGCGAGTAAGCGATGATCAGCGACGGGCCATGGTATGCCTCGGCCTCGGTGATGGCTTTGATGGTCTGGGCCGGCTTGGCGCCCATGGCGATTTGCGCCACGTACACATAGCCGTATGCCATCGCGATTTCGGCGAGCGACTTCTTCTTGACTTCCTTGCCGGCGGCAGCGAACTGCGCAACCTGGCCGATATTGGAAGCCTTGGAAGCCTGGCCGCCGGTGTTGGAGTACACCTCAGTGTCGAACACGAAGATGTTCACATCTTCGCCCGACGCGAGCACGTGGTCCAAACCACCGTAACCGATGTCGTACGCCCAACCGTCGCCGCCGAAGATCCAAATGGACTTCTTCGACAGGTAGGCCTTGTTCTCGAGGATTTCCTTGGCGAGCTTGGCCGCTTCGCCCTCGCCGGCGGCGATGGCGGAAAGCTTCTCGACGAGCACATCGGCGGTTTCGCGAGCGGCATGCTTGTCGCCGCGAGCCTCAAGCCACGCCTGGGCGGCGTCGGCAACGTCGGTCTCAACGCCAGTCGCGATGAGCTTCTCGGCGTCAGCTGCGAGCATGTTGTTCACAGCCTCGTAGCCAAGCAGCATGCCCATGCCGTGCTCGGCGTTGTCCTCGAACAGCGAGTTCGACCACGCAGGGCCATGGCCCTGCTTGTTCACCGTGTAAGGCGACGTTCCCGCAGGTCCGCCCCAAATCGAAGAACAACCCGTGGCGTTGGAGATGTACATATGGTCGCCGTAGAGCTGCGTGATAAGACGCGCGTACGACGTTTGCGCGCAACCGGCGCAGGCGCCCGAGAACTCAAGCAGCGGCTGCTTGAACTGGCTGCCGCGCAGGGTCTGGTCCTCGATCTGCGGCTTGTCGGCAACCTTGGACACGCAGTAGTCGAAAATGCTCTGCTGGGCCATTTCGCCTTCGGTGCCCACCATGGAAAGCGCGTTGGAGGGGCAAGCGCCTACGCACACGCCGCAGCCCATGCAGTCGAGCGGGGAAATCGCAAGCGTGTACTTTAGGTCTTTCGCCTTGCCCTTCATGGGCAGGACTTCCAGACCAGCAGGCGCTGCGGCGACTTCTTCGTCGGTCAGGCCGAACGGGCGAATAGTGGCATGCGGACACACGAACGAGCAGCTGTTGCACTGGGTGCACTTCTCGGCATCCCACTTGGCAACGGTAACGGAAACGCCGCGCTTTTCGTAAGCGGAAGCGCCCTGCTCGAACTGGCCATCGGCGTGATTGGCGAACACCGAAACGGGCAGCGAGTCGCCAACCATGCGGCCAACAGGCTCCATGATTTCGCGAACCTGCTTCACGAGTTCGGGACGGCCCTCGAGCTCGGTGATGTCTTCCTTATCGGGGCAGGTGGCCCAATCGGCAGGAACGTCAATCTTCACGAATGCGGTGGCACCGGCATCGATGGCGCGGTGATTCATGTCAACGACGTCTTGGCCCTTCTTCAAATACGACTTGGTAGCCGCATCTTTCATGTAGCCAATGGCCTCTTCCTGGGGAATGATGTTCGCCAGGGTAAAGAACGCCGACTGCAAAATGGTGTTCGTACGCTTGCCCATACCAATCTCTACGGCCAGGTCAATGGCGTTGATGGTGTAGAGGTTGATGTCGTTTTGCGCGATATAGCGCTTCGCGGCGGGGCTCAGGTGCTCGGCGAGCTCCTCGGGCGTCCATTGGCAGTTCACCATGAAGGTACCATGGGGCTTCACGTCGTACACGATCGGGAAGTCTTTCTGAATGTAGCTCGGGTTGTGGCACGCCACGAAGTCGGCCTTGTTGATGTAGTACGAGCTGCGAATGGGCTCGTCGCCGAAACGCAGATGCGAAATAGTCACGCCGCCAGTCTTCTTGGAGTCGTACTGGAAGTACGCCTGCACATATTTCTCGGTATGGTCGCCGATGATTTTGACGGAATTCTTGTTCGCGCCAACCGTGCCGTCGCCGCCCAAGCCCCAGAACTTGCACTCGATAGTGCCAGGCGCCGCGGTGTTCGGCGAATTCGGGTCTTCAGGAAGCGAGAGGTTGGTCACGTCGTCGACAATGCCCACGGTGAACTCGCGGCGCGGAGCTTCCTTGGCGAGCTCGGTGAAAATGGCGAACACCGACGAGGGCGGCGTATCTTTGCTGCCCAGGCCATAACGGCCGCCAGTAACCAGAATGCCCGTGCGGCCTTCGCGGTTCAGAGCGTCGACCACATCGAGGTACAAAGGCTCGCCCGTGGAGCCGGGCTCCTTCGTGCGGTCGAGCACGGCGATCTTCTTCACGGTTTCGGGCAGGCATTCGACGAATTTCTTCGTGACGAACGGACGATACAGGCGAACCTTCACCAGACCGACCTTCTCGCCCTTGGCGTTCAGGTAGTCGATAACTTCCTCGGCCACGTCGCAAATGCTGCCCATGGCAACAATCACGCGCTCGGCGTCGGGAGCGCCGTAGTAGTTGAACAGGTCATAGTTGGTGCCCAGCTTTTCGTTGACCTTCTTCATGTACTCTTCAACGACTGCAGGCAGCTCGTCGTAAGCCCTATTGCAGGCCTCGCGGTTCTGGAAGAAGATGTCGCCATTCTCGTGGCTGCCGCGCATTGCGGGATGCTCGGGGTTCAAAGCATGGGCGCGGAAATCGCGAACGGCGTCGAAGTCGCACATCTCGGCCAAGTCGTCGAAGTCCCACACGGCGACCTTCTGCACCTCATGCGAAGTGCGGAAACCGTCGAAGAAGTTGAGGAACGGAATGCGGCCCTTGATGGCGGAAAGGTGGGCGACGGCGGAAAGGTCCATGACCTCTTGCACGTTGCCCTCGGCGAGCATGGCAAAGCCGGTCTGGCGGCAAGCCATAACGTCTGAGTGGTCACCGAAAATGTTCAGCGCGTGGGTCGAAACAGTACGGGCGCTCACATGGAAAACGCTCGGCAGCATTTCGGCCGCGATTTTGTACATGTTCGGAATCATGAGGAGCAGGCCCTGCGAAGCGGTGTAGGTCGTGGTGAGCGCGCCCGCTGCCAGCGAACCATGCACGGCACCGGCGGCGCCGCCTTCAGACTGCATCTCGCATACCTTCACGCGAGTGCCGAAGATGTTCTTCATGCCCTGCGCCGACCACTGGTCAACAAGGTCAGCCATGGGGCTCGACGGGGTGATGGGGTAAATGCCCGCCACCTCGGTGAACGCGTAAGACACCCATGCGGCGGCGTTGTTGCCGTCCATGGATTTGAGCTGTCTCGCCATAGGTTATCTCCTCTTCCGTGCACGACCTGCGAGCCGTACAACCCCCTACTTCCAGCCGCCCTTTTGGAAAAGGGCACTGTGACGTAATTTAGAACAGAGGTAATAGTATCAGCGCGGGCGAGACGCTATCGACGACTAAAGCGCAACGATACGTCGACGCGCGAACGCGTTCGGTGAACGGGATACCTAGGCGAAATAGGGGTCGCGAGCGGTTGGATAGCGGCGGTGAGTGGAAATGTTACCGAATAAGTTGCCGTTCACCGACAGTCCGCTTGGACGGACATGCATCTCCGGCTCGGTCAGGCCCTGCTCGCGACGAACAGCACATTAAGTGCTGTTCTGCGAGTGCGGAATCTACCGGAGCCGCACGTCCGTCCAAGCGGACACCCTAAGCAATCGTCAAATAGCGGCTTGCGTGGGCATGCGGTTTCGCTCGATTCCGCACGTTGGAATGCCCGGTGGATATTCCAATCCCACACTTCTGCGCCCGAGCGGGCGCGTTGCCGCTCGGCAAAGCCGAGGCGGCAACTGCGAGCCAGGACTTGACCGAAGCGGAACCGCATGTCCGCCCGGGCCGCTTAGGCAATTCCTTACTTATCCAATTCCTCGCGAAGAACGGGGATAAGCGATTCGAACGTCGCATCAATGGTCTTCTTTTTCAGCTCGCATTCCCAAATCACGTGCACGCGCCACCCCTGCTCTTGCAGCAAAGCAAGGTTTCGCTGATCGCGCTCCACGTTGCGCTGAAATTTCGGAACCCAGTATTCGAGATTCTTTTTCGGCGCAGGAGGGTTGCACTTTGGGCACCGGTGCCAGAAGCAACCATTGATGAGCAAGCATACCTTCCTGCCCGGCCACGCCACATCGGGGCGACCGGGGGCTTTCCATTGCAGGCGATAGCCACCAAGCCCCGCCTCACGCAAACGTTCGCGCACAAGCAGCTCGGGCTTGGTATCTTTGCTTTTGTTGCCTTGCATGCTCGCGTGGGTGGCGGCGCTCACGTACGGGCGTTTTTCTGGAAGCGCCGCAAGCACGCAGCGCGCCTCGCGGCAACTCTCGCGCGTAAGCGAGCGGTTGTCGCGCGCTACCGACACGTACCACAAGCCCTCGCGGCTCGCCTTCTTTACGCGATGCGCACCCACGGAAAGACCCGCGGCGATGCGTTTCGCCTGAGCCCTCGTGCGCGGCGCGCTGGCACAGGCGCCGAACCGACGTGCGCGCTGGCCCACGACCTGCGACAACGCGTTCAACGAAGCGCTCTTTCTGGCGCGTGAGACAGACTGTTTGCCGCGTGCAGCCGCTGTCTTTTTGTCGTCGTCGACCATTAGTTGCCTTCTCGCAATGTGGCCCACGCACTTTGAATACCCCGGAGCAGCTGCGGCATGTCGCTTCGCTCATATAGGTAATGCACCGTTTGAGGCGAGCCGTCTTCTGCGGGCGCTTCCACACGCACGAACGTCGCCTGAACGCGGCTAAAACCGTGCTCGAGCGCGGCGTAAGCGTAGCATTCCGCCTGAAGACGATGCTTTTCAATCAAATCGTCTGCATGCTCCTTGGGCGATCCACCCGTTTTGTAGTCCACGATATACGCGTCGCCCGCGCCCATCTCGTCGCACGCGAACAGGTCCATGGAGCCTTCCAGATAAGCGCATTCCCCGCCTGGCTCGGCAACGGGGAACGCCACGAAGAACGGCAACTCGGCACGCATCACACGATGGCTCGCCATGTTCGCGGCAACACCGCTTTCGCACCAGCGCTCGAGTGCGCGCTGCACGCGGTCGACGGTGGCAGGGGCACATCCCATGCGGCGCACGGCAGCATCGATTGCCTCGCGCGAAGGCATCTCGATCGCAGCGGGACGGTCTTCTTCGCTTCTCGCGACTGCACGTCGAGCCGCGCGCTGGGCAAGCACGTGGAATGCCGACCCCACGTCGGTCGCCTTGTCGGCGTCGGCGAGCAAACGCGCGCCAAGCTCTTCCCAAAACGCATCGTCGTCGCTTATCTCGGCCACAGTCTCGCCCGCCGTTGCATCGCCGGCGCTCGCAGCATGGGTCGAATTTGCCTGCGCAAGGGCGGAATAGCTCGTCACATTATCGCGGGCGGGCCTATACGCAACCTCATCAAGTTCGGGAGCAGTCATGGGCTCGAACACGTCAACGAGCGCACGCGAAACGCATGCGTCGTGAGCCGTGCTGGCCATGTGGTCGCGCGAAGCATCGTCCGCCTCGCGAATCTCCATGCTATTCGAATCGGAAGCGCACGTGATACCCGGCTGGGCCGAGCAATCGCCCACGCAGCCAGGCCCATCCGCGCCTGCGCCCGAAGCCCCGCACGCCACGTCGCCGCTGGGAGCTTCCGCACCGCCTTCGACCTGCGGCGCGTCGAATTCGCCTTCGTGCACGTCGTAGCGCGAAACGCGGGCAGGCGCGCTTCCGCCGAACGGCACTGCGCATTCCTTTTCGGGGATATCGCCTTCCTCGCCAAACAGCGCGTGCGCGATATCGCCATACACGCCCGACGAAGCGCCCGAGCCGCCTTCCTTATCGCGTTTGGTCGTCATGGCAACCACCAGGGCTTCCTTCGCGCGAGTAAGGGCGACGTACAACAAGCGGCGGCGTTCCTGCAGCTCCTGCGTGCTTTCGTATTCGGCCATGGCCTCACGGCGCAAAGCGGCGCTCGACGCATTGGCCACAAACGAGGCATCGACTTCGCCTTCGTAATCGAGCAACGCCGCATAATCTTTCGATATGCACTTCTTCAGAAGCGACGTCGAAGCCGCCGAAGCAATCGAGCGCTGCGGCGCAAGCGACACATAGGCGACACCATCGATGGTCTGCAGTGTGAACGCGCTCGAGCGCCCCGCGCCCGTCGCCATTTCGGCCACGGCCACAATGGGAAATTCCAGGCCCTTGCTCGCATGCACCGTCATAATGCGCACGAAATCGCCGCCTTCGGCCGAAAGTGCGCCCGGAGCTTCCTTGGCTCGCTCGATATGCGCCGCCAAACGCGCCGCGCAATCGGCGGGGCCGCATGCCCCCTGCGCCTCAAAGCCCTCGACCAGGCGAATGGCTTTGAACACGTTGCCGGCGACCGAGAGGCCTTCGGCTTCTTTGCGCTCAAGGCGCGTGAGCCAACCCGAGTCGCGCACGGCATTCATCATAATGCGCGACGTGGGCTGCACGCCCGCTTGTTCAGAGAGCGAATTAATCACGCGCACCGCGCAGGCAAGCTGCGGCGAGACGTTCGGCATATCGCCCTCGGCAAGCTGCCTGAAGCCAATATCGAGGCTGCGGCGGCGATTGATGCCCGCAGCCTCGTCGAAGCACGTCGACAGTGCGACGAAATCGTCGGCCGAAAGCTCGAACATGTCGCTCGCGAGCAATTCGAAAAGCGACGCCGTCGCCTTGGGATTGGCGATGACCTCGGCCAGTCGTTGCACCACGCGCACCTCGGGCGCACGCGAAAAAATAGAACCGCCCGCAATAACGCATGCGAAACCAGCTTCGCGCAGCGCGGCGGCGTAGGCGTCGGCGTTCGTCATGCGGCCCAGCAGCACTACCATGTCGCCCGCAGCATGGCCCGCTTCGCGCAGCTCGGCGAAGCGTTCCGCAATGCGGCGCGCCTCAAGGGCCACCACGTCAGATTTATCGATTCCACTTGCGCCGGGGTATGTGGTGCACAGCACGTCAACGCGACCAGGGCCAGCCAAAAACGGGTGCTTCACCTTCGACTCGATGCGCGACGGGGCAAGCGACATGAACGATTCGCCGAATACCTCGCGCTGCTCAAAAACGCGATCGATGAAGCTCAAAATGTCGGCATGGCTGCGGAAGTTGTCGGGCAGCACGATGGGCATGCTCGGGTCGTTTTCGCGCACGTGCTGCACATGGCGGTCGTACACCGCAACGTCGGCGCCGCGGAAGCGGTAGATGCTTTGCTGGGCATCGCCCACCGTGCACAAACGCTCGCCGCGCACGCCCGCCATGGTGCGCACCATATCGATTTGCAGCTGGTCGGTGTCTTGGAATTCGTCGACCATAATGAGCTTGAATTTGTCGGAAAACGCCTCGCGAACGTGCTCGTTTTCCTTCAATGCCCGCGCAGCCAAAATGAGCAGGTCATCGTTGTCGAGCGCCGCCATCTCGCGTTTCTTCGAGTTATACGCTGTATAGACTCTACCGGCCAAACCAACAAGGTCGCTCAACAGCGGCTGCGCGAACGCGAAGCGGGCCTCCTGACCAAGTTGCGCCGCCTCGCGCTGCATCTCTTTCGCGAGGGCCTTGTATTCTTTCGAGCCGAAATTCGCGGCGGGAAACGGGCACGCATCGGCGAGCTCCAGAAGCGCTTCGCCCGAAACCTCGCCCGAAGCAAGCAGCGCATTGGCCTTCTCGAGGAATTTGTCGGCTTTCTCGAGGAACGCGTCGGCCGATTTCTTCCCGGCGGAAGGCGCCGCGGCGTCGCGCGCAGCCGTCACAAGTTCGAGCAACTCGCGAGCGATTACGCCAGCAGGGCGCGGCTGCGGCGGAAGGCATACGCATTCCATGCCGCGCGGGCTCGCAATTGCCGCGCGGGCGATTTCGCGAATCATGTCTTCAATGGACGTTTGGGCGAAGCCGCCATGCGAGCGCGCGGGGTATTCCGAAAACAGCGCATCGAGACCGCCCGGCGACCAGAATTCGTTTTGCCCCGCAAGCACTTCTTCCACCGCGGCATTGAACAAGTCGGCGGCCGTCGCCTCATCAAGCACCGAAAACGCGGGGTCAATGCCCAGCTCCGTGGCATGCATGCGCAAGATGCGCGAGCACATGCCATGGATGGTTGAAATCCACGCGTCGTCGACCTTGAGCGCCTGGGCCGCCATACCTTCGGCAGCAAGCGTCGCCTTCACACGCGATTTAATTTCTCCAGCGGCCTTATCGGTAAACGTGATGGCTAAAACCTGGTCGATGTCTTCCAAAAACGGAGCGCCATCAGCGCCCGACCCAGGCAGCAAGGCCCATGCGATGCGTTGGGTGAGCGTGAAAGTTTTTCCGCTGCCCGCACCCGCCGACACCGCCACGGGGGCATCGAGCGTTTTCACGCAACGCAGCTGGCCTTCTTTGAACGTCGAAAAATCCATCGCGCTACCCCCTCCTTTGCGGGCAGGTGATTTCCGGACAGAATGAGCACGCCGAATCGCTCGAAGGCGAGGCCGGCACAACGCCCGCCAAAAGCTGGTCGAGCGCCTTGGCGACCCGTTCCTCGGTCGCGTCGAGCAAATCGCCGAACGCGGGGCCAAACTCCCCCTTATACACACAGCGATCGGCCTTCAAACCAGGAACATGCAGCGGTTCTATGCTCTTGTCGAGCGCGCCCGACGCGGCAGGTGTGCGGCCGTAGCGAACATAAATCGCGCCCACCACGTCAAGCCCGAGCAGGCGACGAATCGCCTGTGCATAAATGAGTGCCTGTACCTTGCCGTGACGCATCGCGCCGCCTTGCTTTTCGCCTTCATACAAATCGTATTCGGGTGAAAGCGAGCTTTTGTAATCCACGATAATCGCGCGACCCCGGTCGTCCACGTCGATGCGGTCGATTGTGCCCATGAGCAAATGGCCCGCATACGCAACAGGGCTCGCCGCGGGAATGTCGTACTCAAAATGCGCGGGGTGAAAGCCCGGCAGAAGCTGCGCCTCGGTTTCGAGGAAATCGACGAGCTTGCGCTTGAGGTCGGCGACTTCGCGGCGCTCGAACTCGGTTGTGGCAACAAGACGGTTGCTCATCGGCTTCATGCCATACTGCGCGGCTTCATGGTCTTCGAGCACGCTTCGCATAAGCTCACGCGCAACAGGCAGCGCGTCCTCTTCAACTTTCGGCCCAACGCTTTCCTGAAAACGCCTGTAGAAATCTTCGAGCACGCTATGGGAGAAGTCGCCCATCTCTTTCGCGCCGAACGTCTCGTCGAGCTCGTCGAGACGAAGGCGGCGCAGCGCGAACCACTTCTGGGGGCATTCCAAATAGCTTTCGATTTGCGATGCGGAAAAGCACGGCTCGCTCACCACAACGCCGCCCTTCCCGCGGCGCGGCAGCATGAGCTTGCTTCGATACGGCTCCGACACGCGGCCCATATTCGGCGCTTCAACGCGCGCGCATACCTCCTGGCGTGCGTCGCGCACACTCGCGTTTTCATAGAGTGCTTCTTCGCCACGCTGCAGCATGCCCACCTGGAGCGCTTCGGGCAGCGAGAACGGGTTATCGATATCGTCGGGGTTGGTGGTGTCGCCTCGATAGCAATCAACGAATTCCTGCACCACGGCAGCGGGATAGGTGGGCGCGGCGTTTTCGTCGTTCAAGCAGCGCTCGATGAGCACGCTTGCGCCAGCCGCACGCACGCAGCCCGAGAACGCCTCGCGGGCACGCAGGAGCGCCTCGGGGCCTCGGCCGATTCCAAGCGCGTCAAGTATCTCGACCGCTATATCGTGCGTTTCCTTCAACGGATAGGCTACGCTTGTCATGTCGGTGAGCACCACATGGTCGAACGAGCGCGGCTCGCACGCAGCAAGTTGCGCCTGCGACATAATCACGACGCGCGGGCTGCCCTCTTCGGCTTGACGCGAAACGTTGACGCTCGCGCATTCGAGCGCCGCCACACACGCGCTTTGCTCGGCGTCCATCGCGCAGGCTGCGCCAAATGCATCGCGCAGCGTTCCGATTGCCGAGAGCTGTTCTTTGGTATACGCCTCACGGCCCGCGCCAATTAAGCGAGCGGCGTCTTCGAATACGCCGGCAATCGTGACAGCCTCAGGCGATTCGACGAGGTCTTCGAAATACTCAAAAGCGCGGCTTTCTTCGCGAAGCAATGCGAGGCATGCCTCTTTATCAATAAGGCGATTGCCGCGAATGGTAGCCGCGAAGTCGAACGCCGCACGCTTGCCCATGCGAGAAAACGGGTTCAACGCGAAATCGGCAGCGGCAGCAACATCGACGCAATCGGCGGAGCACAATGCGGCGGCGCACTCAAACGCGCGGCCAAAATCGGTCGCAGCGAATGGGATGCTCGCCCGACATGCCACCGAGATGCCCAAAGAGCACAGCGCAGGCGCAATAGCCTCATAGAGCGCACGCGGGTTGCGAGAAGCAATGCCCACGGTTTCGCAGGCGGGTACATTCGAAATAAACTCGGCGAGCAACGCGGGTTCGGCATATCGCCCCGAGGGAAACGCGAATCGAACCGCGATGCCTTCCGGGGCTCGCTCGATTTCGCCTGAAAATGCCGACTCTTCGCGCACGGTCGCGTTTTGGCTCGCGAGGAATTCCTCAAGCGCACATGCCGGGCGAATATCCTGCAGAACGACTTCGCATTCAGGCAACAGAACCTGTTCTTCAGAAAGAACGCGCCATGCCCTTCCCTCATCGATGAGACCCGCGCGCAACAAAATGTCCTCATACGCGCGCACGCAGTTTAAAAGAGCTTCGCAGCCAGCCGGGAGCGCCTCAGCGGAAACCGCCCCGGAAAGCGCGGCATCGAGTTCGACGGTGCCCAATCCGCCGTCAATCAAGCGCATTGCAAGGCGCCAGGTGCCCTGCGACGCCCACAATGCGTCGCCCTGCGCCTCCAAGGCGGAAAAGAGTGCAACGCTTCTCTCGGAACGCGCAGCAATGCGGCGAGAGTCGCCGTAGGCTTCCCACAGCTCACCAAGCCAGGCGCGCGACGTGGAATACGTTGTCGCGAATACTTCGGGATCGCAGGCGCGCGCCATACGTTTTCGGGCAGCAAGCGCGGCATCCACACTCGAGAACAGCACGATTTTTTCCATGGGATCCCTCCGCGCCTCGATACGAAAAAAGCCGCCCTGAACAGGCGGCTTTCAAATTTCGATGGTGCCCCCAACGAGAATCGAACTCGTGTCTCAGCCTTGAAAGGGCCGCGTCCTAACCTCTAGACTATGGGGACGTGCTTTCCGCTTCGTTTGCGGCAGCTCGGATATTATTACAAACTCCGGCGGCTCATGCAAGAACTTTTTTAAAAAAATTTCCGGAGCCGTGCGGAGCATGGCGATTGAAGCAACCCGAGGCGTTAAGCCGTAATGTCAGCAGTCTGAACATCCACAAGTTTCTGCAGGTCAGCAAGCGATGAGCAGATCTGGCACCCACGACGACCGCCTGAATACATAATGGTATCGAATAGGATTGCGGTCTCATCGATGAACGTGGGGAATACCTTTTTCATGCCAAGCGGACTGCATCCGCCATGAATATATCCCGTCAAAGGAAGAAGCTCGCGCGACTTGATCATCGCAATGCTCTTCTCCCCCGCCGCCGAGGCAGCCTTTTTAAGGTTCAGCTCCCCCTCGACAGGAACCATGAACACATAATGCTCGCCGCTCTTGCCAACGGTCACGAGCGTTTTGAACACCTGATCGGGATCCTGACCCAGGGCCGCGGCAACTTCCGCGCCCGAAACCGCAGCTTCGGCGTCGTAAAACAAAACTTCGTGCGGCAACCCCGCCGCATCGAACATGCGCATAGCGTTGGTCTTATCCTGAGCCTTATCGTGCTTCGACATCGAGTCTCCTCTTGAAGCGTTTTCCGCACTCGTCGCTTTCAGCTCGGAATGCAGCTCCGCTTCGGTCAAGTCCTGACTCGCGCGAACAGCACATTAAGTGCTATTCGGCTCGTGCGGAATCTATCGGATCTGCATTCCAAGCCGAAAGCGAAGAATCCAATTTACGCTGCACCTCTTTTTATGGGGCCTTTCGATATACGATTTCGGCAGATTCCACACGGTCAAAATCGCATGCCGAGAAACCTTACAAAAAAGAGCCGGGACGAATCCCGGCTCTTGGTGCCTAACCTCGCTGGACATATATATGTCAGCGAGCGGGTCTCTCGCGAGTGCGATTCGGGCGATGCCGAGGCGACGCGTACTTTTGGTACGCGAGCCGAAAGCAGAACCCGAAACGTGCCGCGAGAGACCCGCGCAGCGTCGGCATAATACGCGGTTCGTAGAACCGCGTAAAATTACTTCAGGGTAACGGCAGCGCCAGCACCCTCGAGCTGAGCCTTGACTTCCTCAGCCTTGTCCTTGGCAACGCCCTCGACGACAGCCTTGGGAGCACCCTCGACGACCTCCTTGGCCTCTTTCAGGCCAAGACCGGTGATCTCGCGGACAACCTTGATAACAGCGATCTTGTTGTCGCCGAAGCCCTCGAGGATAACGTCGAACTCAGACTTCTCCTCAGCAGCAGCGCCGCCCTCAGCAGGAGCAGCAGCAACAGCGACGGGAGCAGCAGCGGAAACGCCGAAGGTCTCCTCGATGTCCTTAACGAGCTCGGAAGCCTCGAGCAGGGTCATTTCTTTCAGAGCCTCGATGATCTCTTCACGAGTAACAGCCATGATAGCTTTCCTTTCAAAGGGGCCATGCGCCCTTGCGCCTGGCCGGATTGTTGAATGTTATGCAGCGCGTTTTACGCTGCGGTTGCAATTAAGCAGCCTTCTGGTCGGCAACGGCCTTGGTGACCTGGGCCAGACCCTGGGGCACGCCATTGACGCAAACGGCGAGAGCCTTGGCAACACCGTTGATAGCGGCAGCGATGTGGGCGAGCAGTTCCTCGCGAGAGGGCAGAGAAGCGATAGCCTCGACCTCGGCGGCGGTAACGGCCTTGCCTTCCATCAAGCCACCCTTGATCTCCAGCTTGTCGTTGCCCTTAGCGAAGTTCTTGACGGCCTTCGCAGCAGCAGCAACGTCCTCACCAGCGAACACGAATGCGCTCGGGCCGTTGAGCATGTCGTCGAGCGTAGGCAGCTCGGCATCCTCGAGGGCGATGTGCACGAGGGTGTTCTTGTACACCTTCATGGAAGCACCAGCCTCGCGAACGGAACGACGAAGCTCCTGAACCTCCTTAACGGTCAGGCCGCAGTAATCGACGACCCAGACAGCGCCGGCGTTGCTGAGCTCCTCTTTGATAACGGCGAGAGTCTCTTGATTTTTGACGTTGGGCATGAGTACACCTCCTTCTTCTGAAAATCGGGTTCCGCCCCGTGGAGTGGAGCCGTTTCAGAAGAAACAAAAACGGCCCCCGCGTCTCAAAACAGCAGGGGCCGTCAAAGCAAATCGCTCTTCAGAACCACCTCGGCGGGCCGCATGCGAACATGCGATTGAACCTTTCGGTGCCAGCTGTCTTGGGCAGCGGAACTAACGTGTAGTTGCGTATCTCTTAAACACGCAAAACGATATTCTACTAAACGAAAATGGCCCGTCAAGGATTAATTTCCCTAACGGACCATCTTCAGAATTGCTTCACGAAATCGAGAAGCGTCCAATCGAGCTAGGCGGTTTTCTGCTCGGCAGATGTATCGCTGCTCGCGGAAGAAGCGGCATCATCTTTTGCCGCACCGTCGCTTGTCTTGGCTTCATCGCTCGCCTTGGCGGTGTCGGCCGAAGAGGCGCCAGCGGCATCGGCCGAGTTTGCCTTAGCGCTCTTCGCGGCTTCGATGGACTGCGCCGAGCACGTGGGGTCGCCTTCCACATACTTGAAGGTAATCGTATCGCCCTGCGCGTACTGAACGATTTCGATCATGCCGGGCAGTGCGAAGTCGTAAATCTTGCTGTCGCCCTCGAGCGTCACGTAGAAATGCGAATTGCCCTCGATCACTGCCGTGGCGATCGTCTTAATGACGCCCGTCGCCTCAAGTGCCGAATCGCTTACCGACGACGTATTCGCCGCCGTTCCGTTTGCCGCAATGAGCGACAGGTACGACTTCTGCGTGTCGGCCACCGTGTCGCCAACCGCAACGTTCTGGTAGCTCTGGATGTCTACCATAGCGTACTTCTTCACCAGGCCCGCGTTGTCCTTCAGCGCCATGAAGTACGTCGGCGTGTTGTTCACATTAATAAGAATGGGGAACGTCGCCTCGTAGCGCAGGTTCTGCACCTGGCCCTCGGCCGACTGCATGGCCGAGCTTTCCGTAGCGCCCGCGCACGAATAGAAGTGCGCCTCAGCGGTGCGCTGGTTCACCAGCACGAAGCCGACAATCGATTCGTCGCCCGTGGCAGACGTAACGCCCGTGTACAACCACACGTCATCGTCTTTGGCAATGTAGTTATAGCCCGCGCTGCCATCGGTACCCGGAGTGGTTTGCACCACGCCGTTCTGACCAAGCCAGCTGTTCAGCCAGCCATTGGTGTACTTGCCATGCCAGTTGTACTGCTGAATGATGAGGTTCGCGGGGTACACATGGTCAACCCACTGGGGCACATCTTCAACCGCCATATCTTGGCACTCGCCCGTCGCCGCGTTCACGAGCACGGCACGCGACACGGTCTCGCCGCCGAACAGGCCAATCGTGAAGTCGCGCACCGGGCAAATCCACCATGCGTTGCCGTCATCGTCGATCTCGAACGACTTCTCGCCGAACATATAGAAGGGGTACTTGAGCTGCACATAGCGGTCGATGTTGCGCGCCAAAGGCTCGCTTTCGGAATACTTGATCGCATGCTCGCTATCGAGGCGCACAACCTGGGCATCCTGCGAAGTCATGTCGACAATGACATATGCGGGAATGCCCTGCTCGCGGTTCTGCAGCCACTTGAACAGGTCGGCGTAGCCAAGCGGGCTCACGCGCACCGGATGGTTTTGGTAGTTGATCTGGCTATAGGTAGGCGCAATTTCGAACTGGCTTACCAGGTCGGACATGCTGCCCATGGTTCGGTTGCCCAAAAGCATGGCCGAATCGCGGTCGATAACGGGGATTTCGTCGTAGTTGACCTCTTGAATGTCCTGCGTGAACTCGTCGTCGGCAGGAACCAAAATGTTGGCGTACTTCTGAGCATTGCCCGGGAAGAACGACAGCGACAGCAGCGTGCCTACCGCGACAAGCGCGACGACGGCAACGGGAATCCACGCAAGCGTATCAAACGTTTTCGCCTTCGCCTTAGAGACGCCCACTTTCGCCGATCCATGCTTGTACGCGTGCGCACGGGCGCGGAAGAACAAGAACGACGGCAGCAGAATGAAAATGCCGATGAACATCCACGTGTCCATCGAGTGGATGTTGATGGGCGGATGGAACCACCAATATGCCACAGCGACCACGATAACCGCGATAATGGCGCAGGCGATCATCGCCTTTTTGCCCATGGTCGCGAATTTGTCTTTCATTTTATTGAACTCTTCGTTGGTGTTGAATTCAACCTGCGGTGCGCCCTGCCGCGAGCCGCCGCCTGAAAAACCGCCCCCTACACCAAACGGGTCGTCGCCGAAAATAGCGGCGAACGGGTTCTGGTTGCCAGCCATGAAATGCCTTTCTCATCGTATTCGGGCCTTCCCTTTTTCGCCCGAAAAATCAACACGCGCCTTTGCATACAAAAAGCGGCCGCACCGAAACCGGCACGGCCGCCTGAATGCAGTCTTGCATGGACGAATCAGGCGCGAAGCCCCACGTCAAGTTCTACGCAAGCTGGCGAAGCACGTATTGCAGAATTCCGCCATGAGCCATGTATGCGCCTTCGGTAGGTGTGTCCACCCTTACTATAGCGTGAAACTTCACCGTTTCGCCGTCCTGTTTTGAAGCTGAAACGTTCACCTCGCGCGGATTGGGCATGCTCGGCTCACCGGTGCCGAAATCAACCGGCTCAATAACAAAGGTTTCCGTGCCATCGAGGCCCAGCGTTTCAGCATTTTCACCCTCGTGGAACTGCAGCGGCAAAATACCCATGCCCACCAGATTCGAACGATGAATGCGCTCGAAGCTTTCAGCAATAACGGCGCGCACGCCCAAAAGCAACGGCGCCTTCGCCGCCCAGTCGCGCGACGATCCGCTGCCATACATCTTGCCCGCGAGCACCACCAAAGGCACGCCCGCCGCAGCATAGCTTTGCGACGCATCGAAAATCGACGTGATTTCGCCCGTCTCGAAGTCGCGCGTCCATCCGCCCGACTTGCCTTCCGCCAGCAGGTTCTTCAGCTTGATGTTCGCGAAACCGCCGCGCGCCATAACCTCATGGTTGCCGCGACGCGAACCGTAGGTGTTGAACATAACCGGGTCGACCCCGCGCTCGGCCAAATACTTCGCGGCGGGCGAATCGGAAGCGATGCTGCCAGCAGGCGAAATATGGTCGGTCGTAATGAAGTCGCCCAAATTCGCAAGCACGCGCGCGCCAGAAATGGGCGCGAAGCCCTCGACAGCCTTGCCCATGCCGTCGAAATACGGAGCGCGGCGCACATAAGTGGAGCCTTCATCCCACGCAAAAATGTCGCCTTCGGGAGCCTCGAGCTCCTGCCATGCCTGCGTGCCGCTATAAAGGCCTTCGGCGCCCGCATCAAACAATTCCGCCGTAACGAATTCGTCCATAAGCGCAGCGATTTCGGCGTCGCTCGGCCAAATGTCGCGCAGGAACACATCGTTGCCGTCGCCGTCGGTGCCAAGCGGCTGAGTCTCGAAATCGAAGTCCATGGTGCCCGCCACAGCGTAGGCGACAACCGATGCCGGCGCGCACAGGAAGTTCTGCGACACGTCAGGCGAAATGCGTCCGTCGAAGTTGCGATTGCCGGAAAGCACGCTCGTCAGCTCGATGTCGCCAGCGACCTCGTGCATCTCGGGCCACACGGGGCCGGAATTGCCAATGCAGCTCATGCAGCCGAAACCGCATGTTGCGAAGCCGAGCTCAGCAAGGGGCTGCGCCAAGCCGGCGCGCTCGAGCATGAGCTGGGTCGCATGCGAACCCGGAGCCATAACGCGCTTCACCCAGGGCTTGGCAAGCAGGCCACGCTCGCGGGCATGCTTGGCGACCAGGCCACATGCGAGCATCATGGCGGGGTCGGTTGCAGTGGTGCAGCTCGTGACGGCCGCAATCGCGATAGCGCCATGGGTCAATTCGTATTCGGTGCCCATGAAATTCACCGCAACGCGCTTGTCCATATCGAGCTTGCGATCGGCACAAATCGCATTGAAGCGCGAGCGGGCATCATTGCGAGCAAAGCGGTCATGCGGACGACTCGGACCCGCGAGTGAGCACTCGACTTCGCTCAAATTCAGCTCGAGCACCTCGGAGTACACGCGCGATACGCCATCGTTCCACATGCCCTGGGCTTTCGCATACGCCTCGACGAGCGCAACCTGTTCCTTATCGCGGCCCGTAAGCAGCAGATACTCAAGCGTACGGTCGTCGACCGGGAACAGCGTGCACGTGCAGCCGTATTCGGGAGTCATGTTCGCGATGCAGGCGCGCTGCGTCGCCGAAAGCGTAGCCACGCCATCACCGAAGCATTCGACGAACTTGCCTACCACGCCCTTCGCACGCAACATCTGTGCAAACGTGAGCGCAGCGTCCATGGCCGATACGCCGTCGCGCAGCTCGCCTGTCAAATGAACGCCCACGACCTGCGGCACGAGCGTCGTGATGGGCTGGCCGAGCGCCGCAGCTTCAGCTTCAATGCCGCCCACGCCCCAGGAAAGCACGCCAATGCCATTTGCCGTGGTGGTATGGGAGTCGGTTCCCACCACCGTGTCAAAGTACGCAAGCTCGCCGGCGTCGGTCGCCTTCGTCATAACGCCGCGCGCAAAACGCTCGACGTTGATCTGGTGGCAAATACCCGATCCGGGAGGAACGATGCGCACATTCTGAAACGACGACTGGGCCCACTTCAAGAAGCGATAGCGCTCGCCGTTGCGCTTGAATTCCATGTCCATATTCTTCTCAAGAGCGTCGGCGCAGCAAGCCGCATCGGCGATCACCGAATGGTCAATCACCAAATCGAGCGGAATTTGTGGATTGATACGCGCAGGGTCGGCACCCAAATCGCGCGCGGCTTCACGCATCCCAGCCAAATCAACGAACACTGGCACACCGGTGAAATCTTGTAGCAAAACGCGAGCAGGCATGTATTCAATTTCGCCGCCCTGAGCGCCCTGCGTGCCGGCATCAACAATGCGCTTCGCATAAAGCTCGCGCGCGTCGGCATCATCAACATTGCGCAGCACGTTTTCAAGCAGAATGCGCAACGAATGCGGCAGCGCCTCGGCCCCTTCAACATGCGACGTGTCGCATACCTCGAAATCGTTGTCCCCCACATGCAAGGTTTGCGTCTGAACGCTCATTGGCAACACACCCATTCATCTAACAACTTCGCCGCACATGCGCGGCCCCTTCGAAAACAAATGCGCGAGCCGCAATACGACCCGCGCACCATAAGGACTAACCTACAACGCGGCAATGAGCGCGTCGGTGAATTCCGTGCACGAGCAAGCCGGCTTCGAGCTGCCCGTGACCTTGCGAATGTCGCCCGTCAAATGCTCGCCTTCCGCATATACCTTGGCGATAGCGGCACGAATCTTCTGGGCAATCTCGGGCTCGCCAATGTAGTCGAGCATCATGGCCGCAGAAAGAATTTGCGCCGTGGGGTTGCAGATATTCTTGCCCGCAATGTCGGGCGCGCTACCATGAACGGCCTCGAACACAGCGTAGTCGTCGCCGATATTCGCACCCGGAGCAATGCCCAAGCCACCTACCAGGCCAGCGCACAAGTCGCTCGCAATGTCGCCATACAGGTTCGGGAACACAATGACGTCGAACTGGCTGGGGTCGGTAACCAAGTTCATGCAGAACGCGTCGATGATGCGGTCGTCGAACGCAATGCGTCCTTCGTAATCGGCCGCGACCTTGCGGGCCTCTTTCAAGAACAAACCATCGGAGAACTTCATGATGTTCGCCTTGTGCGCGGCAGTCACCTTTTCGCGGCCATGCTTTTCAGCGTAGTCGAACGCAAAGCGAACAATGCGGTCGGAGCCGGTAATCGAAATCGGTTTAATGGAAATGCCCGAATCGGGACGAATCACGCCCGCGCCCTCAGCAGCACAAAAATCGATGAGGCGCTTCGCTTCGGGCGTGCCTTCTTCGAATTCGATGCCGGCATAGAGGTCTTCAGAATTCTCGCGAACAATAACGAGGTCGACATCTTCGTAGCGCCCGCCCGCGCCGGGAATCGAGAGCACCGGGCGAAGATTCACGTACAAATCGAGCGATTTGCGAAGCGCGACGTTCACGCTGCGGAAGCCCGTTCCCACGGGGGTGGTAATAGGTCCCTTGATGGCGACTTTATTGCGCTTCACAGCCTCGATAGTCGATTCCGGCAGTGGAGAGCCGCCGGTCTTTTCCATAACCGCGGCGCCAGCTTCGGCAACTTCCCATTCGATATCGGCGCCAGCCGCCTCAACAACGCGTTGCATAGCGGCAGAAGTTTCGATTCCAATGCCATCACCCGGGATGAGCGTAATAGTATGCTTTGCCACGATGAACACCTTTCCATTATCGCGCGGCCGCAAAAACCTCGGCGGCGCATAATTTACGCTTCACAAGTCTCGCCATCATACCATGCCTTTGTTGCACGTCGATTAATTGCGCCGAGGCGTCGATGAGCGGCACGCGAAGCCAGACGGGGCACTTTGGATCACCGCTCAAGAAAAGGCTCCAAAACAAACGAGACACCCCGAAGGATGTCTCGTTTGCATTTATGAAAGGTTCTCAACGATTTGAGCGGCACGCTTCTTCAGCACGCCCCTACCGCTTTTGGCGTCGAAAGCCATACGAGATTTCAATTCCTCGGCGACTTCGTCGGCAAGCTTTCCTTCGGAAAACGCGATAACGGCGACGAGCATTTCCTGGAATTCAATATCGCCGTGATAGCACTGAATAGCTTCGTCGATAAGCGGCCAAACCTTCTGACTGCGGTTTTCGGTGGTAGAGCCCAGGCGGCACAGGAATCGCATGGCGGCCAAATGGAGCGGGCCCGAATCTTCATCAAACAGCGCGCTCTCGGCACCAGGGATTGCCTTGTCGCACAGACGAGATTCAACGCCAACGATGCTTGTAAGAATGTCGAGGCATTCCCAACGAGTCTGCGCTTCGGGACGATTAAGCGCATCAACAAACACGTTGGAAAACTCGGTCAATACCTCAGGCTTCATAGAAGCAGCGACCGAAAGCGTCGAAGCAGCTGCTTGCCTCTTGCGACGAGAAGAACCCTCAAGATCGGCAATGAGGGCATTCAGCGCCTCAGGGGTTTCGAGCGCAACTTGAGCGTAAAGGGCACGCTGTTCCTTAATAGAGGAATCGGCCATAGAGATATCAACTCTTTCCTGGTAATGGGATGGGCGCAATAACGCCAGAATGAATACGCTCATATGATACAGCGCAACTCACGTATCCCGAAAAACCACCCAACAAGAAACATAAACCGGAGCTGCGGTGGAAATCCTGGACCAAAAAGAGGACCAGGAGGTGGAGTGGGTATGATGAATTGGACACCAAATTAAGAGCGAAAGGTGTTCAAGATGACCCAAAGAAGAAAGCGATACGACAAGCAGTTCAAGGTTTCGGCGGCAAAGGTGGTCCTGTCCAGGGAAATGACGGTCAAAGACCTATCGGAAGAACTCGGCATAAAGGACTCGACGCTAAGAAGATGGGCCTGCGAATACGAGGAGATGGGAGACGACGCATTCCCCGGAAACGGATCCCCGAAGATCAACAAGGACTACGAGATCGTGAAGCTCAAGAAGAAGGTCGAGG
>OKRW01000567.1_pt1 | contig 36681 bp, 35 predicted proteins | sample 1601151 | NCBI WGS metagenome assembly OKRW01 (sample SAMEA3541471, study PRJEB24748) | human gut metagenome | biome: human gut; feature: human-associated habitat; material: faeces | place: China | collected 2012 | reverse complement strand
TCCAATTTCCTCTCACTTCAAAAGGTGAAAACTACAATCCCAAAAAATCAAACTATCCAATTTATCTCACTTCAAAAAGTGAAAACTATAATCCAAAAAAATCAAACCATCCAATTTCCTCTCACTTCAAAAGGTGAAAACTACAATCCCAAAAAATCAAACTATCCAATTTATCTCACTTCAAAAAGTGAAAACTATAATCCAAAAAAATCAAACCATCCAATTTCCTCTCACTTCAAAAGGTGAAAACTACAATCCCAAAAAATCAAACTACCCAATTTATATCACTTCAAAAAGTGAAAACTATAATCTAAAAAATCAAACCACACAATTTCCCCTCACTTCAAAAAGTGAAAACCATAATCCAAGAAGCAAACCACATAATTATAGATTCAAAGGAAGTCGTCCCACAACCTCCTTTGTCAACCCACCTATGAGAATCCCCGCCAGGACACCTGACACCAGCAGTGCCGGTGCATAAACCATCAAACTCGTATTGCTCACCACGATCATGGCAACGATCAGCTGCCCGATATTATGTGTGACACCACCGGCCACACTGATACCGATCAGACTGAAGCCGGAATGTTTTTTCAAAAGATCCATCACAGTCAGGCTAAGCGCAGCGCCAGCCAGACTATACAAAATACTGAACAGATTTCCAAACATAAATCCGATCACCAGGATTCTGACAACGGACACGAGAGCCGCTTCTTTAAAGGAATATCGGTCCAGTATAAAAAGTACCGCCAGGTTTGCAAGCCCGAGCTTGATACCCGGAATTCCTGTAAATACAGGGACCAGAGACTCCACATATCCAAAAATGATCGCTACTGCGGCAAATAATCCGAGATAAGCTGTTTTTCGTTTCATAAATAAATCCTTTCATTTGTTGCAGAAATATCGTTGCAGGAATAGCACAGACAGAATATCATCTGTCAGAGAAAAATCTACGGAAAACACGCATTACGCATATTCTCCGGAAATTTTATGTCACCGCATCAATTTTAGGCGAACTCTCCGAATCCGAATCCTCTGCAGTATTTTCCCCTTCTATCACAACCTTATTAGGAAGGCAGATGATGGAACCGCCGTGCTCGTCCACAGCCTTCTGTTTTATACAGTAATGATCCGGGCAGGTTGCTTCGATCATTGTAACTTTTCCATCTTTGATCTCGCAGACATTGGTGTCTCCGATGTGGATGATCTGGTCCTGGGAAAGCGAATAGGTTCCGAATTCTTTTCCGTCAACGGTAATACGGATCGTATTATGGGAACGTTTCCCCGCAATCTGAAAACCAAGCCAGAGAACTCCCGCCAGAATCAGGATCCCGGCAATAAAAATCAATTCTTTTTTCTTCAAAACAAATCTCCATTTCTGTTACAGATTCAGAAAAAATCATATCATAATCGAAATTAAAAGGCAAACATAAGTTAATGATATCTAACCATAATTCATACAGCTGTTCCCAACGGAAAGGCAGGAGTGGCGAAAAAATTCATATTGGAAAAAGTTATAAACTACTAACAAAAGTGTAGACAAGAAAAAAAACAGGTGATATAATACCTAACTGTAAGTTAGCATCATCTAATTTTATAAAAAAGATTAATCAAAACTAATTTATGTATATGGATAAAAACTATATAATTTATCCAAAAGACAGTTATACGCAGATTGAAGGAATAGATCGAGAGCATCTGACGCAGCAATATATGTTCGCACAGTTGAGCCTGATGCAGCAATTTACAGAATTGTTAAAAATACAAGGGAGAAAAGAGATGAAAAATCAGAATTTTTATATGAGAGTGATCTCATTGCTGTTAGTGGTTCTTGCTGTGCTTTTTTATAACAGCAGCATGAAAGCCCAGGCAAATGAAAAAGAGATCGCGGCTCTGACAGATAAGGTAGATACACTTCAGGAGCAGCAGAATGAACTTCTCAGTGCGCTGGAGACGAGTTATGTAAATCGTATGCAGAATCAGGCAGTATCTGCAGGATCAGGCAGCAGTGATACAGATACAGCAGGCGATGACAAAACAACAGACACTTCAGACGGCAATGTATCCGATGCAGACGCAGAGGACACAGCAACCGCAGATTCCGATAATGTATATAAAGATGGAACCTATACAGGAGAAGCCGAGGGATACGGCGGGACCATTCAGGTGGAGGTGACACTTACCGGTGATGAGATCACATCCATCAACGTAGTCAGCGCCCCAGGTGAGGACAGTGCATATCTTTCACAGGCAGAGAGTGTGATCGATTCCATCCTGAGTGCTCAGAGTACAGATGTGGATACCGTATCCGGAGCAACGTTCAGCTCCACAGGAATCCTGAACGCAGTGGATGCGGCACTTGGAAAGGCGGAAAACTCATGAAAAAAAGACAGCGGGAGGTAAGGCTGATGCGTGCGGGAATACAGCTGGCATTTTTTATTGCCGCCCCGTCTCTGTTTTCTACAGCCTTTGCAGGTATCAAATCGATCTTTCTTGCCATTGCGGCCGGTCAGCCGGTGGAGTGGAATTCCTTTCTGACTGTAACGGCAGTGCTTCTGATCTTTACCTGCTTTTTCGGAAGACATTTCTGCGGATATGCGTGTGCATTCGGATCTTTCGGAGATGCCGTATATGAAGGCTTTTCCTGGATCCGAATGAAATGCTTTCACAAAAAAAAGAAACCGGATCTTTCCGAAAAAATGGTTCACGGGCTTCAGAAAGTCAAATATATCGTACTGGCACTGATCCTGCTTTCCTGCCTTACAGGTGTATACGGAAAGCTTACGGGAACCAGCCCGTGGGATGTTTTTTCCATGCTCACGGCAGGACGGCTCCCGAACAGCAAATATCTGGTGGGAATTGTGCTCCTGGTGCTGATCATTGTGGGAATGTGTACACAGGAAAGGTTTTTCTGCCAGTTTCTCTGTCCTATGGGAGCGGTTTTTGCATTAATGCCAATCCTTCCGGGTGCACTGTTTCGGAGAAACCGTGAGAAATGTCCGCCGAAATGTGGTCTCTGTAAAAAAAGATGTCCGGCTCATCTGGATATCGACGGCGACACAGGCAGATCCGGCGAATGTCTTTGCTGCCACGCATGTGCCGCAGCATGCCCGAGAAAAAATATTCACATTGGAACAATTGAGGAAAAATGATCTATGAGATATCAGGCTCTGAAAAAGAAAACTTTTCTGGCAACAGCTACATTTACAGGAATTGCGGTGTTGTTTCCTGTGCTGTGCATGGCTGCTTCGGAAAATGATGTACAGACATATACCGATACAGATTTTGCAATGGATACTGTGGTATCAGAAACACTCTATACCACAGGTGACGATATAAACAGTAAGCTGACAGCTGTGCTGACAGATGTGGAGACGAACCTTCTTTCCTGGACCAATGAGAAGTCCCAGATCTATAAGGTGAATGCAGACAGCGGAAAAGATACGGAGATTTCCGACGAGCTTTCCGGATACCTGAAACGTCTTCTGAAGATCGCAGAGGATTCTGACGGAGCCTTTGACCCAACCATCGGGAAGCTGATCCGCCTGTGGGATATTGGAGGGGAAAACCAGAAAATTCCGGAAGAAGCAGAAATTAAGAATGTTCTGAAGGATTCCGGATATCAGAAGATTTTTCTTGACGGAAATACGGTCCACATGGAGGAGGGCTGTTCTCTGGATCTTGGAGCAGCGGGAAAGGGTATTGGCTGTGACCTGATCCTTAAAGAACTGGAAACAAAGAAGGATGTAACAGCAGCACTTATGAATCTGGGAGGAAGCAGTGTCATGACCTACGGAAGCAAGCCGGATGGTTCTTCCTGGAATGTGGCGGTGACAGATCCCAGAGCTGAAAATGAGGATGACTATCTTGGTGTGGTTGCCTTAAATGGTACAGAATTTCTTTCCACATCCGGAGATTATGAGAAATATTTTATCGAAAATGCTGTAAGGTATCACCACATTATGGACCCGTCTACCGGCTATCCGGCAGAAAGCGGAGTGACCGGGGTAACGGTAGTCTGTGACTCAGGTCTGGAGGCAGATGCGCTTTCCACAGCATGTTTTGTGCTGGGGGTGGAAAAAGGGACACAGCTGTTGAAAGCTTACGGTGCAGACGGACTTTTTGTGGATGAAGACCATCATGTGTATCTCACTGAGGGGATGAAGGAGCGGTTCAGCCTGCTTGCGGATTCCTATAGTGTGGAGGATATTGCAGAGTGAAGCTGATCTCCCGGCGATCCGGTTTATGACTGTTTGGCAGAGGGGAATGCTCATATCCGCAGTACTTGCGATAGTAAACCTGGAAAGGGTTCTATAAATATATCATATTTTTAGGAGGAATAAGCAATGCAGAAGTGGAATCTATTGAAAAAAACAGCTCCATGCATTTTAAGTCTTGCAGTGGCAGCAACAACCTTTCCGACCGCTGTAATGGCATCTGATCTTGATGCAGCCGTGGTTTCCGAGGCAGAGGCAGGAGATACGGAGGATTTTAGCACAGAGGAAACGGCAGAGGATACTGAAGCTGTAGCAGAAGAAGCTATAGAGGATGCTGCAGACATAACAGAAGAAGCAGCAGAGGATGCAGCAGTGCCAGAAGCTGCTGCAGACGAGACAGAGGATATCCAGCAGGAAGATACAGCAGAGGAAGCAGACCAGTTCTCTACAGGGGAAGAGGATTTCACAGAAGGCGATGAAGTGGCGGAAGCATTTTCCGATTCTGACCAGCTGACAGGCGAGTATCAGTACGTATATGCAGGACTTACCTGGGGTGAGTACTGGGCAGCAGAAGGCGTATATGCAGCTGGAGATACAAGCTCTTCAGAAGAGAAGGATTCACATAGTGAGTTTGATACAGGAGCTTTTGATACAGTAACAAGAGCGACTGCAAATCATGGACTCCACAGAGGAAGCTATCAGACAGAAGCTACGATCATTGCTGAAGACGGAACCAGATTCGACGTATCCTACTGGGAGGATAAAGGAAGCACACTTTATCTTACAGACGGTTCCAAGGTAAAATGGAACAGAGGCAGTATAACAACAGAAGATGGAAAAACCTATACGATGGGTCATTATGAGATATATGGTCTGAAATATGTTCCGGTAGCAGTTAAGACCGCAGATTTTGCAGATTTCTGCAAAAAGTATAATGTCGTACAGGATGGAGCTGTGCTCTCCGGAGGATACAGTGAAAACAATCTCCAGTATTACAAAGGCCTTGTGGCAGACGTAAATGCACAGACAAATGGTCTGAAATATGCGGAGAAAAATGGTGACGGCTTTACATTTACAGCAAGAAAATCAGACGGAACAGCTTCCGGTATCAAGGATCAGGCGTTAAAAACAGCAACAGAGATCAAGCCGAGTGTAAAAGCAGCAAGCGGAAGCTACGGCGAATTCCTCCGTGTGGATCTCAATGGAAATTATGGTGATCTTGGTGCAAATATGCAGGCTGTACGCTGGGATTATTATGGAGATGATTCCACATATACAAAATGCCTCGCTTCTTATGGAACCAAGTTTGCCGCAGATAACTGGATGCATAAAGCAATGGGAATCCAGCTTGGACTTACAAAATCTGCACGCTGCAAGCTTCCGGGAGGAACAGACGGAACAGGATACTGGAAACTGACAGTGTATGCTCTTGGATATAATGACTATACCTACAGCTTCCAGGCAACTGCAGAGAATATCGTAAATCCTACAATGGAGCCAACTGATTTTACAAGTCTTAAAACAGAAGTGGAAGCTGCAAAGGCTCTGGCAGAGGCAGATTACACAATTGCAACCTGGAAGTCCTTTGCCGGTGAGCTTCAGGAAGCAGAAGACATTCTTGCAAAAACAGATGCAAGTCAGGCTGAGGTAAATGAAGCACTTGAACATCTTCAGGGAGCAGAGAAAGAGCTTCAGAAGGTAACAGTTACACTTGATAAGACAGCAGCAGCTGTATATACAGGAAAAACAACGACTCTTAAGGCAACAACAAATGACAGCGATGCAACAGTGACATTTGAGTCCGGCAACACAAAGGTTGCAACAGTAAGCAGCAAGGGTGTTGTTAAAGGCGTAAAAGCCGGAACAGCAGTTATCACAGCAAAGGTCGGAAATGCCACAGCAACCTGCAAGGTAACAGTAAAAGCTTCTACAATTAAATTTGCAAAGGCTTCCGTAACGATCTACAAAGGAAAAACAGCAACTGTAAAAGCAACTGCAACACCATCTGCAACTGTAAAATACACAAGCAGCAACACAAAGGTTGCAACCGTAAACAGTAAAACAGGTGTTGTAAAAGGAATCAAAGCAGGAACCGTTACGATTACAGCAAAGGCAGGAGCCCTGAAGACAACTTGCAAAGTAGTTGTCAAGAATCCTGCATTCAGTCTTGTAAAATCTTCTGCAACGATCAAAAAAGGTAAAACAACAACCATCAGATCCAAAGCAACACCTGCAGGCAAGGTTACATATACAAGCAGCAATAAAAAAGTTGCAGCTGTAAACAGCAAGGGTGTTGTAAAGGGAATCAAAAAAGGTAAAGCAACGATCATAGTGAAATGCAACGGAATTACAAAGAAATTTGTGGTAACAGTTAAATAATTTCACTGTTGAACCGAATGTGAGCACAGATATCCGGGAGCCTCTGCCGTAGACATAGAGCAATGTCTGCGGCAGAGGTCTGCTGATTTCTGAAGAGCAATGTCTGACAGAGGCCGCAAGAAAAGAGGAGAGAGTAAGGAAGCATGGAAAAAGATCTGAAAGATAAAAAGCAGGAGGAAAAAAATACTCCGAAGATACCCTGGACCAAGCTGGTCCCTGCAGCTGCTGTGATTGCGGCGCTTGTGTTTTCAGGCATAAAGGCGAAGGGCTCTGATGGAGAGACAGAAGCAGTCGGGCAAGCAGAGACGACCGTAATGTCTGCTTCAGAGCTGGAAAAATATCTCGGGTATGAAAAAGAAAATACTGTTTCTGACAGCACAACTGCCACAGCTGAGAAAAACAGTACAACAAAAAAGAAGAGCTTATCTAAAAAAAGTTCAAAAAAAACAGCAGCGAAAAAAAGCTCCGGTACAAGAAAGGTTTCCGAATCTGCAAAAAGCAATGCCGGCGCCGCAGGACAGGGAACCACGCAGACACCGGTAGCAAGCGTTCCGGCAGATGGATATAAGGACGGTACCTATGAAGGAAGCGGAACCGGATTTGGCGGGACGATCCGCGTGAGAGTAACAATCAGCGGTGGAAAGATTGCGGCCATAGATATTCTGGAGGCATCTGGAGAAACCGCGTCGTATTTTGCGTCAGCTCAGGGTGTGATCAGCAGGATGATCGCCGGAAATACACCGAATGTAGATGCAGTAAGTGGAGCAACCTATTCCTCCAACGGAATCATCCAGGCAGTTCAGAATGCCCTCTCCCAGGCAGCGGCAGATGGAAACAGCCAGCAGGTCACCCCTACACCTGCGGCAACTGCTTTACCAACTCCGACATCAGCTCCGTCACCTACAAAAAAACCATCCAAAAAACCATCTCCTACAAAGGAACCGGAAGATCCGGACAGTCCGAAAAAATATCTGGACGGTAAATATACAGCTTCGGCAAAGGGCTTCAATGGAGACGTGAAAGTAATTGTGACCATCAAGGATGGAGTGATCCAAGCTCTGAAACAGGAAAATACGGACACAGAGCAGTTTTTTGAAAAAGCATGGAGCGTGCTGGAAGAACAGATCATCGGTACAGATTCTGTGGATGATATTGATGCAGTCAGCGGAGCAACCTATTCCTCCAACGGAATCCTCAACGCTGTAAAAAAAGCTCTTAAAGAAGCGATCAATCCGGAGTATGGAAAGAAACCGACACCAACTCCGACAAAGAAACCGACACCAAAGCCAACAGCCACACCGAAACCTACGGCAACGCCGAAACCAACGGCCACACCGAAGCCAACAGAGACGCCGGCAGCAACCCCGACGCCGGAGCCGGAGAATCCGAATATGACGCCGGTTCCTGAAAAACCCAATGTAACTCCAACACCAGGGACAGATGAGCCGGATGCAACACCGGAGCCAACGGAAGCACCGGAACCGGTGGGAATGTACAGAGATGGAACGTATACAGGCTCGGCTTTTGGATATGGAGGAAAAACATATCTGACAATTACGATCTCAGGAGGCCAGATCGTATCCATTGAGCAGACAAATCAGGATACACCGGAATTTTTTGATCCTGCATGGAGCACGATTTATTCTCAGATCATGGCAAACCAGTCGGCGGATGGGATCGATACTGTCAGCGGAGCCACATATTCCTCCGAAGGGATCCTGGACGCTGCACAAAAGGCCCTTGCCCAGGCAAAGAATTAACCGAGTGAACGTTGGAGCAGCTATAAACATCTGAATCTAAGCCAATAATAAGAGGTGAAAGAAACCTCTGGACTTCTTGAGTTTTTTTGAAGTTCAGAGGTTTTTTGCTAGGTTTCTGAAATTGCTTCTATAAATCGATAAAAAAATAACAGGAATGTATACAGAATAATATGAAAAATATCAGAAAATATAAGCAGTTTAAATAATTTGAAATGCAAATTGGCGGGGGTTAACCTGAGAAATACAATAAAATTTTTATTGCACAGGGCAATATTTTATGTTATGTTTGAATGTGTGTAATTAAAGTTGTTATTAAAATGACAAACAACGCTGAAAGGAGAACAAATATGAGCAGTAAAATTACGATCATCGGAGCAGGAAGTGTAGGAGCAACTATCGCTTATACCTTATCACAGAGGAGTATTGCATCAGAGATCGTTCTGATCGATATTAACAAAGATAAGGCTGAAGGTGAGGTTATGGATATTGAGCAGGGAACCAGTTTCCGTGAGCCGATCTCCATCGTGGCAGGAGATTACCCGGATGCTGTAGATTCTGACATTGTGATCATCACTTCCGGTATTGCCAGAAAACCGGGACAGACTCGCATCGAGCTGACACAGACCAACGTCAACATTATGAAGAGTATTACTCCGGAGATCGTAAAGGTGGCTCCCAAAGCGCTTTATATTATCGTAAGTAATCCATGTGATATTATGACTTATGCATTTGCAAAGCTTTCCGGACTGCCGGAAAATCAGATTCTTGGTTCCGGAACCGCCCTGGATACGGCCCGTCTCCGCTGCAGACTTTCTCAGCACTACGGTGTATCTGAGAAAAACATCCACGCCTATGTATTCGGAGAGCATGGAGATACTTCCTTTGTACCGTGGTCCAGAGCCTTTGTTGCAGGTGCGACCCTTGATGAGTTTGACAAGATCGTTCATGAGGATCAGAAAGATCTGCAGCCACTTGACAGAGAAGAGGTTCTGGAGTATGTTCATACTTCAGGATCAACTGTGATCGCCAAGAAGGGTGCTACATTTTATGCGGTAGCCGTATCTGTTTGCAGACTTTGCTCGCTTCTTCTTGCAGCATCTGATACAATAGTCAGTGTATCAACCATGCTTCACGGAGAGTACGGTGTTGAAGACGTATGTCTTAGTACCATGGCTTCTATCGGACCGGAAGGTGTAAAACGTATCGTTCGTGTTCCGCTGACCGAGGAGGAGACAGAGAAGCTTCATGCAAGCGCCAATGCTCTGAAGGACGTGATCGCACAGATTGATCTTTGATAAATGTCAGAAGCTGTGTAAAGAGGAAAAAGCAGCCTCAGGCAAATTTGAAACAACGGGAGAAAGATAAAAATGGATATTATTCAGGTAATTACCAGAGAATTGAACGTTGAGAAATGGCAGGTCGAGGCAGCGGTTAAGCTGATCGATGAAGGCTGCACCATTCCTTTTATTTCCAGATACCGTAAGGAAGCAACCGGTACACTGAACGATGAACAGCTTCGTAATCTTAATGAGAGACTTACTTATTTAAGAAATCTTGAGGATAAAAAGGCTCAGGTTCTGGGCAGCATCGAGGAGCAGGGCAAGCTGACTCCGGAGCTGAAGAAACAGATCGAGGCAGCGCAGACACTCGTTGTGGTAGAGGATCTTTACCGTCCGTACCGCCCGAAGCGCCGTACACGTGCCATCATCGCCAGGGAAAAAGGTCTGGGACCTCTGGCCGACATCATTCTTCTCCAGATGACGAAGAAACCTCTTGAAGAAGAGGCAAAAGCATTTCTTTCTGAGGAAAAAGAAGTCAAAACTGTGGAAGAGGCCATCAGCGGTGCCAGAGATATCATTGCAGAACACATTTCTGATGAAGCAGATTATCGTATCAGTATCCGTAAGAGAACAATGGATAAGGGAACTATATGTTCCACCGCAAGAGATGAGAAGGAGCAGTCTGTATACGAGATGTATTATGACTTTGAGGAGCCGGTGAAAAAGCTTGCAGGTCATCGTGTCCTTGCTCTGAACCGTGGTGAGAAAGAGAAATTCCTTACTGTGAAGATCCTTGCACCTGAGGAAGAGATCATCCGTTATCTTGAAAAACAGGTGATCGTCCGCGATAATTCATACACTACACCTGTTCTGAAAGAAGCCATTGAGGACAGCTATAAACGTCTCATCGGACCGGCTATTGAGCGTGAGATCCGAAGCGCCCTTACAGAGGCAGCAGAGGACGGTGCCATCCATGTCTTTGGCAAAAATCTGGAGCAGCTTCTCATGCAGCCTCCAATTGCAGGACAGGTAGTTCTTGGCTGGGACCCTGCCTTCCGTACCGGATGCAAGCTGGCAGTGGTAGATCCTACCGGAAAGGTTCTGGATACCACAGTTATTTATCCCACAGCACCAACCAATGAGACCAAGATTCGTGCCGCAAAGGAAACCCTGAAAAAGCTTATCAGCAAATATCATGTGACACTGATCTCTGTAGGAAACGGAACGGCATCCAGAGAATCCGAGCAGATCATCGTGGAGCTTCTTAAGGAAATCCCTGAAAAGGTCCAGTATGTTATCACCAACGAGGCAGGTGCTTCTGTATATTCCGCAAGCAAGCTTGCTACGGAAGAATTCCCGAATTTCGATGTTGGACAGAGAAGCGCCGCATCCATCGCAAGACGTGTACAGGATCCGCTTGCAGAGCTTGTAAAGATTGATCCGAAATCCATCGGTGTCGGTCAGTATCAGCATGATATGAACCAGAAAAAGCTGGGAGAAGCCCTTAACGGCGTTGTGGAAGATTGTGTAAACAAGGTCGGAGTGGATCTGAATACTGCGTCTGCATCCCTTCTGGAGTATATTTCCGGAATCAGCAAGGCCATCGCAAAGAATATTGTAGCCTACCGTGAGGAAAACGGCCGTTTCCAGACAAGAAGAGAGCTTCTTAAGGTTGCCAAGCTTGGTCCGAAAGCCTTTGAGCAGTGTGCAGGTTTCACACGGATCACAGGAGGCAAAAATCCTCTGGACGCAACCAGTGTCCATCCGGAAAGCTATGACGCAGCAAAAAAACTCCTGGAAAAGCTGGGCTACACACCGGAAGATGTGGCAGAGCGTAAGCTTACCGGTATTTCCGGGCAGATCCGCGATTACGGAAAACTGGCAAAGGAGCTGGAGATTGGAGAGCCAACCTTACGTGATATCGTAAAGGAACTGGAAAAACCTGCCAGAGATCCACGTGACGAGATGCCGAAACCGATCCTCCGTACCGATGTCCTAGATATGAAGGACCTGAAAGAAGGCATGGTCCTCAAGGGAACTGTCCGCAATGTTATTGACTTCGGTGCTTTTGTGGATATCGGTGTGCATCAGGATGGCCTGGTCCATATTTCCGAGATGAGCGAGAAATTCATCAAACATCCGCTGGAAGCAGTCAGTGTGGGAGATATCGTGGATGTCCGTGTTCTTGGTGTTGATATGAAGAAAAAACGGATCAGCCTTTCCATGAAGGGAATCAGTAAATAAAGAGAAAAGCTGAGTAAAGAGAAGCAGGCAAGTATATTCTGCAGCATTCTGCGGCGGATTACCGGACCGATATACAATAAAGCTATAACAGAAATACAGCAGTGGTTTATACCCTATACTTTATAGAACCGGAGAAATCAGGTTTACAGGGAAAAACCACTGCTGTATTATTATATTACCAGATGCGGATTATAGGAAATGCTTATATCAGAAATAAGCTTTGAAGCTCATAGATCGATCCGCATATGTATATCGAATGATCGATCAGACAGGAGGGATTATATTTGGATAGTACTGTACAGACCGTGCAGGAGGTCGGAAATCAGGTAAGCCAGTACAGGCAGATGTTTGAAAATTATCTGCCGGACATCACGAAATTCGGAATCAAGGTTGTTCTGGCTATTGTTGCTTTCTGGGTAGGAAGCACGGTAATTAAATGGATCGTAAAGTTTGTGAGGAAATCACTGACAAAATCCAGGCTGGATACAGGAGTGGCACAGTTTATGTCCTCACTGGTCAAGATCGTACTTTACATACTCCTGATCTTTAACATATCCATAAGCTTTGGAGTAAAGGAATCATCTCTGGCAGCACTTCTCGGAACTGCAGGTGTTACTATGGGTCTTGCCCTCCAGGGCGGACTTGCCAACCTGGCAGGAGGTATGATGCTTCTTCTGTTCAAGCCTTTCCAGGTAGGGGATTACATCATCGTTAACGGACAGGACGGAAGCGAGGGAACGGTAGCCAAGGTCGAGATTTGTTATACAACGCTGTTATCCATTGATAACAAGCACATCGTGATCCCGAATGGTACTCTTTCCAATGTGACCATCACCAACGTAACAGCAAGGGATCAGCGAAGGCTGGAGATCAAAGTGGGGATCTCTTACAATGCAGATATCCAGAAGGCCAAGGATATCCTGGAAGATATCCTCACCGAGGATCCGGATACAAGAGAAGACGAAGAGATGGTGGTATTCGTAGACGAGCTGGCAGAAAGCTCTGTGATCATGGGCTTTCGTGTCTGGGTAGATACCGACCGCTACTGGGCAGCCAGATGGAGATTGAACCAGAGGATCAAGGAAGATTTTGATTATTATGGAATTGAGATTCCTTATAATCAGCTAGATGTGCATATCCATAAATAATGTGCATAAAGGAAGAAAGCTAAAGCCCTTTCACATGGCAGAGAAATTGCTGTGTGGGAGGGTTTTTTGATGAAAGTAACTGGTTTTGGGACTATTACTGCCATTCACGATAATGGAGAATATGAAAATTATTGACAAACCAGTGTCGGGGTGCAATAATACCCCACAGAGATAGTATTTGGACTCAAAACTATACTCTGGCTGAAATCACTGGAATCTTATATAAAAATAGCCAGCCGAAACCCGGGATCGGGAACGGACGGATATATGAAAATTATAAAAGATACGAGCCTGTATCGATGATAACGAAGGCGTTACAACAGTTATGGGAATTTTGAGCAACTGTTGAAGAGCATGCTTTTCGTGTATAAAAAACAGGACTCAATATACAGGGAATCAATCAGAAGCGTTTCAGGGTCGAAGTGTACCCCGAGACGTTTTTTTATTAAATACGGAAGCGGATGTTTTTATCCACTTGAAAGTTATTCCCTGCAGGAAAGGACTTATATAAGATGACAATAGAGATGTTAAAAGGAAAGATCCACAGAGCAACCGTTGTCCAGGCGGAACTGGATTATGTAGGAAGTATCACTGTGGATGAGGAACTGCTGGAAGCTGCCGGGATACTGGAATATGAGAAGGTCCAGATCGTAGATGTGAACAACGGCAGCCGTTTCGAGACATACACCATTTGCGGAGAACGCGGAAGCGGTATGATCTGCCTGAACGGAGCAGCAGCAAGATGTGTAAGCACCGGTGACAAGATCATCATCATGGCTTACGCACAGTACGAGCAGGAAGAAGCCCGTACTCACAAGCCTGCAGTTGTATTTGTAGATGAAGAGAACAGGATCAGCAGAGTGACCAATTATGAGAAACACGGACTGCTGAAGGATATGGCCTGACGCAGATTAGAAATACAATAAGACGAAGGTGAATTCAGAAAAGAGGCTATCTCGAATCTATAAAGAAAACCGGTTCCAGAACCGGAAAAGAGGAGAGCACAATGCAGGTAACAAAAACAGTAGAAGAAACAAGAAAACAGATCAAAGCGTGGAAAAAAGAAGGAAAAACAGTAGGCCTTGTGCCAACCATGGGATTTCTCCATGAGGGACATGCAAGCCTGATCAAAAAATGCAGAGAGCAGAATGATATCGTAGTGGTATCCGATTTCGTCAATCCTACACAGTTCGGTCCTACCGAGGACCTGGAAGCCTACCCGAGAGACTTTGAGCGTGACAGCAAACTCTGCGAAAGCCTGGGAGCAGACCTGATCTTCTGCCCGGAGCCTTCCGAGATGTATCATGATCCCCACGCATTTGTAAATATAGATACTCTGTCAGAGACACTTTGCGGAAAAACACGTCCGATCCATTTCAAAGGTGTGTGTACCGTTGTGACCAAGCTGTTCCACATTGTGGCACCGGACAGAGCATATTTCGGACAGAAAGACGCACAGCAGCTGGCCATCATCCGCAAGATGGTGCGTGATCTGAACTTCGATATTGAGATCGTAGGCTGTCCGATCATCCGTGAGGAGGACGGACTTGCAAAATCCTCCAGAAATACATACTTAAGCCCTGAAGAGAGAAAAGCAGCTCTTTGCCTGTCAAAGGCAGTAAAAGCCGGACAGGAAGCCATTCACGCAGGAATCCCGGCAGAAGAGCTTCTTGGAAAAATGCGAGCAGTGATTGAAGCAGAGCCTCTGGCAAAGATTGATTATGTATCCATGGTAGATGCACTTACCATGCAGCCGGTGGAAAAAGCTGACCGCAGCGTTCTTGTAGCAATGGCTGTTTACATCGGAAAAACAAGACTGATCGACAACTTCAGCTACGAGGTATAATGTATGGGAAAAGTTTTAAAGAAAATCGGAATTATCAGCAGCCTTGCATCCAGATATATCGGGATCATTATCATCGCTTTTTCCTGCCTGGCTTTTTTCTGGCGTGACGGATTTTCTTGGATGACGAACTATACGTCTGTATTTCTGGGAGTGATCATGTTTGGTATGGGCCTGACCATAAAGCTGGATGACTTCCGGGCAATTTTTTCCAGACCCAAAGAAGTGGTGATCGGTGCAGTGGCTCAGTATACCATTATGCCGGTGATCGCCTGGCTTCTGTGTAAAGTGATGAACCTTCCGGCAGATCTGGCACTGGGAGTGATCCTGGTGGGATGCTGTCCGGGCGGAACAGCCAGCAATGTGATCACCTATATCGCAGGAGGTGATGTGGCGCTTTCTGTGGGAATGACTATAGTTTCCACACTGGCAGCACCGTTGATGACACCGTTTCTTGTATATGTTCTGGCAGGAACCTGGGTGGAAGTATCCTTCTGGGCTATGGTGATCTCTGTGGTAAAGGTAATTCTGATCCCGGTTCTCCTGGGAGTTTTTCTTCGGAGTCTTGCGGGAGAGCATGTGGATAAGGTATCCGATGTTATGCCGCTGGTGTCGGTTGTAGCTATTGTTATGATCATCGGAGGAATTGTGGCTGTAAATGCAGAGAAGATCGTAAGCTGTGGAGTTCTGGTGCTTGGAGTAGTGGCGATCCACAATTTCTGTGGTATGATGCTGGGATTTCTGGCTGCAAAAATTTTCCATGTGGAGTATTCCAGAACAACTGCTATAGCTATAGAGGTAGGCATGCAGAACAGTGGCCTTGCTGTCTCACTGGCAGCAGCTAATTTTGCAGCCAATCCGCTTGCAACACTTCCGGGCGCGATCTTCAGTGTATGGCACAATATTGCGGGTTCCATTTTTGCGGGGATCCGCCGTGCAGGTGCAGAAAACCTTGCAGAGCTTGACCGGATCAGGGAAATCGACTGCTGTAATTGCGAAAAGCAATAAGCAGTGAATGCGGATCGCGGATATCCTCCTGACGGGGAACAGCAAAGCTGTGGAAGAATGTCTGTAAAGAAAGATCCGGGGGAGTTTGAGAGATAAAATGACAGATTATGTCGAAAGAAAAAGTCATAAAATGCAGAATTGTGGTTTACAAATTTTAGCCGGTATACTATAATAACCACATGGACGAACAAACGTCCCCAACATATGAAAACAGGGGGGCCCGCTGAAGCGAGCTGAGAGTAGACTGTAAATGTCTTGACCCATAACCTGATTTGGATAATGCCAACGTAGGGACATATGCACGAAGGATTCTTAAAGACACAGAAGATCAGAGAGTACAGAAGAGATCAGAAGTACAGAAGATTTTCATTAAGTACGTAAGATTAAGAGCCGGTTGCCGTGATGCGTATGCGTTGTAGCAGCCGGTTTTTTGTTGTATAAACACAAAGAATTTATGGAAGGAGATTTTTTTTACATGAGAAATTACAGTACACAGATGGAGGCAGCCCGTAAAGGCATCATCACACCTGAGCTTGAGATCGTAGCTAAGAAGGAACGCATGACAACAGAGGAACTGCTTCCGCTGGTAGCCTCCGGTAAGGTGGCGATCTGTGCAAATAAAAATCACAAATGTATCGATCCGGAGGGCGTAGGCTCCATGCTCCGCACCAAGATCAATGTAAACCTTGGTGTATCCAGAGACTGCAAGGACTACGATGTAGAGATGCAGAAAGTAATGGAAGCTGTAAACATGGGCGCCCATGCTATCATGGATCTTTCTTCCCACGGAAATACCATTCCGTTCCGACGTAAGCTTACATCCGAGTGTCCGGCAATGATCGGAACCGTTCCGGTTTATGATTCCGTTATCCACTATCAGAGAGATCTTGATACGCTGACAGCTAAAGATTTTATCGATGTAGTCAGACTCCATGCACAGGATGGTGTTGACTTTGTAACTCTTCACTGTGGAATCACAAGAAAGACCATCGATCAGATCCGTAATCACAAGAGAAAAATGAATATCGTTTCCAGAGGAGGATCTCTTGTATTTGCATGGATGTGTATGACCGGTGAGGAGAATCCGTTCTATGAATACTACGACGAGATCCTGGATATCTGCCGCGAGTATGATGTGACCATCTCTCTTGGTGATGCCTGCCGTCCGGGATGCCTGGCTGATGCAACAGATGTATGCCAGATCGAGGAGCTTGTACGTCTTGGCGAGCTGACCAAACGTGCATGGGAAAAGGACGTTCAGGTTATGGTCGAGGGACCGGGACATGTGCCGCTTGATCAGGTTGAGGCAAATATGAAAGTACAGCAGTCCATCTGTCAGGGTGCACCGTTCTATGTATTAGGACCTATCGTAACTGACGTTGCACCGGGATATGACCACATCACATCCGCGATCGGCGGCGCAGTAGCAGCTATGTCCGGAGCAGCATTCCTCTGCTATGTAACACCGGCCGAGCACCTTGCACTTCCGAATCTTGAGGACGTAAAACAGGGAATCATGGCATCTAAGATCGCAGCTCATGCAGCAGACATTGCTAAAGGTGTCCGCGGTGCCCGTGAGATCGATGACAAGATGGCAGATGCCAGAAGAAAGCTTGACTGGGAGGCACAGTGGGAATGCGCCATGGATCCGGAAACAGCAAAACGTATCTGGAACGAGCGCAAACCGGAGCATGATGATACCTGCTCCATGTGCGGTAAATTCTGCGCAGTACGAAGCATGAACAAGGCACTTGCAGGAGAACATATCGATATTCTGTAAGAATACAGAATGCATATGAGCATGCAGCATCACAGTAGAACGTGGTGTTGGCAGTATCCAGCCAGAAAACTGGTTGATCGAATGCGGATTGGGTATATTCGCCTGATTACAATATAAAAGACTGACACGTCAGAGCCGCTGCTGTCTGTGGTAAAATATCACATCAGGGTGGCTCTTTTTGTATATTCAGCATGTTACTTTGTGCGGCAGGGATAGGAAACACGATATTTGACAGAACTTTTTACTGGAATAAAATGGTAAAGCGCACTATAATAAAAATTTTATATGATCAATAAAGGAAGGGAAGGTAAGAGAAAATGAAAACCCAGACTGCTAAAGTGACAGTTACTGCAACACCAACTCCGAAACCTAAGAAAGGTCTTATTAAAGAAAAGGCGGATATCGTTATTATGTAAAAATAAACCGTTGAAGAATGCATGGAAAAGTTATCACTATTCCGGAAGGCCATGGTTTTGTAATGATCGACGGCCGCTATTATTTCGGAAAGACCGGAGCTGCATATAAAGCAGGCATATCCAGCTGTGGAAAACATGGAGCCTTTGTCAGAAAAATCGGCAATAATTATTATGGATTTGATTATCTTGGACGTATGGTAACAGGACTTCGAGGTGGAAAAACTTCCACGTATGGAGTTCCGCAGGTGTATTATTTTAATTCAAAGGGTGTATATGATAAAATCAGAACTGCAAAATACAGAAAGGTTCTTTACAGTAGCTGGAGTACAGTAAAGAAAATCCGGGTTTGATCATAAAGGAGTGGATCTTAGATTTATATAAATGGAGCAGAATGCTTCTGTGACAGAATTAAGCCTTGTAATTATAAAAAGAGCGCGTTATAATGAACTCATAAAAAAGAAAATTTCTTCGGGGCAGGGTGTGATTCCCTACCGGCGGTATAGTCCGCGACCCGCTTTGGCGGCTGATCTGGTGAAATTCCGGAACCGACAGTAAAGTCTGGATGAGAGAAGAACGCGCAGTATTTAAAGAACGTGCTCAGTGCCCCGGGAAGAAGCTCCCGGGGCTTTTTATGTGAAGAAATAGAAATTTTTTTCGCATAAAGATTTCTTGTGGAAATTTTCTTTGAATATTTCTGAAGAAGGAGAGAGAGTTATGAGTGAACAGATATTACAGAGAGGAAATGCCGTGGAAAGAAGCAGAACAAGGACCATCGCGCAGGTAGCCATGCTTGGTGCTGTGGCAGGAGTATTAATGAATCTTGAGTTTCCGATCCCGTTTCTTGCACCGTCTTTTTATCAGCTTGATTTTTCCGAGGTACCGGTTATGGTAGGAACCTTCGCTATGGGACCTGTGGCAGGTATCCTGATCGAGCTTGTGAAGATTCTCGTACATCTTGTGACTAAGGGAACCATGACTGCCGGTGTTGGTGATGTTGCCAATTTCCTGTTTGGATGTGCCTATGTGGTACCGGCCGGCCTGATCTACCGTTTCCGTCATAAAAAGAGCAGAGTACATGCAGTTGCAGGTATGGCAGTAGGAACAGTCCTGACAGCGATCCTTGCATGCTTTGTCAATGCCTTTGTATTGCTTCCGGCTTACGGTAAGGCGTTTGGAATGCCGATCGAGACCTTTATCCAGATGGGAAGCGCAGTACACAGCTCCGTAAACGGACTGCTTACCTTTGCACTGCTGATCATCGTACCGTTTAATATCTTTAAATATGCACTGACATCTCTGATCGTATTTGTAATTTATAAGAAGATCCGTGTTGTACTGAAGGGTGACTGATCATAAGCAGCTGCCGGAGTATGAAGAAAAGATCAGAAATTGGTGGTTTCAGATAAATATCTGAGAATGTGAGAAATGCCATGTAATATATTGCCGATGGGCAGTAAATTACATGGTATTTTTTATGTCAGGCGTTTTGTTCTGCAGCTTTCATGACTCCAAGCTCACGTCTGGCAAAAACAACGGCCAGCACAAATGCAGAGGTATCTGCAATTGGTCCTGCGTACATGACGCCATCGATTCCGAAGAAGACCGGGAAGATGACGATCAGAGGCAGCAGGAAGAGCACCTGCCTTGTGAGGGACATGATCACACCAAGCCTGGCTTTTCCAATGGAGGTAAAAAAGCAGGCGGACATAGGCTGGATCCCGTTGGCAAAGGTCATCAGCATGAAGATGCGGAGATATTTTTCTGCAAAATGAAAGTACAGGTCGCTGCCGTTTCCGAAGATGCCTACAATCTGATGCGGGAAGAACTGGAAGCAGATAAAAAATATGGTTGCAATCACAGTACATAAGGTTACGGAATAGCGGTATGTCTGGCGTACACGGCTGTATTTTTCGGCACCGTAGTTAAATCCCAAGATGGGCTGGGAGCCCTGGGAGATTCCGATGCAGATGGCCATAAATACCTGATTGACTTTGGAAATGATCCCTGCACAGGCGATTGGAATATCACTCCCGTAGGCGGAGAGTGCTCCGTAATGGCGAAGTGTATTGTTCATGACGATCTGCACTGCAGCAATGGCAACCTGATTGATACAGGATGCCATTCCCAGAGAAAAAATGGCAGACAGATTGCGTGCCTTAGGAATCAGCATGGAGTGGTCCAGGTACATTTTCCGGAGTCTGGAAAAATAAAAAATGATCAGAAGTCCGGATACGATCTGGCCGATCACGGTTGCCCAGGCTGCACCTTTGATGCCCCAGCCGAATCCAAAGATGAAAAGCGGGTCCAGGATGGTGTTGATGGCGGCACCGGCCAGGATGCAGGCCATGGAATAGGTAGGACTCCTGTCTGCTCGGATCAGGTGGTTGCCGCCTGTGCTTAAAACATAAAAGGGAAGCCCAATGGCGGTGATCCCTATGTAATCAATGGCATAGGGCATGACGTCCGGTGTTCCGCCGAAAAAATGAAGCAGTGGCTTCAGGAACAGAAGGACGATGACAGAGAGTATCGTACCGGAGATTATCAGCGCGGAGAGTCCGGTTCCTGCAATGGAGCTGGCTTTTTTTTCGTTTCCTGCGCCCATTTCCAGGTTGTAATTGGAGGCGCTGCCGATTCCCAGGAGCAATGCAGCAGCAGTAGAGATAATGGTTACGGGAAATGCGATGTTTGTGGCGGCGTTTCCAAGCATTCCTACGCCCTGTCCGATAAAGATCTGGTCAACGATATTGTACAGAGCGCTGACTAGCATGCTGATGATGGCGGGAATGGCGAATTTGGTGATCAGGCTGCCTACAGGGGCGGTTCCCAGAGGGTTTTCGGCCTGGGCAGCATTGGTCTGGTTTTTCAATGTTTTTTCCTTCTTTCTTGTCTACAGTAGCTGTTTGGTAATGTGATAAGTGGATTTTTAATTTTATAGCAGGGTATTTATTATAGCACTATTGTGAAGTGAGTGTAAGTATAAAAAATTGACCTTTGGTTTTGGATGGGATAAAATGTTTTTAGAAAAAATTTTCGGGAAGGAGTTTTTCAGATGGGTAAGATCAACAGTGTGAAAAAACTTACAGATAATAAGTTCGTGAATCTTTATGGAGTGGATGCGACCAGTGTACATGATACGCCGGTTTCTTATTTTGTGGCCTCCAGGGCGAAGAGTGTGGAGGATATGAAGCTTTCTACAGGGGAGAATCATCCGGATGGGGTGATCATTTACAGTGTTTATGGAGAGAAGCGGGATAAGGTTGTGCTGATCCGTCAGTATCGGTATACGATCGGCGGGTATATTTATGAGTTTCCGGCGGGGCTTGTGGAGCCTGGGGAGGATTTCCATGAGGGTGCTGTGCGGGAGATGTTTGAGGAGACCGGGTTGAAGCTGGAGCCGATCAAGGTTGCGGAGGCTTTTGAGAAGCCTTATTTTACGACAATCGGGATGACGGATGAATCCTGTGCTACGGTTTATGGGTATGCCAGTGGTGAGGTTAGTAAGGCTGCTCAGGAGGATAGTGAGGAGATCGAGGTTGTGATCGCGGACCGGGATGAGGTCAGGAGGATCCTGAAGGAGGAGAGGGTTGCGATCATGTGTGCTTATATGCTGATGCATTTTTTGAAAGATGAAGAACCATTTGATTTTTTGAAAGAAATCTGAGAAAAAATCAAGGGGAATCTGCCGTTGGCGGATTCCCCGTTTTGATCAGAGTTCTATGAGTTTTCCCAGGTCTTTGTTGTATTTGCAGTATTTGCCGTTTTCGGAGATAAATGGCTGGTAGGTGTCGGTACGGTTGTCTTTGACGTAGACGATTCCGGTGGCGATCATTTCTACCAGGGAGAAGCGTTTGCTTAAGCTGGAGATCCAGCGGTAGGTTTTTTCGTTGCCGGAGTCTGCCATGAGGAGGTTGTAGCCGCCTGGGCAGGCTTCCAGGGTGAAGTAGACTTTCTGGGACCGGATGGAGGTGTTGAAGACCTGGCCGGTGATGTAGGTGGAGAAGTTGGTTTCTACAAATTGGCGGAAGGTGTAGAAATCGTAGATCACGCCGGTGGTCTCATCTTTGATCTTGTCGCCGCGTTCGATGCGGGCTTTCAGGAGCTTGAGGACTTCGATGGTCCAATTGATGAAGGAGATGCTGCTGTAGGTCATGCTTTCCTGAAGTTGATCGACCAGCTGTTTTGACAGGATGTTGGATTTTGATGCTTCATTAAAAAGTTCTTCGTTCATAAGGTTCCCTCCAGTGTTGGATTTTTATATGGTTTTCGCTCTTTTTTTGTATCTTTTATTATAAGTCTGAATTATATATAAAGCAATAAAAAATGCGTAAAATACAAAGATGATTATCGGGAAATGATATATAATTGACGATTATGTTTTGAAAATGTCAGTGCTTTTGAGGGCTGGGTTAAATGTGGACTTTAAATATCGAGTTAATTTGGATAACTATAAATAATTATAAGGAAGAGTTTTACCAAATATTCTCATTTTATTGATAAAATTTTGTTGTATATCTCCCTTGACATAAAGCCTTCCTCCGGGTGTATCATAGTGCTGTGCTAAAGGAGGTAGACTATTATGTTTGAGACATTACAGGAGAAGACGGAAGAGAAAGCAATGGTGCAGTTCCTTGAACGCTTTACAGATTATCCATTTCTGGTAAAGTTCAAGAATTCCGAGTATCACATCGGAGAGGGTGAACCTACATTTACGGTGAATTTTAAGAAAGCGATTCCTCTGGCGGATCTGATAAAGAGCACATCCCTTGCACTGGGTGAGGCGTATATGCGTGGGGATCTGGATATCGAGGGAAATCTTTATGAAGCGCTGGATCATTTTCTGGGTCAGATGGGAAAATTTTCTACCAATGAATCTGCTCTGAAAAAGATCATGTTCAGTTCAACATCAAAGAAGAATCAGGAAAAGGAAGTAACCAGCCATTATGATATTGGAAATGACTTTTATAAACTTTGGCTGGATGAGACTATGAGTTATTCCTGTGGGTATTTTATCCATGAGGATGATACGTTGTATCAGGCACAGGTAAATAAAGTTGATTATATCCTTAAAAAATTACATCTGGAAGAGGGTATGAGTCTTCTGGATATCGGCTGCGGCTGGGGCTTTCTGCTGATCGAGGCAGCTAAGAAATATAAGGTTCATGGTACCGGTATCACCTTAAGTCATGAACAGTATGCAGAATTTCAGAGACGGATCAAGGATCAGGGTCTGGAAGATTATCTTACGGTAGAGCTGATGGATTACCGTGATCTGCCAAAGAAGGAGTATCAGTTTGACCGTGTTGTCAGTGTCGGTATGTTGGAGCATGTTGGACGTGATAATTATCAGCTGTTTCTTGATTGTGTGGAAAAGATTCTGAAGCCGGGCGGACTGTTTCTGCTTCACTTTATCAGTGCTCTGAAGGAGCATCCGGGTGATCCGTGGGTCAAGAAATATATTTTCCCGGGCGGAACTGTTCCGAGCTTACGTGAGATCCTGAACCATATGGCAGAGGACAATTTCCATACCCTGGATATCGAAAATCTCCGTCTGCATTACAATAAGACATTGCTTCACTGGGAGAAGAATTTCCGGGACAATATTGAAAAAGAAAAGACTATGTTTGACGAAGAGTTCCTGCGTATGTGGGATCTGTACCTGTCAGCATGTGCGGCAACCTTCCACAACGGAATTATCGATCTTCACCAGATTCTTATGACCAAGGGTGTGAATAATGATCTGCCGATGACACGCTGGTATTGATAAAAGCCTTTACAAACCTGCCGGAGAGGAATATCATACTTCTATAAAACTATTTATTAAAGCGTATAAGGAGCCTGTGGATTCAGCATATGATTACAGAAATGCTGAATCCGCAGGCTTTGTTTTTTAACCGATAAACCGCGAAGGAGTTATTCGGTCATGAGCAAGTAGCGAAGTGTATTGCGAATATTCGCTTGACTAGTCCGTTTACCGATAATTATGGAATGTGCATAAAAACAAAGCTGCAAACTTGTTCAATAAGCAGAATCATAGAAAACTATCTTGACAGATCAGGAGAAAAGAATAATAATGTAATTACTTTAATAAAATAATTAATAAAAGATGATATGCAATAGAAAGAAATTAGAGGAGGAGAATAAGATGCTTCAACAGGTAATGACAAATCCCGGAGAGATTATTTTCAGAGAGGTTCCGGTTCCGGAAGTGGGAGATGACCAGGTTCTGGTTAAGATCATGAACATTGGTATCTGCGGATCAGATATCCACGTATATCACGGTAAGCATCCTTTTACAAAATATCCGGTAACACAGGGACATGAAGTATCCGGTGAGATCACGGGGCTTGGAAAGAATGTGACAGGTTTTAAGGTTGGCCAGAAAGTAACCATCGAGCCTCAGGTATACTGCGGACATTGCTATCCATGCCGCCATGGAAAATATAATCTCTGCGAGGAACTGAAGGTTATGGGCTTCCAGACAACAGGAACAGCTTCTGAATTCTTTGCAGTAGATGCATCTAAGGTAACATCGATCCCGGAGGAGATGTCTTACGAGGAAGGTGCAATGATCGAGCCGCTGGCAGTTGCAGTCCATGCCGTGAAGCAGATGGGCGATGTAAAAGGGATGAACATCACAGTGATCGGTGCAGGTCCCATCGGAAACCTTGTTGCGCAGACAGCCAAAGGAATGGGGGCAGCCAGGGTTATGATCACGGATGTCAGTGACCTTCGTCTTGCAAAAGCAAAAGAGTGCGGCATTGATATCTGTGTAAACACGAAGGAGAAAAATTTCGGAGAGGCACTGGTAGAGGCGTTTGGTCCGGATAAGGCAGATGTGATCTATGACTGTGCCGGAAATAACATCACCATGGGACAGGCCATCCAGTATGCGAGAAAAGGCAGCGTGATCGTACTGGTAGCGGTATTTGCGGATATGGCAACCGTTGACCTTGCTGTTGCCAATGACCACGAGCTGGATATCAAGAGTACTATGATGTACCGTCATGATGATTATGTAGATGCCATTGATCTTGTAAATGCGGGAAAGGTTCATTTAAAGCCGCTGATCTCAAAGACATTTAAGTTCGCAGATTATCTGAAGGCTTATCAGTATATTGATGAGAACCGTGAGACAACCATGAAGGTTATCATCAATGTGCAGGAGAAATAATTTCTGAAGATTATAAGTGATATAAGAAAAACTCCCGGATGTTTGGCTGTCCGGGAGTTTTCAGATGGTGGCGGTGTCAGATTATGGGAGAATTTTTGGAACAGTTTTGAGTGATTTGTTTATTGATGTGTGGTATAGCTATTATATTTTATAGGATTCTTGTCTGTATGGACATTCTGAAAGCTTCATATTCTGGAGCGTTTTCCATTTTAAGTTCCTGTAGAGTTTGTAAAAATACGTTTTTTGGGGTTTTTATGTTTTGATGATGTGGTATAATTTGTATATACCGGTGGGAGTGATCAAGCGTTTGTTTTTGGATGGACGGTCGGATGAAGTGCAGCGTGTGATGACGGATGTAAAATGGCGTCAGAAGCTGTATGATGAGTATGAACTGTAACAAGTGATATGAGTATGACGAGGAGAAAATAGCATGGAGAATATTTTTCACAGAGTAAGTATCCGTAAATATGAAGATAAACCCGTAGAGAAGGAAAAGATCCTTCAGATCCTGAAAGCAGGTATGCAGGCGCCAAGCGCATGTAATCAACAGCCGTGGGAATTTTATGTTGTGACAGATAAGGAGAAGATCCTGGAGCTTTCTAAAGCCACTCCCTATTCCGGATGTGCAGCAGGTGCACCGGTTGTGATCGTTCCGGTATATCGGAAAGAGGGATTGCCTGTTCAGGATATGGCACAGATCGATATGTCTATCGCACAGGAGAATATCTGGCTGGAAACGGATGCACTGGGACTTGGCGGCGTGTGGATCGGAATTGCACCGCTTAAGGATCGTATGGCGTTGGTCCATGATATTCTGAAGCTTCCGGAGAATGTGGAGGTATTTTCTCTTTTTGCCCTGGGGTACCCAGCAGAGAGCAGAAAGCAGCAGGATCGTTTTGATAAGAGCAGGATCCACTTTGTAGAATAAAAAAAGCCTTCTTTGAGGAAGATAACATCCGGAAACAGAAAAAGTCTGAATGTAGTGAAAAATACCAATAAATCCTCTGAAAATTTGTGCAGAACGCATTTTGCATGACCGGGATTTTTACGATAAAATGTAAGTATAAGAACTGAAAAACTGCATTAAATGAAAGAGGTGAAGGGTATGAAGGAATATGAGATCATTATTGAAACCATTAATCCCTGCGGCGGCGATCGTCATTCTCAGCAGGAGATCGTTGAAGCAAAGATCGAGAGTCCGGAAGCTTTCGTAAAAGAAAAAGGAAGATTTCCGATCATTGATAAGATCGAGAATCCCGATGGCGGAGTCGTGATCGTAACCGGTGACGGAAAAGGATACATGGTAAGATATACATTTTCTGAATAATGGATAATGCGGCGTATGTGACGGAAAACGGATCGTAAAGCAGAGCTGGGATCAGATCGGGCTTTGTTACATACGCCGTGTTTTGGCTTTTACCTAAAAAATGCATAAAAAAACATATGCAAATTTATAAAATATATATAAATTATTTGTTGGATTTTTATAAAAAAAGGAGTAAAACATTAGATAAATAAAAAAGAGAAATGCATGGAACAGGACAGATCACAAGAAGCAGACCGGATCACAGAGAGCCGCAGCTGGTGAGAAGCGGCAGAAGGTATTTTGTGATATCACTTGGGAGCATCCCGCTGAATAGAAAGGTTAAGTAAGCAGGGACGTAGTCTTCACGTTACAGAAGAGGCTGTTTGAAGAGACAGCACTAAGTGGTTGTATTTAGTGATAAATATGAGAATACAAAGTGGTACCACGGAACATTCCGCCTTTGTTATCCGAAAGGATAGCAGGGGCTTTTTTAATATATAAAATAAAAAACACAAAGGAAAGAGAGTTGATATTATGAACGGAATAACAATGATGATCATAGCCATTGTAGTTCTCGGAGGCGCATATCTTCTGTATGGCCGTTATCTCCAGAACAAATGGGGCATTGATCCGAAAGCAAAAACTCCGGCATACGAAATGGAGGACGGAGTTGATTATGTACCGGCTGATACAAATGTAGTATTTGGACATCAGTTTGCATCCATAGCAGGTGCAGGTCCCATCAACGGACCGATCCAGGCCGCAATTTTCGGTTGGCTGCCGGTTCTGTTATGGATCCTCATCGGTGGTGTGTTTTTCGGAGCTGTGCAGGATTTTGCATCCATGTATGCATCCGTAAAGAATAAAGGACGTACGATCGGATATATCATCGAAGCGTATATCGGAAAGCTTGGAAAAAATTATTTCTTTTATTCTGCTGGCTGTTCTGTATTCTGGTCGTTGCCGCATTTGCAGATGTTGTAGCAGGAACCTTTAACGGATTTGTCGCAAATGATGCAGGAACAGTTACAAAGGTAGCGGCAAACGGAGCTGTTGCAACCACTTCCATGTTATTTATATTTGAGGCTGTTGCACTTGGATTTTTCCTTAAATATACAAAATTCAACAAATGGGTCAACACTGCAGTCGCAATTTTACTGCTGGTAGCAGCAATTGTGCTGGGACTTAATTTCCCCATGTATGTAAGTCTTGGAACCTGGCATATCATCATTTTTGTATACATCCTGATCGCCAGTGTCGCTCCTGTATGGGCACTGCTTCAGCCACGTGATTATCTGAACAGCTATCTGCTCATTTTCATGATCGTCGGTGCGGTTATCGGTGTATTTGTTGCCAATCCTTCCTGTAACCTGAAGGCATTTACAAGCTTTAACGTAGACGGACAGTATATGTTCCCGATCCTGTTTGTAACCATCGCCTGCGGTGCTGTTTCCGGCTTCCATTCACTTGTATCTTCCGGTACTGCATCCAAGCAGATCAAAAATGAGAAAAACATGCTTCCTGTTTCCTTTGGAGCAATGCTGATGGAAAGTATGCTTGCCATCATCGCACTGATCGCAGTTGCATCCTTTGCAGACGGTGAAGCAGCAGCACAGGGACTTACAACACAGCCGCAGATTTTTGCGGGAGCCATTGCAAACTTCCTTTCTGTAGTTGGCCTTCCGCATTCCCTGGTATTTACTCTGATCAACCTTGCTGTATCCGCATTTGCACTGACCTCTCTTGATTCTGTAGCCAGAGTCGGACGTCTGTCATTCCAGGAATTTTTCCTTGATTCTGATACAGATGAGGAAAACATGAGCCCGTTCCTGAAGGTAGTAACAAATAAATATTTCGCAACAGTCATTACACTGGTACTTGCCTACATGCTTACAAAGGTCGGCTATGCAGAAATCTGGCCGCTGTTCGGTTCCGCAAACCAGCTGTTATCTGTACTCGCTCTTGTAGCCTGTGCAGTATTCTTAAAGAAAACAAAACGTCAGGGCTGCATGCTCTGGATCCCGATGGTATTCATGATGGCAGTTACCTTCACAGCACTTGGCATGACCATCACAAAGCTTTCAAAGGCACTGGTAACAACAGGGCTGGATCTTGGAAACACCTTACAGCTTGTATTTGCAGTATTACTGCTGATCCTTGGTGTACTGGTAGCGATCCAGGGTGTGAAGAAACTGCTTGAGAAGACAGATGATAAAAAAGCAACAGCATAATATTATCGGATAAGATTACGTATTTTTGTTTGGCTGGAGAAGCATAAAAAGGTGCTGATCGTACGGATGGATTTGTTTGTATATTGCAGCAATTCTTTACCTTCCTCCAGCTTGCAGCGCAAAATAAATGCGCTGACAGAAAAACCGAGTGTTTTTTTAAATAATCAGGAAATGATGGCTGCGATGATGGAAGGAATGCCGCTTCGTCAGTTGTTAAGCTTCGTTCCCGGAATTAAAAGAGAAATACTGGAACAGATGGTTGGTGCTTTAAACGAAGGCGTTGCATATAATAAAAAAAATGTATCAATGGAAATAAAAGCCTTATGCCAGACCAGAAATTAGAGAATCTACTTAATCTTGCCATGAATGCCCTGCCGCAGGAACGGGCGAAATCGGAAAATCTGAATGTGGGATATGATCCCACTACCAGGCTGTGGGATGTGATCGTGAAATACAGCGGTCCGGAAAGCGGACTTGGTGGTGAGAGGATCCAGGTGGTCCCGCTGCTTGGCAGCTATGCAGTAGTAACATTGCCGGAAACGGAAATTTCTGCATACTCAGTCAGAGAGCAGATCGAGTTTATAGAAAAGCCCAAGAGACTTTATTTTGAGACCTTTGAAGAGCGGGAGGCAAGCTGCATTTTGCCGGTGCAGAATGGAGCCGATGGCTTAACCGGCAAGGGGATTTTGGTGGGTATTGTGGATTCCGGGGTGGACTATTTTCATCCGGATTTCAGAAATGAGGATGGAAGTACCCGGATCCTGCGACTGTGGGATCAGAGTGTAGCTGGAAATCCACCGGAAAACTATGTATCAGGAACTGAATATACAAAGGAAGAAATTGATGAGGCGCTTACACTCGGGGAAACCGAAGGCAGGCGCCTTGTTCCGTCTGGGGATTTCAGCGGACATGGAACAGCAGTTCTTGGAATAGCAGCAGGAAATGGGAGAGCATCGGAGGGAGTGAATCGAGGCGTTGCGTATAGAAGTGATCTTCTGGTGGTAAAGATGGGAAATCCACGGGAAAATTCATTTCCGCGGACAACGGAGCTGATGGAGGGTATTGATTACCTGATACGGCAGGCAGTGAAGATGAGAAAACCGATCGTTATAAACGTCAGCTTTGGGAATAATTATGGTTCTCACAGAGGGGATTCTCTTCTGGAAAACTATATTGATACAGTTGCGGCCATGGGGCGGACTGTGATCGTTACAGGAACCGGAAATAACGGCAGCCAGCCCTGGCATGCAGGAGGAATCCTGCAGCAGGGGAAAACAGAAGAAATCCAGTTGGCGGTGGGAGCTTTTGAGCCCACATTAAATGTACAGTTATGGAAGGATTATGAAGATGAGATGGAAATTTATCTGGAAAGTCCGTCCGGAGAACGGATCGGTCCATTATATGAAAGGCTGGGGCCACAGCGGCATCTGCTGGAAAATACAGAGCTTCTGATCTATTATGGAAAACCCGGTCCCTATCAGCTGTCCCAGGAAATCTACATAGATTTCATTCCTGAGGGTAATTATGTGGACAGCGGTGTCTGGAAAGTTCTTTTAAGTGGAAAACGTGTGCGCTCCGGGCAGTATTTCCTCTGGCTGCCGGGTGGAAATGTACTGAATCGCGGAACCGGGTTTTATTTTCCGCGGGCTGTGGGAACTTTGACGATTCCTTCCACTGCCGGAAAAGTTATTTCTGTTGGAGCTTATGATTCCAGACAGAATGCCTACGCAGATTTTTCCGGAAGGGGAAGTCAGTTCCTGCCGATCCGGAAGCCTGACCTCGCAGCTCCCGGTGTATCCATCTCCGCCCCGGTTCCCGGCGGAGGCTACGCCACTGTCACCGGAACCTCCTTTGCGGCACCCTTTGTCAGCGGAAGCGCAGCTCTGCTTATGGAATGGGGGATCGTGAAAGGAAATGATCCGTTTCTTTATGGGGAAAAGGTGAAGGCGTATCTGAGGAAAGGCGCACAGAGTGTGGGCGGATATGAGGAATATCCGAATGTGGAGGTGGGATGGGGACGGTTGTGTCTGGCAGAGAGTATCCCATACGGTATATCCTGAACATATAGAAACGGACAGGATTTTCAGATACGAGCCTTATGATCCTGACATTGATATGAAGATGAATTCAGTTACTGTCAGAGATGCTAGTGCAAATGGCGAAGCATTCACGCATAATGTAGATAAACAAAAACACAAATATAAAAAGAAGGAGGATTGGGTATGGGATTATTTGATAAGAAGATCTGTGATATCTGCGGAGAGAAAATAGGTTTATTAGGCAACAGAAAACTGGATGACGGAAATCTGTGTAAGGATTGTGCAAAAAAATTGTCACCATGGTTTGAAGACCGGCGGCACAGTACGGTAGAGGATATAAAACGTCAACTGGAATATCGTGAAAAAAACAAAAAAGCCGTAATGGATTTTTGTATAACACGTCAGATCAATACCAGAAATTACAATGTTTTTATTGATGACAATAAGGGGAATTTTACTGTTGCACGGAAGCTGGATGTCAATGAAAATCCGGATATAGTTCCTTTATCCGCTGTTGTGCAGTGCAGAGTTGATGTAGAGCGACAGCAGAACGAGGAAACATATACAACAAAGGATGGAGAAACCGTAAGCTATCAGCCACCGGTATATAAGTATGAATTTGATTATACTATGCGTATTAAAGTAAAAACTCCATGGTTTGATGATATGGATTTTCGTTTGAATACTTTTTCCATAAGCAGCGATAACAGAGGTGAATTGATGGAAGTGGAGCAGACAGGTCATCAGATCATAGCCGCCCTGACACCAAATGCGGCTGGAATGCAGCAGCCCGGAATGAACATGAACAGCGGAATGCAGCAGTCCGGGATGTACATGAACAATGGAATGCAGCAGTCCGGAATGAACATGAACAGTGGAATGCAGCAGCCTGGGATGAATATGAACAACGGAATGCAGCAATCTGGAATGCAGATGAACAACGGAATGCAGCAGCCCGGCAGTTTATGGAAATGTCAGTGCGGTGCAGAGAATACCGGAAGGTTCTGCGAATACTGTGGCCAGCCAAGACCATTTTGAGTGATGATAGACAGAGTGGACAGAATTGTTCACTCTGTTTGTGATAACAGGGGTTGAGAATGGATGATTTCTCTGAAAACTATATAATAAAATAGAGTTTTATAGTATACTTATCACAGAGGTGTATTAATGAGAGAGGAATTTTCATGACATACAATAAAAAAAGGGCACTGTCGTATGGAGGAATCCTGATAAGTGTATTTCTGGCGTATTTCTGCAGGCTGGGAAGACCGGAAAATGTTTTTATGAGAAATCTCGCAGATCAGTGTCGTAACTGTATTTATCTGGGAATGTATTGTGCCTGGGTGATTTATCTGGAAAAGCATGTAGTGCATAGAAAAACGCGCAGATGTCTGACTGCAATTGGCTGTCTGATGGTATTCTGGTTTTTTGTACGGACAGTAAAATTTCATATTTTTCATGATCCGCTTGGAGAACATATCTGCTGGTATCTGTATTATATCCCGATGATCCTGATCCCGGTCCTTGGACTGGCAGCAGCGATGTTTCTAGGGGAAAAGGATGGAGAGAAAACAGTCAGAAAAATTATTGCCTTGCTTGCTTTTGCGGTGGTTTTGATTATCAGTGTTTTTACAAATGATCTGCATCAGCTGGTGTTTCGGTTTTCCGGGCGGCCGCCGCTTTCAGATAGAGATTACAGCTATGGTATTCTTTTTATAGTAATCCAGGGATGGATCATATTTTGCCTGATATGGATGGAAATCATGCTGATCAGAAAAAGCAGGATTCCGGGAAGAAAGCAATTTTGGCTGCCGGTTATTCCGGGAATATTGCTTCTGGGATGGAATATCGGGAATTTACTCCGTCTGCCTCTGATCAAAACAATTGCCGGAGATATGACAGCGGTATGCTGCCTTTTGATGGCGGCAATTTACCAGGGATGTATATTATGCGGCCTGATACAGACGAACAATCGATATTTTGAATTATTCCAGACCTCCGGAGGACTGGATGCAGAGATTACGGATGATTCCTTTCAGCGTTATTATCATTCCGGTGATTTTCCTGAGCTGTCACCGGAACTGCGTAAAATTGTAATAAACAGATCAGCTGTACAGGAACAGGGAATCCGGATCAACCATATTCCTATAAGAGGAGGACATTTGTTCTGGTCAGAAGATATTTCGGTGCTTCTGGATCAGTATCAGGATATCCGGGAACAGCAGGAGGAGCTGACTGCCAGAAATCGTCTGCTGCAGAAAACCTATCAGAAAGAAGCTGAGCGGAGAAAAACAGAAGAACAGAACCGACTGCTGAACATGATACAGAATCAGACAGCCGGGCAGCTGGAATTGCTGTCACAGCTGATGGATGAGCTGGAAAGAACGGAGTCAAGGGAACACTATGACCGGATCCTGGGAAAAATCGTGGTTGTTGGTACATATTTAAAAAGAAGAAAAAATCTGGTATTGACACAATATGCATCAGACGGAAATCTGCTTACAATGGAGGATCTCAGACAGAGTCTTGCGGAATCTTGTGACAGCTTAAAATTATGTAAGATCCGGGCAGCTTATTATGTCGAAAATGGTGAAGTGCAGCTGAAGGCAGATGATATACTAAAATGCTATGATACCTTTGAATGGCTTGTGGAACGATTGTTTGATACAATGCAGTCTGTTTTTTACCGTGTGTCGCAGATCGATGATGCTTTGCGGATCTCGGTTCATATTGTAGCAGAAGCAGATCTTCGGGGATTAATGTCAGAAAGACCGGAATTAAATGTGCAGCAGGAAGATGAAAACGAATGGTTTATCGGATGTATCGTATTCAGAAAGAGAGGCGGAAGATGACTGATTTTGCGGAATGCAGTATGGCAATGCAGGATTTTTTGATGATCCTTCTTGAAATCTGCCTGATTCTGGAATTGATCCTTCTGTTGATCAGGATAACCTGTTTTTACGGGAAAAAGAAAATTATAACAGCAGTGACTGTTTTTGCAGTTTCTTTTATGCTTATGGGGTTCCTGATGAATGATCACAGATATTGCCAGGGGGAAAGCGCATATCAGCTAATGCTCCGGATGTGTCCGGTCAGTGTTTTGATGGCAGCGATGGTGGTATTGTTGCTTTATCTTTGCTGGGCAATCTGGAGAGAGAGACGCAGATATCACCATTCTCTGTCTTACTGGTCTGTGAATGAAGCTGTTGATGATGTTCCCTGTGGGGTGTGTTTTTCGGATCCTCTTGGAAGGATCGTTTTATGCAACACCAAGATGCATGAACTGAGCAGGATAATGATAGGCTCCTATCTGCAGGATTATGAGGCATTGCGGAAAGTAATAAATGGAGGATCCGAAGCAGAGGGACTTCGCAGATTAAACAGTGACAGTAATGTATTTTATTTTCCGGATGATTCCGTCTGGATGTTTCAGGAATATCGTCTGCAGGAGCCGGATTGTGCAGGATATCTGCAGACAGTGGCAGTTAATGTATCAGAAATTTATTACAATGGTGAAAAGATCAGAGCAAATAATGAAAAGCTGGAAATCCTGAATCATAAGCTAGAGGAAATGTATGAAAAAATCGGAGATAAAATAAGAGAGCAGGAGACACTTGCCATGAAAATGCAGGTTCATGACAATTTTGGCCGAAGCCTTCTGTCAATACGCAGGATATTGGAAAGAAAAGAAAATCAGGATAAAATGGATGAACAGCTATCTGCATTAAAGCATCTGGTCTATATTCTTACAGATTCTTCTGTTGAGAATATGGAAGAATTATGCGCGGATACGATCAGGCATGCAGAAGAACTTGGAATTTATGTTCAGATCAGCGGGAATTTTCCTCAACATCCCTCCTACAGGCTGCTGACAGACAGAGCGATCCGTGAATGTGTGACAAATTGTGCCAGACATGCCCATGGAAGTACAGTTCTGGTGAAGATAGAAAAAGGTGCAAATGAATACAGCATCCGGATAACGAATGATGGAGATGCACCTGAAAAAAATGCAGAAGAAGGTGGTGGTCTGTCTGCACTGAGAAAAGCTGCGGAGTCAGAGAAATGTATTATGCAGGTTTCTTTTTCGCCGGAGTTTTGTCTGGTGTTGAAAATGCCACTGACAGAAAGGATGGGAGTCTATGGTACGGATACTGATAGTAGAAGATCAGAGGATCATGCAGAAGTATTTTGAAAGTATTATTATGCGGGAACCGGAATTCCGACATGTCCAGACAGTTTCGGATGCCTGTGAAGCTGTAAAGATCTGCTCTTACTCGGCAATTGATCTTGTGCTTATGGATGTGCAGACATTTCATAATCATGATGGGCTGAGTGCCGGAAAGATCATCAGGGAAAAATATCCATATACAAAGGTATTGGTTGTTACTTCGCTGATCGATCCCAAGGTGCTGGAAAGAGCAAAGAGCGGATGTGCAGACAGTCTATGGTATAAGGATCACGGTGAAGAGGAAATACGGAGTGTGATCTACAGAACGTTAAATGGGGAGCATGTATTTCCGGATGTGGCACCGGAGGTGGAACTTAACTGGATCACAAGCGGTGATATCAGTCCCAGACAGCTGGAGATGCTGCGCCTGTATATTCACGGGATGTCATATTCCGAGATCGCAAGGAAAATGGACTGTTCTGCTTCTGGGGTGAGATGGAATTTTCAGGAAATGATCGCCAAGGCGGGATACAGCTGCAAAGAGGATCTGATAGCAGCTGCACTGGAAAGTAAACTGATCGTAACCACACTGAAATAGAAGATCCACAGAATGCAGAAACATATTCGGACAGAGGGAGTTTGGCGTGAGCTGACGGAGCATTCACAAATATAGCATAAGATTTTGAATAATAGGAAAGAGGAAATAGACATGAGCGATTTTTTGACAGAAAAAAATAAAAAAACAGGAATACTTGGGAAACTGAAATGGGTTCTTTGTGGCTTTTTTATACTTTTTTCCCTGGGAGCTATTGGCGCATCGGAGAAGTATATTGGTGAAGGGCGCTGGGGAATGGCAGCAACAGAGATCATACTTGGATTGCTGTTTCTGTATCCAACCTTCCGGGAAATTCAAAAAGCATTAAAGAAGAAAAAAGCTGGAGAAATTGCCTGCTGGTTTGAATCCTATGCCCAGAATACTGTCTCATTTGAAAAGTTTGAGCAGGAACTGGGAAAAGGTGCAGTGAAAAAGCTGGAAAAATTTATTGCGGGGGGATATATCCGGAATATCCAGATAGACAGAGAAGGAAATTATATTATGATCACTGCACCGAACAGACGCGTAAATGAGAAGATCTATATTACAGTTACCTGCCCCAGCTGCGGTGCAAAGAATCAGGTAATAAAAGGTCGTCTGAGCACCTGTGAATATTGCGGACAGCGTCTTACCCCATGACAAAAGACACCTGTCGGATCTGCCCTGTTAAAGATAAAATCCTTGTGCAATATGCTCAATGCATAAAAAGGATATTTTATAAACAAAATTATATAAGTTGCATATAACTAACGCATGCAGCATAACAGAAGTTGTACAAATATCCGTACATCCATAGACGATTGGGATGAAATCATAGAATAAATTTATAAAAATAGCTAATAAAACTGGATAATATGTTCAAATTATGGTACATTTATTGTAGCGGTCAGAGGAAATACTGCGGCCTTTTTTGGGACCGGGATTTTCGAAGGGCTGAACAAATGACAAAGAACTTATTTATTTGGTTTTATTGTTTCTTTCCTGGGAGTGCAGAGAAGGAGGGAACGGATAAGAGCAGATAATCATAAGGATATAATCTTTATAAGGAAGGTGAGCAATTGGAAAACTATACTAAGTACAAGCTGAAAAGCAGTGA